>UMFN01024920.1_pt1 | contig 71890 bp, 55 predicted proteins | sample 1965021 | NCBI WGS metagenome assembly UMFN01 (sample SAMEA4836047, study PRJEB28245) | human gut metagenome | biome: gut microbiome; material: fecal sample | place: Denmark | collected 2008
GGCGAACTACAGGAAACTTGATGCTGAGCTGGCTGCGTTTGCCGACTCGTTGCGGCAAGTGCTGGCTCCGGTGCGCGGGCAGGCATTTGTGGTGTGGCATCCGGCGTTGTCGTATTTTGCACGCGACTATGGTCTGGAGCAAATTGGCATTGAATATGAGGGCAAGGAAGCTCCTGCGGGATTTGTGGCAGAAAAAATGAAAGAGGCACGGAAAAAGAATGCCCGTGTGTTTTTTATGCAGACAGGAGCCGGCAGCCGGCAGGCGGAGACGGTGTGTGCCGGCATCGGACTGCACCGCGTGGAGATAAATCCGCTGAGTTACGATTGGAAAAAGGAGATGAGGAGGATTGCAGATGGAATCACATCAGAATAAGATAATTTCGGTAGAAAACATTACGGTGGATTTCGGTAATTTCCGCGCTCTTGACAATGTGAACGCAGAAATCAATGCCGGCGATTTTGTGGCGATAACAGGTCCGAACGGTGGCGGGAAAAGCACGTTGCTGAAAACGATGCTCCATTTGCTGACGCCCACGAAAGGACGTGTGCGCTATTTCAACGGCGATGAGGAAGTTGGCGGCCTGCGTTTCGGATACCTGCCGCAGAAAAGCAACATCGACAACCGCTTTCCGATAACGGTGGAGGAGGTTGTGGCTTCGGGACTGCTCGGAGAACGCCGGAACTGGCGCGGAAAATTTTCCGACGCCGCCAGTGAAAAGATTGAGGCGACAATGAAGATGATGGGCGTCGACGGATTCCGCCATCAGGTGATAGGCACGTTGTCGGGCGGTCAGTTGCAGCGCACGTTGCTCGGCAGGGCAGTCATCTCCAATCCCGACATAGTGGTGCTCGACGAGCCATTGTCGTATGTCGATCACGCTTTTGTGGAGCAGATTTATAGTATTGTCGCCGATTTGGCGAAGCGTAGCACGGTGGTGCTTGTGTCGCATGAGATGACCGTAATCTCAGAAATGGCAAACCGTCACTGGATTGTCGACCACGCACTTCATCAATGTCACGCCGCCCATCACTACCTGAAAACCGAATGCGACAGATAGTGGCATTTGCTCATTTCAAAATAAATTATTAATATTGCAATAGAAAGGGATCGCAAACCTTTGTGATGCTTGTATACAAACATTGAAAAACGATATCTTATGAAGAAAGTAATGCTGGTTTTTGGCACACGTCCAGAAGCTATCAAGATGTGTCCGCTGGTGAAGGAATTCCAGAAGGACGCTGAAAATTTCAAGACAATTGTCTGTGTGACCGGTCAGCACAGGGAAATGCTCGACCAAGTGCTTACTATTTTTGACGTAAAGCCTGACTATGACCTCAATATAATGAAGCAGGGACAGGATTTATATGATGTCACTGCCCGGGTGATTCTTGGTATGCGCGACGTGCTGAAGGAAGCGCAGCCAGATGTGGTGCTTGTGCATGGCGACACAACAACGTCGACTGCGGCTGCTCTCGCTGCGTTCTATCAACAGATTCCTGTCGGGCATGTGGAAGCGGGATTGCGCACCCACAACATCTATTCGCCGTGGCCTGAAGAGATGAACCGTCAGCTGACGGGCCGCATCTCGTCGTTCAACTTCGCTCCGACCCCTCTTTCGGAAAGCAACCTCAAGGAGGAAAAAGTGCAAGGAGAGATTGTCGTTACGGGCAACACCGTTATCGACGCGCTCCACATGGTTGTTGACAAACTGACGCACGACGAGGTTCTTGCCGCAGAGCAGAAAGAAGTGCTCGCAAAGGCAGGCTACGACATAAGCCGTCTTGACAACGGCAGAAAACTGGTGCTTATCACAGGCCACCGCCGTGAGAATTTCGGCGATGGATTCATCAATATGTGTACGGCCATCCGCGACCTCAAGAACAAGTATGCCGACGTTGACTTCGTTTATCCGATGCACTTGAATCCGAATGTGCGCAAGCCAATTCATGAAGTTTTCGGCGAAGATTTGAAAGGTTTGGGCAATATGTTCTTCATCGAGCCGCTTCAGTATCTTGAGTTCGTGTATCTGATGAGCAAATCAACGATTGTGCTCACCGACTCGGGCGGCATCCAGGAAGAAGCTCCCGGTCTGGGCAAGCCTGTGCTTGTGATGCGCGACACGACAGAACGTCCGGAGGCGCTGGCTTCGGGAACAGTGCATCTTGTGGGCACCGACTATCACAAGATTATGGACGAGGTGAGCAAGCTGCTTGACGACAAGGCTGCTTATGATAAGATGTCGAAGGCTGTCAACCCTTACGGCGACGGCAAGGCATGCCGCAGAATCGTAGACTTTTTCAAAAACAAGTAAGCAGACTTGAATATAACATCAGCCGCCCTGCAATCGCGATTGCAGGGCGGCTGGATTTTGTATGTGGCAGGGTTTCTACAGGATGCCCTGTGCCATCATTGCCCGCGCCACTTTCATGAAGCCAGCCACATTGGCTCCCTTCACATAGTTTGTGTAGCCGTCGGCTTCCTTGCCGTATTTCTGGCATTGGGTGTGGATGTCAGCCATGATGCCGCGCAGCTTGGCATCGACTTCCTCTGCGGTCCACGTCAGTTTCTGTGAGTTTTGTGCCATCTCAAGTCCGCTGACCGACACGCCACCGGCATTTGCCGCCTTTCCTGGCGCATAGAGGATTTTTGCGTTGACAAACTCATGCACAGCTTCCGGCGTGGAAGGCATGTTGGCACCCTCCGACACAGCGAAGCATCCGTTGGCAAGCAACGTGCGCGCGTCGTCGCCGTCAAGCTCGTTCTGTGTGGCAGACGGCATTGCGATGTCGCACTTCACGCCCCATGGGCGTCCGCCCTCAAAATATTCGCAGCCGTATTTCTCAGCAAACTCGCGTATGCGTCCGCGGTAGATGTTTTTAAGTTCGAAGATAAAGTCGAGCTGTTCCTGACTCAATCCTTCAGGCACGTAGATTGTGCCGTCGGAGTCGCTCATCGTTACAACTTTGGCGCCGAGTTCAAGCAGCTTCTTTGCCGTGTAGGTAGCCACGTTGCCGGAGCCGGAGATGGCAACCTTTTTGCCCTTGATGTCGATGCCGCGAGTGGCGAGCATATTGAGAAGAAAGTAGACATTGCCGTAGCCGGTGGCTTCAGGGCGTATCAGCGAGCCTCCGAATTCAAGGCCTTTGCCGGTAAACGTGCCGGTGTTCTCGCGCGCCATCTTCTTGTACATGCCATACATGTAACCCACTTCGCGTCCGCCAACGCCGATGTCGCCGGCAGGCACGTCGCGGTCGGGGCCAAGGTTGCGCCACAGTTCAGCCACAAATGCCTGACAGAAGCGCATCACCTCCATATCTGACTTACCTTTTGGGCTGAAGTCCGATCCGCCCTTGCCTCCGCCCATAGGCAGCGTGGTGAGTGAATTCTTGAATGTCTGCTCGAAAGCAAGAAATTTAAGAATCGACTGGTTTACCGATGCGTGGAATCGGATTCCACCTTTATACGGCCCTATGGCATTGTTGTGCTGGATGCGGTAGCCCATATTGTTGTGCACTTGTCCTTTGTCGTCTACCCACGACACGCGGAACGAGATGATGCGGTCGGGCAGACAAAGCCGCTCAATCAGATTGTAGCGTTCAAATTCGGGATGCTCGTTGTAGACATCCTCGATTGATGTAACCACTTCTTCAACCGCTTGCAAGTATTCCGGTTCGTTTGGAAAACGACGACGCAAATCGTCGATTACTTCTGTTGCTTTCATATACTGTTGTTTTTGTAGATTTTCAAATTGCTACAAAAATACAAACTTTTTCCATACGATTGCTATTATAAATGGGAAAATGTAACCAAAAGTGTTGTTTTTATAACATTTTTCAAATTTGGAATAAATTTTCAGCAATGAAAAAACCGGGATGATTCCCGGTTTTCTCACACAAATCTTATTCAAAAATCATTAAGTTGGACTATGAGGATCCTATATCTTATCAAGTGCTTGGGCAAGGTCGTCGATAATGTCGTCGATATGTTCGATGCCTATTGACAGGCGCACGGTCGACGGCGTTATGTGCTGTTGCGCAAGCTCTTCTGGTGTCATCTGCGAGTGGGTGGTGGTGTAGGGGTGGATTACGAGGCTTTTCACGTCGGCTACGTTTGCGAGCAGCGAGAAAATCTCGAGAGAGTCGATAAATTTCCATGCCTCCTTCTCTCCGCCTTTTATCTCGATGGTGAAAATGCTACCGCCGCCGTTGGGGAAATATTTCTGGTAAAGGGCGTGGTCGGGATGGCCGGGCAGCGACGGATGATTGACCTTGGCCACCTTAGGATGCTTGCTCAGATAGTCGACAACCTTGAGGGCGTTTTCTACGTGACGTTCTACGCGCAGCGACAGCGTTTCCAAACCCTGCAGCAGGATGAATGCGTTGAACGGAGAAATTGTGGCGCCGGTGTCGCGGAGGATGACGGCGCGGATGCGTGTCACGAAAGCAGCCTTGCCCGCTACGTCGGCGAAGATTGCGCCGTGGTAACTTGGGTCGGGCTTGGCGAGTGTTGGGAACTTGTCGGCATTGGCTTTCCAGTCGAAAGTGCCGCCGTCTACGATCACACCTCCGAGACTCGTGCCGTGGCCTCCGATAAACTTAGTGGCGGAATGCACCACAATGTCGGCACCGTGTTCGATTGGGCGGATGAGATATGGGGTGCCGAATGTGTTGTCGACAATCAGCGGAATGTTGTGGCGGTGTGCCACTTCCGCGATGGCTTCGATATCGGTGACGTCGGAGTTGGGATTGCCGAATGTCTCCGTATAGACAACCTTGGTGTTGGGCTGGATGGCAGCCTCAAGTGCTTCGAGGTTGTTGACGTTGACAATGGTGTTGGTGATGCCCTGAGTGGCAAGTGTGTGGGTAATCAGGTTGAACGATCCGCCGTAAAGGTTGTCGGCGGCAACAATGTGGTCGCCCTGCGAAAGGATGTTTTGGAGAGCGTAGGTGACGGCGGCTGCACCAGAGGCTACTGCCAGTCCCGCCACTCCGCCTTCCAGAGCGGCAACGCGGTCTTCAAACACTCCTTGTGTCGGATTGGTTAGACGTCCGTAGATGTTGCCGGCGTCGCGCAGGCCGAATCGGTCGGCTGCGTGTTGCGAATTTCTGAACACGTACGACGTGGTTTGGTAGATTGGCACGGCGCGTGCGTCTGTTGTCGGATCCGGTTGCTCTTGACCAACGTGGAGTTGGAGCGTCTCGAAGTGATATTTCTTTGTTGCCATATCTATATGCTTTTAAGATTGGTTACTGACTGATTTTCTGTTCTCACACCGCAAAGTTATGGCGTAAAGATGAATCCTCCAAGAGCTTTTTGAAACTTGGAAAATTGTTCTTGAAACGATGGTGCTGATAGCAAAAAAATTCTGCAAGCGGTCATAATTAAGTCCGTTTACAGAATTTTATTCTTTTGCCTTGTTATGTGTTTTGATTATGTAAATTTGCAGTACAACTGCAAATTTACATAATTGGAGGCAGATGTTTGTAGTTTATCAGTTTTATTTCCCTTGATTCGTTTTCAAGCGACCCGTTGTAGATTATGCTGTTTGACCCCACTATGTCGCCGAAACTGCCGATAAACGATTTTATCCCTTTTTCAAAATCGGGATGGTATGTTTCCGACGATTTGATTTCGTAAAGGTTTAGCATACCCTTTCTTTTTGTTATGAGGTCGACTTCATTTCCGTTGCTGTCGCGATAGAAGCATAGATTGTTGGTGCGACCGGCGTTTAATCTTTGCTTCAATGCCTCCGCAACAATCATGTTTTCAAAGAGATGCCCGCGCATCTTGTCTCGTTTGATTTGCGACTCGGATTCTATTTCAAGCAGAAAGCTTGCCAGACCGGTATCGGTGAAGAATAGTTTGGGCGATTTGGTGAGGCGTTTCCGGGTGTTTGTGAAGAAAGGCTGAAGCATGAAGATGATGTATGAAGCCTGGAGTACGGACAACCAGGATTTAACCGTGTTGACCGACGCCCCAATTTCGTTGCTCACTTCCGAGCTGTTCCAAATGCTTCCTATGCGTGTCGCACAGATGCGGATGAATTTTTGGAATGTGTCGAGATCCTTGATGTTGATGATATTTCTCACGTCGCGCTCAAGGTAGGTTGTGACGTAGTTTGAATAAAATGTGTAAGTGTCCTTGCCGTCGCACCATATGCCCGGATAGCCTCCCTTGTATATAAGAGAGTCGGTGTCGGCCTCGTAATTGTTGAGCTCGTTTATGGAGAATGGCAGCAATTCAAAAACAGCGGAGCGTCCGGCAAGCGACTGTGATACGTTTTTCAGCATTGAGAAATTGTTGCTTCCAGTCAGAATGAAACGCTTTTCACGGTCGTTGTCAACGATTCCTTGTATGTACGACAGCAGTTGTGTGGAATTCTGAACTTCGTCAAGAATAATCCCCTCTGTGGTGTTGTTGAGGAATCCTACGGGGTCTTCCATCGCCAAATTCCTGACATCGGGATTCTCAAGACTAAAATACGGATATTCTGGAAACATGTGTCGGGCAAGCGTTGTCTTGCCGGATTGACGCGGCCCTGTAATGGTTATTACAGGAAAAGATGCAGCAGCGTTTTCAATTGCCTGGGTGATTTTACGGTTGATAAATTCGGCCATATCTTATGTAAATTTGCAGTTCAACTGCAAATTTACATAAGATATGGGAATATTCAATATGAAATAAGTTGGAAATTACGGATTAATCAATTTTGGCATCAGGGGTGTCAATTCCGTCGGAGTCGGGGTCTACGACATATTTCGGTGACTCACCGTAGCGGTTTTCAAACGGTTCGCTGTCTTGGCAGAGGAACACAATCATGACTATGTGGTAGGCGATATATGCGATGGCAAACAATACGAATTTGCCGAGAAACGCTGATATCGCTGCCGGAGGAAAATTGATTAATGAGCTGATTCCTAAGTCGATGACGAATATTGTGCCGAACCCATACGTGGCGATTATTCCTGCTCCCCACCACCATCCGCTGCGTCCGGTGTCGTGCAGGCGGCGGAATGTGATTGGAATCATCAGAAGATTCATCAGCCAGGATATCGTGTCGTGAGTGATTGCGCAGATGATGATAACGACAAGCGCGGTCCACCAGAATTCCGAACGGCGCGAGCGGCCGTTAAACTGAAAGATTTTGTTGCATGCGGCTTTCAGTGCCTCTCCGATAGAAAGTTGTGGTAATTGTTGTGTATTCATAATCAAAGGTTTTAGAGAGTTTCTTGTCAATTACGAGCGATTAGCACGGTGGCATATGCGGAGATGCCTTCCTGACGTCCGGTGAAGCCAAGCCGCTCGGTGGTGGTGGCTTTTACCGAGATGTCATCTGGATCGCAGCCAATGCATTCAGCCATAGCCTTCTGCATGGCGGGGATGTGGGGATTCATCTTCGGCGCCTCGGCGCAGATGGTGATGTCGGCGTTTCCAAAGGTGTAGCCTTTTTCCCGCAACAAGTCGGCCACGCATCTGAGCAGCTTCTTGCTGTCGATGCCTTTGTAGGCAGGGTCGGAGTCGGGGAAGTGGAAACCGATGTCGCGCAGCGCCGCAGCTCCGAGCATTGCATCGCAGAGCGCGTGGATTGCCACGTCGGCGTCGCTGTGGCCGAGCAGCCCGAGTGAGTGCTCGATTTTCACGCCGCCAATCCAAAGGTCGCGACCTTCGACAAGGCGGTGCACGTCAAATCCGAAGCCGGTGCGGAAGGGTAAAGCCATATCGTTTTATTTTTTGCCTAACAGGTGTTTGAGTCCGTCCATGTCAAACGTCAACGAGAAACGGAGCGTTTGGTCGAGAGGACTGTTTTGAGCCGTTGCAATCATGTATGCTGCGTCGAGCTGCACCACGTTGAGCGAGAATCCGGCACCAAATGAGAAGTACTGGCGGTTGCCCTTCATGGCGTTCTCATAGAAGTATCCGGTACGCACGAAGAACTGCTGGTTGTAGTTGTACTCGGCACCGACGGAGAGCGTGATTTCCTTCAGCTCTTCCTTGAATCCGCCCGGAGCGTCGCTGAACGACTTGAAGATGCCTGAAATCGACGACGTGTTGCGCCAGTCCTCAAGTTTCGACTCATAAGCCTCCTGGTCATAGTTGCCTTCGGCGTCGGTGAAGTCTGACTGGCGTGGACGTGTGGGCACAAGCAGCTTGTTGGCGTCGAGCGAGAGCGCTATGTTGTTGTATTGAGCCACCGGGAAGGTGAATGTTGTTCCGAGGCGGAAGTTTGTAGGCAGGAATGCAGGGTCATTGCCGTCGTTGTACGACACCTTTGAACCGATGTTGGAGATGTTGAAACCCCATGACCATTGGCATTCGTTGCGTCCCACCACAGGATATGTGGTCAGGAAGCCCGAGATGTCGGCGGCGAATGCCGACGCTCCTTTCTGCTGTTCGGCAGAATATGCGTCGGAGAAAGCGAGGTCGGAATAGATGTAGCGCAGAGCCACACCCATGGAGAAGCTTTCCGACAGTTTGCGGGAATAGCCGAGGTCGAAAGCCATTTCGTATGGGTTGACGGAGTTGACAACAGTTCCAGCACCGTCGGTCATCTGAATCTCGCCGAGCGAGAAGTAGCGCAACGATGCGCTGACAGCCTGGTTGTCGCCTCCTCCCATTTTCCAATATCCGGAAAGGTTGGCAAGGAATATGTCGTTGACCAGTTTTCTCAACCATGGGGTGTAGGAGAGACTGACTGCCGCCGAGCTGTAGGCGAAGGCGTATTTCGACGGGTTCCAATATTGCGAATAGGCGTCGGGTTCGGTTGCCACACCGAGGTCGCCCATGGCTGCGCCGCGGGCGTCGGGGGCGATTCCGAGCGATGTCACACCGGTTTGCACTGGGTTGAATTGGTCCTTGCCGTTGCTGTCGGCGAGAGCGGGCAAAGCGATGAGCGATGCCAGGGCAATGATTATATACCGTCTAATTTTCATTCGTTTTCTATAAATGTAGTTCTATTTATCAAAACTGAAAATAGTGGCATTTATTGCTTTACGACTACGATTTTTTTCTGACGGAGGCTTTTGCCGTCGATGATTGCCGTTGCGTTGTAGTTGCCTTCGGCAAGGCGGTTGCCGTTGTTGTCGCTGCCGTCCCATGTGTATGGGAATGAGCCTACGTCGGTGCGCAGCACCACGTTGCCGCTGTTGTCGCTGACAACGAGTTGCGCGTCGGTGTAGTTGTCGGCGTTCTCAACGTCGAATGTCACGGAGTGTATCAGGGCTGTCGTATCGACGGTGAGTGTGGCGTTGTCGCTGACGGCAACGTAGAAGGCTATTGTGCGTGTGGCAACGTTGCCCGACATGTCGGCAACAAAAAGTTCTGCCGTGTGTCGGCCTGATTTCAGGTTGTAGATGCCTTGGTCGATTATGCAATTGTCGGCTCCGTCGAGCTGGTAGGAGCACACAGGATAAACATGCTCTCCGCCGTCGATAGAAATGTAGGCAGTCGTGGCAATCTGCTCATGCGACAGGTTGAGGGCAACATCATCGGTCACTTCCGCTTTGAGGCGCAGCGACGATTCCACCTCCATGCCGTCCTTGAACGTTGATTTGTCGTTGATGTAGAAGGCGTTGATGGTTGGCGCTGTCGTGTCGTCGGAAACGGCGGAGAGCGAGCGGTCGAATGTCAGTCCGTTGTAGAATCCCGACACCACGGTGCCGTCGTTGCTGACAGCGGTCACTTGCAGCGGTTTCTCTTTGTCGTCGGTTGTGATGCAGTTTGGCGCGATGATTGTGGCCGTAAACTCGCCGGCTGTCACATCGGCGCTTGTCACGGCAAGTTCGGCTCCGCGCTCGGTCAGCGTCTCGTCACCTTGTGTCATATAGTATTTTTCGGAGTCGTAGAGCGAAATCTTCGCATAGCCGTTGAAATCGGTATCGACTTCTCCTGCGTCGTTTCTGACACGGCCTTTTATGGTTATTGGAGTCATAGCACCTATGGCGATGCCCTTCGAGGCGGCGACACCGTTGACTTCGGTCACCTCGGTGCGGTCACACGGGATGTCGACGAGCATTGCCGGGTCGCCGAGCAGGTGGTATTTCAGACGGTTGCGTGAACGGTCGGTTGAGAAGTTTTTCGCAAACATCAACACGCGTCCCCAGGTTTTTTCGTATTTAGCATAGAATCGGCTGTCGGATTCGCTGATGCCGAGATACTTGGCAAACGAGTCGGTCAGGCGTCCGTTCAACGATGTGTATGCCTCGCGTGTCGCGGCCACGGCAGCGATAATGCCGCCGTCGGGGTTGAGCAGCAGTTTGTCGATGAATGAAGTCTGTCCGCCGTCGTATCTGCCCACGTCGCATGAAGAGAAATACATCACTGGCGGCACGTCATATTTCGTGTCGATTGCTTGCTGCAGGTTCATCAGCACGGTCGGTTTGGTGAGCGATGAAATGTTGGAGTGCCCCACGAAGAGGATGAAATTCTGTCCTACATTGAAATCTTCGACCAGTTTCTCGCGTGTGGCCTGCAGATTGTCCACGTTGTCGTAAGGCTCAAGATAAATCTTGTTGAAATTTACGGCATTGTCGTTTCTCGTTCTGATTTCCGGAGTGTCTGATGTCTTCGGGGTTATCTCATAGTTGAAGTTGTCGATAAACGATTCAGTCTGTGTCGTGTGGATGTATTGGTCGCCATATTCGCCAATCATGAGCATGTTGCTCTTCCACGTGTCGGTCTTGCCGGGTTTGTGCGACATGTAGGCAAGCAGTTTGTCTACGTATGTTTTGGCTTCGGCTGCAGAGACAAACGGGATGCGTCCAATCGAGATGTTGAGCAGAGCGTTTGTGCCTTCCACATTGACAGCCTCGTCGTTCATCACGCCGAAATAGTCGTCGGAGCAGTAGGAGGACACGCTGTGGTAGCTGTTGTCGGTCTGATAAGTGAGCAGTGTTTCCTCGATGTCGCCGCCGAAGATTCCGCGGTTGTCGTAGTTGCCGCTGCCGAACAGCAGCAGATAGCGGAATTTCAACGGGTTGCGTGAATAGAGCATCTTGCACAGCTGACGGTATGCGAAAACATCGCGCATGCCGTTGCCGAACTCGTTGAAAATGTCGTCCTGCAGCACTACCTCTACGTCCATGCCGTCGTGCTGGCGGTGGAAGTCGGCAATGCGGTCGGCTTGGGCTTTCAGTTTGGGAGTGGTGATGACGAGCATGTCGGGCGTGGCGAGTGAATGCAGGTTCTGGTTGGCTACATTGCCTGCAAAAGACACTTGCTTCTGCTGCTTTCCGGTGTCGAAAATCACGTATTCCGCATAAGCCGTTGTGCCAAGATTCGGGACGATGCAGCTTGTTCCCTCACTTGTTGTGATGGTGTATTGTTTTGTGTTGTAGATTTTGTAAGGAGAATTGTTTGGCGTAAACACAAGCCAGGCGTGTGTTGTAGGAGTGGTGTTGCCGATTACGAGTCCTGACTCTTTGGTTGTCTTCACGAGCCAGCGCATTTGTGAGGAGTCGGCAGGAAGGGCAAGCGGCGACTTGTAGGAGACGGAAATATAGTTCATCTTCGCAATCGGCAGCGACACAGACGTGCTCACTTTCGCTGTCACCGACTCAGCCTGCGCCATCGCCTCTGTCACTGGGGTGGACCCGAAAGAAGTTATCAGTTTATAGATTGCGGCATCGGCTGATTTTGACACATTTTTTGTGTCTAAAACCGTGCCGTCGACCGACAGTGTCACAGTTTGCGAGTCGGCGGTTTTTACGCCTGCCGACATATTTACAACCACATTTGTTCCGCTGATGATGCCTGGTGTAGACATCGTAATTTCAAACTCTTTTGTGCTTGAGAAATCTTCGCCGAGGAAAAGTTTGCCTGAGCGGGTAGGGTTTACGATGTCGTTCTTGTGCCAAATCGACACCACGCCGTTCGAGCGCCATTCCTTGACGGAGGCAAGATTGCTTTCGTTGGTGTCGACGGTTTCAATATCGCGTGCGTCAAAATCCTCGCTGTCTGTAAGGAAGTAGTAAGAAGCGGGAGAGTAGGCGTTTTTTGAGATTGAGCGGTATATGTCGAAGTTGGTGGTGTAGTCAATGCTCCTTATTTCCTCGTATGTCAAGCCGTTGGCATAGAAGTATAATTTGTCGTCGGTGCGCATTGCCGGCACCTGCTCGAGGTCGTCGGTATAGTCTTTGTTGTAATTGTCGGTGGTCTGGATGCCTCCAGTGCCGAAAATCTTCACTTTTTTTGGGTCGGAGAATCCGAATTGCTTCAACTGTTCGCCGGTGATTTCATAGACGCCGGTTTCGCCGACTTTGATTTTAACCCATTTCCCTGATGAAAGGACGGAAGAGTCCTTGAATTTTGTCGCAGCCTGGCTGCTGAAAGATGCGAGAATCGCGCCAACAGCCACAGCGATAATGTATTTAGTCATATCTCCTTGGTTATTTTATCTTTATGTTTATTGATTCAAAGTCGCCCAAACGAGCGGTTACACGGCTGTTGATTTCCGCATCGTGCCATTCGCCGTTTTCAATTAGTATCAAGTCGCCGATTTTCAGCGTGAAATACCGGCTTGCCGTCGCGATGCATTTGTCGAAGTCGGCAGATGACGGCAACGTGAATTTTTCTGTATCTTCCCCGTTGATTTCCAGTGTTGCGGTGTTCTTGCCGAGCATTGCGATGTCGGTAGGAGTCATCTCGCCAACGATATGCGAAGCGTCAAACGATGTTGCCAACGCTCTCGGTTTGCCGTTGGCGTTGAGGGTGTCGAGCAAGTCTTTTGCCTCAAACACAAGGCATAGCCCAGCCTCCTCGTAGTATCTGTTTGCAAACCGTTGCGCGATGTTTTTTCCGAGGCGGCACACGTGTACCGCGGCGGCTGCGCTGAATTGGAAGCGGCTTGCGAAGTCGGGCACAAAAAACGGTTTGCCGCTCTTTTGGATTGCAGAGTCGGGGATTACGTCGATTTCCAGTTTTTCAGGATTGTCGGTGTTTCGGAATTTTATGATTTTCATTTGTTCCCGTTGATTCTGTTGTACATTACTGCCAGGTGGGCATAGATGGAAGTGTTTTGGATAACCACATTGTCAGCCACCTTGATGCGGAACGGCGTGAAATTCCAGATGGCGCGCAGTCCGTTTGCCACAAGCAGGTCGGCCGACTCCTGGGCGTGTTCCACCGGTACGGCAAGGATGCCGATTTCAGCCTTGTATTGCTTCTCGCGTTCCGGAAGTTCGGAGATGTGGTAGATGGGAATGCCGCAGATTTCTGTGCCTACAACTTTCTCGTCGACATCGAAACCAGCCACGATGTGCAGTCCGAACTGCATCAGTCCAGAGTCTTGAATCAGTGCGGAGCCGAGGCTTCCGGCGCCGATCATGAAAGCGGTGTGGTCGTTGTGGAATCCGAGGAAATTTGACAATTCGGTGGCGAGCGTCTCAACCTGATAGCCGATGCGTGTTTTTCCCTTGATGTTGAGAAACGACAAGTCTTTGGCAATCTGCGACGCGTCGACATTGATTTTGCGTGAAATCTGTGTCGACGAAACATATTCTATCTTCTGGGTGCGAAGCATATTGACGTATGCCAAGTACCACGGAAGCCTGCGCAATGTTGGCTCAGGCAATAGAATCTTCTGACCATCCTCGTTCATTGTAACTCCTAATTTATTAACTTCCTTACAAACTGCAAAATTAGTTTTTTTTGTCAAATTTTGCAAATGTGGATACCTGAATCGAAGAATCGAAGATAAAACAAGCAAGTGCAAAATTAATATATTAATATATTCTGCTTGATATTATTATTTGTTGCGCTTTTTTATTTGTTGGGGCTGCGATAATTGTTAATTTTGCATATTTGTCATTGTAAAAGCTATTATTATGAACCGATTTTTTCGAATACTGCTGTATTTAACCATTCTATTGAATTGCATTCCCGACGCGTTTGCAGATCGATTCAGGGTGTCTGACGAATATGTGACAGTCTTTGCCGAACCCGAGAGGATAACTAACCTCGGACGCGCATACCGTGGCGAAGTCTATGAATCGGAGGGTACTGACGGGAGTATGTTTGTCTTCACGTTCCATGGCCGCAAGGCTTATATAGCCTCTTATTGCTGCGAAATGGTAGACGAAGGCAGTAGTCAACAAAGCCAGACCTCCGTCGCTCAGCGGCAGCCGGTGTCGGAGCCTGTTGCGGAAGGACGTGAAAACGTAGAGCCGTTGCAGGAAAATAATATGGATAACCGCATCGAGTATGTCGAGGAATCGGGCGACGGCGCAGCCTCAGGCGCACATATGCCAGGATGGATTACGGGCATAATCTCGCTGATGATGCTGTTGGGCATTGCCGTGGGGCTGTGGTCGCTGTTTGGCCCTAAATCGTGCGAGAATTTCTTTGACTCTCTTGCGGGAACAAGGGTGACCTGGTGCTCGAAAGCCACCTATTTCCGGCCGCTTATTTTCGTGCTTGTCGCAGGCGCGGCGTTTGGCGTGACGCATAACTTCTACGTTGCATTCGCATTGCCGGTGGCGTATGAGATTATCTTGCTGTGCATGCGGGCAAAGAAACTTGGAGGACTTCGTCCGGCAGTGGTGGAGGCATTTTTCTTGTTATTCCACGGCATAGGGTATTTGATTTTTTGTTGGTTGTTTCTTGCCGCAGTGTTTCTTGCCGGCGGCTCGTCGAAAGGCTCTAATTCTAAAAAGCGCGACGTCAACCACCGCTGTGGGAGATGCTGTTATTATGTTGCCGGCACTCCCAGCGACCAATGCTCTTTTCATCGCCACACCGTCCATCCTGACGATTACTGCGAAACATTCAAAGGATAGTAAAAAAAGAAGTAGGGTTTATGAACCCTACTTCTTTTTTCTCCTACTTTTCTGTGTCAGAAAAATAATCTGATGCGATTATTCCGAAGCCACTGCGATGCGTTGGGTGATCGACGCCTCGTCGCCGCCGTTGGTCGAGACCGTTGCGCGGTAGATGTAGATGCCGCGCTGCACGCGCATTCCGCTGCCGTCGGTCAAATCCCATGTTATAGGCATCGACTTATACATATCGCTGCGTCCGGTCGACGATGTGCTCCATACGCTGTGTCCCATCATGTCATAGATGCTCAGCGTTACGTTGAGCACCGCGTCGGGGCGGTTGTGCTCGATGTAGAAGTCGGCCTTTGTCTTTGCCGGGTTGGCTGTTGAGTAGACTCTGAACAGCTGCGGCTTGATGCCGTTGACCACACTGAATGCGATTGTCTTTTCCGACATGTTGCCAAGCACGTCCCACACGCGGAACGTCAGTGTGTGCTGTCCCTCGGCGAGTTCTCCCATCTGGTAGTTTATGTGGCTCACGCCGTCGGTGTCCTGCGAGAAATAGTTCTCAAGACCGGAAACGACGGTTGTTCCGTCGATAGTCGCGGTTATGCCGTGTCCGATGTCGACTGGCGACAGGTTGATTCCCGACACGTCGTAGACAGATGCCACGAGAAAAGGAGTCTCGTTCACCTTGTCGCCGTCTTTGAATGCCGTTGAGTTGAGTGCGAGCAGGCGTATCTCCGGTCCGACGGTGTCGTCGGCTGGCGACTCGTCGAAACCGTAGATGTAGAAGTCCTCGTTCTTGCCTACGGCGTCGCCTTTGTTCTCGTCCTGAGCATACAGGTTGACAAGAGCCGGAGTGTAGTTGTTGATAATGCCCGTAGGCATACGGAATTTCATTTTGAACAGACCGTCCTTAACTTCTCCCGAACCAACAAACAGTCGGTTGGTGTGGTCTTGGTAGGTCACTTTGCACTTGTCGTCGGTGTCGGTGCCGCCCTCGTAGTAGCCGTTGGTGGTTATCGACACTTCCGCGTCGTAGACGGTGGTTGTCAGCGTACCATTGTAATCGGTCATGGTAATCCCGTCGGCATCGACAACCTTTCCCTCGAGTTCCACTTCCTGTCGCGCCATAGTCTCCGGTTTCACCTCGCCGTCAACGCTTTCGCCGTTGACCGCTGTCAGCCGGATGTCGTATTTAGGGTATTTCAAGCGCAGCGCAGGGTCGCCGATGAGTGCGTATTTGAGGCTGTGCTCGGTGTTTTTTGTCAGTGTCGAAGAGTAGCGCGAGTGGGTGTACCAATAGTTGTTCTTGGCATTCATCACGATGTCGCCGAGGCGTGGCATCTCGCCGTTTGGCAGAGGCTTGAACGTCTCGGTGCCGACAGCGCGGCAGAGGTCGCCGTTGCCGCTTATAGACGTCACGCGCGAGCCTGTCAGCAGTCCGATGAATCCGCCGCGCGAGTTTAGAAACAACACTTCGCCTCCCGACACGGTCGGAGAGTCCCAGCGAGTGAACTTGCAAGTGCCGGTAAACACGAAAGGGGGATGGCTGTAGAAGAATTCGTTCTCAATGTCGGGCCAGCGCAGCAGTCCGTTGTGGGTCCACGATGTGGGGTTGGCATGGCCTACGTAGGAGGCAAACAACACACCGTTCTTGAAGTTTTGAAGCATCTGGGTGCGCGCCTCCGGGAAAGAGTGGCCCGAACCGCTCGACGAGGCTTTGTAGGCATCGATAAACAGACGTTGTATCAGATAATTGCCCGCTCCATTCGCTCGCAGACTGTCGATGGCGTCGTTGGAGTCTCTCATGTGGATTCCGCTGTCGCCGTCGTCGGCAATCATCATTATGCGCGTCTTCCAGTTGCCCATGTCGGGGTTGCTGATGTAGTCGCTGATTTTCTGCACAGTCTCGGTTGCTTCTGCCGCGCTTTTAACGGGGATGCGTCCGATGCCGATACACATTTTGCGCAGGCTCGTGCGTCCGGCGTCGCTGCCGTCCTCAAGGAAGCCGTACACGTCGTCGGTGTTGAAACTGCTGCTCTCGCTTGTGATGTCGGCCGACTCCCAAGTGAGCAGCGTCGGGTAGCCGAGGTTGCGTGCCGCTGTGGTGATGCGTCGGTTGTCAAACACCGCGCGTCCGAACAGCAGCAGGTAGCGGAATTTGTCGTTGCTGTATTGGTCGGCTGACGCAGTGCGGTCGTACCACATCTTCGCCACCTTGCGGTATGCCATTGCGTCGGGGGTTCCCGACGAGAATTCGTTGTAGATTTGTTCGTCGGTAAGCACGGTCACTGCCATGCCGTCGTTGGCGCGGTGCATGGCAGCGAGGCTCTCCGCCTGGTTTCTGAACGCCGCCGGCGTGATTATCAGCATCGTTGGCGGTGTCATGGCGTGGATGTCCTGATTGCTCACGTTGCCCACCAACGATGGAGTGGGGAAGGAGGCAGCGGTGTTGAACGCCACGTATTCGCGCTTGCCATTTTCCGTTTGGCGGAACTGTGCTGAAGCGTTGTCGGCAAGGAAGTCAACTTTCAGCGGCGCATAGGTTGTGGTTACGTCCCATATCGCCGTCTTTTCATTGATGCCACTGACGGCAAACACGCTGTCGCGGCAGTTTGCCGTGAAGCTGCGGAAGTCAATTTGCTTGTCGGCAAGGTTGAGGTTGCGCAGGTAGTTGACGGTGATGTAGTCAAGGTTGGCAAGGCGCACAGCCGTGCCGGTGGAAAACGACAGCTGCAGTGTCATTTTTTCGCCAGGATAGGACACAGTGCCGATAGATGAGGCAGTGGAGCAGATGTCGTATTCGTTGCTGCCGCTGAGCGAGCTGACGCTCACTTTCATCACTTCCTGTTTTCCGGAAGTCACGGTGAGCGCGCGCGCGGTGCCCGATGTGTGGTAGGCTGCGAATGCCACTTTCACCACCGGGTCGGTGTCGCTGACGATGCCGGGCAGGTTGAACTGAAAACTTTGTGTGCCCGCAGAGTGGAAATCCTCGCCGAGCAATGTGCGGCCGGTGGTTCCTGGGGCGGTAAGCTCTTTTTCGTGGTAAATGCGGGCAAGCGTGTTTGTTATCACTTTGTCGGACGCTTTCTCCGCTTTGGCAGTGGTCTGCATCTCAGCCACATCGATGTCGTTGCGGTCGGTGATGAAATAGTAGCCGGCGGTTGCATACGGGTTCTGTTGCTGCTGATAGCGGATTTTGCCCGATGTCTCTGTCCACGACACGTTGCTTTGAGCGTAAAACAGGATTCTGTTGCCCGAGCGCATCACCGGCACTTGCGGCAGGTCGTCGATGTAGCCGTTGCCCATGATTTCAGAAATCATGGCGCCACCGTAGCCGAATATCTTTACTTTAGAGATGTCGCTGAAGCCCCAGCCCGACAATGTCGCTGTTGAAATCTGGTAGATGCCCGTGTCTTCAACTTTTATTTTTACCCATTTGCCGGTGTTGAGGGCGGAAGTCTCGGCGTATGACGCCGCATTGCCGTTTATTGCCGCAAGTAGGGCAAAAAAGAATAAAATATATCGTATAGCCTTGTATTTCAACATAATCCGAATATCCAATCGTTTGCTGTAAGGAAAAGATTCCTTATCAATATATTAACGCAAACGGTTGGCGTTTATTGTAGCGTAGAGCATATTCGCCACGGAAATCGCTTTTTCTGTTTTCGCGGTGTACTGTTGCCATTCGCTGGCAGTGCCGTGCCACAGGTCAAGGTCGACATCGCTGTCGATGCCAGGAATGGATCCTTTGTGGCTGTACTGCCAGAAAGTCCAGTTTTTGCCGCGGTTGGGTTGGGTGAACGAGCAGAGCCATACGCCGCAGTCTGCAAACTCGTCGCGCACGTGGTTGTCGAATCCTTTTTTGTTGCTGTAGATAATCACTGGATAGCCGTAGGCGGTAAGCTCATCGACCATGTCATGGATTTTGCGGGTGACGATGTCGGCGGGGGTGTAGGGGTTGGTGTGCGACTCCACGTCGATGACCAGTGGCAGCGACAACGGGCGTCCGGCAATGGCTTTGAGCAGATTGTGCGCTTGCTTCACGCCGTCGACGTCGAATCGGAAAAAGTGGTAGACGCCGGTCTTCAGTCCGGCTTCGTGGGCTTTGCGCAGGTTGCTGTTCATCGCGCTGTCGCGGAACGTAGCACCTTCGGTGGCTTTGACAAAAACAAATTCGGTGCCCGCCGCACGGGCTTTTGCAAAGTCGATATTGCCGTTGTGGGCAGAAACGTCGATGCCTGATATCTTGTAGGCGTCGATGTCGAGCGACTCCGACGGCGATATGACGTTGCCGTTGAGAATGGAAATCGCAGCTGTTGCCATGCCGATGAAGGCAAGCAGCAGCGCCACAATCAGTAATATGTGACGTTTGCGCAGCGCCATACTATTTCTTTATTTTGAATCGCTTGCCGTCCCAATGGTATGTGATACCGCTGTTTACGAAAGGCATCACGGCAGCGGAATCTTCGCGCGACAGGAACTCTCCGACCGTGAGACGCGCCTCCACATCGCCGTTTGGAAGAAAGTGGTAGTCGATGAGCGGGAAGTCGATTTTCGACTCTATCTCGCTGAGAGTCTTCTTGTCTTTGGCGGTGAGGAAGTCCCTGACTTTCGGCTCCTCAATTAGGCTTACGCTTGGAGAACCCAAGGCATAGGTCTGGCTGAACGAGATGTGGCTGTCGGTGGCTGGCATCTTTACGCGGTTGATTACGCCGAAGAGCTTGTCGCCGTGGTTGTTGACATACATCTGCACCTCCGTTTCCGACACCGATGATGTGGAAACCTTCATGTAATGGTCGCCGGCGATTGAGTCGATTACGGCCTGTCCGCCAAGCCGTGTCGGCATGTGCTTACGCATTCCGCTGGCGTAATAGTCGAGCATGTCCATCCTTACCGACTGTTCGATTGTGTTGAACTCGTCGGCAAAGAGAAAGAAGTCGGAAACCGACTCGATGCTCACTTCGGCGACAGAGTCTACTTCAGTGATGCTGTCGGCATCCTCATGCCAAGAGGCAGCCTGCGGCGATGGAAAAGTTCCGGCATACGCTGCCGATACAACGGCGATGCCGAGCACTGCATATATAGGTTTCATAGCACTTTATCGTTTGCTCTTTTTACTTTTTCTCTTGAATTTGCCGAAGCTGTCGTCGCCGTCGGCATGGTGGCCCTTGCTGTTCGACTTGCGCTCGGAGCTGTGGGCGTAGTCGCGGTTTGGATCGGCAATCTCGGCATATAGGCGCTTGCCGAAGTAGCGGGCGTTTTTCAACGCCGACACGGTGCGGCGCGATTCGCCTTTTTTCACGTCAAACAATGCGTAGCCGGGGAACAGGTCGATGCGGCCAATCTCCACGCGTCCCTCCATGTTCTGGTTGAGGGTCTCTATCAGGCGCGCCGGGAAGAAACCGTCGTTCTTTCCAGCGTTCACGTAGATGCGCTCATATCCCTGCTCTGCGGTGCGGCGGTCTTTGTTCTGCCGCGAGCCGCTCTGCTGCTTGTCGCGCGGCTCTTTGTCGTCGCGTTTGGCTTTCCGGTCGCGCGGCTTGCGCTCTTCGTAGTCGATGGCTTCTGGCGCGTCCTTGTAGTATTCAAGCAGACGGTTGAATTCAAGCGACACGATGCGTTTCAGCAAGTCGTTTTCCGACAGCCATTCCAACTTTTTTACGATTCCCGGTAGATATTTTGCAATTTCGTCCTCGTTCACCTTTACGCGTTCTATGCGGTCGGCAAGGTTGTATAGTTGCTTTTCGATGATGCGTTGCGGTGTAGGCACCGAACCCTTCTCGAACGTTTTTCCGATTTTCTTCTCTATCGTGCGCAGGCGCGATTTCTCGCGCGAGTGGATGATGGCAACCGACACGCCGGTTTTGCCGGCACGTCCGGTGCGTCCGCTGCGGTGCGTGTATGTGGCTGGATCGTCGGGCAGGCCGTAGTTGATTACGTGGGTCAGATTGTCCACGTCAAGACCGCGTGCTGCCACGTCGGTGGCAACGAGCAGCTGCAGGGTGCGTTCGCGGAATTTCTTCATCACCGTGTCGCGCTGCATCTGCGACAAGTCGCCGTGGAGGGCATCGACATTGTAGCCGTCGGCAATCAGATTGTCGGCAATCTCCTGAGTCTCGCGCCGGGTGCGGCAGAAGATGATTCCGTAGATGTTGGGATTGGAGTCGGCGATACGTTTGAGGGCAAGATACTTGTCCTTGGCGTTTACCATATAATATATGTGGCGCACATTCTCCGAGCCCTCGTTGCGTGTGCCTATTACAAACTCCTGAGGGTTGTGCATATAGTTTTTCGCTATTTTGGCGATCTCGTCGGGCATGGTGGCTGAGAACATCAGCATTTTGCGGTTGTCGGGCACGTTGTCGAGGATGGCGTTGATGTCGTCGAGGAAGCCCATGTTGAGCATCTCGTCGGCTTCGTCAAGAATCACGGTGTGCACGCCGCTGAGGTTCACCTCGCCGCGCTTTATCAGGTCGAGCAGTCGCCCAGGTGTGGCAACGATAATCTGCACACCCTTGCGCAGCGTGCGGATTTGGCTCTCGATGCTCGAGCCGCCATAAACCGGCAGCACACTGAGACCGGGAGTGTATTTCGAGAAATCGGCAAGGTCGCCGCCGATTTGCAGGCAGAGTTCGCGTGTCGGTGATATGATTAGAGCCTGCGGTTGGCGCAGCGACGTGTCGGTGCGCTGTATTACGGGCAGTCCGAACGCCGCGGTTTTGCCGGTGCCGGTCTGTGCGAGAGCCACGACGTCGCCGTCTTCGTGGAGCAGGTGTGGGATTACTTTCTCCTGTACAGGCATCGGTTTTTCAAATCCCATATCCTTGATTGCGTGCAGCAGGTCTTCTCTTATTTCTAATTCTTCAAATGTCATCTGTTTTTTTCGTCTTAAATGTTTTCGTTCAGCGCACTTTGCCCCAAATCTGCTGCAAAATTACGGAATTTTGGGCTATGATTGGCAAATACTTGTAAATTAATTTGGTGTGGCGGTGAAAAAGAGGTGGCGGAGGCGTTGTGCACGATGACTTGTCGTTAACACATGTTAAACTTTTGGCGGGTTGTCGATAATTTGGTGTTGGGAATATGCTTTGTTATGAAAGTTGGCATAAAACTGACGGATTGAAACAAAATGGCAGCAAATTTAATTGCTATGGCTTGAATAAGTGGGCGAAGAAAACAAAAAATAAAAATATGTTATACAACATAATTATATAACAATGTTGTACGGAAATGTTTAATAAAATGAAATTTTACCGAAAATTAAAAAAATAACTCACAAACGTAAAATTTTGATTACAATTCTTGTAAATATTGAAAAATAACGCTTATTTTGTGGCTTAGAAATCGTTTGAGACAACGATGTACTAATATAAAACTATGTTTAATCTGAATCAAGTATGGACATATTTGCTGAACGAAAAAAATTTACTTCATGTAAATTAGTTGCGGCTGCCGCAGTCGCAATGTGTTTGCTAGGCAGTGCGGGATTCGAGGCTAATGCCGCCCCCGCTCCGCAAGTTGTATCCGCTCAGAAAGCAACTCTAACCATTTCTGGTACAGTAAAAGACTCCAAGGGAGAGCCTGTCATTGGCGCCAACGTTATGGAGAAAGGTACCAATCGTGGTATAGTTACTGACTTGGACGGTAAGTTTACGCTTAAAGTAACCCCTGGAGCAACAATTACAGTTTCTTATTTGGGCTACAAGACACAGACCCTCAAGGCTGCGCCGACAATGAACGTTTCCTTGGAAGAGGACAACGCTCTTCTTGACGAAGTCGTTGTGGTTGGTTTCGGTACTCAGAAACGTGCCAACCTCACTGGTGCTGTAGCAACAGTCGATGTGTCGAAGGCAATGGACGCACGTCCAGTGGGCGATGTTACCAAAGCCCTTCAAGGTGCTGTCCCTGGTTTGACTATCACAACAGGTGACGGTGCGATCAACTCAGCCGCATCTATCAAAATCCGTGGTACGGGTACGTTGTCAAACGGACAGTCGTCAAGCCCGCTTATCGTTGTCGACGGTGTGCCTACCGACGACATCACTTTTGTCAACCCTGACGATATCGCAGAAATCTCAGTATTGAAAGATGCTGCTTCTTCTGCTGTATATGGTACTCGTGCAGCATTCGGTGTTGTATTGATTACTACAAAATCAGGACAGAAAGGCGACCGCGTTTCTGTAAAATATTCAAACAACTTTGGTTGGAGCAACGCAACTGTATTGCCAGACTACGGCTCAGTGCCTGAACAAATCGAGGCATTGCTTCAGACCAACTACCGTAAGGGTGCCGACCCGGAATTGTTCGGTATGTATCTCGACAAGATGCTTCCTTACGCAAAGGCTTGGTACGAGCAGAACGGTGGCAAGAAGAAAGGCTACAGCGAGATGTTGCCATACCAGAGCATGGACAACGTGGGCGACTTCTATCAGGACCCTGTGACAAAAGCCACTATGTACTATGCTGACTGGGATGTAAAGGATATTATGTATCGCACTGCTCCTTCTCAGAAGCACAACGTAAGCTTGGACGGCAGCTCGGGCAACACAACATATCGCGTTTCGTTCGGTTATGACAAGCGTGAAGGCTTGATGTCGTTTGTAGACAACTCTGTGAAGCGCTACAACGCAAGTGCCAACCTCTCAACTCAAATATTCTCTTGGTTGAAAGCCGGTGCTCAGGTAAACTATTCGCAGAAAGACTATGACGGACAGAACATGTGGGGCCGTGGCGGTTACACATACTTCTGGCGTTGGGGTTCTTACTTCGGTCCTTACGGATACCGCAAGTATGACGGCGACGGCAAGTATTATGACGCTCAGCCAATCGCTGACCGTAAGCAGAGCGGCGAGCATGAGGATATTGCCCGCAACACTCGCTTGCAAGGTTGGATGGAGGCGAACCCAATCAAGGGCTTGAACATCCACGCCGACTTCACGTATGACATGACAGACATCAACGTGCGCAAGTCATATCTGCCTATCTATGGTTGGAACAACTGGTCCAATGCAACGACAGCTCCATCTTATATGGTGACACAAAGCAGCACTTACGCTCAACAGGAAAACACTCGTCAGAATGTGTGGACCGTAAACGCCTATGCTACATACGACTTTGATGTGGCTGAGAACAACCACTTCAAGGTTATGGTCGGTGGACAGGCAGACCGTAAGTATTACAATTACTTCTCTGCACGCAAGAACGTTCTTTCCGACAATGACAAGCCTTATCTTGGTTTGGCTACCGGTGGCGCCGACGGTACAAGTATGCTTATCAGCAACACTATTACCAAGCACGCAACCGCAGGTTTCTTCGGACGTATCAACTACGACTATAAAGGAATATACCTGTTGGAGGTCAACGGCCGCTACGATGGTTCATCTTCATTCCCGGCAAATGACCAATGGGCATTCTTCCCATCGGCATCTGTCGGCTACCGTTTCTCTGAGGAAGCTTACTTCGAGAAGGCTAAACAATATGTAAGCAACGCTAAGTTCCGCGCTTCTTATGGACACATTGGAAACGAGGCTATTGGCGACTATATGTTCTTGGAGGCCATTACAAAGAAAGGAAACAACAATTCCACTGGATACTCATATTGGGTTAACGGAACAGGTACTCTTATCTCAATGATGAACACTCCGTCTTTGGTTTCTTCCACTTTGACTTGGGAACGCATTGCAACTACAGACATCGGTCTTGACCTCGGTTTCTTGAACAACCGCTTGAACGTTACGTTCGACTGGTTCCAGCGCGACACTAAGGACATGCTTGCTCCGGGTATGACTCTTCCTGCAACACTTGGTGCTTCTGCTCCGTATGCCAATAGCGGTTCGCTCCGCACCCGCGGATGGGAGCTTGGTATCAGCTGGAATCACCGCTTCGGTGATGTTGACGTTTTCGCAAGTGCCAACATCTATGACGGTAAGACTAAGGTTACTGAATACAACAACCCGAATAAGTTGATCAACCAATTCTACAGCGGTATGGAATATGGTGAAATTTGGGGCTTCGAGACTGACCGTTACTTCGAGGAATCAGACTTCAAGGGCAAGAACGCTGACGGTTCTTGGATCTATGCTGACGGCGTGGCAGACCAAACTGGCTTGGAACAAGGCACATTCGTATATGGTCCTGGCGACATCAAGTTCAAGGATTTGGACGGCAATGGCGTAATCAACGGTGGTGACCCGACAATGAAAGACGAAAACGGCAACTTGATTCCTGTCGGCACGGTTCGCAACCATGGTGACTTGAAGAAGATTGGTAACTCAACTCCTCGCTATGAGTATTCATTCCGTGTTGGTGCAGCTTGGAAAGGCATTGATGTAGACTTGTTCTTCCAGGGCGTAGGCAAACGTGACATGTGGTATGTGAACGCATTCACAATGCCGTTCGCACGTGGAGCCGATGCTACTTACTCACACCAGAACTCTTACAACAAGATGATTTTTGACGATGCCCGCAACATCATCGGTTACGAGATTGACCAGAACAACGATTATCCTTGTATGTATGACGGTACAGCAAACGCTGGCGCTGTATCTGGTCTGTCTCAAGGTCGCTACAACTTCTATCCGCAATCGAAATACTTGCTCAATATGGCTTACCTTCGCCTGAAGACTGTGACTATCGGCTACACTCTTCCACAGGAGATTACAAAGAAGGCTATGATTCAGAAAGCACGTATCTACTTCACTGCTGAAAACCCATGCTTACTTTACAATGGCCTTGGCAAGAACCCGATCGACCCTGAAATCGGTAGCACTTGGACAACAGGCACTTCTTACGGCAATGGTACATTCGGACGTACAGACCCAATGATGCGTACTTACTCATTCGGTTTGCAGGTAACATTCTAATTCTCTAAATTTACGAAACAATGAAAACAAAGATAGCATTAGGCATTTTTGCACTCGCTGGGCTTTCGCTTGCAAGTTGTGACGATTTTCTCGACAACAACCGCTATCCGTTGACTTCGGAGGTGAGCAACCCTGAGTTCTGGAGCAATGAGTCGCTTGTTGAGCAGGAGTGCAACACTATGTATAATTTCTTCTCAGGTTATGGCAACGGAAACGGTCATGGTGATTTCTACTTCAGCACCCTTTCCGACGACCAAGCTGGAAACTCATTCACTGAATGGAACAACAAATCCGTTCCAAGTTCATCAAGCAACTATTCAGGTCCGTATGAGAACATCCGTCATTGCATGTCGATTATCGAAGGCGTGCGTGGCTCTAAACTTGAGGACTCAAAGCGTAACAACTTCGAGGGTCAGGCTCGCTTGAACCGCGCAATCCAATTCTTCACTTTGGTGAAACGCTATGGTGATGTGACTTGGGTTGACCACAAAGTTGATGTTACTGACAATGGTCTCCTGTATGGAGCCCGCACAAACCGCGATGTGGTTATGGACTCCGTGCTCCGCGACCTTGACTATGCGATTGCCACGATTTCTGCCCAAAACGGCAAACAGATTTGGAGCAAGGATTTGGCATTGGCAGTGAAGAGCGACATCTGCCTTTGGGAAGGCACATTCTGCAAATATCGCACAGCCGCCGAAAACGGCTATGCTGCCGATGAGACTCGTGCAAACAAATACTTGCAGGAATGCGTCAACGCTTCAGAGCAACTGTTGAGCAAATACCCAATTGGCGATAGCTATCGCGCACTTTATCAAAGTGTTCGCGATGACGCTTTGAAGAATGGTGAAATTATCTTTATGAAGGCTTACGACAAGGATAACTTCAAGCACTCGACTGTTTCCTACACTTGCTCCTCAACCAAGTTGAGCGGCATCACGAAGGATGCTTTCGACGCTTATCTCTTCAAAGATGGCAAGCCATTGGCATTGACTTCTGAGAACAAATCTGACCTTCCTGAATACAACGAGAAAGGTGAGTACTCAATTGAAAAGCTTCTCGCTGTCCGCGATGGACGTCTCGCCGAGACTACAGACCCTGTCGTATTCTATCAAGATATGACTTGGTCGCGTGCCGGAGCCATGGCGATGACTTCTTCTACAGGTTATGGCGTAAGCAAATTCGACAACACTTCGTTGCCTCTTGACGACCGTCAGAACACAGTGAAGAACTACACTACCGCTCCTCTCTACTGGGGTGCACTCATCTGCCTGAACTATGCTGAGGCTAAAGCTGAGCTCGGAACACTTACTGATGCCGATATGGCTCTTACCCTTAACAAGCTCTACAAACGCGCAGGTCTGCCTGACCAGACAGTCGCTTCATTGGAAGCAATGAACGACCCTGCTAACAATATGGGCGTGAGCAGCTTGATTTGGGAAGTTCGCCGTTGCCGTCGTTGCGAGTTGATTATGGACAAGGACTATCGTTATTGGGACTTGGTTCGTTGGCACAAACTCGACCTCCTCGACAGCTCAGTGCATCCAAACATTCTCTTAGGTGCGAATGCTTCTACAGCAACAGTTAAACCAGACATGAGCGGCAACTATGTAGACGGCTCATTCGGACACACTCGTCAGTTTGAGGCTCGCCAATATCTGTACCCAATCCCTGGAGACCAGATTGCATTGACAAACTCTGCTGTTTCTCAGAATCCTCTTTGGAATAAACAGTAGCAAATAATTGATATTGAAAGGGCGACCCCGGCGGGCCGCCCTTTCTTTTGGACAGCAACGGCTGTGGAAAAATGAGATTTGCCGATGTCGCATAAAATTCGTACCTTTGCACCCTGATTCAAGTAGGTATATATTAGGTAAATTATGATAGCTGTAAGCAATTTAGGAATGCAGTTTGGCAAGCGTGTGCTTTTTCAGGATGTGAATCTGAAATTCACGCAAGGAAACTGCTATGGAATTATCGGCGCGAACGGCGCCGGAAAGAGTACGTTGATGCGCATCCTCTCAGGACAGTTGACGCCGACCCACGGCATGATTCAGCAAGGACCGGGCGAGCGTATGTCGGTGTTGAGCCAGGACCACTTTGAGTTTGATGAATTTTCGGTGATGGACACCGTGCTGCAAGGACACACCGTGCTTTGGGCTATCATGAAAGAGAAAGACGCCCTCTATGCAAAGGAAGACTTCAGCGATGCCGACGGCATCCGCGCCTCTGAGCTGGAGGAGAAGTTTGCCGAGCTCGACGGCTGGAACGCAGAGAGCGACGCTGCCGCATTGCTCAGCGGTCTGGGCATCAAGGAAGACAAGCACTACATGCTGATGAAGGACCTCAGTGGTAAGGAGAAAGTGCGCGTGCTTCTGGCGAAGGCGCTTTTCGGAAATCCCGACAACCTGCTTCTCGACGAGCCGACCAACGACCTTGACCTTGAGACCGTGGCTTGGCTTGAGAACTATCTGTCAAACTGCGAGAACACGGTGCTCGTTGTGAGCCACGACCGTCACTTCCTCGACGCCGTGTCGACCCACACCCTCGACATCGACTACAACAAGATAACGCTGTTTGCCGGCAACTACAGTTTCTGGTATCAGTCGAGCCAGCTGGCTCTCCGCCAGCAGCAGCAAGCCAACAAGAAGGCAGAGGAAAAGCGCAAGGAGCTGATGGAGTTTATCCAGCGATTCAGCGCCAATGTGGCTAAGTCGAAGCAGACTACAAGCCGCAAGAAGATGCTCGAGAAACTCAATGTAGAGGAAATCCAGCCATCGTCGCGCCGCTATCCGGGAATCATTTTCACGCCCAACCGTGAGCCGGGCAACAAGATTCTTGAGGTGAAGGGCTTGAAAGCCACTCAAGACGGCGACTTGCTCTTCGACGACGTAAACTTCCAGATTGAGAAAAACGACAAGGTGGTGTTCCTTAGCCACGACCCACGCGCCATGACCGCTTTGTTTGAAATCATCAACGGCAACCGCAAGGCCGACGCCGGCACTTACGACTGGGGACAGACAATCACTACGGCTTATCTGCCGCTCGACAACACCTCGTTCTTCAACACTGACTTGAACCTTGTCGATTGGTTGTGCCAGTACAGCAACGACTCGAGCGAAATCTATCTGAAAGGATTCCTCGGAAAAATGCTGTTCTCGGGCGAGGAGGTGCTGAAAAAGGCATCTGTGCTCTCCGGTGGCGAGAAGATGCGCTGTATGATTGCCAAGATGATGATGACCGACGCAAACACTCTTGTGCTCGACTCTCCGACAAACCATCTCGACCTTGAGTCGATCCAGGCGTTCAACAACACGCTGCAGGCATTCAAGGGCAACATCCTGATGTCGAGCCATGACCACGAGTTCATACAGACGGTCTGCAACCGTGTGATTGAGTTGACGCCAAACGGAATCATCGACAAGATTATGGACTTCGACGACTATCTCACCGACGAGAAAGTGCAGGCTACACGTGAAAGAATGTACAACACCAAATAAATATATACAACGATGGTAAAGCATATAGTAATGTTCAAACTCAAAGGCACGGCTGAAGAACGCCGCGCCATGGCTTCTCAGTTCAAGGCCGCCCTTGAGGCACTTCCTGAGAAAATCGACGTGCTCCGCTCGATAGAGGTGGGGCTCAATCAGAATCCGGCAGAAACGTGGGACGTGGTTCTCACCGCAGTTGTCGACAAAATGGCGGATGTGGAGGTCTATGCCAAGCATCCGGCGCATGTGGCTGCGGCAGGGCTGCTCGGTGAGCATAAGGATATGCGCGCCTGCGTTGACTACGAGCTGTAGGCTTTGTGCCTATTGGCAACACAGACACAAGGCGGGGTAATCTCTTTTGAAGGGATGCCCCGCTTTTGCATTTTTTGGGGGTGTGGAAATTGTGCGGTTTTCGGAAAAATCACGTACTTTTGTATCAAGTAAGAACAAACCAGACATTGAACCATTATGAAATTATTTAAACCAATTGCAGCCGTTTGCTTTACGCTTGTCGCTTCGGCATCGGCTTTTTCAACCCCATCCACTGTCGACCTGCAGGGCGAGACGTTTACCGTCGACACGCTGCGTCATTACAAATGCGGTCCGGGCATGACACGCACAGCGCTTGAATACCGCTCGACCACAGGAAACACGCGCATTCGGGCGTTTGTGATAAAAACAATGCTCCGCGAGGCAGAAAATGTGAAATTCAAGGTGGAGATTGGCAACGACTCCTGCCTTAACGCCGAAACGGTGACTTCGATGGGACGGCGTCACTCAGTGGAGGGCGAACGCTATCTTACGGGTGTGAACGGCGACTTTTTCATCACCGGAAGTTTCGGCGGACCGTATTCGCAATACGGCATCGTGGGCTATCCAAACATGTCGAGCGCAAGCCGTGGAAAACTGATGTCGCCCGACGTTATCGACTGGGTGAGCCGTGAGAACGCTTTTATAATCGACAAGGACGGATATATGCGCATCGATGCCACCGACCTGTCGTACAGCGCGTCGATAGGCGGCGTGGAGATGCCGATTTCAAATGCTAATTTCCATCGGCTTGACGGAGAAACGGTGGTCTACAACTCTTATATGGGAAAATACACCAAGACGGCGGCAGGAGGCGTGGAAGTGGCTTTCACGCTCGCTCCCGGCGAAACTTGGGCATTGAACAAGAATCTGAAAATGGTGGTGAGCCAGGCGGCTTACGACGGTGGAAATATGGCGATACCTGCCGACGGAATAGTCATCTCGGCCGACAAGGCTGCTACGGCAAACATCGAGAAGCTGCGGTCTTTGAAACCGGGTGATGAAATTACTGTCAACTATTCGCTGTCGTTGCCGTCGTATGGCAATCTCAAGCCCGAGGGCGTGCAGGAGATTATAGGCGGCGATGTCAAAATCCTTCGCGAAGGCGAGACGGTGATGGAGGCAAACCGATGGATCAATCCTCGCGACGCGTTCAATCCACGCACGCTGATTGGCTATGACAAGGAGCGCACGATGCTCGTGATTTGTGCCATCGACGGACGCAGCACCATCAGCAGCGGCACTACCTATCCGCAGGGTGCCGACCTTATGCGCTCATACGGATGCTACGACGCTCTTGATTTCGACGGCGGCGGCTCTACATTGATGTGGGACGCGATGGAAGGCACAATCAACCGTCCGTGCGTGTCGCCCGAACGTGCGGTGGGCAACGGCATCTTTGCGGTGCTCCACGCTCCCGACGATGAGGAGGTGGCTGAGATACGTTTTGCCGACTATGCGGTGCGGATGCCTCGGTATGGCTCTTATCGTCCGGTTTTCTACGGTTATAACAAATATGGCAAACTCATCGATATGGATGTTGACGGCGTCACGCTTTCCTGCGACGGCGCGCTTGGCGAGATTGTGGCAGACGGATCCACTCTATATGCCACCGGCAGCGGCTCGCATGTGCTTACAGCTTCGCTGGGAGCAGTAAAAGCGGAGGTGACGGTGGCGATTGTCGCTGCCGACGATGTCAAGGCGGCTTATCCGGAAGTGGTTCTCGACAACTGCCGAGAATGGAAGATTGGCTTGAACGCTATTGTCGGAGGCAAGGAGATGGCTGTCGAGCCGCGTGCGCTTGACTGGACATCAAGCGACGCATCGGTGGTGACTGTTATCGACGGCGTGGCGAAGGGATTGAAAAACGGAACGGCGACGCTGACGGGTGTCAAGGATGGCATTACGTGCACTGTCGGCGTTACGGTGCAGTGCCCTACGGCGGAACTGATGCCTATTGAAGACGCATCGAATCCGGAGGCTTGGAAAATTGAGAGTTACAATGTGAAAGGTGATGCGGCGATAACTGCGCTCGCCGGAGGCGGTCTGGCAGTCGACTTCGCTTTGTCGGGCACTCGTGCGCCCAACCTTACGCTTGTCCCTGTTCAGCCGACGTGTCTCTACAGCCTTCCTGACGAGCTGCGGCTTACGATGAAACTGGCTGGCGGTGTGGCTGTCAAGAACTCGGTGGCGTCGTTCACGCTTGCCGACGGCAGCAATGTGTCGGCTAATCTGTCGGGCTTTGAGTCGGGCGACGCTCAAGATTATACGGTTGACTTTGCGCAAATTGCCGATGTCGACAATGTGGGCATTTTCCCGATACGTTTCAATTCGTTGCGCCTCAATCTGTCGGGCGGAAAGAAAGACACTGCCTATCGTCTTGAAATCCCGTCAATTAAGACGCGCTACAAGCATTTCAACGACGCCGGCGTATATGATCTGACTGTCGACGATGCCGATGTTGCGCCTGTCTATTACAACCTGCAGGGCATGCGGATTGCAAAACCGCAGCCTGGAACTGTGGTAATCGTGAAACGTGGCGCGAGAGTGACAAAAGAGATTGTTGTGGAATAGTGATTGCTGTTCTGCAGTTGACAAAAAAACGGGAAGCCGCCAAGCTTCCGTTTTTTTTGTTGCCTGTTGTCAGTCTTCCTCCGGAGGAAACTTCGGAACGAGGCGCATAAGCCTCAGAATCTGCGAGCGGCGCTTCTTCATGTATGACGAAGGATTGGCGGAGTCGAATCGCAGCGGATTGGGCAAAGTGGCGGCGATGAGTGCACATTGGCGGGCGGTCAGCTGGTCGGCGGTGGTGTTGAAGTTTTGTTCAGCCACAGCCTCCACGCCGTAGAGTCCGTCGCCGGTCTCGATAGAGTTCAGATACACCTCCATGATGCGCTCCTTGCTCCACAGAGCCTCTATAAGCACAGTGAAATAAGCCTCGAAGCCTTTTCTCACCCACGATGACGACGGCCATAGAAACACGTTTTTAGCCGTCTGCTGGCTTATCGTGCTTGCACCGCGGTGACGGCCTCCGTTTTCAGCCTCGCGCACGGCTTTCTTGATTTCCACGAAATCGAATCCGTGGTGAGAGGCGAAGCGGTTGTCTTCAGAGGCGATTACAGCCATCGGCATGTGTCGCGACATCTCGTCGAGCGGCACCCATTTATGCTCGCAGCGCACCTTGCGTCCGTCGAGCATCTGCTCAACGCTGCGTATCGCCATCAGAGGCGTGTATCTGACAGGCGCCCATCGGTAGATGGCCACGCTGACCACCGACAGCAGCACAAAGCCGAGAATGATTTTGCCAAAGAGCATCATGAAGATGCCGAAAGTTAACTTTCTGACCATTTTGTTTGAGAAAAAAGCTGCATCAAAGCCTGCTTTACGCAAAGCGGGACAATGATGCAGCACATTGATAGTTTTTTCTATTTATTCACGCCTTCGACAATCGATTTCGTGTCGCAGGCAATCATATATTCCTCATCGGTCGGGATGACAACTACGCGCACCTTCGAGCCGGGACGTGTGATTTCAACCTCCTCGCCACGGCAGTTGTTGCGCTCTGGGTCGAAATCGATGCCGAGAAATTCCAGTTGCTTGCATACGCTCTCACGCAGCTGAATCTGGTTTTCGCCCACACCGGCTGTAAACACAATCACGTCGACACCGCCAAGCGCCGCTGTGTATGCACCAACATATTTAACGATGCGGTATCTGTACATGTCGAGAGCCAGTCGCGCACGCTCGTTGCCGGCGGCAATGGCAGCGTCGATGTCGCGCATGTCGGAAGAGATGCCAGAGATGCCGGTCAGACCGCTCTGCTTGTTGATGAGTTTCTGCATTCCGGCATTGTCGAGATGCTCTTTCTCCTGGATGTAGAGCAGGGCAGCAGGGTCGACATCTCCGCAGCGGGTGCCCATCATCAAGCCTTCTACCGGAGTCAAACCCATCGAAGTGTCGATTGACTTGCCGTCTTTTACGGCGGTTATTGAGCCACCGTTGCCGATGTGGCAGGTGATGATGCGCTGCTGCTCGTAAGGCAGACCTAAAAATTCGCATGAACGGCGTGCCACGTAGCGGTGGCTTGTGCCGTGGAAGCCATAGCGGCGCACTCCGTATTTCTCATATACCTCATACGGGAGAGCGTACATATATGCGCGTGCAGGCATTGTCTGGTGAAAAGCAGTGTCGAACACACCCACCTGTGGCACGTCGGGCATAATCTCGCTGATAGCCTCGATGCCCACTATGTTGGCTGGGTTGTGGAGCGGAGCCAAGTCGTAGCATTCCTTCACCTTGGCGATAACCTCGTCGGTGATGAGCACGCTCGAATTGAATTTCTCGCCTCCGTGCACCACGCGGTGGCCTACGGCGTCGATTTCTCCGAAATCCTTGATGCAGCCATATTTAGCGCTTGTCAGATTGTCGAGGATGATGCGGATAGCCACATTATGGTTTGGCATAGACGTGGTGATTGTCACCTTTTCGCCGTTGTATTTGAAATTCAGGAAAGAGTCGGGCAGACCCACTTTTTCCACGCCGCCCTCGGCGAGGACGTTTTGCGCGTTGTCGTCGAGTTCAATCAGCTTGTATTTCACCGATGAACTTCCGCAGTTGAGTACGAGGATTTTCATTATTTTTGATTTGCTATTATGCTTTGGTTGCAAGTGATGATAACAGTTTTATAGATGTCTTCCCAAGAACATCCGCGCGACAGGTCGTTGACCGGCTTTGCCAAGCCTTGCAGGATAGGACCCACTGCCTGTGCACCGCTGAGTCGCTGCACGAGTTTGTAGGTGATGTTGCCCACTTCGAGCGACGGGAACACAAGCACGTTGGCAGTGCCGGCGATGTCGCTTTGCGGAGCCTTGCTCTTGCCCACTGAAGGCACGATGGCTGCATCGGCTTGAAGCTCGCCGTCGAGAGCCAGCTCCGGAGCCATTTCTTTGGCAATCTTTGTAGCCTCGATAACTTTGTCTACCATCTCATGCTTTGCGCTGCCTTTGGTTGAGAAGCTGAGGATGGCAACACGCGGATCAAAGCCGCCGAGCACCTTGGCTGTCTCTGCCGCCGATACGGCGATCTGTGCCAATTCCGGTGCCGTAGGATTAGGCACTACGGCGCAGTCGGCAAACACCATCATGCCGTCAGTCCCGTAAGGAGAACCTTCGGGAAGCAGCATAAGGAACGCGCCGGAAACAACGCTGATGCCTTTCTTGGGCTTGATAATCTGGAAAGCGGCACGAAGCACGTCGCCTGTGGTGCTCAACGCACCAGAGACCTGACCGTCGGCATCGCCGTTCTTGATGAGCAGACAGCCCAGATAGAGCGGGTTGTGCACCTGTTTGTGCGCGCCCTCGAGCGTCATGCCCTTGGCTTTGCGCAGCTCATAGTAGAGTTGCGCATATTTCTCAGTAAACGCCTCGTCGGCAGGGTCGACGATTGTGGTATGCTCAATGTTTTTTAGACTCAATTCCGCTGCAAGTTGTTTGATTTCAGCGGGATTGCCGATTAGAGTGATGTCGCAGATGCCGTCGGCGATAAGATGGTCGGCAGCGGTAAGCGTTCGTTTTTCCGCACCTTCGGCGAGGACGATGCGTTGTTTGTTTGCTTTGGCTTGTTGGGTAAGTCGTTCAAATAGAGTCATAATCAGTATTGATTTTGTATTTTTTTCTGACTACAAAATTACCAATAAAAATTGTTAACGAGGTATAAAAACTTGACTTAAACTTTCAACCAATGTGCAAAAAATCTTCACGAAACTTAACGAGGCTTTAGCCTCGGCAAAAGCACTGTTGCATGCGTCGCGCCACATGGCAGAATCGATTCTGTTGCCTTGCAGCAGCACCGCATTTGCGCCGCCCTTGAATCCTTTGTGAAAGAGCGGAATGTGTTATTCAGTTCTTCCGTGATTGTCTCGTTCCATCAGTGTATGTGCGATATATTTTCTATTGACATCGTCAATTTCTAATAGAGCATATAATTGTGCATCTATATCTCCTGTGTAGTCAATAATGCCATTGTCGTCTTGATAATTAAGCAAATCAGGGACTTTCATTGCTAAAGAGGTCAATGATTCATCTGTTAATAGAAATGCGAAACGAATAATCTCACTGGTGGCATATTTTAAGAAATTCTGGGCTTCCTGTTCTGTACCAAATGTTTTTAAAGCTACGCGAGAACGCCCAAAAGCACTGTGATTGTCAACGATTTGAATCTGATTGCTTCGTTTCTGTCCTCCGGCATTGGCGCTGGAGACTATCACTTTCCATTTATCAAGATATTCAAGACCTGTTTTAATAACGCTCTTGTTGGCGATATACCATCTGGCTCTACCACTTTTACCTGCTTTATCATTAGTGAATAGCTTTATCTCCGATTCGGGATTAAAATAGTCACCCTCGTTATACTCTCTGACAAGTGCTGGATTTTGTTCCACAAAATTACTTTCGATGGAAAATAGGCTACGGGGAAGAATAGAATCATGTAGACGTCCATATTTTGATATTATACAATTCAGCAAATTTATAATCTCATTATCAAGAGGATTCAATGAGAATAAATCTTCTTTAGGATTATCAGTGTTAACTGCTATTTCTTTTCCATTTCTAGAATAGATATATTTAAATCCGTTACTTTCTTTATGAGAATCTTTCATTACAATCGACAAGCCGTCCGCAATACCTACTTCCTTGAACACATCTGTTGAATCAGGAAAGAATTTCAATAAGCATAAATGGGGATCGTTGATTTGTGAAAGACCAAATTGTTCAAGCCCTTTTCCAGATCGATGAATCCATCTTGCACCGGGATAAATTAGTGAAGTATATCTACCCAATCGGTCGCTTATTGTTTGAAAATATTGGAATATGCTGACGCTGACCTTTTGACCGTTAGTAGATTCCTTTTGATTTACAATTTCTTGATACGGAGGATTTCCCACAATTGCGTTGAATTTCATATTGTCGTTGTTGTTTGCTTTCCAAAAAGATTTGCCTTTGGCAACTTTTGTGACAAAGTTGTTAGGCTTGTTTTTAATTTGATTTATTAAGTCCTCAAAGTATCTGGCATTCACCTTTGCTTTGCGGAAACCGCAAAGCGTGCGGCGCGTGATGCGTTTCGCCATAGGCGTTTTGCAGATTACGAAGACGTTTTCCGCCACAACCTTGTCCCAGATTCGTTGTTCCTCTTCTGTGTTCGACACCGAAAACAGCGAGCTTTTCACCCGTGCCCGGTAAATGCCGTATGCCATGTAAAGCGGATAAAGTCCGGATTTTGAATTGATTTCCAAAATGTGGGATTCGGGGGAGAAAACTTCGGCGGTAACCTCTCCCTTGTCTATAAATCGTGGTTCGGAAATTTCATTCTGATACTCCGTGTCATAGAAGTTATAGCCTCCCAGACAGTCGCCAAGATGCATATTCACCACACGCCACGGTGTGAGCACAGTTTCTTTGTCCGGATTGCGGAAGGTGCTGAAAATGTTGGTTATGCGCTCTATGCGCTCCTCCACACTGAGCTTGTCGGCGGCGCGCGCCATCGCTCGTATGCGTTTGCCGGCGGCACTGAAGATGTCGGGGTCGTAGTATTTCTTGAACTTGTTGAACGTTTGCTTTGTAACGCCTCTTGGCATAAATTCTTCCCACGATTGAGAGTCGACGAGCGATGTGAAATTGTCAATTGTCAGCTGGGTGTCTTCATCGTCGATATCCGCACCATATATAAGCAGAGGCATGCGGATGGAGACACCGCGAAGAATGGAGATGGCGGTATCCCGATTCTTTTTCTTCTTTTTCAATTCTGCAAGTTGCTGTTTCTCTTCCTCTGTCAATGGCTTCTTGCTTTTGTTCTCGGACTCCTCCTTTTTGATTTCCTCATCTGTCATCCCCTGATTGTTTATATTCACAGTAGGCTTAGGCATGGCTTTTGTCTGCCCGATAATCTTTTTAAGTTCATCAAACTCCTTCAATTCCAAATTGTCAAGCCTCATCAGCTCGTCATTATACAAGCTGTTGTCCTCAAAACCGTTGCGCACCACCCGCTCGACATAAGCTTTTTTGAGCTGCTCCAACATCTTCGGCACATCAAATTGGTTCATCTTTGAGCCTTCGATGGATATGACAGGGCAGAATTTAAGGAATTCGCCCATAATCTCGCGGTCGTTGCCACTGGCTTTTCCTGCCTTTGCTGAAATTTTGGCGGTCTCGGCTATCACTTTCAATGTTCTGTCTGGGGCGAAATCAAAAACGTAACATTGCTCCTTGACCCTTCCGTTGATGGTGGCAGGAGTCTGCACTCGGAAAATGGTCTGCATATAGCTGGACGCAGCTGTGTTGTACGAGCCCGACAGCATTAATACGGCGGTCCATGCTTTCACACTGACGCCCGTCGTCAGTCTGCCGCACGACAGCGTGATGGTGCGGGTGGCATCGGGGTCTTTGCCTATGGCTTCTTCCACCGCCTCCAGTGCGTCTCTGCTTTCTTCATCCTCATCACCGTCGCCGGCTACATTCACCACCTTGAAATGTTGGAATACGGGATGCGCCTGCAGCAAGGCGCTCATCGCTTTTGCTGCCTTCACTCCCGGCAACACCCACAGAGTATGACGGAAATTATTGCGGTATTCTTCATTGGCAAACGGATAGCAGCTGTCCTTGTCTTCTTTGGTTAGAAGATTTAAGAAAGCACTTACATCCTTTTCATGTACAAACGACCCACTTCCATTCACGCGGAAGAATTCACGGAAGTTGAATGCTACATCTTCATCGACAAAATCGCTGAGCAATCGTCCGAGGTCGTAGGTGTAAATGTTCATGGTAGGCAATGAGGCGTATGGATTTGGATCGCCAAAATGCAGCTCATCCCATGTCGCTTTGGCGCGCTGTTCCATCACGTAGTCCCAAGTGTATATCTCGTCCTCCTTGAATTCAGACAACAAATTGAAAGGAGTGCCGGAAAGACGCAGTATCTTGGTCTTACCCTTAGTCAGTTCCTGCATCACCGCCTTGCCCAGTTCCGTTTGAGTGCCTTCGTGTGCTTCGTCCACAATGATGCAGTCCCAGTCGGTGGCAAATACGTCATTGTTTTTGTCAAAATTGCCGCCTACAAGCTCAGAGCCACGCAAGTCCTGCATAGATGCGAAATAGACATATTTGCATCCTTGCTTAGCTCTTTTCTCAAGTGCGCTATGGCTGCTGCCGTTGTTCTTTGATCCGTATTCAAAGTCTGACCTGTCATAGAATATTTTGCCAAAGTCATCAAACCAGCCGCTGTCAACAACAGGGCGGTGCGTAAGAATTAGAGTCCGGCTGAAATTCAAATCCTTTACAACCTGCAGTGCCGATAAAGTCTTGCCGAAACGCATCTTGGCGTTCCATAGCATTTGGTTGCTTTTCTTGAACTGCTTCTTTGTTTTTTCGATGGCTTCGCGTTGTTCCGGGCGAAACACGATAGGATTCCTGCTGTGCGATATTTCTGCCGACGATAGCGACTCCTTGCCTTTTTTGACGGCGGAGATGGCTTGTTTCACAGTTTCAAGGTCGGTGATAAACCACTCGTTGGCTTTGTGTTCAATGTCAAATGTTTTTTTCTTGATACCGGAACGTTCCAGTACGTTGTGCACCTCCTTGTCGTTGAAAGCGTACGTTGCATTATTGCTGCTGTAGATTGCCAGTTCGGTGTATAGCAGCTCGTATGTGATGCCAGCCGTTTGCGTGTATTGATTGATGCGCTTTTTGGCGGCCTCGTTGAGGACTTTGCTGTTGGGTGCAAGTCCGAAAATGTCGTCGTTGTCGAAACTGGCTTCGCCCACTTTCAGACATCCCTTGTGTGCATCGTCGTTGATGCGAAACGCGTATATCAGCTTTGGTCTTAGTAAAGTTCTCATTTGCTGAAGCTATTTTGTTAAGTCAATGAATTTTATTGTTTTTCCCCTTTTCCCTGTTGCTTTGTCGGTGGCATGCCAATCTTTTATTCGGCAATAGTCACCATTGTGAATCGAATTGTCGCCAGTCGCGCAACCTTTGCATGGACATATCTCTCCGAAAATATTATTTGAATCTGGCTTAAATCCGCAGCTTCCGGGCACCACCCCTTTAAGTCCGTCCATTTGCCAAAGATTCCATGAAACGATATAGGCGATGTAAAGAAGCGACCTCGTTTGAGGCATTATTCCGAATTTTGCGTGGTAGTAGTCGATGAACGTATACAGCATATTTTCGCGGGCAATCAGCAGGCTGTCGCCTTGCCATTCGTAGGCATAGCAGCTTTTGAAGGCTTCTTGTGCCCACTTCAGCCAGTCTTCTGATGTCGTTGTGTTTTCGCTTACGATGCGGAGTTTGCGGTCAAGTATTCCGATGCGGTGCGGCAGCGGGATGGATTCTGCTGTGGTTGTGTCATAACGACTTGTCAGATATGGAGCTTCTCCGCAGGTGATTTCCAAGCGGACATCGCGCACATAGTCGCGCCATGACTTGCTTTTAGGGAATTTGATTTTATCAGGGCAGTCTTCCCAGGCATGATATGGCAATTCTCTGTTGAACACGTCTTTGCGCCCAAACCATGCCTCGTCAATCAAATTGTTTTGAGCATTGCAAACCCATGAAGGGGTAAAAACCTCCGCTTTGTCCTTTGTGCGTGATGTTTGCAAATCGAGGCGTTTTAGCACACGGGGACGTATCACGTCACCGTGCTCTCCGGTTATAAGCTCTGGCGTTATAGGTGAATCGTATCCATATCCTTTGCCAAGATGTTCATAGTCGGATGTGGCAAAGAAAATGTTTTGCTGAGTGTCTTTGGTGCTTTTTGTGTGGTCTTTGAGCAAGGCATTCAACAAATCTGGAGATATATTGTAAAGGGTGTCTTCCAATATATCTATCTTATTGTCCATTTCCGAATAGGTTCTCTTCATAAGTGAGGATAGAATGGAAAAGCGTTATCCATTACCATCCTTGCGACTAAGGTTTTAATCAGTAAAGCGAAATGGGAGTGCCTGAATATTTTACTCTGTTTTGTTTTGTTGATTGATTATTAAATGCTATTTTTGTAAGAAATTATCCTCACTTATGAAGTGAACCTAATTAGAGAGTAAGTCGTTAATTATCGAGACGTTGGCATTGTCGATTTGAGATTTGTCGATTGATGCAAGGTAGATTTGAGTTGTTCTTTCTGAATTGTGTCCCATGCCTTCGCTTATCACCGAAATGGGCACATTCTTGCTTCGGGCGATGCTTGCCCAGGAATGGCGTGCCACGTACATTGTCAGCGGATGCGACAACCCGATTTTTTGTCCTATACGTTTTAATGCGCCATTGATTTTCAACATCTCGTTTTTGTATTTAAACTTTGATTTGCATGGACGCAATATTGGCAATAAATATCCATCTGACAAAGAGGAATAGCGGTCTACAATTTGCTGCATGCAATTTTCCCAGCGAATTGACAATTGTTGTCCGGTTTTCTGCCTGCGGTATGTGAGCACTCCGTTGCGCACATTGTCTGCCTTGAGATTTGCCATGTCGATTGGTGACATTCCACGCATATAAAATGAAAACAGAAACATGTCGCGGGCAAATGCTTCCACAGAACCGTCGTCCAATGCCAGTTTGGCAATCTGTTTGATTTCAGTTAAGCTGATGGCTCGCTTAACTGTTCTTGCCACTCCGGTATAAGTGTGGCGGAAAGGCGAGCGTTGTGGAGTCAATCCCTTTTCTACAGCCCGATTGTAGACCGCTCTGAAGTTGCGTAAGTAAAATGAAATTGTGTTCATAGCCAAACCGCGTTTTTTCATGTCTGACTCAAATTCTTGGACAAAATGATTGTCCACATCGTTGAGCATCGCATCGCCGCCATGCCATCGCACGATGTAGTGCAATGTCGATTGATATGCCTCCGCTGTGCGATATCGTGAAAGTTGTTGCTGCCGTTGGATTTCGTCCATAAAAAGACTTTCGAGAGACTGTTTTGACATTTGTCGGCGACACTCTTCTGCAATTTCATCAATTGTGAAATTCTTGTCGGAAAGTGATTGGGTTACCCGCCTCAGTAGTCTTAACTCTGATTCAAGCCATTGACATCCGCTGTCCCATTCTTCTGCGGTTGCTTTGTGTGTAGAGGGAACTTGGCGTTGTTTGCGGTTGGATGTGATGAGGTAATATACAGCTCCTTTCTTGCCGTTGATTTTTGATGGTCTGAATTTTGCTTTTATAGTTGTCATAGCATTGATTTTTTTCAAAAATAGATATGGATGAATGGTGATTGTCGTAAAAACGAGACTTTCATGACTCATTGCGTAAAAAGATAGGCTGTCTTCCATGGACGATAATTTTATACCGATTATGTCTTCCATAGACGATGAAATAAGTATATTTCCAACAGTTTCTCAAGTAAACTTGAATGTTCTTCACTCACCTTGCACTATCTTTTGATAAGATAGGCGGCATCTCGGCATAACATTTTCAAGTAAACTTGAATGTTCTGCTCTCGATTTGCACTATCTTTGCAAAATGAAAGAGAAACAATTCAGTTGGCGCAAGAGGGCTAAAAGTTTTGTATATGCTTTTCGTGGCATCGTTATGCTGCTGCGGGGGGAGCATAATGCGTGGATTCATTCTGCGGCGGCGGTGACGGCGGTGACGCTTGGGCTGTGGCTTGGCTTGTCGGCGTTGGAATGGGTGGCTGTGGCTATGTGCATCGGGGCTGTGCTTGCCGCTGAGGCGTTTAACTCGGCGATAGAGGTGCTTTCCGACCGTGTGTCGCCGGGCTACGACGAGGCGGTGCGCCGCACCAAGGACCTTGCTGCCGGGGGCGTGTTGCTGACGGCTGTGGCGGCTTTTGTGGTCGGACTGATTGTGTTTGTTCCTAAATTGATTGACTTGCTATGAAACGTGTATTTGTGATTATATTGGCGATTGCCGCCGCGGCTATGGGTTGCCGCGCGCAGGAGGTTGTGGAAATCAACAGTACCCGCCAGGCGGTGAAGCGCACCGGCGATGCTTTGCTTGTGGCTATGCCGCTGGCTACGCTGACGGCTGTGATTGTGGAGCGCGACTGGCAGGGTTTGAAGCAGGCTGCGTTTTCAACGGCCACCACTCTCGGAGCGTCGTATCTGTTGAAGTATACGGTGCACAAGATGCGCCCCGACCGCAGTGACAACCACGCATTTCCGTCGGCCCACACGGCGGTGATGTTTGCTAACGCCGCATTTGTGCAGCGCCGCTACGGCTGGAAGTTTGGCGTGCCTGCCTATGTGCTTGCCACGTATGTGGGCTGGAGCCGCACCTATGCCAAGAAGCACGATTGGTGGGATGTGGTGACAGGCGCGGCGATAGGTGCCGGCAGCAGTTATATTTTTACACGACCGTTTGCCAAAAAGCATAATCTTGCCATGGCTCCCGTGAGCGACGGCGAGCATTTCGGCATTACGGCTTCGTTTAACTTTTAATCGACAAAGATGATAGTATACAATACGACTTTCCATGCTCATAATGATGCCGTGGAGCGCTTTCTTGAATGGCTCCGCGCGGAGTATATTCCCAGAGCCATCGTCGACGGGCGGTTGTCGGAGCCGCGGCTTACGCTTGTGCTCAACGCCGAGGAGAGCGACGGGCGCAACTATTCGTTGCAGTTCCGCGCCAGCGATGTCGACACGCTTCGTGCGTGGTATGAGGAGGTGGGCGACGACCTTGTTGAGGAGATGGCAAAACGCTTCGGACATCAGGTGGCTGGTTTCTCAACGCTTCTTGAGGAGGTGGATTTGTAGATGGAAAGACAGGCTGACTGGGACAAGATTATCATTGGCATAGACCCTGGCACAAACGTGATGGGGTATGGCATTCTCGGCGTGCGCCAGCGCAAGCCGGAGCTGATTGCTATGGGCGTGATTATGCTCAGCAAGTTTGACGACCGCTATATGCGTCTGCGCCGCATCGCCGAGCGTGTCACTGGCTTGGTAGAGCAGTATCTGCCTGACGAGATGGCGCTTGAGGCACCGTTCTATGGCAAGAATGTGCAGTCGATGCTCAAACTCGGACGCGCGCAGGGGGTGGCTATGGCTGCCGCTTTGGTTAAGGACATTCCGATTGCCGAATATGCGCCGCTGAAGGTGAAACAGGCGATTACGGGCAACGGCGCAGCCTCGAAGGAGCAGGTGGCTGAGATGTTGCGCCGCATTCTCAACATTCCGCGTGAGGCAATCGACCCGCATCTCGACGCCACCGACGCTCTTGGCGTGGCGTTGTGTCATTTCTACGAGTCGCAGCGGCCTGTAGCGCAGAAATCTTATTCTTCGTGGAAGGACTTTGTGGCGCGCAATGCCGACAAGGTGGCGAAGCATTAAAAAAGAGACCGTTTCCGTCGCGGAAATGGCCTCTTGAATAACTAATCACACTTTCAACACCGTAGGGAATTATAACTTATGCGTCGGCATCTCCGCCGATGAAAAAAACGAACTATCACACAAAACTAATGAGTCATTTCTTGAAATGCTGTCTTCTTTTTAGAGGCAACGTTTCAAGGGTGCCGAAGTGCGTTATCTCCATGTTTTGAAGCGACAACAATTGTGCCAATGCACCGATGTGCCTCAAAATTGTTTGTAATCAATATGTTATAAACGAATCTTTGCGTAATCTGTTTCTCAAAGTGGGGAATTTTTCCACACGATGAGGTGTCGTAAATCCTCACTTTGTGTGGCGGAATATGTCAAAGTCCGTATTGCTTTATCTTGTTGTAGAGCGTTTTGCGGTCCACTCCAAGCAGTTGAGCCGCCTTGCTCTTGTTGTATTTTGTCTGTTGCAGGGCCTCAATGATGCGCTCCCGCTCCTCGTCGCTGTTGCGCAGATGCAGCGATGCCGGAGCCTGCGCTTGCGGAGCCGCCTCGTCGGCAGGTGCTGACGCCGGGGTAAGACCGTCGGCAAAATCCCGAGGATGAATCAACGTGTCGGCGGCAAGCAGAGTGGCGCGTTTCACGAGGTTTTTCAACTGCCTCAGATTGCCCGGCCATGCGTAGTCCATCAGTATGCGCTGCGATTCAGCGTCGAAACCCTCCACGTTGCGGTCGAGCTCGCGGTTGGCTTGACGGAGGAAGAAGTTGGCGAAGAGCAGTATGTCGCCGCCACGCTCGTGGAGTGCCGGCATCTGCAGCGTGAACTCGTTCAGGCGGTGGTACAGATCCTCGCGGAATGTGCCTTTGGCTATTGCAGCCTGAAGGTCTTCGTTGGTGGCGGTGACAAGACGCACGTCGACATCGATTTCCTTGGTGGCGCCTACAGGACGCACCTTGCGCTCCTGAAGCGCACGCAGCAACTGCACCTGCACCTCGTAACTTAGGTTGCCCACCTCGTCAAGAAACAGTGTTCCGCCGTTAGCTTCCACAAAGGCACCTGTCTTGTCGGCAAGCGCGCCGGTAAACGAGCCTTTCACATGGCCGAAAAATTCAGATGCGGCAAGCTCTTTGGGTATTGAACCGCAGTCGATGGCGACAAACGGCTTGTCCGCCCTCTTGCTCTGACGGTGGATGCGGTGGGCTACATATTCCTTGCCTGTGCCGCTCGCGCCGTTGATAAGCACCGACATCTGGGTGGGAGCCACCAGCGACACCATGCTGTACAGTTTTCGTGCCGCCTCGCTCTCGCCCTCAAGAAAATCGGGGTCGGAGTCGTCGGCGCTGTCAGTGGACGGTTTTTCAGCCACGTCGTTGTCGGCGGTTGTGCCGTTAGCCAAGGCATCGTTTATTTTTTGCAGCAGCAGGTCGGGCTTTATGGGCTTCGACACATAGTCGCTCGCGCCTTCCTTCATTGCAAGCACTGCATTCTGGATGTCGGCGTAGCTTGTCATGATGATTAGCGGGGCGTCGATGCCTTGCTCCTTTTTCCATGGCAGCAGTGTGATGCCGTCATCGTCGGGCAGGCGGAGGTCGGACAAAATCAAGTCGAACGCAGTCTTTTCAAGCAGTCGTTTGGCGGCAGTCACGCTGCCTGCTGTCTCTGCTTGAAAACCCTTTTTCCCGAGCCATGTGCGCAGCATCGTTGAAAAAGTAATATCGTCTTCTACTATAAGTATTGATTGCATTGTCGTTGAGGTTTTGTCCTTGTTGATGATTTCACAAAGATAGTCAACCACGCGTTAAAAAGCAACTGTCTTGTGTTAATTGTTGTGATTTGTATGGGCGTTTGCGTATTGGCGGAAGATATTTGCAAGAAAAGAAAAAAAGTGCGATATTTCGGTTGAAATTGTAAGAAATGGACAAAATACTTGAAATATTGGAAAAAGAGGGTCTGACATCGTTGGAATTTGATTTGACGGTCAGTCCTGAATTATATGTACGCACGCGTATTGAGCGCGGCGGCAATCGAGGAAGGGCATACTATTTTGTGCGTAGTGGCGACACTGCCGAAAGGGGAGAGGGAGCGTGTCCCGACGAGGCGTTTGCCAAGATTTTAAAAGAGTTGGTGGATGCGGCGGTGTCGGGAGAGCCTGCCGCCACCAGCCATCGCCTTGCCGTCAACGACGGTGGGCAGACAAGCGCGCTGACTGCCGGGCAGCTGACAGCCGTGGCGGAGTCGTTGGCATGCCACGTCGACGAGCTTTCGCTCCTCGACAATTTCAAGCCTTATATACGCTGACGATTATCGTTGTATGTCGGTCAGTGCTTCAAACGCCCGTTCGATGATGGTGTCCACGCCTCGTTGACGGTCGGCATCGGTCATGTCTGTCTGACAGCCGTCGGTTGGCTGCACGCCAAACTCCGTGAGCTGTCGGTCGGCGTCGTAGATAGGCGCCGCGCTGAACCGCACGCTCCAGCCGTTAGGCAGTTCCGACGTGAACGGCATTCCGCATCCGCCACCTGTGGCATCGCCCACCACAACCACGTTGGGCAGACTCTTCATTATCGACACGAAATTGTTTGCGGCGCTGTAGGTTGAGCGGTTTGTAAGCACGGCTATCGGCTTTCCGGTCCAATGCACCCTGCCTTTTGCCGGGTCGATGTAGTAAGCGTATGGCTCTGAGAAATCGTCGTGTCCGGAGCCGGTCTTGTGCGAGATGTATCCTGCGAGAATGCGCTTGTCGATGAACCGCGCCACAAGAGTCTCCGCATTGGTGATGATGCCTCCTCCGTTGTCGCGCACGTCGATGATCAGACCGTCGGCAAGGGCGAGCGTTGCCAGCACGTTGTCGAGGTTGCCTTCGCCGATGCTGTAGGAGAACGACGGGTAGCGCATATAGGCATAATTGTTGTCGAGGATGCGGTATGAGATTCCGCTTGTGCGTCGGTAGTCGAAGTGCAGATAGTGCTCCTCCACAAGCCTCTCGTCGTAGTTTTGCGGGAATTGCTCCCAAATCCAGTAGCGCGACGTGTCGAATGATGACGACAGGTTGGTGTGTCCGTCTTTAAGCTCTTTAAGCATCTCGGAGCATACGCGGAAAAGCTCTTCAGAGGTCATGCTGTTGCTGATTTTCGCGGCATATCGGTCGTGCACCTCCTGCCAGTCTACGTTTTTGTATTGAAAGAAGCAGTAATGGCGGTCGAGAGCCGACCACAGCGCCTCGAAATTGCCTGTCGGCGTGTCGGCAAACTGGGGCTCGTCGTGGCATGCCGTGAGGCTTGCAATCGACAGCAGCATAACCAATATGTTTAAGCAGACAGTTTTCATATTCAATAAGTTGCTGATATTATTTTTGCACGTTCAGGCATTGCGCGGCGTGTGTCAATCCGCAGCGATTCCCATTGAATTCCCACCACGAGGCTATGTGTGGCGCGGCGTTGGCTGATGTTGTTTTCCCAAACCGTCGTAAACTCATTTCGGTATCCCAGGCGTAGCGACGACGTGCCGAAATGGAAGTCGAGGCATACGGTGTTGTCCATATCGAAGCGGTTGTGCCAGAACCCGAAATTAATGGTGTTGCGATAGTTGCCGAGATACATCTCATAGAACGATTGGTCGTAGTCGGGAAGAAAGAAACATCCAACCACCGGCAGCGTCATCTGCCAACGTGCTGTCATAGGAAGCCTGCCGGCATTGAAGCGGTAAGCCGCCATGCCGCTTGCTCCGGCATAGAGGCGTATCAGCGGCGAGCACACATTGTTGGAATTGCGGGGATTGTAGGTCACGCCTCCGCGGAAACCGATGCTGGCGCCGGCATGCAGCGTAAGCCCCTGCGCCACGCGCCATCGGTGCAGCATGGCGAAATCCACATCTGCGATGATGGTGTGGAGCGAGTTGTTGCCGGCGGGGTTCGACGGATGGTCGTAGGTGAAACCCGCCTCAATTTTGTTTGTCCACCGCTCCGGGTTGAAGCGAGATGCGCGTTGCCTCTCAAAGCCTATGCGCAGATGCATTCCGTCGTAGAACAGCGGGCTGAGATACGTGTCGAGGCTGTGTGTCGCGCCTGCGTCGATTGCCACAGTCACTGTGGCTGGACGCAGAACGGTGGAATCCTGCGGCTCCGCCTGTCCGCATATCGCAGCGGCAAGCAGCGTTGCCAATATCGACAGTCTCAGGCGCATCATTCCTCGGTTTCGTCGTCAAACAATCGTTGTTGTCCGGTCAATTCATCGCGCACGTCGTTCTGGTTGATAACGTCGTCGCCGTCCACGCTGTCCACATCGATATCGACAGCCGGAGCATCAAGTTCTTCCTCCGGCATCTCGCGCGGCTCAATTTCCTCGATGCTGTCCATGTTGAAGTTTGTGACGCGTTTGCCTTTGGCTTTGAAGCTTTTGGCGCCGATAAATTCTTCAGCGTCGATTATGAGAGGCTCGCGGAATTCGTCGGCACCGCCGAAGGTCACGCGGAAGCGCGGGTATCGCTTGTCGGACAGCGTAATCAGTGAAGAGTCGGGGTTGTCGCCGATGAAGCTTTGCTTCTTCGATGCTGCCTCAAACGTGAAACGCTTGATGTAGGGGTAGCCCTGGTCGGCATCGTTGAGCACGGCTGTCCACACCTTGCTCTCCTCGAATTTCTCGATGAGCAGGATGTTGTCCTCATAGTGGTTGCCGGCGTCGAACGAAGATGTGTAGAATTGTCCGTTCTTGAGCACGATTAGTATCTTGTCGTTGGCGTTGAACTCGCCGAGCGATGTGCCGCGGCCGTCGTAGTTCAGACGCAGCACGTCGGGGTCGAACCACACCTCGCGGCCGCCGAGCGTCGACACTCCGCGCTCTTTGAGCGATATGCGGTGCACCTCGTTTTTCGTCACCATGTTGCCCATCGCTTGCTTGCCCTTGATGGCAAGGTCGGCAAAGTTTATGTCGAACTGCAGCACCTTCAGGCGTGGTTTCTCTTTCAGAGTCACGCGCAGCGTCTCAGCCTCGCCGTTGGGGTTGGCGGAGAACCACCATATCTTAGTGCCTTTTGTGCCTTGTGTCATGTCGTATTCCTTGTCGCGCGTGATGCCTATCACGGCGAAACGCTTCATGTAGACCACGCCACCCTTGCCGTTCTGGTAGACAAGATTGTAGATTGTGCGCTGGTCGTTGCGCTTGAATACGTTGATATACAGTATGTTCTTGCCGACGTAAAGTTTGTCTGCCACTTTAGTAACTTTGTATTTACCATCCTTGTAGAAGATAATCACATCGTCGATGTCGGAGCAGTTGCACACAAACTCGTCTTTCTTCAGTCCGGTGCCAATGAATCCGTCTTCGCGGTTGATATACAATTTCTCATTGGCTTCGGCGACGCGCGTCGCCTCGATATTGTCGAAACTGCGTATCACGGTGCGGCGTGGATAATGGGCGCCGTATTTATCTTTCAGATGCTTGTACCAGTCGATGGTCACTTCGACCATCCGTGTCAGCTTGTCGTTGATAACGTCGATATGGTCTTTCAGCGACTGGATGTAGGTGTCGGCACTGTCGGCGTTGAATTTAAGGATGCGCTTCATCTTGATTTCAAGAAGTTTCAGGATGTCGTCGCGTGTCACGTCGCGCACAAACGATGGCTTGAAAGGCTCCAGACGCTTGTCGATGTGTGCCACAGCCTCGTCTACGCTTTTGCTCTGCTCATACTCCTTGTCTTTATAGATGCGCTCCTCGATGAATATTTTCTCGAGCGAGGCGTAGAGCAGGCTTTCACGCAGCTCTCCGCGCTGAATCTCGAGCTCGCGTTGCAGCAGGTGCTTGGTGGTGTCCACACTGTGGCGCAGCACGTCGCTCACCGACAGGAAATGCGGCTTGCGGTCGGAAATCACGCAGCAGTTTGGCGAAATGCTCACCTCGCAGTCTGTAAAGGCATAGAGCGCGTCGATAGTCCGGTCGCTCGACGTGCCAGGCAGCAGGTGCACGATGATGTCGGCGTGTTTCGCCGTGTTGTCGTCCACCCGTTTTATTTTGATTTTTCCCTTTTCCTGAGCTTTGATGATAGTCTCGATGACGCTTCCCGAAGTGCGTCCGAACGGCACGTCGGTGATTTCCAATGTCTTGTTGTCGATTTTTTCGATTTTTGCGCGCACGCGTACTGACCCTCCGCGCTCGCCGTCGTTATATTTCGACACGTCGATGAAACCTCCGGTAGGGAAGTCGGGATACAGGGCAAACTCCTCGCCGCGCAGATATGCTATCGCAGCGTCGAGAATCTCCACAAAGTTGTGTGGAAGGATTTTTGACGACAGACCGACGGCGATTCCCTCCGCACCCTGCGCAAGCAGAAGCGGATATTTCACCGGCAACGTCACCGGCTCGGGCTTGCGTCCGTCGTAGCTCACGGTCCAGTCGGTGGTCTTGGGGTTGTAGACCGTCTCGATGGCGAATTCTGAAAGACGCGCCTCGATGTAACGTGGCGCTGCGGCGCTGTCGCCGGTGAGAATGTTACCCCAGTTTCCTTGCGTGTCGACAAGCAGTTCCTTCTGTCCGAGCTGCACGAGGGCGTCGCCGATAGAGGCGTCGCCGTGGGGGTGATACTGCATGGTGCTTCCCACGATGTTCGCCACTTTGTTGAAGCGACCGTCGTCGAGTTCCTTCATTGTGTGCAGGATGCGCCTCTGCACGGGTTTCAGACCGTCCTGGATGTGGGGCACGGCGCGTTCCAGAATCACGTATGACGCATAGTCGAGAAACCAGTTTTGGAACATTCCCGACAAATGCTTGCTTTTGTCTTTCGGAACCACATAAGTGGAGTGAGCCTCGGCGCCGGTTGAGGCGTCGTCGATTTTTTCAGAGATGTCGTCTATTTCGTCTTCTTTCATAGTTGGGTCAGTTTTTTAGGCTTCTGGAAATATGTTTTTGTCGTTAAAAAAGTAGGTTATTTACCAAATAAATACAATTTCAGAGGAAAGCCTCTGCAAAAATAAGAAGAAAATCGAGAAAATTTATTTACTTTGCACCTTAAAATAACGAAAAGGCGGTCAGCAGACCCCCGGAACATTGAATTTATTAGAAAAAACAAGATAAAAAATGGCACAAGAAGATTTGTTCAAGAAAATTGTGGCTCACGCCAAAGAGTATGGTTTTGTATTTCCGTCAAGTGAAATCTACGACGGTTTGTCGGCTGTTTACGACTACGGACAGAATGGCGTTGAGTTGAAAAACAACATCAAGCGCTATTGGTGGGACGCCATGACGCAGTTGAATGAGAATATCGTTGGTCTTGACTCAGCTATATTCATGCACCCGACAATCTGGAAGGCTTCCGGACACGTCGATGCGTTCAACGACCCGTTGATCGACAACCGCGACTCTAAGAAACGCTATCGTGCCGATGTGCTTATCGAGGACGAAATCGCAAAATTCGACGATAAAATCAACAAGGAAGTAGCAAAGGCTGCAAAGAAATTCGGAGAGGGTTTTGATGAGAAACTTTATCGTGAGACAAACCCGCGCGTGCTCGAGCACACTGCAAAGCGCAACGAGCTGCATGAGCGCTATGCCAAGGCGATGAACGACATGAACCTTGAGGAATTGCGTCAGATTATCCTTGACTACGGCATCGTATGCCCGATTTCAGGCACAAAGAACTGGACTGAGGTGCGTCAGTTCAACTTGATGTTCTCGACAGAGATGGGTAGCACTGCCGACGGCTCTATGCGCGTCTACCTGCGTCCTGAAACGGCTCAGGGCATCTTCGTGAACTTCCTTAACGTACAGAAAACAGGACGTATGCGCATTCCGTTCGGTATCGCACAGATTGGCAAGGCTTTCCGTAACGAAATCGTTGCGCGTCAGTTCATCTTCCGTATGCGTGAGTTCGAGCAGATGGAAATGCAGTTCTTCGTGCGTCCGGGCGATGAGCTCGAATGGTTCAAGAAATGGAAGGAGACCCGCTTGAAATGGCACAAGGCTCTTGGTCTCGGCGATGAGAAGTATCGCTACCACGACCATGAGAAATTGGCTCACTACGCCAACGCCGCTACCGACATCGAGTTCCTTATGCCGTTTGGCTTCAAGGAAGTTGAGGGTATCCACTCGCGTACAAACTTCGACCTCAGCAACCACGAGAAATTCTCTGGCAAGAAGATTCAATATTTCGATCCGGAGCTCAACCAGAGTTACGTGCCTTATGTAATCGAGACATCAATCGGTGTGGACCGCATGTTCCTTTCAGTTTATGCTTCTTCTTACGAGGAGGAGAAACTCGAGAACGGCGAGACCCGCGTGGTGCTTCACCTGCCTGCTGCTTTGGCTCCGGTGAAGGCCGCTATCATGCCTTTGGTGCGCAAGGACGGACTTCCAGAAAAGGCTCAGGAAATCATCGACTCTCTGAAGTTTGATTTCAAGGTGCAATACGACGGCAAGGACTCTATCGGCAAACGCTACCGCCGTCAGGATGCAATCGGTACGCCGTACTGTATCACTGTCGACCATCAGACTCTTGAGGACAACACCGTGACCATCCGTCACCGCGACACGATGGAGCAGAGCCGTGTTGCCATTGCCGACATCGCTGGCATCCTCGACAAGGAGGTGACAATGAAGTCGTTGCTTAAGAAATTGCTCTAAGAGGATAACTAAACCAATAGATCGGTTATGAAGATAAAAACATTGTGGATTGTGCTTGCGGCAGTGGCAGTGCTGATTGTGCCATTGCTGATTTTCGGCGGTTATGCAGCTGTCAAGTACAATACTCTTGTTGCTGACAGCAACGAGGTGGAGAACGCTTGGGGCAAGGTGCAGACTGCATATCAGCGCCGTGCCGACCTTGTGCCAAACTTGGTGAGCACAGTGAAGGGCGCCGCTGCCCATGAGGCAAACACGTTGCAGGCCGTGACCGACGCGCGCGCGAAGGTGGGAACGGTCAACATCACCGCCGACCAGCTGACCGAGGAGAACTTGAAGAAGTTCCAGCAGGCGCAAAATGAGCTGTCGGGCGCGTTGAAGTCGTTGCTCGCTGTTTCGGAGGCGTATCCAAACATCAAGGGCACGGAAAACTTCCGCGACCTTCAGACGCAGCTTGAAGGCACAGAAAACCGTATCTCAACGGCGCGTGTGGACTACACAAACGCTGTCAACAAATACAACAATTCCGTGATGAAATTCCCGGGCAACATAATTGCCGGAATGTTCGGATTTGAAAAGAAACCGCAGTTCCAAGCCGATGAAGCGGCTCAGACTGCTCCAAAAGTAGAATTTTAATGAAAAAATTTCCTTTATTGGCGTTGTTCCTTCTGGTGCTCTCGGCGTGCAAGCTCGATCCGGTGCGCGACGTGTGGGAGTACTATGAGGACTGGCGCAATGAAAACAATGCGTGGCTGGCACAGCAGGAGGCGCGCACAAATGCTGACGGCACACCTTACTATCAGAAGGTGGTACCGGAGTTTGACCGCAACGCCTATGTGCTGATTCATTACTTTACCGACCGTTCGGCGACGGAGGGCAACTTGTCGCCTCTGATTTCTTCGACTGTCGACGTGAAGTATAAGCTGCTTACGTGCAGAGGTGTCGGCGTCGACTCCACCTACTTGCTGACGTCGCCTGCCGACAGTGTTTACCGTTCTGTGTTGAGTGCCAACATCACCGGTTTCCAAATCGCGTTGATGGCTATGAACGTGGGCGATTCGTGCGAGGTGGTGATTCCTTACCAGCAGGCTTACAGCAACTCTGGCAGAGGCACGATCCTGCCTTACTCGCATCTGCATTATTTCTTGAAACTCAAGGATATATATAAGTATCAAAAGAAGTAGCAGGCAATGAAGCGTTTGGTTGTTATCGCAGTGCTGTCGGCTCTGACATTGGCGGGTTGCAAGACAACGGAGAGCAACTACCGTGAGTCGTATGAGGCGGCGGTGCGCAGCCGCAATGCAGCGGAGGCTGATCTCGACAGCGTTGTCGAGCCGACAATCCACAACAAAATAATGGAGGCTTCGCGTCCGTATGTGCAGACTGTCGACGGCTGCTCGGCATTGTATCTTGAAGGCAACGTGTGGCAGGCGTTTGACGACGATGTCAACAAGATGAAGCGCTACAGCGTGGTTGTGGGTGCGATGCGTCAGATGTTTAATGCAAAGGCGTTTTGCACGCGCTTGCGGCAGAACGGGGCGAAGGCTTACGTGATTCAGAACGGGGCGAAGGACTATTTCGTCGTTGCCGAAGGATTTGACACGTTTGCCGAGGCTGCCGACTATGTGAATCACATTGACAAACGGCTGAAGATAAAAATCCCTTTGAAGGAGCCGTTCGTTTATCGCACAATACGCCTGTGACGGACGAAAACATATAGTGAAGCCTTCAATGCCGCGGCATTGAAGGCTTTTTAACAATAAGAATATGGATATGCTGAAATCATTGATGATAGTGGGGTGCGGCAGTTTTGTGGGCGGAGCGTTGCGCTATCTGTTGACACGCACTGTGCAGAATTGGATTGACGGATGGATGCCCGCCGGCACGCTGGCTGTCAACGTGCTTGGCTGCTTGCTGATAGGTCTGTTCTGCGGACTGTCGCAGGAGTGGATGCCGCAAAGCCTTAAATTGTTTCTTACGGTGGGTTTCTGTGGAGGGTTCACCACATTCTCCACGTTTATGAACGAAAACATGCAAATGCTGCGCATTTCCGATGCTGCCGGCATGTGCCTAAATGTCGTGGTCAGTCTTGTGGCTGGCTTTGTCGCTCTCTATGCCGGCTATCAGGCGGCGCGACTCTTCTGACCTGCAAATAGTTTTTTGAAAGTAATAGCTATTTAGGACAATATTGAAGAACACCATAAAAAAAGTGGCCTCAGCCACCATTCTGACCCACCCCAACACCAAGCACCAACAAAAACGCAATATAAACCACCCGTAAGCCCCATGTAAACCACAAGAGCCTCAATAAGCCCCAAAAGTAAACCAAATGTAAGCCTATGTAAACGCTTCGTTTTACGCCTCCATTTCAGCCACTCACACCTAACTCATTGAAACACAAACCACTCACCATATTTTCAGCCGACCGACTCATATACGCTTCGTTCTGTGCACCATAAATACTCACGATATTTATATTGAATTTGCACATTTTGAAACACTTCTAAAGATTTTTTTTGAATTTCTGCGTATTTTTTTTGTTCATGTTTGAAAAATTCATATATTTGCCGTGCATATCGCTTGCAGGAGTCCGATATGGGACTGTGGGCGGGATGCAGACATAATTGAAAAGCGTTTACTCGACGCTCTCTCTTGACTTTCAGAAATCTGGTAAATTTCATCTCTGTCAGGAATCAGCAAACGGTAGATGTCTTAGTGGATATGTATATTCAGTCCAAATCTGATGCGTGAGCGTCGGATGTGGTCGTATAAGCATATTCTGCGTGAGGCTTCTGCAAGTTTGCTCGTTCAACAGAGATGGGCATACCAGAGCCTCTGAAAGTGGGACGAGCAACAAGTACGGCTCTCACGCTTTTTTGTATAATGTTAAATAGCCGACGAAGAGAGCCTGGCGGCATTATTTTTATATGGCATTTGCTAGAGGTCGTACTAACTGTCAAGCAGAAAGAGATTTGGTACTCCTAGGTTTCTCGGAACAATTGCAAGTTTTAGAAACTTCTCAAATTGAGCAAGAAAACGTGTTTAAGGCTCGATTATATGACATTATCACAGATTATTCAATATCTGAGGGTGAAAAATCTTCGTTAAAGCATCCATGGTCAAATGAACTGCAAGAACTCGAAGAACGCCATATTAGAATTAGACGCTCCGTCTTTATCGGTTTGTATTCATTTTGGGAAGTTTCCTTGATGGATATCGCGAACACGCATATTCCAAAGATGGTTGACAATGATTGTAAATCCAAAAAATCTAAGAATTTTGGAGCAAGCGATTATCTCGAATTGATATATGGGGGTGAATTGCCATCAACAGTAAATCTAATAGATAAGAACATCCGTGAATTTCGCAACTATTTGGTTCATGGAACTCTGGAAGAGAAGCGAGAATCGCTAATCAAGGCCTTGGCAAATTCACATCCTGAGTTTCATATCAGAGGAATCTGTAAAAATTATTTCATAGACAGTTACAAAGGGGTCTATGAAATGCTGACCTTGTTTTCTAAAGAATTGGATTCCGCAGAAAGTCAAATGATAAAAATCAAAACAACAAAATAGCATGAAACAAATTTTCACATTCCTTGCTCTGTCATTCAGCTATATGCTATGCGGAGCGCAAGCAACCTCTCTCGTGGTTGACAACCAAACGCCCGGCTGGTTGTCGAGTAAAATCAATTATAGTGATCAACAAACAGTTGAGAACCTAACTCTGACAGGTTATGTTAATCAAACTGATATTTCTTTTATTAGTTCGCTGATGGAGAAGCATAGTCTAAATGGTCACTTAGACATGACTAATGCAGAAATCGTTGATGTTGAATATTCTAATAGCCCTACATCTGTCGGCACTCTTAATATGTTTACTTTATCTAAAGTTGTAAACATCAAGCGGCTTTCCTTACCTTTGGGCCTAACAGAAGTCTCTCCATATCTTTTGGCCAAAGTTAAATCCGACACACTTGATTATGGTAGTTCCCACTGTCAAATCCTTTCTAAATTTCTCGTCACTAATCGATATTATTCCACCAACTATGCGCCGAAAGTGTTATATTTGAGAGAGGGAATGACTAAAATTCAAACTTTTGGTACAGATGAGGGTAATGAAAAAACACTCCATACCATTGTATTGCCACTAAGTATAGATAGCATTGGTAATAATGCATTCAAAGGATGCTCTAATTTAGAGTCAGTAAATCTATCTGATAATATTCACACCATAGGTGAATATGCTTTTGCAGAGACATCTCTTCTACCAGATACATTGAAGTTACCCAAGTCGTTAAAGATTTTTTATGTTAATGCCTTTCCAGTTCAAAATGGACAGACCGTAATAATTGGTGAAAATGTAGAAAGAATTAACAATACAAATTCCGACCTTACGAGATATTCAACTTTAACATATGTAATTAATCGTATAACTCCACCTCAATTTGTGAAGAAATATGGACCAGATGCAGTTGATTTGGAATGTTGTACACTTTATGTTCCTAAAGCCGGGTATTCCATGTATAAAGATCCTAACTATAAATTGTCTAATTACAGCGGAACAAATCCATATTCATTCGCTACAGTGAAAGTTATTTCAATACCTGTAAGTGGATTGTCCTTAAATTATTCTTCCGAAGTTCTTGGCGTAGGTAGACTACTCAAACTGATTGCAACCGTGACGCCCAATGATGCAGACAATCTAAACGTGCAATGGTCGACCTCAAACGACAATATTGCAATCGTTGATAATGATGGCCTCGTTACTGCTCTATCCAGTGGAAAGGCCACAATAAAAGCTCAAAGCTCAGAAAATCCCAAAATTTTCGCGACATGTGAGATTACCGTACATCAGCCACTTGAATCTATTGCTTTAAATACATCAACAATAAATTTAAAGGTAGGTGAAGAATATCGCGAACTGAAAGTGTCATTCGTGCCAACCACCGCAGATAATAAGAAGGTTACTTTTACATCTAGTAATCCACTTATAGCTTCTATTGATGAAAACGGAATAGTCAAGGCGATTGGAAAAGGAGTAACTTCTATAATTGTAACATCTGTTGAGAATCCTGCAATTAAGGCAGAATGTTCTGTTACTGTAAATCAACCAGCAACAGGTATTAGCTTGAATAAATCAGTACTTGAACTTATTGAAGAAGAATCGGAACAACTGATTGCAACCGTTTTGCCAGAAAATGCCTCTAATAAGTCTTTGAACTGGACGAGTTCAGATATAAGCGTAGCTATGGTTTCTCCAGATGGTACGGTCTATGCCATCAAACCTGGACAGGCGACAATTATGGCAACGACGGTTGACGGGGGCTTTGTCGCTCTATGTAAGGTTACAGTTAAGGCCAAAGTTGTTGTAGCAGAATCCATATCTCTTTCAACGACAACTGCCAGTCTTACCGTTGGAGAAACTCTCCAATTGAGCGCTAATATTCTTCCTGAAAATACGTCCAATAAGGATATTCGTTGGACTTCGACCAATACTGACATAGCCGTTGTCTCCGAATCGGGTCTTGTCTCTGCTATAAAGGAGGGTGATGTGCAAATTATTGCTTCGACCACAGATGGAAGTAATTTATCTGCAATTTGCGAAATCTCTGTAAACAGTCAATTTGTTTCAATTACTCAAATTGCAATAAGTCCATCATCCGTCAGGCTGGCGGTCGGAGAAACATTCAATTTAGAAGCACAAATTACGCCAGCGGATGCGACAAATAAAACCATTAACTGGTCCTCAACAAATTCATCGGTTGTCACAGTAGATTCCTATGGACAATTAACAGCAAAGGGGGTAGGCTCGGCAACAATTATTGCATCTTCCCAAGATGGTACAAATATATCTGCAACTTGCAATATTGAGGTATTTGAGCCTTCAGTACCGATTTCTTCTATAACAATAGTCCCAGTTGATATTACAGGCAAGGTTGGTGAAACCTATCAGCTCACGGCAACTATTACACCTGAGAACGCTTCTGAGAAGACCTTAGTATGGTCAAGCGACAATTCGACAGTAGCATCTGTTGATTCAGATGGACTCATTTCGTTGCATACCAAAGGTAATGCAGTAATAAAAGCAACTGCGTCCGATGGTTCGGGAATATCAGCCACATGCGCTGTTGTAGTTGAAGAAGGAGCTGGCATCAACGACATTGAGATTGATGGTAATCAATTCGTAAGAATCTACAATCTTCAAGGAGTTCTTATTTATGAAGGAGAATACTCTGAAGCACATCTTCATTCTAGCACCTATATCATATTAGCAAATGGTCATAGCATTAAACGAGTCATTTGCTGATTTACATGAATTAGTTCTCGATCTCTACTCATAAGGGCAAATATCATTAACGCATACTGCCTCGGAGCAATTGCTTCGGGGCTTTTTTGGTACGCTCGGCATGAGCATTGTCTAACGGGTGAAAGTCCCGAGCAAGCCCTAATAGCGGGAATTGCATAGTCAAAGGCAAGGGTGTCCATCGCGAGGTGGAATCTGAAGGAAGCTGGCGACAAATATCTGACCTAACGAACAGAAACTTCATATAAGGCATTTAACCATGGATTAGATTGCAAGACAAATCAAAATCCGATAGCCATTCGGAATGGTCGGTGTAAATGAAGTAGGTATAAGATGGAAAGACAATGCCCTTATCCGGGGAGGTCTCACGGGCATGGAGAATAGTTGCTTTTACGAAATTCATGGAGTAAAGCTTGCCGTGAGAAGTCAGCAGATGTCATAGTACCTAAAGTACGCGTACTCATGGGGAAGGACAGAATCGTGCAGTGCAAGAGTAAATGACTGCTACCCTGAGAATCTTTTTAATCAGATGTCCGTAAGGAACTCTCTATTCATACGATAGGACGGAATCCGACAATAGGATAGAAGTGATGTTGCTCAAAGGAATGGCTGAAAACAACTTGCCACACATCGTAAGATGAGAAAGCACGAAACCGCCGTATGCGGAACCGCACGTACGGTGGTGTGAGAGGTCGCATGGGGAAATAATCCCCATGCTCCTACTCGATTTGGATTAGCGCATTTGAGAGTTGAAATGCTATCCACAACTCGGTCGTGGACGAGAATGTTTAACTATTAAAAAGAAAGGAGGAATATATGATATAGTTCATACTTGGCATAATCGCAAGTTTGATAGCTACTTGGATTTATGACAAACTCAATGAGAAGAATTGAGTAAAGTTATCTATAAGGAATTGAAAGGCTACTAATTTTTAATATAAGAGTTGCGCATCCACGAATGGGCAACTCTTTCAAATTATCCCTCCAAAGGAAATGTGAAAACGGCGTATCGTTTTTTGCGGTCGGTCTATTTGACTTCGCCAACGCGCACCGGGCTTCGCCCGACTTGCGCGTAAGAGCCGACACGCGAATGCTCCGCATTTCGCCGCTACAAGATGCCGGAAGCGGAGAAGTTTCCCACGCTGTGCTGTGGAAACTTCTCACATCCTATAAAGAGGGTATCGAAGGCATCGGTGCCGTCGGTGCGGTGTTCGAGGAGGGATTCTTCGCTCTCGGCGAGTTTTTCTCCGGCTTTGTCTTTGCGGAAGCCGTTGCGGCCACGGCTGACTTCAGCGGTTTGGATGGCGAGGATTAGGTCGTCGTTGTTCTGTCGTTTGAAGAAGGGCATGAGGCGTTGCTTGCCGGCAAAGGCTTGGTTGAGGGTGCACCAAAACTGAATTTTGATACACCCTCTTTATTTTTATGCTCAAAAAAGTTTTAGCGGACAGCAATAAAATGTTTCAAAAGTCAGCCTTAAGCGTTATTTGAAAGTCCATCCTTGATACACGTTTGTGTGGTACGGGCACAGTTCGCCGGAGAATGTCAGCTGGTCGCTGCTGAAATTTGAGTTTACGGTAGCGCTGCAGCGGGTTGAGCCTTTGGGCAGAGTGAACGTCACGTCGGCAGAAAGGGCAGTGCCTGTCACATACATGGTGTAGTTGAGATTTCCGCGTTTGTCGTAGTCGATGTGTCTCTTTGTCACGCGTCCTTCCACGGTGAGTCCGCCTATGCCGTTGGGGCTGTGTACAATGCCCTCAAGTGCAAACTGCACAACGGCTGTGTCGCCCTGCACGAGAACGAAGTTGGTGGTGCGGTTCACGTTGACGGAGCGTCCGTGACGGCCGCGTATTTGGTCGGCAGTGATTACAAAGCGTCCTTCCTCCACGGCTTTTTTCGCCAGTTCGAAACTGATTGAGTCTTCGATTTCTTTTTGCCGTTTTTTGCGTGCTTTTTCCGCTTTCTTCTGCTCTTTTGTCAGAGTCGGAGTTTTCTCGGTGGCATAGATGTCGTCGACGGGCTGGTTGTCGGCGACAGCGTAGCTTGCCGTAAGCAGACAGCCGACGGCAGCAATGATGAGAATAAATTGCCTTTTCATAGTCTAATTATTTGGGGATAAATTGTTATTGGAAGTTTCTTTTGTTGAAGCCTCTGAACCGCAGCTTCACGAGCGGGATGAGGACAATCGTCAGCAGCGAGCCGCTGAAAATTGTGAGCATCATCATTTGTATGCAGAATTCGATGTTTGACGGCAGCAGTCCGCCGTCGACCATCACTTTGAAAGTTTTGTAGGTTTCGGCCATCTCCGGACGGCCTTTCATGATTTCCATCATCGCAGTTGCGGTGCGGTAGAAAAAGTCGGGGTCGGCGAAGTCGAGGTAGCAGTAGGTGGCAAGCGCGCAAATCATCGACGCTCCGACGAATATTGTGATGCCGAGCATCCATAGTGCTGAAAACGATGCGTCTAAGCCGTATTTGCGGTAGGCGGAACGCAGCAGCGAGAAGTGGAGCGCAGGCACGCAGACGAGCATAGGCATGGCGATGATGCCGAGCAACGAGTTGCGGTCGCTGAGAAACGACAGCACCGATACAACAGCCAGAAACAGACCCATATACACACCGTTATGGGCGCCTTCTCGATATATGTCCTTAGATGTCAGCATTGATAAATCAAGTAAAGAGTTGTAAAAAAAACGTTGGTTGCCTGTAGTAAATCAAGGTTGTTGCAGGCCGTTCCCATTGTTTAGACTGCAAATTTGCAAATTTTTTCCTATGTCGCAAATTTTTTGGAGCATAAAACTGCGTTACGGCATTAAAAAACATTGTCGGCGGGGTAGTTTTGTGCAATAGATGTTGTACCTTTGCAATGTCGTTCGCGCGACGCAATTAACATCTTGAAATCAGAAAAACTCAACAGATATGAATGTTGTCGACAGATTTTTAAATTATGTCAAGTTCGACACTCAGAGTGACGAACTTACCAATCTTACACCATCCACTCCGGGACAGATGATTTTTGCCCAGGCTCTTGAAAAGGAACTGCAGTCAATGGGGCTTGAAAACATATCGCTCGACGAGAATGGCTATTTGATGGCCACTCTTCCTGGCAACATTGACAAGAAAGTGCCTACTGTGGGATTCATCGCCCATCTCGACACGTCGCCCGACATGTCGGGACGCCACGTCAACCCGCGCATCGTGAAGGCTTACGAGGGCGGCGACATCGTGCTCGACAAAGACAGCAATGTGGTGCTTTCGCCTGCCGATTTCCCTGAGCTTTGCGAATACAAGGGTCAGGACCTTATCGTGACCGACGGCAAGACGCTGCTCGGAGCCGACGACAAGGCGGGTATCGCTGAGATTATTACTGCTGTGGAATATCTGCAGGCTCATCCGGAAATCAAGCACGGTGACATCCGCATCGCGTTCAATCCCGATGAGGAAATCGGTCTGGGCGCGCACAAGTTTGACGTGGAGCGTTTCGGCGCCGACTGGGCTTACACGATGGACGGAGGAGCGATAGGCGAGCTTGAGTTTGAGAATTTCAACGCAGCGTCGGCTAAGGTTACGTTCAAGGGACGCAACGTGCATCCGGGCTATGCCAAGCACAAAATGATAAACTCTATCCGCATCGCCAATCAATTCAGCATCATGTTGCCGCGGTGGGAAACTCCGGAACACACCGAGGACTATGAGGGATTCTATCACCTTATCGGCTTTGAGGGCACGGTGGAGGAGTCGAAGCTGACTTACATTATCCGCGACCACGACCGCGACCGCTTTGAGCGCCGCAAGAAGGAGCTTGAGCATCTTGTGCGCAAGGTGAACCATGAGTATCCCGGTTGCGCATCGATAGAAATCAAGGACCAATACTACAATATGCGTGAGAAAATCGAGCCGGTGATGTATATTGTCGACATCGCAAAGCAGGCTATGGAAAATGCCGATGTGGCTCCGAAGGTGCAGCCTATCCGTGGCGGCACAGACGGCGCGCAGCTGTCGTTCAAGGGGCTGCCTTGTCCCAACATCTTTGCCGGTGGACTGAACTTCCACGGCCGCTATGAGTTTGTGCCGATTCCTTCAATGGAGAAAGCAACCGATGTGGTTGTGGAAATCTGCAAACTCGTGGCTCAACGATAAAGAAAAACGCTGTATGCCGCAGAAAACTCTCGTAGTGATTACTGGACCCACGGGGGTGGGAAAAACGGCGGTTGCCATACGTCTGGCGCGTGACCTCGGCACGGAAATCGTGTCGGCGGACTCGCGCCAGATTTTTCGTGACATTCCCATCGGGACTGCCGCCCCTACAGCCGACGAGCTTGCCGCTGTGCGCCATCACTTTGTCGGAATCCTCGGTTTGGACGAATACTACAGCGCCGCGCAGTTTGAGGAGGACGCGTTGGCGGTGATCGGTCGCTTGTTCCTGACCCACGACTATGTGGTGATGTGCGGAGGCTCGATGATGTATGTCGACGCGGTGTGTAAGGGCATCGACCAGCTGCCTACGATAAGCGACGACGTGCGTCGCGACGTGGCGCGCCGGCTTGCCGAGGATGGTGCCGACGCCATGCGTGAGGAGTTGCGCAGGCTCGACCCCGTATACTATGAGCAGGTTGACTTGAACAATGTGAAGCGCGTGGCACATGCGGTGGAAATCTGTCTGCAGGCAGGCAAGCCCTACTCATCGCTGCGCACGGGCACTGTGAAGCAGCGGCCGTTCAGAATTGTAAAGATTGGTTTGAACCTGCCGCGGCAAGAGCTTTTCGACCGCATCAACCGGCGCGTTGAGAAGATGGTGGAAGAGGGGCTTGTCGAGGAGGCTCGCCGCGTCTATCCGCTGCGCCACCTCAATTCGCTCAACACCGTAGGCTACAAGGAGATGTTTGCCTATTTCGACGGCACGATGGACTTTCCGACAGCCGTGGCTCGGTTGCAGAAAAACACGCGCGTCTACGCCAAGAAGCAGCTTACGTGGTATGCCAAGGACGCCGGCATGCATTGGTTTGCCCCGACCGACTACGACGCTGTCCACAGTCTTGTTTCCAATCCGTCGCTCTGAATTTTCGGGCATCGCCTGGAAAAAAGTTGCAGAAATGCGGCGTAAATGCTGGAAAAAGTTGCAAATTCGCATATCAAACAGTGAAAAAAAGTTGCAAGATATGCTTAAAATCGGTTGTTGGAAAGGCGTTAGTAGCCAATTTCTAATGACCGATTTTGGCTAAATTAACCCTGCTGCGCCATCCAATTGATTCGAAAGCGCGGCGGTTGCCGCATAAGCCTTTACTTTCCGATGCAGTGGTAGATGAAGCCTTCCTCTGAGAGTTCGGCTTCGTCGTAGATGTTGCGTCCGTCAACGATGACGTTGCCGCGCATCGCACGGCTCACCACTCCCCATGAAGGCAGGCGGAACTGTTTCCACTCGGTGAGAAGGGCAAGGGCGTCGGCATCGACCACGGCGTCATACATGTCGCGGGCATAAGCCACACGGTTGCCGATGCGCCGGCGGCATTCGTCCATTGCCACAGGGTCGTAGACCACCACCTCTGCGCCGGCTTCAACCAGCTTGTCGATGACAACCAGTGCCGGAGCCTCGCGCATATCGTCGGTCTCAGGCTTGAACGCCAATCCCCACAGGGCTATGCGCTTGCCGCGCAGGTCGCCGCCGAAGAAAGCGGAGAGCTTGTCGTAGACGATTGATTTCTGACGCTCGTTGACCGATTCCACTGCCTCGATTACGCGCATGCGGTAGCCATGCTCCGCGCCGGTGTGGATAAGGGCTTTCACGTCTTTGGGAAAGCATGATCCGCCGTAGCCGCAGCCGGGATATAGAAATTTTGTGCCGATACGGGCATCGGCGCCGATGCCCTTGCGCACCATGTTGACATTGGCTCCGACAAGAGCGCACAGATTGGCGATGTCGTTCATGAACGAGATGCGCGTGGCAAGCATTGAGTTGGCTGCGTACTTGGTCATTTCCGCCGATGCGATGTCCATGAATATCACGCGGAAATTGTTGAGCAGGAACGGACGGTAGAGGCGTTCCATCACTTTGCGCGCACGCTCCGACTCGATGCCGATTACCACACGGTCGGGCGACATGAAGTCTTTTATCGCCGCGCCTTCCTTCAGAAATTCCGGATTTGACGCCACCTCAAACGGCACGTCGACACCGCGTCGCTTCAGCTCCTCGCGGATGGCGGCTTTGATTTTGTGGGAAGTGCCGACAGGCACGGTGCTCTTCGTGACGAGCAGAGCGTATTTGTTGATGTTGCGGCCGAATGTGCGCGCCACCTCAAGCACGTAGCGAAGGTCGGCGCTGCCGTCCTCGTCGGGAGGGGTGCCGACGGCGCTGAACACCACTTCCACCGTGTCGATCACGTCTTCAAGACGGGTGGTGAAATGCAGGCGTCCTGCCTCCACGTTGCGCTTGACCAGGTCGTCGAGCCCCGGCTCGTAGATGGGGATGTCGCCGTTTCTAAGGTTTGCAATCTTTTTCTCGTCGATGTCGACACAGGTCACGTCGACGCCGACTTCTGCGAAGCATGCGCCCGAAACAAGACCTACATATCCAGAACCAACAATTGCTATATTCATTTTATATCTTTTTTTACAGTTTTACCAATCAAAAGGAATGCCAACACTCTGTTTTTCCCTATCGCCCAATTGGCTCCAAGCGCGGCAAGAATGATGAAGAAAGCGAAAAACGCCGACACCATCACCGACGGCATAAACGTGAGCCCAAGCATACGCATAGGCTCCTGAAGCGGTGTGAGAGGGAAGAGGAAAAAGTAGTGGAGCAGGTAGATGCCGAGACTCTCGTTGCCGAGAAGAGTCAGCCAGCGTCCGGCGCGTGTCGTGGCAAACGTCTCAACGTCGCTGCGGTAGACTATTCCGAACACCACGGTCATCAGCGAGGTGTGGAGCACGGGTTGCGCCACAAACTGGCACCATGCCGGTAGGGCAGGAAACTCCCACGTGTATGCGGAATAATACCACGTGCCGAACGCCGCCACGGCAGCCGCTGTGGCAACCCACGGCTGTGTAGCCATGCGGCGGAACGCGTCGGAATATTTGCGGGCGAACACTCCCATCATAAACACCGGGAAAAACTGTGTGAGCAGTCCGATGCCTACGGGGTCGAAGTTTGCGGCGGGGTCGGAAATAAGGGGCGACACAAGAATCAACGCCAGATATGCGGCGGCTGGTATGGCAACCTGCATCCACAAGCGTCGCGCGGCAGCCATCAGACGGCTTATGCCGGCATAGACAAGCACCACCTCAAACAGAGCCAGCGTAAACCAATAGCCGTCTTTCCAATAAGTGGTGAGAAGTTGCGGCCACGACTGCGACAGGGGCGATTGCAGACGGCTGTGCGGAAAATACCACATCCACAGCGCGCTTACCGCCAGAAACGGTATGATAAGCTGCCAGAAGCGTTTGCGCAGATTGGGCATGGCGAAATCACCGTTGCCGGTAAGCTTATAGGTGAAATAGCCGCTGATAAAGAAAAATATAGGCATATGGATTTGTCCAACAAGCTTGAACAGCACCGCACTGTCGATGTCGCGTATGCACATCGTCAGCACGTGCCCCATCACCACCAGATATATGGCGATGCCCTTCAGCACATCGAACGCAGCCACCCGTTTTTTAGTTGTTGTCATCGTTTTTGGTTTACTCGGGGCAAAGTTACTCTTAAACTGCCATTTTTCAAAGAAACAGCAGTGGAATAGGCGCAAATAAACGCTCAGAAAAAAATATTTGCAAAAAAGTTTTTTTGATTGAAAAATTTCATACATTTGCAATGTGTTGCCCACGCTGAAAATCTTGATAGAGTTGAGGCGAGGCAAACGAATATATAAAAAGGCGTTAACTGTGCGCTTTGGTTTTGACGTTCAGAGAACTTCGCAACTTCAAAAGATATGTCAGAAGCCAAGCAACGGAAAGCGTCCTATTGGGTGTATTGTATCCTGACAACCCATGTCCGAGTCAAGGGCAGGGTGGTTGGGCATAACCATACATCTGCGTGGGGCTTTCAGCGTTGCTCGTTTCGACATATTGGGCAATGCGAAGGCCTTCTGAACGTGAAGCGAGCATCAGTCTGGCTCCACGCTTTTTTATTTTAGAGTGTATGAATTTCGTCAACAAGGAGTCTGTTGACTGCGTTTGTTAGCGGAATTAGAATGAATATACTGCAAAACAATCCATATCGTATTCTCGGAGTTTATTCAAATTCTCCAACAAAGGAAAGATTGGCTAACCACAATCGCATGAAAGCGTTTTTGAAGGTAGGCAAGTCAGTTTTCTTCCCTTTGGATTTGCCACAATATCTTTCGGCTATTAATCGTACGGAAGCTTCAGTAGCAGATGCCGAATCAAAGCTGACTTTGCCCAAAGACCAAATTTTGTATGCTCAATTTTGGTTTATAAAAACGACTCCATTAGATGAAGTGGCTTTTAATCATCTTTTAGCAGGAGAAATAGATAAAGCTGAGGAAATATGGCAAAAAAGAGAATGTGCATCTGCTTTACAGAATCGTATAGTATGTGCCTTAATATGCGGAAAATATGCAGGAGCAATGTCTTTGGCAGAAACACTGTACAGTAACACTCAGTATATAAGCCAACTGGTTACTGCTGTTGCCGGGACAGGAGGAAACTCCAATGTTTCAGACCTTGCCTTCTCTTTTATTGATGTCTTATGTAATGAGTTAGGGGTTGGCAAATTGCTTCCTCTTACAGAAAATACTACATGGAGCGATTACATTAAAGATAAGGCTGTAAAGCCTATTATAACTCACATTCAAGACGCTATTGATGTCGCACATAAATCAAAGGGTAAAGGTGCTGCTGCAAGGTATGAAGCTGGTAAGGTTTTGATGGAGGACACCAAACAACCGGTTTCACAATTGGGAGATTTGCTTTCATCTTCTGAAATACAATATCAAACGATAGCCGATAAGTTAGGCTTGGAGATACTTCAATGTGGAATAGACTACTATAATGATTCTGAAGAACCTGATGCTGCTAAAAATGCAATGGTTCTTCAACGCTATGCCAAAAGCATTGTTGTTGGTCAAATGGCAAAAGATAGATGTAAAGAAAATGTAGATATTCTTCAAAAGATTATAGACAACTTGCCACCATCTGAAGTTTTTGCTGAAGATAGAGCTATACGTAAAGAATTACATAAATATAGTTCTTTACCAGATAAAATCAGTTATGCCATAGAATTACTTAATAACACTAAGCCTCATTTGCAAGCAATAAAAGAAAAACTTGGACGAAGTAGTGAATATTATTTGAAAATATCCACATTGGTTGTTAGCAACGCATTAAGTAATGTAATAGCAGAGGTAAATCAGGCACAGAACTATATATCAGTCTTGCATGATAAAGGTATAGATGGGAGAATGTTGGCTATAATGGAACAAATCAACGGAACCTCATTTGACACTTTAAAGAAATTAAAGGCAGACCTCGTAAAAGCAGCTAATGAAGCATGGAGAGCTACCAAGTTGATGGATTCATTTGATAAGGAGAGCGATTTCAAAAGTAGGTATGACAAAAATAGACAAACATTAAAAGAGTTATGCGAATCTCTAGGAATATCCACATCGACCTTAGTTCCGACAACGACAGGCGATACCAATTGGGGATGTCTCAATTGGGGATGTCTCATCGCAATTATTATTGGAGTTATAATTTTAATTTGTTGTATTTGTAATTGATGTTCAATGAAAAAGATATTTACAATTCTATTACTGATAATATGCGTTTGTCAAGCAACAAATGCTAAGCCATCATCTGACAATGACAAAATTAAATCATTAGATGAAAAGTGTGTCAACTTACAAAATCAACAATCACGCATTGCCAACGATTTATGCAGGTTGAAAGATAAGCAGAAAGAGAGCGACAGAAGAATACAAGCCCTCAAAAGTGACAACAATCGCCAGAGCGCAGTTATCGATAGCTTACGCAATACTTGCAAACAATTGACAGAAACTCAATCTGCCGACCGTAAAAAAGTAAACGGCATGATAGACAAGACCAACAGCAATGTGCAGGCCAACCAAGAAACCCTGCAAAGCCGCACTCTGTTGGTTTGTATCATAGCCATACTGATGTTGGTTGTCATTGTGGGAGTGACTTACCGATTGGCAAGGCGCATTAAATCAGGTAATACATCTATTGATGAAGTACGTAAGGCGCAGGATGCGTTGCAGGCTGCACAAACTAAAATGCAAGAAGAGTCAATAAAACTTGATGATAAACTGTTGGAACTATTCGATAGACAAATCGCAAATGTTCCGAAGAATGCAGACCATGGCGAACCTGACCATTCTCTTGCCTTGAAAGTAGCCGATGAAATTGTCAGAATAGAGTTGAACATGTCGCGTATGGATTCTTCCATCAAAGGCTACAAGCAATTGTCTAAAGCCGTGGAACGCATAAAGGACAATTTCAAGGCTAATGGCTATGAATTTGTTGAGATGCTTGGGAAGCCATATAACGAAGGCATGAAAGTAATTGCCAATTTCATTGTTGACGAAGATTTGGAGGAAGGCAAGCAAATCATCACAGGCATAACCAAGCCACAAATAAACTATAATGGGCAAATGATACAAGCTGCTCAAATAACCGTAAGTCAAAACATCTAAAAAGATATAATCATGGCAAGAAATAAAATAGACTATGGCATAGACCTCGGAACAACAAATTCCGCTATCTGCCGCATGGAAAAAGGAGAACCTGTCGTAATCAAAACAGATGTATTGAAGGATACGATGCCTTCATGCATATCTGTAAATAAGAAAGGCTCGATAAAAGCAGGTGACAGCGCCTATAATACGATGAAGCAAGATAAGCGTCGTGCTACAAAGTCATGGCACAAAGATGCTTCAAACACATACGTTGAGTTCAAGCGTACGATGGCAACCGACACTCAATATCCATGCGCAAACTTGAACAAGAGTTTTTCTTCTGAGGAGTTGTCAGCGGAAGTGTTGAAGACTCTGAAATCTTTTGTTACTGACGAAACATTTTGCTCGGTAGTTATTACTGTTCCAGCAAAGTTTACGGTCAATCAAAAGACTGCCACAATGAGAGCTGCAAAGATAGCAGGTTTTAAGCAATGTGAGCTGCTTCAGGAACCTATTGCGGCATCAATGGCATATGGGGTTTCTTCCGATGAGAAAAACGGAATATGGATGGTCTTTGACTTTGGTGGCGGAACCTTTGATGCAGCTTTGCTAAAAGTAGAGGATGGTATTATGCAGGTTTTCGACACAGAGGGAGACAACTATCTTGGTGGAAAGAATTTGGATTATGCCATTGTTGACAATATTATTATACCATACTTGCAAGAGAAATATGCAATAGATGGGTATTTGCAGGACGAGGAAAAGAAGGAAGTTCTTCGCGATGCTATGAAAACATATGCCGAGGATGCAAAGAACCAACTTTCATTCAAAGACCATGAAGATATTATTTCCAATCTGGGTGATCTTGGAGAGGATGAGGACGGGGAGGAAATAGAACTTGACTTGACTTTGACTCAGGCACAAGCATTTGATTTGATGCGTCCGTATTTTCAAAAGGCAGTGGACATCTGCAAGAACCTTATTCAGCGTAACAATCTCAATGGTTCACAAATAACGAAACTGATTCTTGTAGGCGGACCGACACACTGCCCGCTTATCCGCCAGATGTTGAAAGAGCAAGTGACACCTAATGTTGACACAAGCATAGACCCTATGACTGCTGTTGCAACCGGTGCAGCTCTCTATGCATCGACATTGGATGCTGATGTCTCCGACAATGATATAAAAGTTGGAACAGTCAAGCTCGATGTCAGCTATGAGTCAACAACGGTTGAAATGACAGAATATGTGCCAGTATGTCTTTCGGATGGCTCAGCTTTCAGCAGTGTTTTTGTTGAGTTCGTAAGAGGCGATAAAGCATGGTCAAGTGGTAAGGTGGAAATCAATTCCAATGGTGATGTCGTAGAATTAAACCTTTTAGAGGGCAAGGCCAACTCATTTAATATAGCATGTTATGATGACAAGGGCAACATGCTCCCCTGTTTTCCCAATGAAATCACGATAATTCAAGGCTCAGTTGTCGGAGCTGCCCCATTACCTTACAATATTGGTATAGGCATTTGGAGTGAGGAGAAGAAACGTAGCGTAATCGAAATGGTTAAGGGGTTGGAGAAGAACAAACCTCTTCCTGCTACAGGAATTATTGAAAGAGACTTGAAAACTTCAAACCGACTCCGCCCTGGGGTGGCGAGCGATATTCTGACTGTCCCTGTTTACCAAACTGATGACTTTGATGAAGCCGCAGGTAAGCCAACCTCGCATTATGAGTACGTTGCAGATGTTGTCATTACCGGTGACGAAGTTGACACATTCATTCCAGAGAACAGCCTTGTGAATATCACATTGAAAGCCGACTCTTCAGAGCAGATGAAAGTAGAAGTGCATTTTCTTGCAACAGACATCACTATTGAGAAGATTCTCGATACAGGAAAGGAGCAGACCATAGAAGATACTAACAATCAAATCAATAAGGGATTCGCCGAAGCAGATGCCTCAATTGAGACATTGGCTGAAAGTGGTATCGGTGTAAATGATTTAAGAAGCGAACTTGCTTCTTTACGCACTGACAACGAAAACACAACGGAGAAAAAGGAGGTGCTGAAGCACCTACGCGATCTGCTAAGAAAGATTGAGGAACTTTATGCTGGCACAGAATGGCAGCGCATTGAACAGGAGTTGCGTGAGGAGTTTGACAAACTCGAAAAAGCTCAGAATGATTTGGGCAATGAAAAGTCAGCCCAGTTAGTTAGTCAACTGCGCACACAAACAGACAATGCCATTCGTTCTAAGGACGAACAAATTGGCAGACAGGTTTTGGAGCAGGTGCATAGTCTTTTCTTCCAACTCACGATGCTTTATCAATGTATGGGTATTATCCGATACTGCAACGAACGCTTTACTTCAATGCATTGGAAGGACTCATCACGTGCTCGACAACTTGTAAACCGAGGCATGGAGCAAATAAACAACAATCCTACTACGGAAGGACTTCGACAAATTACGGCGGAACTATTGGGGCTTATGCCTAAGGAGGATGCTGATAATGTAGGAGGACTATTAAAATGATGAATAATTATATTTTTACATTGCTGTCCGGAGAAAATTCGCCAAAACAGCTATTATTAATTA
>UMFN01007573.1_pt1 | contig 43428 bp, 39 predicted proteins | sample 1965021 | NCBI WGS metagenome assembly UMFN01 (sample SAMEA4836047, study PRJEB28245) | human gut metagenome | biome: gut microbiome; material: fecal sample | place: Denmark | collected 2008
GCCTTCCCAGCGCAGAGTGATTCCGGCGCGGGCGAAAGCATGCTCAGTAAACTCGCGTACGGAGTGGAATTCGCCAGTGGCAATGACAAAGTCATCAGGTTCGTCCTGCTGAAGAATCAGCCACATGCACTCCACATAGTCGCGGGCATAGCCCCAGTCGCGACGGGCGTTGAGATTGCCGAGATACAGTTTGTCCTGAAGTCCGGCAGAGATGCGGGCCACGGCAAGCGTGATTTTGCGCGTCACGAATGTTTCGCCTCGCCGCTCGCTCTCGTGGTTGAAGAGAATTCCGTTTACGGCATACATGCCGTAACTCTCGCGATAGTTCTTGGTTATCCAGTAGCCATAAAGTTTGGCGCATCCGTAAGGGCTGCGCGGGTAGAACGGAGTGGTTTCGCGCTGAGGCACTTCCTGCACCTGTCCGAACAGCTCCGACGTGCTGGCTTGATAAATGCGGGTTTTTTTGTCGAGCCCGAGCATTCTTACCGCCTCAAGTAGGCGCAGAGTGCCGATGGCGTCGGTGTCGGCAGTGTATTCCGGCACTTCAAACGACACTTTCACATGGCTTTGTGCCGCAAGGTTGTAGATTTCATCAGGCTGCAACTCCTGAATGATGCGGATCAGCGAACTTGAATCGGTCATGTCGCCGTAGTGCAGGTTGATGAGCCGGCGGCGCTTCATGTCGCGCACCCATTCGTCGAAATAAAGGTGCTCGATGCGACCGGTGTTGAAAGAAGAACTGCGGCGGATTATGCCGTGCACGTCGTATCCCTTATCAAGCAGAAATTCAGCCAGAAACGAACCGTCCTGGCCGGTGATGCCTGTGATCAATGCTACTTTTTGCTTTTCAGCCATAGTTTTTTTATGATGATTTTTTGATTAGCTATTTGTTGAAGAACTCTTTGATTTTGTCTGCCACATAGCGCAGCTCCTCTTCTTTAAGGCCTGAACCGCTCGGCAGGCATAGACCTCTGTCAAACAGCGTCTCGCACGTTGTGTCGCCATAGTAGGGCGCGTCGGCGAAAACGGGCTGCATGTGCATAGGCCGCCACAGACGGCGCGTTTCCACACCGGCGTCGAGCATGAACTGCCGCAGAGATTCCGGGTCTTTTCCGGTTTTTGGGTCGATTAAGACCGTCGACAGCCAAAAGTTGGAATTGAAGTCGGTGGAAGGATTCTGCTGAACGCTCAAGCCGTCGATTTCAGCCAATTCTTTTGTGTAGAAATCATGGATTGCGCGGCGCAGTTCCACGTGAGGCTGTAGCACGTCCATCTGTCCGCAGCCAATTCCGGCGCTCACGTTGCTCAGTCGGTAATTGTAGCCGATTGTCTCGTGGTAGTAGTACGGCCGCTGCTCGCGGGCTTGTGTGGCATAGAATTTCACGCGGTCGGCTTCCTCTTTTGAGCGACACACCAAAGCACCACCGCCCGATGTGGTGATAATTTTGTTTCCGTTGAAACTCAAGCATCCGTAGTTGCCGAGAGTTCCGCATTTCTTGCCTTTGTATTCCGAACCGAGAGCCTCGGCGGAGTCTTCTACGATAGGAATGCCGTATTTATAGGCTATTGCGCGGATTTCATCCATCTTAGCCGGCATGCCATAGAGATAAACTGGGATTATTGCTTTTGGATAATGTCCAGTCTGCTTCTTGCGGTCTATAATCGCTTCTTCCAGCGCGTCAGGCGACATGTTCCATGTGTCGGGCTCGCTGTCGACAAACACAGGGTCGGCGCCCTGGTATTTTATTGGGTTGGCGCTTGCGGCGAATGTGAATGATTGGCAAATCACCTCATCTCCAGAGCCAACGCCGAGGGCAACCAATGCAAGATGGATGGCAGCTGTGCCTGCGCTGAGAGCCACAACGTTTGGCGCGCCGAGATATTTCTCAAGTCTATGTTCGAATTCATCAACATTTGGACCAAGAGGAACAATCCATTCTGATTCGAAGGCTTTCTCCACCCAGTCGCGTTCAGTACCTCCCATGTGGACGTATGAAAGTAAAATACGAGGTTTCATAATTTTTGATTTTTCAATGCAAAATTAATGAAAAATCATACAAGTTGGACAAAAAAGAGAAAAGGCTTTCAAAATAAAGGGTCAATAAACCGAAATTCAGCTTTTTAAAGCCCTCATGGCATTTAGCACGGCGATAACCGTCACTCCGACATCGGCAAACACAGCCATCCACATTGTGCCGAGTCCGAAAACGGCGAGAATAAGGATGGCGGCTTTGACACCGATTGCAAACCACACGTTCTGGCGGGCTATGGCTATGGTGCGTCGGGCTATGGCTATGGCGGTGGCTATTTTCGACGGTTTGTCGTCCATAAGCACCACGTCGGCAGCGTCTATCGCCACGTCGCTGCCAAGCGCGCCCATGGCAATGCCCACATCTGCGCGTTTAAGCACCGGCGCATCGTTGATGCCGTCGCCCACAAACGCCAGATTCTTTCCCGCAGGCTTTTCGTTGAGCAGCCGCTCAACGTGTGCCACTTTGTCTGACGGAAGAAGTTCGGAATGATATTCGTCGATGCCCACTTTCTCAGCCACATCTTTTGCCGTGTCCTCGCGGTCTCCGGTCAGCATCACTGTGCGTTCCACTCCAGCCCGTTTCAGCGAGTCCACAGCCTCTGCGCTGTCGGCTTTTATTTGGTCGTTGATTACGATGTGTCCGGCATATCGCCCGTCGACAGCCACATGGACGATTGTGCCGGGAAGATGGCAGTCGTGCCACTCCATATTGATGTCGGCCATCATCTTGCTGTTGCCCACGCATACCGTGTGCCCGTCTACGGTGGCCTTCACGCCACGTCCGGCAATTTCTTCAACGTCGGTCACCGCGCATCCGTCGCTTGCCTCTTTAGGGAATGCGTTGCGCAGAGCCGCGCCGATGGGGTGGGTGGAAAAGTGTTCCACATGGGCGGCGAGATGCAGCAGCTCTTTCTCGTTGTAGTCGGAAGGATGCACAGCCTCGACGGCAAATTCGCCACGTGTCAGCGTGCCTGTCTTGTCAAACACCACTGTTCCCAGCCGCGACAATGTGTCGATGTAGTTGCTGCCTTTTATCAGTATGCCTTTGCGCGACGCTCCGCCGAGTCCGCCGAAAAATGTCAGTGGCACGCTTATTACCAATGCGCATGGACACGACACCACCAAGAATATCAACGCCCTGTGAAGCCATGTGGTGAACGAGTCGATGAAAGCCGCTGATGAAAGCAATGGCGGCAGAAAGGCGAGAATCAGGGCGGCGATGACAACGACAGGTGTGTAGACGCGTGCGAATTTGGTTATGAACGATTCGCTGCGCGACTTGCTCTCGTTGGCATTTTCCACAAGGTCTATGATTTTTGCGACGGTGCTTTCGCCGAAAGTCTTTGTCGTCTTGACGCGCAGCAACCCGGAGAGATTGATGCATCCTGATGAAATATCGTCGCCTTTGCTGATTTCGCGTGGCATGCTTTCGCCTGTCAACGCCACGGTGTTGAGCGATGATGTGCCAGAAACCACAATGCCGTCGAGCGGCACTTTCTCTCCCGGCTTGACAATGATTGTTTCGCCCACAGCCACCTCCTCCGGAGCTACCGTCATCTCGTCTCCGTTGCGTTCCACATGGGCGGTGTCGGGGCGTATTTCCATCAGGTGGGAGATGCTGTCGCGGCTTCTTCCTTCGGCATATTCCTCAAAAAGTTCGCCTATTTGGAAAAACAACATGACAAACACAGCCTCGGCGAATTCGGTGTCGGCGCCTGGCATAAATCCGATGCACAGGGCACCGATGGTGGCTATGGTCATCAGAAAGTCTTCGTTGAAGACGTCGCCGGCGACGATGCCTTCGGCGGCTTCTTTCAATGTGTCGTGTCCTACGAGAAGATAGGGCACAAGATATATCAACAGCAGCTGCCATAGTGGCAGACTGCAGTAGTGTTCAATCAAAGCGGCTCCCGAGAGCAGGATGGTTGTCGCTGCGATGATGGCGATTTTGCTTTTCAGGCTGTCGTGCCCGTTGTGTACATGTTCCATAAATCTACGTTTTATCCTTTTGTCGGTGCAAATTTATGGTAAAATTGTTGCAACCTGGTTGCAACGTTTCTATATGTGCATCAAGTCGCGGTAGATGTCGAGCGCAGCCTCCACTTGTTTTACGTCGACCTCGCAGCCCGTCTCGGCGTTGCCTACGTTGTGGAGAAGCGTGAAGTTGAGTTCGCCGTGCTCGCTTTTCTTGTCGTGGCGCATAAATTCGATGAGCTCTGGATAGTCGTCGCACGTGATGTGGAATGCACCATAGTGGCGGCACACGTAGTCGGCAAGACGATAGAGTTCGGCTGATGGAAATCCCTTTTCGGTGTGCGACAGCACAGCCTCCACAACCATGCCCCAAGCCACGGCATATCCGTGGGGCACAGGCGAATTGCGTTTCAAGGCGAGGCTCTCGAAAGCGTGTCCTGCAGTGTGTCCGAGGTTGAGGGCGCGGCGCAGTCCTTGTTCAAACGGATCCTGCTCCACAATCCGGCGTTTCACGTTGACCGATTCCTCGACGAGGTGCAGCAAGCCGTTGCCTGCCACATTGTCAAAATCGTAGTCGAGCAATTTGTTGTAGACCGCCTCGCCGTCGAGCAGCCCGTGCTTCAACATCTCGGCATAGCCTGACTTCAGTTCGCGTTCGGGCAGGGTGCTGAAAAAAACAGTGGAGATTATCACAGTCTCTGCCTCCTTAAACACTCCGATTTCATTTTTCAGACCGTTGAAATTCACGCCCGTCTTTCCTCCCACAGCCGCGTCGACGGCGCTGAGCAGCGTTGTCGGGATGTTGATGAAGCGGATGCCACGTTTGAATGTGGCGGCGGCAAAGCCACCGAGGTCGGTCACTACGCCTCCTCCGATGTTGACAAGCAGAGATTTGCGGGTGGCGCCACCTTTCTGCAGCGCATTCCAAACGGCTTGTGCGCTGTCAAGGTTTTTGTTGATGTCGCCAGCTGGGATGACAATTTTCTGCCATTCAGAATGGAGGCGTAAAGAAGCGAGACTCTCGCGCTCCACATTCTCGTCGGTCAGAACAAACACGTTGCGTGGCGACAGTTGCTCGACGGCTTTGTTCAAGGCATCGCCGACAGAGTTTGTGAAAATAACGTTCTGATGTTTCATAACTGTTGCTTTCTGAGGTTGATGATAGATGGCAGAGCGTCGGCAAACGCTTCCATGGTTGGATATACGATGTCGGCACCGTTTTCAAGCATGATGTCTTCCGGAATAGGTCCGGTGGTGATGCCGATGGTGAAGCATTTTGCCGCACTTCCGGCCTTCACGCCGAGAGGCGCGTTCTCAATCACGATCGACTGCCATGGCTGCACTCCAGCTTTGTCCATTCCCATAAGGTATGGTTCTTGGTCTGGTTTGCCGTGACGCACGTCGTGGGCGGTCACCTTCAGCGGTGCGGAGAAAATGCCTGGATAGTCGGCGTTCAGACGGTCGAGCAGGGTGGCTTGTCCGGAGCCCGTGACAAGCACGCGGGCGATGTCGGCATCGCGCAGCGTGTTGAGCATCCGTGCAGTGCCCTGTATCTGACCCACCTTGCCCAGAGCCGTGAAATATTCGGCTTTCTTTGCATATATCGCCTTGCATTCATCATCGCTGACGTTGTCGCGGTTGCATTCGCGCTCTTCCATAAGTCGGATTATCGCCGCTCCGGTCATACCTTCATACAGGAAAAACTCGTTGTCGGCATAGTGCCATCCTCTTTCCGCGGCAAGGCGTTTCCATGCGCGCGAGTGGTTGGGCATTGAGTCGTAGAGCACACCGTCCATGTCGATCAGGGCGGTGCTTATCGGCGTGGCGGAAAAGCCAGTGCGTTTTAGGTAGTCGGCGTATGCAGTTTCTTCTCTTGTCATGATTGTTTGTCAGTTTTTAGGCTTGACCGCCTCTTTTTCGCGTATCGCTGCAGTGCTGCGCGTTGAGCGGCGTTTCTTGCCTTTTTTATCTTTTGTTTTCTTGTCGGTCTTTGATGGTTGAGCCACCGCTGTCGTGTCGGGAGCCTCAATCAGCCCGTTGGCAATCAGTTGCAGACTGTCGGTGGCTGTCAAGCGGTCGTCTTCGGTGATGGCATCAAAACCTCGGCGGCGGTTGTTGGTGTCGGGCACCGGACCGTTGTGATGGTGCCGTTCCTCACGCAGCCCGGCTTCGGCTCCGCGTCTGAAAATCTCATCCATCTGCCTGAACAGATTTTTTTTGGTGGTTTCTGTGATTGATGAGGTCTGAGCCACCTCGTTTTCCTTTAGCTTCGCCTTTCCTAATCGGAACTTCATATTGTCTCTGAGGATGTTTCCGCTCAGATTGATTCCGAATTTAAACGGAAGCGGAGAGTCGAGTACGGAAATGTGGTATTTATAGTTGGTGTCGAAGTCGTTCCATCCAACCACGGCGAGTTTGTAGCGGTCCATGCGCAGGATGAAAGGGTAGACGTCAAGTTGCGAGTTGAGTGCGGTGGCCTCTACCGAGAGACTGTCGATCACATTGCGGTTGCGGTTCTTGAAACGCAGCATTTTCGATACTTGTCGGAATGTCTCGGTGTCGAGCAGCACAAGGTCTTTTCCGCTGATGTTGAGGGCGGCGCTCGTCGTTGGCAGTATCACGTTCATCAGAGTGTCGATTTTTGTCGTGGCTGCCAGTCGGGCGTTGATTACACCGTCGATGCCTTTCATCATTGGCATTATAGAGTCGAGTTCAGGCATTATCTTCATCAGTCGTCCCACTTTGATGTCGTGCAGGTCGAGCATCAGCCCGAGCCCGATGTCGTTGCGGTTGGCTGTGGCATAGATCATGTCGAGTTTCATCGAGCCGTCGTTGCTGTTTGCCGACAGGTCGCGCAGGCTCAACACGCCATTTTTCATGCCGATTGATGAGTGCAGACGGTTGAGCACAAGGTTGGCGTAATAGGTGGTGTCGTTCATCAGGTCGATGTCAACCACCACGTTGCTTGGCACGAGGATGGCATAGCGTATAGTGTCGGCGTCTTCCTGTGTGGCGCTCTCCACATTGCGTTGCATGCGCTCGTCATCGTCGTTGGCATTGATTGTGAACGAAGCTTTTTGCTCCTCGTTGTTCGCAAAATTGTTGCCCTTGTACAATGCCGCCATTAGTTCGTTGAGGTCGAGAGTGCGAGAGTTGGCAACAAGCGAGATGGTCAGCGGGTTGCGTCGCGAGCCGAGCAGCGTGCTGCGGATATTGTCAACCGCACCCGTCAGCTGCAAATCGCTTTTGCCCACACGATAGGTTATGTTGTTGATGTCGAGTTTCTGGGTGTTGAATGTGACGTCGACGTCGCTCAGACGGTTTCTGAGCGGAAAATAAGGAGTGAACAGACGGCCTCTGAGGGCTGTTATTTTTCCGTTGAAATCCCAGTTGCGTATCAGCCGCTGCCACTGCCTGTCGATGGCAAAGTCGGCGCGGAATGAGGTGTCGGCTGCCTCCTCAGCCAACCGCCTTTGTCGGCGTTCTTTTCTGTAGATTGTCCTCAGGGAGTCGCGGCTTAGATTGGGATACAGACGCTGCAGAGAGTCTATCCGAGCCTCTGTCCGTGAGTTTTGTTTCTTCACTCGCTTGTTTGCGCTCAGCTGTATGTTGCCTTCACGCAGACTCATCATCGTGGTGCGGTCCCAATAGCGTATGCGGTCTGCTTTGATGCCGAAGCTCAATATCGGAGTGCGTCCAAGTCCTTGGAACCGTCTTATTGAGGCATTTGTTTCCATCCCCGACATTTGCATCTGTGTTGAGTCGGGGAGGCTCAGCATCGTAAAGCGTCCAAGCGTGATGCGTCCGCCGAGAGGCGTGATGGCTGTGGTGTCCATCAGGTTGTGCATTTCTCCGGTGCTGCCCACTCCGGCTTTTAGACGGCTGGCGGTGACATGTCCGTGCGGGTCGGCAATGATTGCCGAGTCTATTTGTATGGAAGCCATGAGAAGGTTGCGTGTGATGTTGTCCTGTCCTTTGATTTTGCTGTCGGTGCCGAAGCGAATTACGCTGTGGTCGACAAACATGCACAGCGAGTCGGAAGGCACGGAATAGCGCACGTTGCTCAGTGTGGCGTTGCCGTTGGCGCGAATGCGGTGGAAGGTGTTGACAGAAAAGTCGCTGACGTGGAATTTCACGTCGGTGTTGAGCGAGAACAGTCCGGAAATCGTGAACGGCAGTTGCTTTGGAGCAAGCCGAGATGCGCGTGCAAGGTCGAGCCGACCTTTGATTTTGGCCTTCACCGACGGGTCTTTTATTATTTCTGTAGCAGAGCCTGATATGTCAAGACTGATGCCGAATCCTTCCATCAGCAGTTTGTTGAGAGTCAGTTGGCTGGCATCGGGATTCTTCCCGTTGAACGCAATCTTTGCATCAGCGGCAAACTTGTCAATCATGGCATTGTGGCGTGTGTTGGCAACGTAGCATTCCGGGATGGTCAGTTGCGCTGCGAATGTTGGCAGGTCTTTTCCGCCTACGACGTACGGCTTTTCAAGGTGCAGCGCCATCGACAGTTGCAGGTTGGTGCTGTATTCGTCAAGACTTTTGCGGTATTTGTCGGGGGCGTTTGCCAATACCTTGTCGTAGACCACAGGGCCTATGCCTATGTCGAGCTTGTCGACCGATGTCTTGTCTGCCATCTTTATCGCCGCGCTGATTGTGGCGGGCACATCTGCTATGTTGATTGAAAAATCGTCAAGAGCCAGATTCTCGGGTTTGGCAATGTCCCAAGCCACGTCGCCTCCAAGACGGAATGGCACAGAATGGTTTATATCGGCTTCGGGAACGCTTGCTTTGACGTTGCCTCCAAAGGCGAGGCGATAGCGTTTCTCCTTGTCTTTGAAATTTAGCGAAAGGGTGTCGGTGTGCAGCGTGAAGTCCATGCCGCTTTTGAGGTCACGGTAGCGGATGCCGCGGTTGTTAACGATGTTGAGGTGCTCAAGCACGAGCGACTTCAAGACGATTGGCGTGCTCTCGCTCTTTTCCTTGCTTGGCGGCACAATCATGTAGTTGTTGAGGGAGTCGTTGACCGTCACAAGGTTGACTTTCGGGGAGTCGACAAAGATTTCTTTTATCTCAACGTCCATCAATGCAAGACGCGCAAGATTGAACCGTGCGCGCATGCAGCCCACGTCGAGCAGCGAGTCTACGCCTGCTGGCAGCGAAGCCTTATGCTTGTCGAGCGTGCGAGAGCGCACATTTAGACCATCGACGTCGATGGTCATGTATGGGAACGTTTTCCATACGGTAAGTTCCATACGCTTGATTTTAACATCCGCGTTGAGGTTCTCGTTTGCAAGGCGTTCGGCAATAGGTGTCAGCCGGTCGGGTGTCAGAATCCACACCGTCAGGCACAGCGCCATTACCAGCAGCGCCGCCACCGACCCGACAGTCCATGCTGCCGTTTTCAGTGTTAGTGCAAGCCATCGAGGCATACGCTTGTCTACTGGCTTCGCAGCCTTTTCTGTCGCTGTTTTCTCTGATATGTTTTTGTTTGTATTCTCTTCCATAATCGATTGATAGTGCAAAAATACAAAAAAAATGGCGAATGAAAAGGGATTTTAGATGTCTGGTATGTCGGTGATGTAGCCGTTCATTATGGCATATACGCTCAGTCCGGAGATACTGCGTATGCCGAGTTTGGCTGAAATATTCTTGCGATGGGTCAATACGGTGTTGATGCTGATAAACAGACGGTCGGCTATTTCTTTGTTGGTCAACCCTTTTGCCAACAGGCAAAGCACGTCGATTTCACGTTGCGACAGCTCGTTGCCGTCTAAGCGGTTGTGGCGCGACATCTCGATTATGTCGCCGAGTTGCTTTAGAAATGCAGCCTCGTCGCAATGGCGGTTAAGCGTAAAGCCGATATTGTCGTCGGTTGAGTTGGACAGCAGGGCAAGCCGGTTGCGCTTGGGAATGAAAAATCCCGGCAGGGAGGCGAAGGCGTCGGCGTCGGCAATAAATAGGTCGGCGGCAATGTCGGGTTCTGCTGCCACTGCCGATGGTCTTGTCCACGAAGCCTCCACGTCGAACATATTGGCAAGAGTCTGTTTCAGACCTATTGCCACAGCCGTGTCGTCGGTGATGATTCTGACATTCAGATTTGTCATAGCGTCACGTCGTTAAGAGTTTCGCGAGTTGAGCGCATCGACAAGCGGTCGGAGCACGCGGTTGCGGATGCGGTTGTTCTGGCAAATGTCCTTTTCAAGACTGATGACGGCGAAAAGCACAGCGTGGCATAGGTTGCGGTCGTAGTCGCCACGCAGATGAATCACAAACATGTTTATCAAGTCGCTCAATTTGTCCTCGATTGAGTCTGATTCCGCCTGTATGGCATTGCCGGCAACAGAAACTTCGGAGTTCGACTGTTCGGCAGAGATTATGGCGTCAAACCATTGGTTGTCGCTGTCGATGCGCCGCTCTATCTCCGTTTTCACCTCTCTGTAGAAATTAAACAGCAACGGCAAGTTGTTGTTTGAGTCGCTGCGCGATATGAGAGCTGCGAAATGACGCTCGATGTTTGGCAGCTGGTTGCGCAGGTAGGAGTTGTTTGTCTTGCGCAGATAGTCGACCACGTCGCCGGCATTGAAAGCTCCGGTCAAATTTTCCAGAAAAAACGATTCGTGGATGAACGCGTTAAGGATTGTGATGAAAAATGATGTGTCGATGCCTTTCTCTTTGCAGATTGACTTTATGGTGCGGTCGCCCACACCGAGCACGATGTCGAAGCGGTTGATTACTGGGACAACCGAAGGCTCGTCGACAATCACTTCGCAAAGCTTGGTGTCAGGAGTTACTAATGCCATATTGCTGAATTCTTATGGTTTCTTCGTCGGTGACGATTGTTGGAATCTTTATGTCGTGAGGTTCTGCCGGAATGTGCTCCACTATCTGGATGGCGTAGGCGGCGCCTATCAGCGGGCATGTGGCGTTGTGCAGCAGACGGTCGTAGAATCCGCGTCCGCGTCCGAGACGGTTGCCGCGGCGGTCGAATGCCATAGCCGGAACAACAACAAGGTCAATCTCTGAAATGTCGCGGCATTCGTTGCCCGTTGGCTCGTCGATGCCGAATGCTCCCTCTGCGGTGTCGCCGGGTCGGTAGGGCAGTATGTCAAGGTCGTCGCCGTTGACACGCGGCAGGAAAATCTGCTTTCTGCCATACCAGCGGCTGATGAATTCATCGGTGGAGATTTCATCGGGCAGGGAGGCGTAGACGAGTATGCGGTCGGCATCGATAAACTCCTGGCATTGCTCGAGCCGTGAGAAGCATTTGCTGGCGGCAATTGCCTTCTGTTCATCGGTAAGCATGCGCTTGAGCTGACGGATGTCGCGTCTGATGTCGGTTTTTGTAGCCATCACCGTTTCCCTTTCTTTTTCTTGGTGCTTGTCAGAGTGATTGGAAACTTGCCCTTGCCGTCGTTGAGCGCTTTCAAGGCGGCGTTGACTGTATTGTCGGTGCGGTTGTAATAGCGGTAGAACTCTTCTGAGCCGAGCACGTCGCGAATCACGAGGGCACGCAGCTGGCGTGCTATCAGCGAACGGCTAAGGTTTATGTAGTACCAACGCATCGGCACGCCGTTGTCGCGGGCATAGCATACAAAATCGTATGTCAGGGCGTCGTCTGACGGCATCATGCCCATCAGCTGCTTGACGGTCTTGACGTTTTTCAGCTGGTCGCGGTTGATGTCGACGTAGGTGTAGACATACTGCTGCAGCAGCCCGAGGTTGGCGACGGCACGGTAGTAGGTGGTGATACCAGTGGTGTCGTTGGGCACAAATATGTCGGGCACGATTCCTCCGCCACCGTATACGATTCTTCCGTTGGCAGTGCGGAAAATCTTGCTTTTGTCCACCTTGATGCTGTCGGCGCTGTAGAGCTCGCCGTGGGAGTATCGGTCGTAGAGCTCCTTTGAGTAGTCGTCTTCGTCACCAAGCGTGTAGTCTTTCTGTATGCATCGGTGCGACGGCGTGTAGTAGCGGGCTATGGTCAGACGGATTGCGCTGCTGTCGGGCAGGTAAATCTGCTTCTGCACCAGTCCTTTTCCAAACGACCGTCGACCCACAACAAGTCCGCGGTCATTGTCCTGCAACGCTCCTGCCATAATCTCGCTGGCGCTTGCCGAATACTCGTCAATCAGCACGGCAACCTGGGCGTCGTGGAATGAGCCTTGGTCATCGCTCCACACCTGTATGTCCTCACGCTCTTTGCGTCCTTTTGTGTAGACAATAAGTTCGCCCTGTTCCAAAAATTCGTTGACCATCAGGATAGCCATTTCCATATATCCGCCGGGGTTGCCGCGGAGGTCGACGATGTAGCGGGAGGCGCCGTCTTTCTTCAGCTTCGACAACGCTGCGAAAAACTCATCGTATGTGTTCTTTCCGAACTGTGCGATTTTGATGTATCCTGTCTTGTCGTCAAGCATATACGACACGTCGATGGTGTTCATCGGGATGTCGTCGCGTGTGATGGTGAAAGTCAGCGTCTTCTTTGATGTGTTGCGTTTCACTCCGATTCTCACCTTTGTGCCTTTTTCTCCGCGGATTTTGCTGCGGATGCCCTCTGCCGTCAGCGTGCCGCCGACAATCGACTCTCCATTGACCGAGATTATGCGGTCGCCGGCAAGCATTCCCACTTTTTCCGCCGGTCCGTTGGGAATCACTTGGTCAACGTTGGCGGTGTCGTTCATCATGAAGAACGACACGCCGATGCCGCTCATCGAGCCGTCGAGTTTCTCGTTCTCTGCACGGATATCGGAAGCGGGAATGTAGTATGAATGCGGGTCGAGGTTGCCGATGATTGCCGGAATGGCTTGCTCCACAAGGTCCTTCACGTCGATGGAGTCGACATATTCACTTTGGATCAGGTTGAGCACGGCATTGATCTTGCGGTCTTTGTCGAGTGTGAATTTTTTTGTTGATATGTAGTTGCCTATGACGATACCGAGCACAATCGCTATCGAGATAACCAATGGATACCAAATTATGGAATTATGTTTAATTCTCATTCTATTGTTGTTTGTTATAGATTGTTTTCCGCTTCAGTGTCAGTGTTGATAAAAGAGCATTCCACTCCTGCCTCGCGCAAAAGGTCGAGTCCGTCGCTGAGCCGGTAGAGCTTGGAGAAGACCACGCGCTTGATGCCGGCTTGGATTATCAGCTTGGCGCACTCGATGCATGGAGAGTCGGTCACATAGAGCGTGGCACCGTCGCTGCTGTTGTTGCTTCGCGCCACTTTCGTGATGGCGTTGGCCTCGGCATGGAGCACGTATGGGTAGGTGTGGTTGGTCTCGTCCTCACAAACGTTGTCAAAGCCCGAAGGAGTGCCGTTGAACCCGTCGGAGATAATCATTTTGTCCTTGACCAGCAGCGCGCCCACTTGGCGGCGCCGGCAATATGAATTTTCCGCCCATATCTGAGCCATCCGCAGGTAGCGGTGGTCGAGCAGATGTTGCTTTATTGAATTGTCCATTTCTTACGCATTGAACATCAAAATGTTGGCAATAATACAGTTGCCTTGTATGCATTGTTTGCAATCAGTCTGCAAAAATACGAATTTTCAGCGTGATATTGACCGCCTGACACTACTTTTTTGTTAAATTCTCGCTATCTCGCAGATTTTTCGTATTTTTGTAGATTGAAAAAAATGCATAATATGGCTCAGAACAAAAAAATACGCGTTGGCATTACCCACGGGGACATCAACGGGATTGGATATGAAGTGATAATGAAGGCGCTTGAGGATCCTTTGATGACGGATCTGTGCACGCCGATTGTTTATGGCTCGTCGAAGGCGCTGTCATACCATCGCAAGGCTTTGGAGATGGGAAACGTGAACTTCACGCTTGTGCCGCGGGCGGAGGATGCCGCCGACGGTGTCAACAACTTGGTGGAAGTGGTCGACGGTGAGGTGAGAATCGAGCTCGGATCGCCGAGCGAGGCTGCCGGAAAGGCTGCGCTGGCTGCGCTGAAACGTGCTGCCGACGACCTGCGCAACGGCATCATCGACGTAATGGTGACGGCGCCTATCAACAAAGACTCCATCCAGGGCGACGATTTCCATTTTCCGGGTCACACGGAGTTCTTGGAGTCGCGCATCGGCGAGGGTAACAAGGCGCTGATGATTCTTTTCGACGACCATCTGCGCGTGGCGCTGGTCACCACCCACTTGCCTTTGGCTCAGGTGCCTGAGGCGATAACAAAAGATGCCATCGTGGAGAAACTTGAAATCTTCAATGATTCCCTGAAAAAGGATTTCGACATCATAAAGCCGCGCATCGCTGTGCTGTCGCTCAATCCGCATGCCGGGGAGAACGGTATGCTCGGCACGGAGGAGAAGGAGGTGATAACGCCTGCCATTGAAGAGGCTTATTCAAGAAAAATCATGGCATTCGGACCGTATGCCGCAGACGGATTTTTCGGCAGCGGGCAGTATACGCACTTCGATGGTGTGCTTGCCATGTACCACGATCAGGGTCTGGCTCCGTTCAAGACAATCGCGATGGACGACGGCGTGAATTTCACTGCCGGACTCCCGTATGTGCGCACTTCGCCCGACCACGGCACTGGATATGACATCGCCGGAAAGAACCAGGCAAGCGAGGCCTCGCTACGCTCTGCGATTTTCAAGGCTATCGACATCTTCAGAAACCGCACGCGCTTTTATGAAATGAACGCACATCCGTTGCGTCGCCAGTACTACGACAAGAGCGGCGACAAGGAGGTGCTCGACTTGACAAAGGACGATGATGAGTCGTCGGAAATCCTTAACGCTTAAAAACGAAAGAAAAATGAACTATGCGATAATAGCCGCCGGCGAGGGTTCGCGTCTCGCACAAGAGGGCGTGGCAAAACCAAAACCACTTGTCGACATCTGTGGCGAACCGATGATAGGCCGCCTGATAAACCTTTTCTGCCGCTGTAATGCGGAGAGCATCAGCATAATCGTCAACGAGCAGATGACTGAGGTGCGCGAATATATTGAGAGCCTCTCGCTCGACATCCTGCTGAACCTGGTGGTGAAGACAACTCCGAGCTCGATGCACAGCTTTTTCGAGCTTTCAAGGGTAATCCCGAAAGGACGCTTCTGCCTGACAACGGTCGACACTATCTTCCGCGAACAGGATTTCCGTCCATATATCGAGGCGATGGAGGCTGATGAACGTTATGACGGAATGATGGCGGTGACCGACTATATCGACGATGAGAAGCCCCTGTATGTGCAGACCGACGACGATTTGAACATCACGGCTTTCCGCGACGAGCGATATGATGGCGCAAAATACATTTCGGGAGGCATATACGCTCTCAATGAGAAAGCCATCGATGTGCTTGCCGACTGCATGGAGCGAGGCGTGGCGCGTATGCGCAACTTCCAGCGCGCGCTCGTCGACGCGGGTCTGAGACTGAAGGCGTATCCGATGGGGAAAATTCTTGATGTAGACCATGCCGGCGACATTGAGAAGGCGGAAAATTTCATCAACAGCAAATAAAGTTTAGAAACAACATACAAATGGCAGAAATAACAATTGCCGGCATTATGAGAGCCGGCGCTTACTCGCCAAACCATATCGGCAACGACGCTGCGATTTTCAACGCTACGGCAGACCAGCTGCGCAAGCGCGGTTGCACGGTCAACATCTACAGCGAGGAGCAATTCAACAGCGGCAAAGTGAAGGAGCGCGTAATCCTCAATATGTGCCGTGAACAGGAGTCGATAAAACGCCTTCAGGACATGGAGGACGATGGCTGCATTGTGGTGAACTCGGGCTACGGCATTGAGAACTGCACACGCGAGCGTATGACACGCATTCTGATGGGGCACAACATTCCGTATCCCGACAGTGTTATTGTCAACACCGACGAGGCTGTGGTAAACCAGCTGAGAAAGGCGGGCATCAACAACTGCTGGATAAAGCGCGGCGACTTCCATGCCATGCATAAGGAGGACGTGAGCTATGTGCGCCATGCGGAAGAGGCGCAGGAGGTGCTGCAGGAATATTTCTACCGCGGCATAAAGCGTGCGGTAATCAACCGTCATCTTGTGGGCGACCTTATAAAATTCTACGGCATCCATAACTCGCCGTTCTTCTTCTGGTTCTATCCTTTCGACGAGGGACACAGTAAATATGGACTTGAGGCTATCAACGGCAAGTCGAAAGGCATTGATTTCGACATCGAGCGCTTGAAGGACATCTGCCACGACGCTTCCGAGGCTCTCGGCGTGGAGATTTATGGCGGCGACTGTATCGTGTCGCCGGAAGGCGACATCCGCATCATCGATTTCAACGACTGGCCAAGTTTCGCGCCTTGCCGCAACGAGGCTGCTCCGTTTATTGCCAAGGCGGTGCTGAATTATGTCAAATCAAAACTTAAATAACGACGCCGATGAATATAAAAGAATTGAAAGCGTCTTATAAAGACACCCTCAAGTCGATGGACACGGAGGAAACGATCGACCTTTGTTTCTATCGCCCGATAGGTTATATGTGGGCTGTGCTGTGTGCGAAACTCGGCATCAAGCCAAACGCCATTACGATTGCTTCTATATTTATAGGTGTGGCGGCTGGAGTGATGTTCTATTTCGACGACCTTTGGCTGAATATTGTGGGGGTGTTGTTGCTCGTTTGGGCAAACTCTTTCGACAGTGCCGACGGTCAGTTGGCGCGTATGACGCAGCAGTACTCACGCCTCGGTCGTATACTCGACGGTCTGAGCGGCGACTTCTGGTTTGTGGCGATCTATTTGGCTATATGCTTCCGTGAAAACTGTACCAGCGTGTTCTTTGAGGAACACCAGTGGGTCATTTGGGCGATAGCCGTAGCCGCAGGTCTGTGCCATGCGAAACAAGCTGCAGCTGCCGACTATTATCGCCAGTTCCACTTGTATTTCTTGAAAGGAAAAGAAGGAAGTGAGCTCGACAGCGTGGAGCAGCTTGACAAGGCGTATGCCGCTGTGCCATGGAAGGGAAACTTCTGGAAGAAGACCACGATGTTCTTCTACCGCAACTATACCGCAAACCAGGAGGTGCTCACGCCACGCATGCAGCAACTGCGCCGCGCCTTGCGCAAACGTTTTGGCGAGGGTGAGGTGTCGCAGTCGTTCCGCGACACATTCCGTGCCGGCAGCAAGCCGTTGATGAAATACACCAACTGGCTGTCGTTCAATCTGCGTTCGATAGCGCTTGTATGCTCGCTGCTCGTCAAGATGCCGTGGCTCTATTTCGCTTTCGAGCTGGTCGTGCTCAATCTGATGCTTGTATATATGATTTGGCGGCATGAGCGCATGTGCCGTAAATTTACGGAGGAGGTTGAAAATGGCAAATACTGATATTAAGGGAGTGATTTTCGACTACGGCGGCACAATCGACAGCCGTGGCGACCATTGGAGCGAAGTGATTTGGGACGGATACCGCGAAGCTGATGTGCAGGTGACGAAGGAGCAGTTCCGCGACTGCTACGTCTATGCGGAGCGTGAGCTGGCGAAGACTCGCCATATACTGCCCGAGCATAATTTCTACGACCTGTTGCTCATCAAGATGCGTATCGAGATAGGCAACCTCGTTGAAAACGCAGTGCTCCCTTCTGATTATCCCGTGGAGGAAAAGGCGCTTGCCGTGGCACGCTATTGCTATAACCGTGCGAAGGAATCGGTTGAGGAGGCGCGTCCGGTGTTGGAGTTTGTGTATGAGCGGGTGCCGATGGTGCTCGTGAGCAACTTCTACGGCAATGTGGAGACGGTGCTTGCCGATTTCGACTTGGCACGCTATTTCAAAAAGGTTGTTGAAAGCGCTGTAGTTGGCATACGAAAGCCCGATCCGCGCATTTTCGCGCTCGGTGTGGAGGCTCTTGGCGTCCCGGCAGAGAATGTGCTTGTCGTTGGCGACAGCTATAAGAAGGATATCGTGCCGGCTGAGTCTATTGGATGCCAGGTGGCGTGGCTCAAAGGAAAAGGATGGACGGCGGAGGAAGATGCCGTCACGCATCCCGAAATAATCAAAAAACTCGAGGAAATCGAAAAACGCTTCGTTTAGGAATTTTTACAAAATAAGGCGCAATCAGGTGATATTTAACAAATATTATCTGGTTGCGCCCTTTTTTACCAAAGTTTAGACCATTTGGACCATTTATTTATTTAAAAATAATTTTGCATTTAGGAAAATAGCAGTACTTTTGACCCGTGGATTTTGGTCCGCAAGACAAATTTGAAAACAACTCAAAAGAAAATATTCTGAAAAATGGAAAATTGCAACGTTAAAAAAGCAGAAGGCAAACTTGGCGTACTTGTAGTAGGTCTTGGTGCCGTTTCAACAACATTTATGACAGGTGTATTGATGGCTCGTAAAGGTTTGGCTAAACCAGTGGGCTCAATGACACAATACGACAAAATCCGCGTTGGCCGCGGTGCTGAAAAGAAATATCTTCACTATAAAGACATCGTGCCTTTGGCAGATTTGAACGACATCGTTTTCGGTTCTTGGGACGTTTATCCTGCAAACGCATACGAGTCGGCTATCAACGCTGAGGTGCTTAAAGAAAAAGACATAGAGCCGGTTAAGGACGAATTGGTTAAAATCGTTCCTATGAAGGCGGCTTTCGACCATAATTATGCAAAACGTCTTGACGGTGACAACGTGAAAACTTGCGCTAACCGTTGGGATATGATGGAGCAGGTTCGCGAAGACATCCGCAACTTCAAGGCAGCAAACAACTGCAGCCGTATCGTTGTGCTTTGGGCGGCTTCTACTGAAATCTACGTTCCGGTAGACGAGAAGATCCACGGTTCTCTCGCTTCTTTGGAAGCAGCTATGAAGGCTGACGACAAAGAGCACATCGCTCCTTCTATGTGCTACGCTTACGCAGCTCTTTCTGAAGGCGCTCCTTTCATCATGGGTGCTCCTAACACCACTGTCGACATCCCTGCTATGTGGGAGCTCGCTGAAAAAACCAAGATGCCTATCGCCGGTAAGGACTTCAAGACTGGTCAAACTTTGGTTAAGTCTGGTTTCGCTCCTATCATCGGAACCCGTTGCCTCGGCTTGTCAGGATGGTTCTCTACAAACATCCTCGGTAACCGCGACGGTCTTGTGCTCGACGAGCCTGCAAACTTCCACACTAAGGAAGTCAGCAAATTGTCTACTTTGGAGTCAATCCTCGTGCCTGAGAATCAGCCTGATCTCTACAAAGACTACTATCACAAAGTGCGCATCAACTACTATCCACCGCGCAACGACAACAAGGAAGGATGGGACAACATCGACATCTTCGGATGGATGGGCTACCCAATGCAGATCAAAATCAACTTCCTCTGCCGCGACTCTATCCTCGCTGCTCCTCTTTGCCTTGACCTCGTGTTGCTCAGCGATTTGGCTGCACGCGCAGGACGCTACGGCACTCAGCGCTTCTTGAGCTTCTTCCTCAAGAGCCCGATGCACGACTACACTCAGGGCGAGGTGCCTGTAAACCACTTGTTCCAGCAGTATGTAATGCTCAAGAACGCTCTCCGCGAAATGGGCGGTTACGAGGCTGATGAGGAAATCGATTAATATTCCTAAAAAAACATAATAAAAGCGAGGCTGCGTCGAAAGATGCAGCCTCGCTTCATTTAGGGGGGGGGATGACCCTTATTTTTTTCGAAAAGATGTTACAATGCTTTGTCGAGGTCGTCGATCAGACGGTCTACATTTTCCGACAGCGTGGCCCAGCTGGTGCAGATGCGTACTTCCGTCATTCCTGGAGTGAGGTGCTCCGTTGTGGAGAAGATGTAGCGGTCAGACAAATGCTCGATTACGCTGTCGGGAAGTATGGGGAATTGCTGGTTTGTGGTCGAAGCATAAGCAAGAGCCACACCTTTTGCCTCGAGCGCGCAGCGTATGCGCATCGCCTGTTCGACGGCGTGGCGCGACAGCTGCATGTAGAGGTCGTTTTCAAACAACGTCTCAAACTGGATGCCGAGCAGGCGTCCTTTGGCAAGCAGTCCGCCGTTTTGCTTTATCATGTATCTGAATCCCGGCGTGATTGACGGGTTGTTTATGACAACAGCTTCGCCGAAGAGTGCGCCGATTTTTGTTCCTCCGATATAGAACACGTCGCAGAGGCGAGCGATGTCGGCGAGCGACGTGTCGTTGTCGCTGGCGGCGAGTCCGTAGCCCAGACGGGCTCCGTCGAGAAACAGCGGCAATTCAAGCTTGCGGCACATCGCGCTGATGGCTTCAAGTTCGTTGAGATGGTAGACCGTACCCACTTCGGTCGATTGCGAGATGTAGACCATTCCTGGCTGCACGCAGTGCTCCAACCCTTTGTCGTCGAAATGGCGGCGATACACCTGCTCAATCAGTTGTGGCGTGATTTTTCCATTGATGCCTGGCACGGTGATTACTTTGTGTCCTGTCGACTCGATGGCACCGGTCTCATGCACGGCGATGTGTCCGGTTTCCACACATATCACTCCCTGGTATGGACGCAGAATGGAGGCTATGACGGTTTTGTTTGTCTGTGTGCCGCCGACGAGAAAATGCACATCGGCATCGGGGGCATTGCAGACGCGTCGGATGATTTGGCGGGCATTCTCGCAGTGGCGGTCTTTGCCGTATCCGGGGGTCTGCTCCATGTTGGTCTCTGCAAGTCGTTGAAGGATGCTTGCATGCGCTCCTTCGGTGTAGTCGCATTCGAAGTTGATCATAAAAGCCAAATTAGATGTTTCCGCAAATTTAGTCAGAATTTGCGGAATATTTGAGTCTTTTGATGAAAAATTACCGGGTGGAGTGACCGGTAATAAAAAAAACGGGACTCAACCAAAAGGATGAATCCCGCCCCAAACCAAATTTTATGCTTCTATTTTCTCATGCGTTTATTTGCGTTGTGCAAGCTGAGAGTCGAGGAAGAGGATGCCAGCTTCGCCGGCTTTTGCGAATTTCTCTGCCAAGTCTCTTGCAGTGGCTTCTTCCTCCACTTGCTCGCGGACAAATCCCCAAAGGAAATCCTGGGTGGCTTTGTCTTTTTCTGCCGATGCCACATCTACGAGCTCGTCGATGAGTTTCGACACGTGGCACTCGTGGTCATAGACGTTTTTAAACACTTCAGCCACATCGCCCCAGCCTGTAGGAACGACATCGACCATACCTACTTCTGCTTTCTCTCCGCGTTTGTTCAGGTAGTCGGCAATCTCGTAAGCGTGGTTAAGTTCTTCCTGCGACTGTTTCATCAGCCAGTTGGCGCATCCGTCAAGACCTTTGTTTTTCAGATAAAATGCCATTGAAAGATAAAGGTTTGAAGACCACATCTCTGCATTTATCTGCACGTTAAGCTCTTTTTGTAATTTTTCGGTCATCATAGTTGTATGTTTTTTATATATATATTTATTTATTTATCAGTTGTTTACTTGCCGCTCCTTCAAGCGGTCACTATTGGTTTCTGCCAAAAATGTGCCAGCGTGCGGATGGTGTCAATATGGCGGTTGTGGCGGTCGTTGTGTCACGAGGTGACTGCCATTTTGCAGGTTCGTGGAAAAACACTACATTTGCATTACAATGGAAAAAAAAGAAATGCAACATAAGGATATTGTCGCTGAACTGGCACGACGCTTGGAGCGGGGAGAGGCTGATGTGGAGGCTCTTGCCGACGGTTTTGCCTCTTTGCTGAAGGAGCATTGCGGCGCTCTCGAGACGGTCGCTGTGCCGGGTTTCGGCAAGTTTGAGGGAGAGAAGCTGATGGAGCGTGTGGAGGTGGATTCCGCCTCTGGACGCAGGATGCTTTATCCGCCCGAAATAAGAATGACGTTTGTGCCGGGCACTCGGCTTAAAACCCGCATTGCGGAGAAAGGAGAAGCCGGCGATGAGTAACCGAGTACTTGTGTTGCAGGACATTGTCAAGGCGTTGTCGCATGAGACCGACACGTCGGAGGCTTTGTGCCAATCTTTTGTCAAAGAATTGTTTGCCATTGTAGCCGAACGGCTGATGGATGGTGAGTCGGTGACGCTTAAAGGTGTGGGCCGCTTCGATGTGGATGGCGGCGAGGTGCGTTTTGTCGCCGACCCGGATACGGCCGCTGCAATCAACAGTGCGTTTGATTGTTTTGAGGCGATAGAGCTTGCCGATGATTTCGACGGCGATGAGCCAGTGGCGGAGGATGAGACTCCTGACGCTGCCGAAGAGGAGGTGGCGACAACTGTTGATGAGACAGCCGGAACAGAGGACGTGGCGGATGAGAATCCTGCCGACGGAGTGGAGCCGGAGGAAAAGGAAAGTCAGACTGACGGGCTTGAAGAGAGTGAGACTGACAGCGAAGAGGAAAAAGAAGAAGACACTGCTGAGACTGACGCCGATGATGAGACTGTAGCGGAGGAAACTGCCGAAGAAGAGACGGAAGAAACTGCCGAAGAAGCGGAGGAAACAGTGGAGGAAGAATATGATGATGAGCCACAGCCGAAACGTGGCGGATGCCGTTTCGCTTGGGGATTCCTTGCCGGATTCGTGACTGCTGCGGTTGTAGCCGCCGTTGCGTGGTTCTGTCTGTTCGGAGTTGTCAAAAAAACGTCGTCTCAGCCTGCTGTAATTGCCGATGACACTGCCAAGGTGGCTGCGGTGGATTCCGACTCGACGGCTGCCGTGGAGAAGTCGCAGGAACAGTCTGAGAAAAAAACGGCTGAGCCGGAGAAGGAGAGCAAGAAGGCTGAACAGACGTTCAAGGTTACCAATACGGCATATCTGAGCAACATTTCCCGCAAATTCTACGGACATTACGCTTTCTGGGTATACATTTACTTGGACAACAAAGATATAATCACCGATCCAGACAATTTGCCTGTCGGAGCCGAACTGCGCATTCCTGCGCCGGAGAAATACGGCATCGACAAGAATAATCCCGAGAGCATCAGACGTGCTGAAATAAAAGCGCTTGAGATTAAAAACGGCAAATAGGGTGGCGACCGTGGATTGACAAGAAAACGAGGGGCTGTGTCCCCATAATATATAGAAGACCATGAAATGGCCATACGCGCGATTATGGGCATTGTTGGCAACGGCATTTGCCGTGATTATGCTGTTGTCAACGTTTGACGACTTGCGGATTTTCGGGCATCAGATGGCTAAGGTAAAGACATCTCCCGAAGTCGGCGGTCAAGCCGTCAGAAGTGTTGCCGTGTCTGAAAAAAACGTTGCCGCAACCGATACGTGCAAGTATACGCTGCTCTTTGTGGGCGACTCCATGCTGGAAGGATTGTCGCCGCGTCTGGCTGCCTATGCCGAAGAAAACGGGCATTCGCTTTACACGGTGATTTGGTATGGGTCGACAACCGAAAAATGGGGCGCGACACATAAGCTGAGGGCATATATTGAAAAATTCAAACCGGGTTACATTGTGGTGTGTCTTGGAGGCAACGAGCTGTTTTTGCGCAATGTGGAACGCAGCCGTGCGGCGATGGTCGACTCCATCATTGCCGATATCGGTGGATTGCCATTTGTCTGGATCGGTCCTCCAAACTGGAAGCCAGACACGGGCATCAACCGCCTGATTGCCGGAAAGGTGGGCAACGGGCATTTCTTCCTTTCTTCAAATCTTAGTCTTGACCGCGCTTCCGACGGTGCTCATCCGACGCGCGAAGCCGCTGCGGTGTGGATGGACAGTGTGGCGGTGTGGATTTCCACAAAATCGGTATGCCCGATGCGCCTTGACGTTCCGCACAAACGCAGTGCCAAACCAGTGAAAACCATAGTTCTTACACCAGATGATTGACCGGCTCACCGACATATCCAGCACCTTTGGCGCATTTCTTGACAGCGAGGCTTTCTGGCTGGTGCTTCTTGTGTTTTATCCAATCTATGGGTTGCTTTATCGCCGGCGGTCGGCAATGATGGCGTTTGTTGTGGCATTCAGTCTGCTGTTTGCCTATAAGGTGGGCGGATTGATTGCATTGTCGGTGCTTGTCAAAGCCGTGGTCGACTATTGGTTGTCGGTATGGTTGTCGCATATCCGCAGTCGCAGCCGCCGTCGGGCATTGCTCGTTTGCAGTGTCCTGTTGTCGGTGGTAGTGCTTGTGTGGTTTAAGTGCGACGGGGGAATGATGCAGTCGGTGGCATCGATTGTCGGTGCAAACTTCCGGCTGACAGACATCGTTGTCCCTGTGGGCATCTCGTTCTACACGTTCCGCTCGGTCAGTTATATGGTCGATGTCTACCGTGGCGTGATAATCGCTCCGCGGCGTATGCTCGACTATGTGTTTTATCTCACATATTTCCCAGTGCTTGTGGCCGGACCGATTGTGCGCGCGGCGGAGTTTTTTCCGCAGTTGGAGGGCAACCGCCGCATCTCGCCCCCTATGCTGTATGCCGGACTGTTTCTGATGATGAAAGGACTGCTGAAGAAGGCGGTGGTGGCCGACTATCTGGCGCAGTTCAACAACCTTGTTTTCGACAATCCTGCCGGCTATAGCGGCACGGAGGCTTTGCTCGTGCTGCTGGGTTACAGCGCGCAGATATATCTTGATTTCTCGGGCTATTCCGACATCGCCATCGGCATGAGCCGCACGCTCGGCATCGAATTGCCGCTCAATTTCCGCTCGCCGTATAAGTCGGTGAGCATCACGGAGTTTTGGCGCAGATGGCACATTTCGTTGTCATCGTGGCTGCGCGATTATATCTATATTCCGCTTGGAGGCAGCCGCTGCGGACGGTGGCGCACGAGATTCAACCTGTTGCTGACAATGGCTGTGGGTGGGGCATGGCATGGCGCCGGCTTTACGTTTGTGGTCTGGGGGGTGGCACACGGCATGGCATTGGTTGTGCAGAAGGCATTCTCACCGCTAGTGTCGCGGTTGCGTGCGCCGCGGCAGGTGTGGATAGCCGCTACGTTTGTTTTTGTCACGGTTATGTGGCTTCCGTTCCGTTGCGTCTCGCTTGCCGACACGGCGGTGATGTTCTGTCGCATTTTTACGGATTTCAGACTGGAAGTAATAGAGGTATTCGTGCGGGAACGTGCCGTATGGACGTTGATGCTGATTGCAGCCTATGTGCTTATATTCCTGCCCGACCGGATGTCGGAGTGGGCGGAGCGACGCTTTGTCGAGATGCGTTGGTTTGGCAAACTATTGCTGCTTTGCCTGTTGTTGCAGCTCATCATTGAGTTCAGTGCCGCCTATGTAGCCCCATTTATCTATGCCGGGTTCTAAAAAAGTGGACGCGCAATCCTAAAACTATGCGATTTTTAGAAGTTTTAGGAATGACACGCCTAAAACTTTCGGTTCTTCTCAACAAAACGTATCGCTGACATAATGACTGCTGATGGGAGGAAGATTGACCAGAAAACAGTGGAACGCTACTCGTCTGCCTTGTGTGAAACATTTTTTTTCTATGAGGTCAAGAGATTCAATATTAAAGGTCGGCAATTGCTTAACATAAGTTTGAATGGATTGAAATGGATATAGCAAAGAATAGAGAAGAATATGGTTTAATAAAAACAGATTTATCCAAGCAAAAAATCGGGGATAAAAAATTTTAAAACATTCTTTATCCCCGATTTAATATCGTACCTTTGCAAACGAAAGAGTTCTTAGGATGGTTATGCAAATCATAGCAGAATGCTACATTCTGTTTATTTCTAATTCGTAACCTCTTCTTTTTATGAGATAAAAACTTATCTCATTCTCAATTACTTATAAAAAATACGTACTTTCCCCTTATCCAAAAGTCCCAATTTAGAGCGAGTTATAACATTAAACTCACCCTGGAAGGGATATGCATAGTGTGTTGTATGCATTCCCTTCCAGGGTGAGTTTTTATGGTTCATCCAGAAATTCGATGATTTCTGCTACTTGTTGCCGGGTATAAAAGTGGGATAACTTGCCGGCGTAGCCCGAACAGAGGCTCTTCCGAAACCGTCAACGAATGTACCAGTCTCCAAGTCGTTAAGATGCTGAATATCATAATGGAAATGGAAAAGTTTTCCCAAATAGAATATCTCAAAATTTGAAAAGAGAATATACATTGAGTATTCGTTTTCATCTTTACTTGTCACTGACATTCTTTTCTGAATTATCATTTCTTACATTCTTCTTCACAATATCTATATAATTAATATAGTAAAAATTTTCATAGACTTCATACAATGATAATTTAAGTTCACATTCTTTTGTTACGTCTTTACCGTATTTTTTTAATACATCTGAAATGTTTAGAGTTCTATTAAACTTGTATCCTTTATAAGAAAATAGTACCCCATCAACACGTCGTGTATAATAACCATTTATGGGAACTATTACCTCAATTGTATTATGTGCGCTTATACTGTAAAAACCACACAAATATATTATATTCCAAACACTCAAAAATGCAATTGTGGAAATCTCTATTATTTTGAGATATATTATGCTTTTTCCTAACAAATAGAACAATAGCATAAAGACGAGAAAAACACCACAATAGCATAGCGCAATCCACCAATCACTAAAAGTGATTAGAAAATTTAATCGAAGATACATGTACATGGCTAATAAGACTATAATTAGCCATGTACACATATTGGATTTATTTCTTTTTCCTTTTATCTGCTTCATTTCTATTCTGAAAATCCTATTTTTTGTGTTGCCTTTTTTGCAATAATTTCAACAGCTTTATCATCATACTCTTTCAACAAATCTACAACATTTAAGATATAATACTTTTGATTTGCTGAATGAACCTTGTGTATTTCAACAAAAGAAAGGATATTATTCTGTGACAGGACTTACTTTTCTTCCGCAATTTGTATGATGCGCCTGACGCTTCTATTGCTTTGGTCGATTATGAGCGGCACACGTTCTACCACCACCATAGAAGTGTCGAGACCCAATGCCTTTGGATCGTCGATACCTATCTTGCTGATAAGAGCGTATAAAGTCATCAACAAGTTCTGCTGGCGGTTGCCGGAACTCTCCGGATAATATACGCGATGAATGATGATGAATCGGAAATCGCCAGGGATTCTGTTTTTGCGAAGCGAAGGATAGGTGCTTCTTAAATCCACCTTCTTGCTTGCCACAAGATCTTCCACCACTTGTCGCAGATATAGACTCACACGTGGTTCTATGCGGAAACCTATGTGCATCGTTATGCTGTAAAGCGTGTCGGGCACAAGGGTTTCGCAGCTGTATTCCAATGTGTCTGGTGTATCGGCAAACTCCATGTTGATAAGCCAGTAATGGTCTGCACGTTTAGGCTGCTTGTTGATGATTGAGTAGAGCAGTTTGTCGTCTACGGTACCTTCCTGGTTGGCATGGTTTATATAGACAAGGTTGGAGGCGTACTTGGGAATGCTCTCGTCGGTCTTGATGTCGGAGATAATCTGATAATAGTCGTCCAGAGGTTTGGCGCTGATATAATGGCGGCGTATCTTCATGGCTCTCACCCATACATACATCATCAGGAACAGGATGCCGCCTATGAGCACCGTACACCATCCTCCTGCGAGAAACTTCGACAGGTTGGCTGCCAGAAAGATGACCTCGATGGTGCAGTATGCGCCCATAAACAATATCGTGAGGATTCGCGACACGCCCTTGCTGTGCAGGTAGAAACCGAGCAGCAGGGTGGTCATCAGCATGGTGATGGTGATGGCGAGTCCGTAGGCTGCCTCCATGTGCGAGGAGTCGCGAAAGAGCAGGATGATGATAACCACGCCGATGTACATGGCAAGGTTGATCATCGGGATATAGAGCTGTCCCTTTACATGGGTAGGATGCTTGATTCGCATGCGGGGCCAGAAGTGCAGGTTCATGGCTTCGCTCAATATGGAGAAGGTTCCGCTGATAAGTGCCTGACTCGCAACGATTGCCGCACCCGTGGCCATGATGATGGAGAAGAACAGTAGGCTCTGCGGCATGATGGAAAAGAATGGATTCACGGACAATGCTGTCGGCACATGGTTCAGCACCCATGCTCCCTGTCCTATATAGTTGAGAATGAGCATGGTCTTAACAAAACCCCAGCTGATGGCGATGTTCTTCCTGCCGCAATGTCCCAGGTCGGAGTAAAGTGCCTCAGCACCCGTGGTACAGAGAAATACGGCACCCAGAATCAAGAACCATTCTGGTGATTTGGCCAGCAGTATGGCTGCATAATAGGGATTGAAAGCCTTCAGTATCAATGGATAAGACGCGATGCTGAAAGCTCCCGTCACGCCCAGCAGCAGGAACCATAGCAGCATGAAGACTCCGAACGACTTGCCTATGCTTTCGGTGCCAAAGCGCTGCACGAAGAAGATGATCGTGATAATGGCAAGGGTGATAGGGATGACCGGCAGGTTGGGACTGATGCTTTCGAGTCCTTCGATGGCTGTGGTAACCGTGATGGCTGGGGTAATGATTCCATCTGCCAGCAAGGTGCTTGCGCCAATGATAGCCAATAAATAAATCCACTTGTTCTTGAGTCGGCGCAGCAGGGCATAGAGGGCAAGAATGCCACCTTCGCCATTGTTGTCGGCTCTCAGTGCCACGCATACGTATTTGATGGTGGTCTGAAGGGTGAGTGTCCAGATGATGCAGGACAATGCACCCAGGATAGTGCTCTCGTTGATGGTTTCGCCTGTATGGAGGATGGCCTTCATCACATAGAGGGGTGATGTTCCGATATCTCCAAACACGATGCCTAATGTTATGAGCAATCCCAGGAAGCCTACTCGATGATGATGGCAGACTACTGAACTTTCTGTTTCTTCTTTCATATTTATTCTCTTAAATAATAAGTTATCCTTTTGAATAAGAATAATCTTAGCAGGTAAAAAAGACTCCTTAGCTGGAGACTTTTACAATACTATATTGATTATAAATTGCGTGCAAAGGTATTAATAGTTGGTAAGATATAAGATTTGCTTGAGTTTTTTTAATAGATTTAACCTAAGTTTGACACTTTAGGTGGATTTTGTTGCCATTGATGAAAGCAATATTGTTTATTATCAAGTGGCGGCAACGGTAAGGGATGAAATGACATTGAAACGGGAACTGGCATCGCTGCAGCGTATAAGCGACCAATATCCGAAATATATACTTACTCTTGACGACGATCCTTCTGCCGACTATGACGGAATTAAGAGGATAAATGCTCTTAAATGGTTGATGGGGGAGTTTGATTGATGGTGATAAAGCAAATAAGACACGTCACTTTTGCAGTGGCGTGTCTTATTCGTTATGTTTTGGGTCGTTTGAAACCCCGTGCTGTTTCTACATCCCTACAACGTTGGCATAGTAGGCACGCACGTCGGTCCAGCGGTAGTAAGGGAACTGGGTGGTGGCTACTGGGATATGCACCTCATGCTCGTTGAGCAGCACTTTTACGAGAATGTCGTCGGTTGTGCCGCCTTTCTTGTTGAAGAACACGATTTGGAGGTTGGCGCACATTGGCGAAACCTTGAAGTCGGTCCAGTGCTGATAGAGAGTTTCCGGTTCGCGCCATGCCACATCGTAGGTCTCGATGCCCATCAGAGCAGCGAGTGGAGTGATGTTGGAGTCGTGGGCGAAACGCAGTGTGGCTGCCTGCGACGGATTGGCGATAGCTGCATCGGCGCTCTCAATGATGTTGCGGAGCAGCGGTTTCGAGCTGTCGCGGACAGAGCCGTTTGAGTCGGCGTGGTTTGCGCAGGTGGAGTAGAACTGATAGTTGAAGCACTGCCACAGGTCAAACAGCTCCTCGCTGGTGAACAGGTCGTAAAGACGTATCGGTGTCTCCATGTTCTGGAGGTCGGCTGCAACCCAGTAGAATTGCCACATAAGTTCTTTTGACTCTACATATTGTTTGGCATACTGCTTGTCGGCAAACAAAGCGGCGATAAAGCGGTCGGCATTGGTCTGCGACGCGCGGAAATTATTGTAGGCAGCGCGCCAGATGCCCTTCTTCCCGCAGAAAGCGTTGGCCTCGTCGGTGCGTCCGGTCAGATAAGGCATGTATTTCTGCGACGACTCGTAGGAAATCTTCAATTTTGGGTTGAGTTCCTTGAGTTTGTCGCCGAATGCCGCCATACTCATGGCACAGCGCAACACTACCGATGAGCGGGCTTCGATGGAACGGTCGCCCTTGAAAACCTCAGGGAATGCGGTGAACATACGTTCTGCCACACCGCGGTGTTGGCGCACGCCGAGCGGTGAGAGGTCTTCGTTGCGTCCGGCTGCCTCTGCATAGATTTCGTGCAGTCGTTTGAGTGCGTCTTTGCCCAACGGACTGAGGGCGCCGGCTTTGTCGGCACGTTCGAGTGTCTCCATCGGGTTGGTGTATTCCGAGTCGCTGATCAGGTAGCGGGAGCCGTGGCGTCCGAAGTGGCTGATGTAGAATGGAGTGTAGCCTTTGGGTGCTTTTGTGTAGTGGTCTGTTGACTCTGGAGCCGGATAGGCATAATACACGCCGGCTGTTTTCTCAGGAGAAGCCAACATTTCCTCCTTTGTGGTCTGTGCCGCTGCTGGCAATGCTGCCGCCAGTGCCACGCAAGCAATCAATAATTGTCTCATAGATAATATAAAAATAGTTGGTTGTTTGTCTTTCGTCTTTTAAGTTGCTTTCTACCAGCCTCCAGAAGCGCCTCCTCCACCGGTGGAGCCTCCGCCGAAACTTCCTCCGCCTCCGAAGCCACCACCTCTGGAGCCGCCACCCATCGGAAGGATGACCACAGGTGCAGCAGTCTTGGGGATTTCGTAGTAGATTTCCGATTTCTTTCCGCAGTTGCGGCAAATGTATGTGCGCATGCCGTAGCCGCAGCTGGTGGTGTCTGGCTGTGAGAAAATGCGGTCGCTTTCAAGATACGATGTGCGGGCGTGGCATTGCTGACATTCGCTGTATATGGTGCGCTTGTTGGGGAATGGGTACACGTCGACCTCGCCGCACGTGTCGCAGAGCCACACATCGTAGTCTATCGATTCGAGCTGTTCTTCAAGATCCTGTGCCGGAGTCAGATATTTGTTGTCTTCGTCTTCCTGCAGTTTGTGCATCTTGGAGTGGCAGTTTGGGCATATGCGCCGTCTGTTGCGGCAATAGTGCATTGTGGCGAGCAGCACAATCAGTGCCGGCAGTGCCATGCCGAGAGTGAAGAATGTGGCGCAGATGTACAGCAGTTTGATTTTGTTAAGACGGTTGTAGCGGTCGAAACGGCTTTTGATGCTCGGTGTGAATGCGAGAAAAAGCACATAGAGCAGCAGGATTGCGGCAGCGGTGCCTGCCAGAGACATATAGCCATAGAATGCATTGTAGTTTTCTTGCTTCTCGTCGTTCTCGTATTTTGATTTGAGCTCAGCCACAGCACCTGGGGTGGTGAGCAGGGAGTCGATGCGGGCAACCGCTGAAAGCATACCGCCGTCGTAGTCGCCGTCGCGGAAATGCGGCACCATGTTGTCGCGGATTATGCGTCCGCAGATGATGTCGGGGAGAATGCCCTCGGCTCCGTATCCGTTGCGTATCACGGCTTTGCGTTCTTCTGTGCTGACAAGCACCAGCACGCCGTTGTTGTTGTCCTTCTTTCCGATGCCCCAATGGCGGAACAGTGCAGTTGCATAGTCATCGATGTCGTTGCCGTCGATAGAGTTGACCACCACTGCCACTACTTCAGCCGACGATGACTGCCAAATGTGGGCGATGCTTCGGTTGAGACTGTCGACGGTGGCTTGGCGCAGCACTCCGTCGGGGTTGGACACATATTGGGTCTTGTCGGTCAGGTGTACGTTGGGTATTTCCTCAATGCTGTATGCCATGGCTGCGACCGCAGTCATGGTGATAAGAATTATTGTGGTTGAAAGTCTTCTCAAGTACATAGTTCTGATGTTGTTTATACTGCCGGCAGGCTCAAGCCGTTGAGCTTGCGGAAAAGGTCGAGGGCATAGACGTCGGTCATGCCGGAGATGTGGTCGAGCACTGATTGTATCTTGCCGTAAGTTGTCGGCGAGCTGGTGTCGTATTGGTGTGGTATGCGGCTGAGCAACAGGCGTGAATAGTTCTTTTCAGGAAGCAGCACTGCGTCAATCAGCCGGTCGAGCAGGAACGTGATAATCTGGTTTCCGGCAAGCTCGATGTCGACAACGTCGGGCGAGTTGTAGATTTTTCTCCAAGCCGTGCGTGAGCATTCGGCGTAGCCGTTGCGTGCCACCGGCGATATGTGGTCGATCAGGCATCCCTCAAATTCACCGTTTAGGATGCATTCTTCGTTGTCGACAAACACTTTTGCGCATTCGCCAACCAATTCTCCCACCACACACGACCGAAGGTATGCCACTTTCTCATTGTCGTCGTCGATGTTGTCAAGCACACCGGTTATGTGCCTGCAGCGCTCGGGATTGAAAAATCCGGTGAGCAATGTGGTCACTTCCTCGATGCCTAAGATTTTAAGCTTGTGGGCGTCCTCTATGTCCATCACCTGATAGCAGATGTCGTCGGCAGCCTCCATCAGATATACAAGCGGATGGCGTGCAAACACGTCGGCCGATTTCTCGATGAGCCCGAGCTCGGTGGCAACCATGCGGAAGCAGTCGAGTTCTGACTTGAAAAATCCGAATTTGCCGTGTTTTGGTGTTGTTGTAGACGTGTATGGATATTTTACGATGGCAGCGAGCGATGAATAGGTCATGGCAAGTCCGCCCTCGCGCCGTCCGCGGAATTGGTGGGCGAGCAGGCGGAATGAGTTGGCGTTGCCGTCGAAGTTTACAAAGTCGTTCCACTCGGCTTCGGAGAGCAGAGGCTTAATGGCTTGTCCACGCCCCTCTGAGAAGTATGTCGCTATGGTGCGTTCGCCGGAGTGTCCGAAAGGGGGGTTGCCCATGTCGTGGGCAAGGCATGCGGCGCCTACAATTTCAACAATGTGGCTGAGCTTCTCGGCGGCGGCAGTGCCTGCATATTTTGGTTGCAGCTGGATATACACCTCGTTGGCGAGCGATTTGCCCACGCTTGACACTTCCAGGCTGTGTGTCAGGCGGTTGTGGACAAAGATGCTGCCAGGTAGTGGAAACACTTGCGTCTTGTTCTGCAATCGGCGGAAAGGGGATGAAAAGACAAGCCGGTCAAAGTCGCGCTGGAAATCGCTGCGCGTTTGTGCCGACGAGGTGCGGTAGCGCTCCATTCCGAGCCGCTTGTTGCAGATGAGGCGTTCCCACTGCATTGCTTGTTTCGTGGAATCTGTCATTTACAAATAAACAATTGTTGTTTTGGCAACTATAGTGCAAAATTAGCGATATGCGTGCAATTTTCCAAATTGCATAAAATGAAGACGCCTACTTCTCCACTGTGATGCGGATGTCGTATGCCATAAGTTTGTAGCTTATGCTGTAGGGTGTTGCCGGACGGTTGGGCTTGCGTGAGTTTGCATAGTAGAAGGAGTGCTGCTTGTCGAAAGTGCGGATGCTCAGCTGCCGCATTTGCCCGGAAGGAATGTCGCACGGCACTTCATAGGTTGCTTCTTTTATGATTTGTCCGGTCAGTGCGTTTGTATACTGGAACTTCAGCGTCAGGTGTGAAATGAGGAAAGGCGTCTGGTTGTCGACAAAGAACGACTCAAACGCGTCGTTGACCGTCTTCTTGTAGCCCGACAGGATTATTTTGTCGGCAAACGAAGCGGTGTCGTTTTCCGCATTGATTGTCTTCATCAACAATGCCTTTTCCGAGATGCCTGCCACAGGACGTGTGGTGTTGGTTTTGGCCGACGCCAAAAGGGCAATGACTGCAGAGAGTATGATAAACGCTTGACGCATAGTCTTAGAATATTAAGATTTCTTTTTTGTCTTCAATTTTGTGGAGACCGGGTGTTATTTCTGTCGATTTGATTTGAGGGTAAACCCTCACTCCTCCAAACACCGATGGCAAAAAACGCGTCAGGTTTATGGATATATGCATTTTCAGACGTCGTTTTTGGATGAGTATCGATCCGTCGCCCAGTTCTGCCACGCATTCCACAGGAGATGTCAGCCTGTCACCGTCGACCACAGAGTAGAGCCACATCCGCATCTTTGATTTGTTTGCCGTTGTGGTCAGATAGCCGATTACGGTGCCGCAGTCGATGGCTTCGTTTTCCGCCTCTACGGCAATAAGCTGATAGTTGAATTCCGATGATTTCCTGATTGCCACCACCATTTGTTCCTCTGGATAGTTCCATAGTCCGGTCAAGTTGTCGGTTGTTCCGTCGAGGATTCTGCGCGTGGCGTCGATGCGCGAGGCATAGCCCGGCAGCACCGTCGCTGTGTCGGGGATTTCAATTGCCGCTGCGCTTTGGAAGCAGGCAATGAATGTAGCCAGTATGCAGGCGGCAGCGAGGCGCATTTATCGGAATTTATATTGAAGGCCGAAACTGAACACTTCCTTGAATTGCCAATGAGAATTGTTGCTGTCGGAAAGCTTCTGTGAGTCGTCGAAGCGCACGTGGGCATAAATCTGCGTTGACAGGAATTTGTTGATTGAGAAGCTCAGAGTGGTTTCCCAGTCGCCTTGCAGATACGAATAGTCGGAGAACGCGAATATGCGCGAGCTGAGCGAGATGTTGCGGGTCATTGCCCATCCGAATTTCACTTCACCGCTCGAACCGACCTGATGCTCTAATTTGTCGGGGTGGAGCATTTCGCCGTTGTCGTCGAGCAGCTTGTAGTTGGCGCGCCACATTTTCATATTGTAGGAAAGTGGCGACAGCGAGGCGTCGAACGCCACGTTGCCACGTTTGTTCTTGGTGCTGTATGCCATACCGATACCGGCGTTGAGTTCGCCCGGGGTGAGCAGCGACGCCGTCATCTTCCACGTGTTGGTCTGGAAGTTTTGCAGCAGCTGTGTCTTGAACTGCATGTTCATGCTGTAGTAGAACTTTTTGGTTGCCTTGACACCGAACTGCATGTTCAATTGAAACAAATCCTCGTTGATGTTGTAGCCTCTTAACTCATCGGCGGGAGCCGAGTTGACGCCGAGTTTGTATTGCGTGGTCAGGTCAAACAGCAAGCGAGGGTGCAGTGTTTGGTTCAGTTTTAAATTGTACCACAGATGAGCCAGAAGGTTGATGTTTTTTTCGCCGCCTTGATACCAGTTGTCGGTCATATACGCTTGTGAGAACTGTAGCGTGGCGTCGAAGGCGTGTATCCAGTTTTTGCGTTTCAAATTATGTTCGGGAGCGGCTTCCGGAACTTCAAGTTTGCGCACCTCGATGGTAAGGATGTTTTTCTTCACGTCGAGTTTCGCCTCATATTGTTTCGGAGGCTCGGGCAGCATGCTCAGGTTGTAGGGGACGAGCCATGGTGATTCCACGGCGAGACGTTGCAGATGCTCGTTCTCGAAGCGGTTTCGCCAAGAGAGGTTTTCAATCCATTCATTGTCGATTTCTATTGTCGGCATTTCGTGTTTTGTCAGCGATGCGACAGTGTCGGGCTGTTCCAGTGCCATCGGCTGCATCATCTTGTATGACGTGAACACCACTGGCAGAAACATGATGTTTGGGCGGTTGATGTCGGAGAGGGCGGCGATGGAGTCGGCGGTGTGAAGAAGAGATTCTGAATTGTCCACAGCGACGATTTTGCATTCGGGTGTTGTCCCTTTCTTCAACTTATTTGCCAGAGAGCGGCTGTTGAAGTAGTTTTGGGCGGATGCTGTGACAGCCATTGCAGCCAGCAGCGTGAAGGACAGTGCGTATTTTAATATTCTCATTGTTTTGGATTGTCGTTTTTTTGTTTGTCAAGCACTTCGAGTGCCTTCTCAATATCGCGGCGGAAAACGAATATACGGGTCATTCCCAAAGACGTCCCTGGCATGGCGAACACTGTCGACAGCGTTTCGCCAACTATTTCCGAAGGTATGCCGTATTCATCCAGCACGCCCTTGACTATGTGGGCGTCGGGGATTGGCATAGAGCCTAAAAGAATCAAATCATCGGGTTTGTTCATATCGCAGATATTTTTATGCAAAGATAGTGCAAATTGAATGTATAATATCAAGCTTGCTTGAATATTATGCTGAGATGCAGTTTATCTTATGCAAAGATAGTGCAAGGAGAGTGGAAAGAAAAGAGCTTGCTCAATTTTCTTTTCCGAAGCGCCGCCTATTTTATCACGAGTTGGTGTCCCGAATAGCATATCATAAACAACTCCGCTCGCATAATATGTTTGCAGGCGGAGTTGTCTATGTCGTTGATGTAATAAACCTGTCGGCTCTTATTTTATGCCGTTGCGGTCGAGCGCGCGGCGATAGCGTGCGGCGTTTTGCTGATGTTCGGCATACGAAGCTGAGAAATTGTGGCTTCCGGAGAAATCCTCCTTTGCACACATATAGATATAATTGTTCTGAGGCGCGTTGAGCACAGCGTCGAGTGTTGATTTCTCAGGCATTCTGATAGGACCCGGCGGCAATCCCTCCACGAAGTAGGTGTTGTATGGCGACTGCGTTTTTATATGCTCCAGCGTGATGCGTCGCAGGGTCGGGTCGCCGACTGCAAACTTGGCGGTCGGGTCGCTTTGCAGTTTCATGCCTTTCTCAAGACGGTTGAGGTATAGCCGCGCTATGGTGGCTTTTTCCGGTTTATAGGCGGTTTCGGAGTCGACGATTGATGCCAATGTTGACACCTCCACCTTGGTTAGACCCAAATTCTGAGCCTTCTTTTCGCGGTCGGTTGTCCAGAAAGCCTTGTATGCCGAGTTCAGTTTGTTCAGCAGATTGTCGGCTGTTATCGACCAGTAGACTTCATAGGTGTCGGGGATGCACATTGCTGGGATTGTTTGCTGGTTGAATCCGAGCGACTGGCAATAAGTGCTGTCGGTCATCAGTTTCAGCAGGTCGTCTTTTTTGAGAGCCAGTTGCTTCGACGCATTTTCAGCAAATTCATCCACCGTGCGCACATTGTTGAATGTGAATTTAATTGGAGTCTGCGCCCCCGACGACAGTGCCTTCCACAATGACAGTGCGCTCATTCCTTTTTCCACCTTGTACGCACCGATGCGTGTCGACGGGTCGATGTCGCGCACGGCAGTCAGCAATTCCACTTTGTCGGCAATGCTTTTCCCGAATCGTGCGGCGATGGTGTCAGTCAGTTGCTCTTTTGTCATTTCCGGACGCACATACAGCATTCCATCCCGCTCGGCGCTTGCCGTCAGCAGAGAAATCAGCAATGCCGCGCCTGCCATGATGATGACAAGCGCGACAATGAGTGCGATAAATTTTTTACGTTTAGTTTGTTCTGACTTTTTCAGAGTCTTTTTCTTCTTCATATTTCAAATATAGTAATAACCTAAATTCCGTAGCACAGAATCGTATAGTAGCGCGGATATCCTCCGTCCGATGTCATGTGGTTGTAGGCAAGCGACACGTAGTGGCTGCCGTTGCGGTCATACCAAGTGACTGTTTTCTCTCCGTTGCGGTATTTTTGCGTTGCCGGCAATCCGTATTGGCTGCATATTTGCGAATATAGATTGTCGAAGCGCGAAGAGTCGTAGCCATAGGTCGACTGATAAAGTCTGGCAGACTGCATTCGTCCGCTTGAATCGTAGATAACAACACCGTCGTCCCACGAATAGTTCATCTCATAGACATTTCTCAGATAAACCTCGTTGTTGTTGTAGCCGTCGATGTAGTATCCGTCTCTGCGCAGATTGTCGATGCTGATGTTGATACTGATGCCGAACGGAAGTCCGAACACGGCGGTCAACATAGGTGCGGTAGGACATGGTCTGAACGCAGGCGGCGGCACTGGACGCGGGGCTGGCCGTACTATAGGCCGGTATGGACGTGGCGGCGGTGGCGTTGGATGAAATCCGTGGTGATGGTTTGTCGAGCCTGGATTCCCCGGATGTCCGTAATGCCCGGGATTTCCAGGATTCCCCGGATGTCCGTGGTGGCTGCTGTTCGGGCGGTCGTAACGGTCGTTGCCTGGACGGTCGTAACGGTTGTTGCCTGGACGGTCATAACGGTCGTTGCCTGGGCGGTCATGACGGTCGTTGCCTGGACGGTCGTGATGCTTGTTGTCCGGATGGTCGTGACGGTTGTTTCCTGGTTGTCTTTGCGGATTGCTGTCGGGACGGCGTCCTCCGCCGGGGTTTCCGGTGGTTGTTCCTCCGCGGTAGCCGGTGTGCTGTGCTACCATATCGGTTGCCGGCATCGATAATGCCAGAGCCAGTACCATTGCCAAATAATTCATCCGTTTCATAATTCTATAATTTGGGTTGTTAGTATCTATGACCACGAAAAAGTCCGATGGTTTAACTATGAATTGTTAAAATGTTAAATTTTACGGATGGTCGGTTTGTATTGTTGCGCACTGTTGTCAGTCTTCAAAATTTGCTGCAAGTCCGCCTTGCGACGTTTCTTTGTAGAGGCTTGGCAGGTCGTGTCCTGTGCGCTTCATCACCTCAACCACTTGGTCGAAACTCACGCGGTGGCGTCCGTCGGTGAAGTTTGCATAAGAGTTGGCGTCGAATGCACGGGCGGCGGCGAAGGCGTTGCGCTCGATACAAGGAATCTGCACAAGGCCGCACACGGGGTCGCACGTCAGTCCGAGGTGGTGTTCGAGTCCCATCTCGGCTGCATATTCAATTTGCGATTCGGTGCCGCCAAACAGCTGGCAGGCAGCGGCTGCCGCCATAGCGCATGCCACGCCCACTTCTCCTTGACATCCCACTTCCGCACCAGATATTGATGCGTTGGTTTTGGCAACGTTGCCGAAGAGTCCGGCGGTGGCAAGAGCCCGCACAATGCGCTCGTCGCTGATGTCGTGGGCTGTCTTGATGTGGTAGAGCACGGCTGGCATCACGCCGCACGACCCACATGTTGGAGCGGTGACAATCCGTCCGCCACAGGCATTTTCTTCAGATACGGCAAGGGCGTAGGCATAGATGAGTCCGCGGCTTTTCATGCTGCCCGACATTCCGCCGGAACGCACGTAGTAGGTGAGGGCTTTGCGGCGCAGCCCGAGTCCGCCGGGCATCACTCCCTCGGCGTTGAGCCCGCGTTCCACGGCTTTCTGCATGGTGTCCCACACTTCGCGCAGATATTCAATTATTTCTTTGCCTTCGCATTGCTCCACGTATTCCCAAAAGGAGTATCCTGTCGAGTCACACCATTGGAGGATGTCGCTGATGTGCGACATTTCGTAGACTTTGCGCTCTGTCTGCTCGTTGAAATGCTCGTTGGCGAGAGTGCCTCCGCCGATACTGAACACCGTCCAGGAGTCTACGGTGCTGCCGTCGGTGCCAAGAGCTTCGAATTTCATGCCGTTGGGGTGGAATTTAAGGAAAACATCGGGTTTCCACACGATTTCCACTTCTCCTTTTTGCGACAGGGTGTCGATGATTGCCTGATCGGTAAGGTGGCCGCGTCCGGTGGCGGCGAGGCTTCCGTAGAGTGTCACTCGGAAATGGTCGGCATCCTTGCCCTCCGCGCTTTTCAGAAAGATGCTTGCTGCGCGTTTCGGACCCATCGTGTGGCTGCTCGACGGCCCGTGGCCTATGCGGTAGATTTGTTTTATCGAATCCATAGTGTTCTTAATAAAAAGGTCAATCAGTCGGGACGCGGCTGATTGACCTTGGATGTCGTTTTATTGTCCTGTTTTTATTTTACTCTCAGCACCTTTCCCGGATTAATGCGGCTCTTGGTGCTGATTCCGTTGAGTTTGCAAAGCTTGTTGACTGTCGTGCCGTGGGCGTTGGCGATGGAGTAGAGCGTGTCGCCCTTCTTCACGCGGTAGGTTTGGCGCGAGCCGTCGGCATACGGATTGTCCTGCTTGTGCGCTCTCTCGGCATATGTCACGCTGCTGCTTGGAGCATAGTTGCGTGCCTGTGTGTATGTGCCTTTGTTAAACGTATAGTAGTCGGTATGCGTAGTCTGGTTTGCGAAGTCGAAGATTGCGCAAGGGTTGATTGCGTAGCCCATGAAACGTGTTTCGAAGTGGAGGTGCGGACCCGTGCTGCGTCCGGTGCTTCCGCCGAGAGCGATAGGGTCGCCGACATTCACTGTTTGGTTAGGCTTCACGAGGAAGCGCGAGAGGTGGCCGTATACGGTTTCCAAACCATTGGCATGGCGCAGGATTACGTAGTATCCGTATCCGCCGCGTTCAAATCTTGTCAAACGCACTTTTCCGGCAAATGCCGCGCGCACGGTGTCGCCAGTGTTGAGTTTGAGGTCGACGCCTTTGTGCTGACGTCTGAATCGTGGACGGTAGCCGTAAGGCGAGGTGATGAAGCCAGGAACAGGCATTGCGTAGTCAGACACATCGATACGCACGTTGTTTGGCACCGCATGGTGGGCGTAAGGGTTGACGAGGCTGCTGTTCCAGCCTTCGGTATAGATGTCGATTTCCGGCTCCTGTTCGTCTTCGAGGAGCTCGTTCATGAATTCGCGTGTTTCTTGCACCTTTATCTGGTCACTCATGTCGCGCTGTGAAGCGATGAGGTCATGGTGCATGTTGCTGTGGGCAGAAACTGAACGCAGTTTCTGAGCCGCTATTGTCAGCGAGCAGCAAAGAAATGCGCCGATGCCTATTAGTTTTGTTATCCTGTTTATGATCATCGTCCCGATGTTTTCTTTTGGTTTACTGTTTTAATGTTTAAAGTTCGTCGTCGGCATAGAGATACTTGAGCATCGGTGTCTCGTAGTCGGTGATTTCCTCCGGCTTGAAGAAGCGTCGGATTTCAATCTCGGCATTCTCTACAGAGTCGGAGGCGTGGACAATGTTCTGCTGTCCGCTCATGCAAAGGTCGCCGCGGATGGTGCCGAGCTCGGCGTGGCGTCCGCGGGTGGCGCCGGTCATTTTGCGCACCACGTCGACAGCCTCAAGGCCTTTAAGGCACATCACAACTACAGGTGAAGCCTGCATCGACTTTACGATTAATGGGAAAAACGGTTTGTCTGCCAAGTGAGCGTAATGTTCGCGGAGGACTTCATCGGAAAGAGTCATCATTTTCATGCCGATAATGATGAGGCCTTTCTTTTCAAAGCGTGAGATAACTTCGCCTGCCAATCCTCTCAGCATAGCGCTTGGTTTAAGTATGACTAATGTTTTTTCCATGTTTTGCGATATTGTATTTTTTCTAAACGACTTCCAAAGATATATATTTATCTGCAAACGGCAAAATAGGAAAAGTGCTAAATCGATTGATTTTCACATTATTTGTGATTTTCACAATCGATTTAGCACAATTTTTGCCGAAAAACCCAGCCTATTTAAGCGCCACTTTTTGGCTGAGCCTTCTTCCTTTTGCCGTCTCGGCGATGGCGGTTTTTAGGATTCGCGCATGTGTTGTTATGATTGTCGCTATTGCAAATGGTGCGGCTTTCCCCTCGTTTTAACTGATTTTGCTCCAATCCACTTTTTTGTTGAAAAAGCGGTGTAGCTGCTCGGCGAGGATGCGGTTTTGAGGCGTCTGGAGATTGGGGTCGTCGGCGAGGACTGCCTCGGCAGCCTCGCGGGCGATGTTGAGAATCTGACCGTCGGAGCCGAGGTTGGCTATGCGCAGGTTGAATGCGATGCCGCTCTGCATGGTGCCCTCGATGTCGCCCGGACCGCGCAACTGCATGTCGGCTTCGGCGATTCGGAATCCGTCGGTGGTCTCGGTCATGATTTCAAGACGCTGGCGTGTTTCTTTGGCGATGTTGGGTTTCGTTATCAGGATGCAGTACGACTGGTCGGCTCCACGTCCCACGCGTCCGCGCAGCTGGTGCAGCTGCGACAGTCCGAAACGCTCGGCGTTTTCAATCACCATCACCGAGGCGTTTGGCACGTTGACGCCCACCTCGATAACCGTAGTAGCCACAAGAATCTGTGTCTGCTTGCTGGCAAACAGCTGCATCTGGCAGTCTTTTTCGGCAGGTTTCATCTTGCCGTGCACAAAGCTCACTTTGTAGCTGCGGAACGTGTTTCTGATATATTCAAATCCCTCCTCGAGCGCTTTCAACTCGAGCTTCTCGTTTTCCTGGATAAGAGGATACACGATGTATGCCTGTCGGCCGATCGACAGTTCGTGACCGATGAGCCGGTTCACCCACTCGCGGTTGTTCTCGTAGCGCAGTATGGTTTGTATCGGCTTGCGTCCGGGCGGCAGTTCGTCGATTACCGACACGTCGAGGTCGCCGTAGACGGTCATGGCAAGCGTGCGCGGGATAGGCGTGGCTGTCATCACAAGCACGTGCGGCGGATTGAAGTTTTTCTTCCACAGACGGGCGCGTTGCGCCACGCCGAAGCGGTGTTGCTCGTCGATAATCACCAGTCCGAGGCATCGGAACTCCACGTTGTCCTCAATCACGGCGTGTGTGCCGATGAGAATGTGTATGGAGCCGTCGGTCAGTCCGGCGTGTATCTCGTCGCGTTTTTTCTTTTTTGTGGAACCGGTAAGCAGCTCCACGCGCACGCCTATCTTGCCTGCCATGGCGCTGAGCGACTCATAGTGCTGTGTGGCGAGAATCTCGGTGGGAGCCATCAGGCATGTCTGGAATCCATTGTCGACGGCAATCAGAGCCGACATCAGCGCCACTATTGTCTTGCCGCTTCCCACATCGCCTTGCAGCAGGCGGTTCATCTGACGTCCGCTTCCGAGGTCGGCGCGGATTTCGTGCATCACGCGTTTCTGCGCCCCAGTAAGGGGGAATGGCAGCACATCACTGTAGAAACGGTTGAAAAATTCACCGATGCGAGAGAAGACAAAGCCTTTCTGCTGTGCCTTGCGGCCGTTGGCGATGCGCAGTATGTTGAGCTGGATAAGAAACAACTCTTCAAACTTAAGCCGCAGTTTTGCCTTGTTGAGAAGGTCGACCGACTTCGGAAAGTGGATGTTTTCCAGCGCGTCGCGCAGCGGAATCAGGTGATAGCGTTCGGTCACTGTCTGCGGCAGCGTTTCCGGAATGAACGCGGTCTTTGCCAGCAGGTTGGAGATGAGCGTCTGGAATGTTTTTGATGTGAAACCGCGATTGCGCAGCTTGTCGGTCATGTTGTAGGCTCCGCGCAGTCCGTGCGGCTCGTTGCCGGGCACCGACGTCTCTATTTCAGGATGCGCGAGATTGAAGCGGCCGTTGAAGATTGACGGTCTTCCGAAAATCACGTATTCCACCCCGGTGCGGTAGTTTTCAGCCACGAATTTTATGCGGTTGAACCATACCACGTCGATGGTGCCGGTGCCGTCGGAAAACAATGCCTGCATTCTGCGCTTCGCGCCTTCGCCTACGGTTGTCATCGTGACAAACCGCCCCTTCAGCTGAATGAACGGCATGCCCGATTCCAGCTCGCGTATCTGGAATATCCGGCTGCGGTCAACATATCTGAACGGGAAGTAGTAGAGCAGGTCGTAGAACGTGTGGATGTGGAGCTGCTCGGCAAGCAACTCCGCGCGTTTCGGACCCACTCCGGTCAGAAATTTTATGTCTATTTCGTCAAGCCTGCTCATTGCTGTCGGCGGAGAGTATCCATTCGGCGGTGTTGATGTCCATAGGGTGTGTGATTTTGATGTTGTTCACATCGCCGGGATATAGAGTCACCGGTGTGCCTCTGAA
>UMFN01023982.1_pt1 | contig 40818 bp, 51 predicted proteins | sample 1965021 | NCBI WGS metagenome assembly UMFN01 (sample SAMEA4836047, study PRJEB28245) | human gut metagenome | biome: gut microbiome; material: fecal sample | place: Denmark | collected 2008
GGCGTGCGACAAGCGAAATACCCGTCTTGGAGAGCGGATCGTAAGAGAATACAACGCATTGCTTACAAAGAAAGCTTCAGCATAGGAGGATGACAATGAATAAATATGCGGATGAGTTTTATGCGACATTTCAGGAACTTGCGAGGAAATATTCAGCAGAAAAAGTGTGGCAAGATGTGATTTATGCCTGTGCTTTAACGCAATCAGTATTTTTGCGGGAATGGGATACGAAAGCTCGTAAAAATATTGATAAGGTAATGGAGCAATATTCCGAAAAAGAGCAGTATAAAATAATGAGTTTATATGCGAACATCATGGATGCACTGCAAGAAAATCCGGGGCAGGATTTTTTAGGAGAGATGTATCACAGGCTTGATTTGCAAAAGAATGAAAAAGGGCAGTTTTTTACTCCGTATGATGTATGCAAGCTGATGACTTTATTAAGTTTATCCACCGAGAATCTTGCAGGAGAAATTTCCCAAAAGGGTTATGTTACAGTAAGCGATTCTGCGTGTGGATCCGGAGCCCTTTTACTTTCTTTTTATGAAACGGTAAGAGAAATGGGAATTACAGGTTATCAGGTGTTGGCTGTGGCACAGGACGTTGACAGATCAGCAGCTCTTATGTGTTATCTGCAGCTTTCGGTGTTATTTATTCCGGCAATCGTAATTGTCGGTAATTCTATTACCAACCCTGGGATAGATCCTCAAAATGAGGTATGGTATACGCCTGCTTACAATGTATATCACTGGCATTATGAGCGTTACAATATAGGAGAAGGGACGGATCTTAAGATTGCAGTCAACGAGGAAAGTGGAGGAAAGGTATAGCATGAGCGAAATAGTAATGCCGGAGTGCATGAAACAAAGAAGAGCAAAGTTATTAAATGCCACGTATGAATATTTCCTTACTGTACTTGAGATGGACAGAAACGAGGCAGCACTGCGGTTCCCTATGGATGAACAGCTGATGTGGATACTCTTTGGGTATGCAGACACCATGCTGGAACGATTAGGGTTCAACGTATGCTATCCGGACATCTATGTACAGGATGGAAAGAAGATATTATGTAATACGACGCATTGCGGATGTAAGCCCTGCCATATCAGGGAAGCATCCAGAATATCAGAACAGTTAAAAGATGTACTAGAAAATGCAGGGTTTTGCATAGTCAGCGAGGATATCACCGGGATAAAAGTACGGGACTTCAAGGATGACGAATGCACCATATCTATTACAGCAAAGAAAAATTCATAGAAACAGGCGGGAAGGCGGTATTTATTATATATCACCTTCCCAAAATGGAAGGAGCAAAAAGAATGAGTGAACAGACCTATATGTATGAGCAGGAAACAGCCGTAGCAGCATTACACCAGGTGGAAGGATTCGATCCGAGAAAGTTTATGCGCCTGATACAGAAGGAAGACCAGTCATCCAGATATTACTTGGATGTTGCTTACCGTAAACTGTGGTTTCGCCTCTGCTATCCGGAAGGAAAGATCGTGAAAACGATCCGTAGCATCACGGAGAAGATGGCAATTGTGGAAGCTAAGGTGTATTTAAGCAAGAATGATCCGGAGGATTCCTATGTTGCCAATGCGTTTGCGCAGAAGTACCGTGAGGATTCAGAGATCGGTCAGAAGTATGTGGAACTTGCGGAGACGGCAGCTGTGGGACGGGCATTATCAGATGCAGGCTTCGGACTTCAGTTTGCAGACCGTGAAAAAGAGATGGATCCGGAAGTAACGGAAGCACCCATCGATGAAGAAGTGATGGCAGGAACCCCAATCTGCCCGGAGAACATTCCGGAGGAAGTTTTTGGGAGCAGTGTTGGAGAACCCCTGATGGAAGATATGATTCCGGGACAGTGTGGAATTGAGGATTATATCCCGATGCCGGATGAGATCATGCGGGTGGCGGAGGCTTCAAAAGAGGAAGTACAACAGCCCAAGGCAGCACTGCAGCCCAAGGCAGCACCGCAGCCTACGAAGAAGTCGGAGCAGACACCACAGGAGCAGTTCATGCAAAATAATGTAGCTCCGGAGTCCACAGTTGGCATTACAAGGGATATGCCGGTAAATGACATCTACGGAAAGCTTACCAAAGACTTAGCGGTAAAGGTAGTAGTTTCTGCCGGATGTTACAAGGGTAAGACCCTGGGGCAGATTGCAGTAGAGAAGCCGGGATCCTTACAGTGGTATGTGGATTCCTACAAAGGTCCTGATAACCTGCTTCGTGCAGCGGCAAAATATCTGCTGGATCAGGCACTTGCACCTGCCTGCTAAAATATAAGGCCCCACATTTTGTGGGGCCGATAGAAAGGAGAGGTACAGCAATGCAGGATTTTCCATTTACGATTCGTGACGTGGCAAGTGTGATGAATCTGCGGATCCGACACCGGAATACGGTAAGCCTGGATGTGGACTGTCCACTTTGTGACGACCACAAAGGGAAAATGAATTTGAACTTTCAGAAGAATGTATTCCGTTGTAACCGGTGCGGTGAGAGCGGAGGAATGCTAAATCTGTATGCGAAAGCATACGGGGTAGACCTCCAGACCGCCAGAAAAGAGATCATTGAGGCTACCGGTGGAAGTGCATTTAAGAGAGAGCAGATCCATAGAAGAGAAATAGAAAGCACCAGACCACATATCACAAATGCCGAAATGGCAGAGGATGCCGTAAAGCATAAGACTTATACCAGGCTGTTTGAGATGCTGATCCTGGCAGACTGCCACAAAGACAGTCTGTTAAAGCGTGGATTCACGGAAGAACAGATCGAAGCAAATGGGTATAAGAGTACTCCGGTATATGGCTATAAAAAGCTTACCAAGCGGCTGATCGAGGAAGGCTGCACGGTAGAAGGTGTTCCGGGATTTTACAGGGATAAGGACGGAGAATGGACGATCTATTTTAACAGAAAAGCCTCCGGTTTTATGATTCCGGTGAAAAATCCGGATGGACTCATTACCGGCGTACAGATTAGATTAGATCACCCTTACGATGGCAGAAAGTATATCTGGTTATCCAGCGTCAACTTTGAAGGAGGGACGACTTCCGGAAGTCCGGTGCATTTCGTAGGAAAACCGGGCGATAAGACGGTATTTGTAACGGAAGGACCCCTAAAAGGAGATCTGGCCCATGCATTATCCGGAAGAACCTTCCTGTGTGTTCCCGGAGTCAACCAGTCAGTAAACCTGATGCCAGTCTTAAATGAGATGAAAGAGCTGGGAACCAGGTTCGTCTACGAAGCCTATGACATGGATAAGCTGCTTCGACCGGTCTGCCAGGGAGATTACAGTGAAAACTGTAAGGAATGTCCCTGCTATCGTATGGACTGGAAGAAGCAGAGTATTCCCTGTGAGAAAAAGCAGATCAAACGGGATAATATCAACCGTGGCTGTAATAAGCTGGCTGGGATCTGTAAGGAGCTTGGCTTAGAAGGAAAAACACTTACCTGGGATACGGACACAGACGGTAACTGGGCAGAAAACGTGAAGGGTGTGGATGATTACCTGGTGGCACTTTAGCATAGGGAATGACAGTTAAAATGCTGAAAATTTCAGAGAAATTTCATTGCAATGGTATTTTTGACATGATAAGATAAAGACAGAAAGAGGGTTTATAATGGCAGAAAACAAAAGCAGTAAAGTAATGCAGGATTATGAAAAGGTAAACAGACTGATTGATGGACTGACACTGTTTGATGATGACCTGATGAGCCGGGTGTTTGATAAAAATATCGAGGCAACCGAACTGATCCTCAGGATCATTCTTGGGAGAAAAATCACAGTTATCCGTGTAAACGGGCAGGAAGAGGTCAGGAATGCCGAAGTCGGTGGACGCAACATTACCCTGGATGTGTATGCACTGGATGAAAATGGACAGGAAATGGACATTGAGGTGCAGGGAAATTCCGAAGGCGCCCATATCCGCAGGGCAAGATACCACAGCAGTGTGCTGGATTCCAAAATGCTGAAGGAAGGTCAGCCGTTCAAAAAACTGAAGGATTCCTATGTGATCTTTATTTACAGGCACGATAAGTTCAAAAAAGGTTTACCGGTATACCATATCGACCGATATGTAAGAGAGACAGGGGAAATCTTCGAGGACGGATCACATATCGTATATGTAAACGGGAACTATAAGGGGGATGACGAGATCGGTCAGCTTATGAGTGATTTCCATCAGGTAGACCCCGACAATATGCATTATAAGGAACTGTCACAAGGCGTAAAACATTTCAAAGAAGTAGAGGAAGGACGTGATTCCATGTGTGAAGCAGTACAGGAATATGCAAAGGAATATGCGAAGGAATATGCAAAGGAATATGGAGAACAAAGAGCAATCAGAGAAGCTACTGAAAATGTAAAAAAGCTTATGGGAAACGCTGGGGTTACACAGGAAAAGGCATTTGATATTCTGGAAATCCAGGGAGAAAAAAGAGAACTGGTTATTAAACAGTTACAGCAGGAATAAACCGGAAATAGGGTGGTTACGAAGGTGACTGCCCTGTTTGGAGTGGAACGGAGAACGTGAAACCATGAGTGAAGCAGTAGAGAAATACGCAAAGGAATATGCGCTAAAACAACATGTTAAAATCGTAAAAAATCTTATGGAAACCACCGGATTTACACAGGAAAAGGCACTGGATGCCTTGGGAATCCAGGGAAAAGAAAGGGAACTGATTATTGAACAGTTACTGCAGTAACCAGTGGTTTTAGAAGGATAGGGATAGAGCAGGTACATTAGATATCTGCGCTATCCTTTTTTCGTTAGAAAGGAAGCAGGAATTATGAAAATGGTGTATATAGTGATCTGCTGTTGCTGCAATGGGGATGAATATTTTGAAATTGATTCTGTATGGACATCCAAGAGGAAGGCAGAAAAGAGATGCAACGAATTAAATGAAAAAGGTGAGAAATATCTGATAGAAAAATGTGGATGCGGATTATACGAAGTACGGAGTGAAATTGTATGCACGTAAAGCAAATCCATGGTACAGAAAAAAGGAAATGTGACAAGCGAATTATACTTACGGTATATTTACACAGTAAGTAAAGTAGGGTATATTTATATCAAGAGTGTAATTCCTGTCATGTGCACAACAGGTAATTGGTTGCGGTGGGTAAAGGATCCATGCAGGAACCCTGTGGCACTCAAATAAAAAAAGAGCCGCCTCCATGTACATTTCGGACGTTGGTCAAAGGATCTGATGCATCAGATCACTTGGCACATGGCAAGAGGCTCTTTTTTTATGGGTGTTATTAAAATTATCCGTCGGAGCGAACTCTGTCAGAGCATTCGTTTTTTAAGAGTGTTTCAAGCATCTCATCGACAGAATTGAAGGATGGATATTGTTCAGGATGCTTACGCATTTCGTCTACTTCTTTCATAGCAGCTATTGTTTCATCATTGGGTAGGTTATTTACTTCAGGTAGTCTATCTGTATTCATCATACGTCCTCCATTTTGAATCATAGAGATATATTCATTGCGACAGATGATTATTCTGTCTCTGTTAATATGCCAAAAGCGAGTAATTGGACAACTCTTGGCTTCAATTTAACATGGATTCTATAAGAATTCAACCGATACAGCGATGTTGGTACACCTATTATTTGTAACGACAGTGTTTGGAAACTGGGCTATTTTAGATATTTAATTATATGATAATTTGGTTGTATAATAAATAATGTTAAGACATTTGTATGGCAGACATTACTATCTATTGATGTGCTGTATGGAAAGGTAGGTGAATTACTTGGTTACCAATTTATATGATAATCCACGAAAGCTGTATAAATATTTTCCTATATCAAAGGAATATGCTATTAAAGTAGTTGATAATGGGAAGTATGTTGGATTAATGTTTGCACCTAATCTTTCACGGGAGGATGCAAGTAGTGTAGGAAAAGTAATAGATAAATGGAGAGCAATAGCATTAGATGGATATATATTTTATACGTCCCCGCAGTTTTTCAATGATCCATTTGATACTTTGTTACCAAAAGCACCTGAAATTGTGCCTCCACTTGAAGAGAGAAAATATATCATTGACGTGCTAAGGAGGGCGGTCACAATAAAGAAGGATGAGGTAGATCGATTGCTTTATTCAGATGATTTTGATAGAGCATTGAGGATTGTATTAGACAGTAGACACTATGATAGAAGTATAAGTGAAGAAATATTTAAGGCTTATAAGATGGACAGAATACCCTATAAGGAAGAAGTAGCAATAACTTGCTTTTCAGAAGTTAATAATGAACAGCTAATGTGGGCGCATTATGCAGATAGTTATTCTGGATTTTGTATTGAATATGATTTTAGTAAATCATGTGATAGTGCTTTTTTACGAGGCACAGCAAAAGTTGAATATACAAACGAAAAGCCATGTAAAGATCAATTTGATGATATGGGTGAATATGAATCAAAAGTAATGTTAACAAAATCGGAATGCTGGTCGTATGAGAAGGAATGGCGATCAAGAAAAATTGCAGAATATGGATTATGGAAATCAAAAATGTATCCTATAATAGATGCTCATAGTTGCATTACTGCTATTTATTTGGGATGTAATATGCCCGATGAGTATCAAAAAGTAATAATTGATCACTACAGAAATACAGAAGTGAAAGTATTCCAAATGAAATTATATGATGATAAATTTGATATGTATTTTGAGCAGTGTTAATGGACTTTAGGTTCATGTTGTATAGCAAAAAGTTGGTAAGACTATTAGGATAATTTTTTAATGCCTGTAAGAAAACACATATCCTATGCGTATATATAATTATAGAATACGTAAAGGAGTGATGATATTATGACATATCAGAAAATTACGATCCCCCTGGATCATGGCAACCGTAACATGAAAACAGCAGAAGAGGTGTTTACTTCCGGTCTTGTGGAGAGCGACTTAAAACCGGTGCTTGGAGAGTACCTAGAGTACAATGGGAAATACTATTCCCTTACCGGAGAGCGTATCCCCTATATGAGGGACAAGACCCTGGACGACAGATTTTTCATTCTTACCCTGTTTGGCATCGGTAAAGAACTGGAGAGACGCACACAGCCACAGAAGGATACCATTTACCAGGTAGAACTTCCGGTGGGGCTGCCTCCGAAGCATTATGGCGCTCTTTTTGAGAAGTTTGGCCAGTATTTTGTAAGACCGGGTGTACAGCGGTTTACCTTTAACAAAAGGGAATACCTGGTGCAGATCACGAAGGCTGCCGTTTTCCCCCAGGACTATGCTGCAGCAATGACGATCTATCCGCAGATCGCAGCATATAACCGTGTAGTAACCGTGGACATCGGTGGATTCACCTTAGATTATCTGCTGCTTCGGGAGGGCAGACCGGATCTGTCAGTATGCGATTCCCTGGAAAAGGGTGTCATTACGCTGTATAACAGGATTATCTCCCGTGTCAGCTCCGATTTCGATATGCTCCTAGAAGATACGGACATCGATACGATTATTCTTGGCAAGAACAGTGATTACAACGACAGCGTAATCAGACTGGTAAAGCAGATGACAAAGCAGTATGTAGATGATTTCCTGGGGGCACTAAGGGAGAGGGGAATTGATCTAAAAACCGGATGCATCGTGTTTATCGGCGGTGGAGCGAAATTACTCAGGGAATACTTAGAGAATACGGACAAGATCGGAAAATGTGTTTTTGTTGAGGATATCTGTGCAAATGCAAAAGGATATGAGATTTTGTACCAGGTGCAGAAAAAGAGTGGCAGGTGATTGCCATGGCTAAAGAAAAGAAAAATCCGTATGTGATGACGATAGGATTTAAGAAGAATAACCCGGAACATATCCAGGTTGCAGAGTTCCTTAATTCCCTGGAGCGGGAAAAGGCACAGTACATTGTAAAAGCGGTTCTTACTTACAGGACACTGGAAGAGAAGGGAGAAGTACCGCAGACAGGTGGGGCAGTTTCCTATGATTATGAAACAATCAAAAGCATCGTGTTACAGATCATGCGTGAGCAGGGGGAGGAAGGAAAGATAACCGCTATGCAACCGGGAATGGCTCCTACACATCAACAGTCGGAAGCGGAACCGGAGGAGCTGGTGATGGAGGCGGATCCGTTAGTGGGATTCGATGATTCAGCCATGGACGGAATAATGGCATCTCTTGCGGCCTTTCAAAATAATATGTAGTTGAAAAATGGGATAGAGAAAGCGAAAACTTCTCTATCCCATTTCTTTAGACCCATCCTTTGTTTAGAGCCGAGACCATGGTATTAGGCAAATGAGCGAGTATAATCGGTGCTGCTTTGAGGTTTAAATCTGGGAGAAGTAATGAAAAAACGATAAAGCAACAAATAACTGTCCAAAAGCATCCGGCGATGGTCGTAGTGGGAACAATAATGTTGATTATGGTTAATAATAGTGCTTCCCCAATGTTAAGAATCTGAATAATAATTTGGCAGGAACGGTCATCATCTGGAAAATAAAATTTATAATAATATAATATCATTAAAAAAGCCACAAGTATTATTACTGCCGGGGTTAATACTGAAGAGAGATATAGGAGAACACCAGAAGCTCCCTCCATATTTTCAATGTAGCCTCGCTCGGTCTGTACTTTTGTAATAATAATGAGTGAGATAAACATTACAAGTGGTACTATAATACTGTCGGTATAATAGATATTGAGCAATGATGTTATCAGAGCCAAAAGAGAAGCAATCCCATGCGCATATAGTATGTTGCGTATTTTTATGACATTTGACAATTTAGAAGATTGCAAGGTATGTACCAGCACGCATATCAATAGAATTGATAACGGTAAAATAAATTGTTCTACCGTAGAAAATAAACTATAAATAATCATAGTTAAAATCCTCCTTAAGTTATATGGATAAGTAGTTATATGAGTATATGTAAAATATGTCAGAAAAAGTGGTCACAAAGTTTTTGGGAATATTGAGCAGAAGATCACCAAACTACGGAATTACTGTTCCATGGGCGAAATCCGTAAAAAGCGTTGAAAAAAGAAATAGAAAATTATAAATTGTTGTGACTTGTTTTCGGGTCATTATAAGTGGGAAAAAGAATATAAGAAGAAAGCTTCCTGTATACTTTAAAGCTGACTTGAAATTTTAAATTCCAGTGCACAGGCAAATTCCACCGTGTCTTTAAAAATTGCTTGAAATCGAATAATTTTAGAGAAAAAATATTGGATTTCTGTTATAATCATAGTAATTCATGGCGAAATTCTCTGTTTTTCTGTATAGCAAACAAGCCACTGGAAGGTAGTGTGTCAGGCTAAATTCCACCGGCTACATTCAAAAAATGTGAAAAGTTTACTTCCAGTCTGACAGCAGGTTTTTTCAATGAATTATCAGGTAAAGCGTATCAGCTTGGGCGTCAGATTGACCTCGTCAGGGACAATGCGCCTGAGCTGAAATGCTTTTAAGGTTTCTTCTCCCAGAGTTTCCAGTGCTACATCGTAAGGGGTTCTGCCCTGAAGGCTTTCTCTCGGGGTGGAATTGATATGGCTTACGATCAGGTTGACATCCCACTGGGTCAGAAACTCAAAGTTTGTCTTTTTGGGCAGGATCATCCGGAGCATGGTATGTGCCTGCTCTAGACCGTCTTTCTGCCCACTGCGCATAGGGTCGCAGTAATGATACTGGTACGCTGGATCCCTGTAAAACCGGTTTCCAGGGATTCCGGATCTCCAAACTCGGATCCCCTGTCAGTGAGAATGTATTCAAACAGTGTCTGAAAATCATAAGTACCAAAGCGCTTTTCCAATCGGTCAAAGATGAGTCTTACAGCACCCTCTGTGTTACGGTTCATCAGGAATGCAAGAAACAGCTTTTCTCTTGTAAAAAAGAAAGTAAGCAGCGTTTTGGAGGAACCGGAGGCAGAATGCACGGTATCCATTTCCACAAAGGAAGACAGTTCCAACTGTTGGAAATCGGCGTAGGTCCGGTTCTGGAAAACACGGCGGTCAGAGATCTGTGTTTTGTGAACCTTTCGTGGTTTGAATTTCACTTTACGCTTCAAATCAATGTTTCTTGCGGTCAGGATCCCCATGTCGAGATAAGTGTAAACGCTATGCACAGACAGCTTCAGTTCCGGATGGTTCGTAATGATCTGGTAAGGAGACTGTCCCTGCTCGATCAGAGGACTGATGATCCTGTCTTTCTGGTGAAGTTCCTGTCTGGTCATGCTGATACCGGAGCGGGACTCCTTAAGGCATTCCCGATATTTGCGGTCAGCAAACCTGGCATTGTAAGTGTATTTGTGAGCAATGGTGCAATGGGAAATCTGTTTATCACAGCCATTGCAGACATAAGGAGCTTTATCGAGCCTGCTGCAACGTTCCTTTTCAAAGTCAGGGCAGGTCTGGTTGCAGGTAGGGCAGGAAGTACACTTGATACCGCAAAGAAGGATTTTCCCACAGGCATTGGTCTTTTTACAATGGTAGCGGTGGACACAAAAGTTTTTGGCATTATAAAAGGTACCTTTGTGATACCAGTCGGACAGGCGGTGCACTTTCACCTCTTTGGAAATGGTAGTGGGATCCTTACAGAGGAAGCGTGCGATGTCCTTAAAAGAAGTACCTTTGGAAAGCTCATTCTGGATGTAAATACGATTATCCAGAGTTAAGTGTTTCTGATTACCGGGTATATATTTACTCATAGTATTATTCCTCCAACTGCTGTCAGAAGGAAAGATAAGCCTATCACTCTTATATGAAAGAGTAAATATCAACTGTGCGGGAGTAAATTCCACCGCATAAGCGGGCGGTGGAATTTGAATAAAAAATTTAGGCATATTCAAAACGGTTTCCCCGATGGCTAAAGCGACATATGCTGTGTTACAATATATCGGAAGCTGAGAATACTGCCAACGGACTGTAAATCCCCCTTTCATCCAATTCCCTATATGTATTCATTCCTTGTATTATAGTGCTTTTACCCCAACTGAAACGATGACCCCAAATAAGAGTACTTAAAATTAATACGAAAAGTACAACACTCAAAATAGCAACAACCATATTATAGCTCTTTTTGTTTTCTCTTATTTCATTTTTTGTTTTTTTCACATCTACCACAAATTCATCCACGATATAAACATTTTAAGTATTTAAAATATTTCAAAAAAGAACATACTACTAAAAGCTCGATTTTTTTCAAACCAATATAAATTGTTGTTTACACTAATGCCTATAATTTCTTTCTATCTATATGTAATCGATTACAATAATAAAAAGAAAGGAAATAATAATATGGAAAAGAAAGAAGATTTAAACCTTAGTAATTCATCTGTAAGTATGACACGTGGAGCTGTAGGCGATGGTTGCGTAAATATTGATATGAGTGAACGATTTCTCTATAAAAACAACTGCATTACGCATGCCAAAATACTTATTATGAATAATTATATTACAGGAATGACAGAGCAGGAAATTGCGGAAGAAATCTTTGCACATGCGGTGTGCTATTATTGGTATGATCCGGATGGTAATATCTTTCATAGCAATCCTCTTGCTGCAGAATTACACTCACGTGGAGCAGATGGCATTTTGATTGAGAGCGGTGGTGATAAAAGGCTCGGTGCAAAAGCTTTTTATACGTTGGTGTGGAATACATTTGACGGCAAATAAGCAAGAATTGATTCTATACTGATATAAACTAGGTGCTGTCGCATTTCACTTCGCAAATGCGGTAGTACCTAGTTTTACCACTACGATATATCTCACTGACTCACTAAATCCATACATTCTATAAAGTGATTACCAATTTTGAAGGCATAAAAACTTCTATGTTGATCTGAAATATTTTCATTTGTACTATTTGACGTATTATTATCATGGAAATAGGAAGGCAGATATGTTTCATCTATATAAAGCAAATTATGTGACATATTTTCAAGATATATATAAATAATGGTGTTTGTATTTTTATCGATTAGCGCATATTCATATCTATCCGACCAATCGGCCAATGCTACATAGGCATCGTAAGAAAAATTGTCACTATCGAAATAAAGCGAATTAGTTTGTCCTAAATAAGTTAATTGAGTTGCATCTAATCTATCTATTTCCTTTTGAAATTGATTTGTATTATATTGTTTCTTTAAATATATCTGACTCACTGGTGAAAAAATTTCATCCCTAAATTCATAATAAAAATCTTCCAAAATGCAGTCTTCATCCTTATTTGGGAATACAACCAATGGACTATGAACAGATTCAGCTGTAAACTGACTATATCCATCGCTCCCTTTCAATACTGTTTTTGTACCATAAATAAACTGCCTAACTACAAAAAAACCTATTATAGCCAATATACTGAATAGAATTAGGAAAAAAATCCCCACTTTCAGGAAAATAATCCCCACTTTCTTCACACGCATTTTTTTTCCTCCTAGATATAGAATGAAATAATGTAGTTATTATAACATAAAGACATTGTCTCTACAAGGCTATAGAACTTGAGTTTCCGCAGTTTTATCCACAACTCGGGAGTTTGACACTTCTTTTTTTAACATTTAATACAAAAAAAGCGTCGTTGAAAAAAAGCGTTGAAAAAAAGTACAGCCTGTTTGTAAGAAATGGGCTGCACTTACCATATATATAATATAGAGGTATTTATTTATGATATTTTGCTGGCTGAAGTTGATTCCTCGATCAGAGCTCTGGCGGTGGCGCGTAAGACGTTAAGATCTGATTCTGAACACTGGGAAATTAGCAACAGCAGGTCATTGTACGCAGATGTAGTCCGGTCTTGGGGGAAGATGCAGGAATCCGCAGATATGTGCATATTCCGGCAAATTTTATAGTAAAGTTCGAGACTGGGGCTACTTTGGTTTCTTTCAAGCTCTTTATAAAACGTTGTGGAGATATTTAAGTATTCCGCACATTTGGCCTGCGTGAGGTTCATATTCTTGCGTGCGTCTTTTAGCTGAATACTGAATAGTTTGTTATCATCGAATAATAAAGGCATCTGTCCACCTCCCTAATGGTAGTGTAAGAGCATACCAAAGAAAAGTAAAAAAGCAGACAACATACCAAAAAGGAAACTATTAGTTTCCTATAACGGTCTCATACCTCTAAGTATTATAAGTATGGGGCGGTAGAGAGTATTGGCTGGCTTTTTTGCGTCTTTAGGGAATCCCAAGCTGCTAAAAAAAGAGTTGCTTATTCTGCGTCAGTCTGTACCCATTCGGGTAAGGTAACAGCATATCAAAAGATAAGTTCATATAGTACCATGCATGAAGAAGACAATCCGAAGCTTAAAAAGCATCGGAGTGTTTTCTTCTTTTTTGTTCGGATCAGGGGACCGCCATCTTCCGCATGATCAGAAAAATACAAATCATACGGAGGAGAAAATGAAGGACAGATATACAGATGCAATCCAGAACCGCTTCACAGCGTATCTGCAGGCGGCAATCGCAAACAGGAAAGCAAGCTATTTTGGGAAAAGAAATAGAATCCTTGCAAAGGAGATTGCTTTCGAGGATCAGAGCTATAAAAGTTATCTGGATTTTGAAATCCAATATCACGGCTACCAGGTGGAACAGTCGGCATTTATCGTGATGGACTGGGAACGCTTTGAAGAGTTTATCACAACGTTAGAAAGCAGGGGATTATTCCATGCGTTATATGGACTCAAAGAGAAGCATAAGAAGATCCTGTTTGCGAGGCTTTTTGGGGAACTTACCTTCCAGGAGATCGGAGAGAAATTTGGAATGACGGAAAAGCAGGCGGAAGCCGTCTATTTCTACGTTATCACAAAACTGCGAAAAGAAATGGAGGGGAAGCGTGATGAATTTTGAAGACCTGCTAAGAAGAGCCAAGGAAGGAGAGGCGGAAGCCATTCGGCAGATCCATTGGATGTACCGGCCACTTCTTATTAAGAACGCCATGGAACTTGGGATATTTGATGAAGATCTGTACCAGGAATTGTGTGCAGCACTCCTGCAGTGCATCCGGATGTTCACCATATAAGAAATTTTTGTGGATAAGTTGTAAGAACTAAGGGTGCCCTGGCGTATAAGATAATATGTCGCTAAAGGTGGTGTTACAGTCCTGCGACATCGCAAAAAGCAAAACCGACCTTTAGCGACATTTTTTATGCCAAAACCAGGCGGGAAAAAAGAGTCTTAAAAGGTATACCTTTAGCGACACATATTTTGGACAGGAAAAGAGGTGAGAACATGGACTTTGGTTATGTAAGAGTATCCACAAAGGAGCAGAACCCGGACAGACAGATCAAAAAGCTGTTAGAGCTTGGAATCGATCAGCGGAATATTTACGTGGAGAAGAAATCAGGGCATACGTTTTGCAGAGAAGTATATGATATGCTGGTGAACCACGTTATGCGTGAGGGAGACCGGCTTACTGTTACGGAGTTAAAGAGATTTGGTAGAAACTATGTGGAGATTTATCACGAATGGCAGCACATTACAAAGGAGCAGCACATGGACATCCGGGTAGCAGATATGCCGATCTTAGATACATCCAAGGACAAGAATCTGATGGGACAGGTAATATCGGATGTGGTGCTGGCACTACTATCATATGTGGCAGAGAGTGACTGGGAGGAGCGGCATGAGTTGCAGCGGCAGGGGATTGAAGTTGCCAAGGAACAGGGCAGACACCTGGGACGGCCGAAGGTAACCTATCCGGAAAACTGGGAAGAGTGTTATGGCAGATGGAAAGGAAATGCTATCAGCTCTAAAGAAGCAATGATGCTACTGGGACTAAAAAAAGATAGCTTTTACCGGCTTGTAAAAAAATGGGAACAAAATCAGGGAAATGATGAGTAAGTGTGTCTTTATACTGTAGAGATTAAACTTAGGAGGACAATCAGATGGAAGGAAAACTATATTATGACAAAACGTCAGGCAGGTACAGCTTCAGTTATAAGGATAGCGATGGAGAACTTCAGGACTATGGAGGAATCCACTGCGGAGAAGGGTTCGAGGTACTTTTAAATGATGTATGGGTGCCAACCAGAATGGAAATGTCTGGAGAATGGTATTTTGTAGGACTTCTGGGCTTGAAACTTGATGGACTTACGGTGAGGAGGTAGAAATATGTCAGAAAATAGAGACTTGCTATTAGAAATTTGGACGGAGATGGCACAAAAGCAGCCCAAATTAGAAGAAATGGGAAAGTATATTAAAAAAATTGTGGAATGGGATCCGACCTTGAATGAATACGATGCCGTTAGAATCTGTAGATTCCGCCAGATATACTATGATGATTTAGAAAAGTTCCTCAATATTGTTTATTATTACAGACACTCAAGAAGACATGAGAAATCAGCAAATGACGGTATGTTGCTTCGTTTGGCTGAAATGGCAAGCAGAATAGAGATTGCAGAGAAGACAATACGAAGTGAGCAAAAACAGGAAAGAATTGCCTATTTTAGAACTTTGGTAGAAACCGGAATAAGGCCTACGCAGCTTATGGATTTACAGGAGGAAAACCTCAAAGGGAATCAAATTGAGATGTTGGATAAAAAAATAGGTGGAAATACAGTCTATGTTGATCTTGATGGTAGACTTCCGGAAATATCCGATGAGACAAAAAATATGTTGGTCGCAGATGAACTAGGCTTTTATTTTCATGATACACTTCATCGTTGTAGAAGAATGATTTATGCTGCGATGCTACAAAAATCAGATATTCACATTCACGATATTCGCTATTTTGCGTTACATAGAAAAGCATTGTATTTAAACTTCGAGAATCTTAAACGAGGAAGATACGTGGTACGTTATAAGAAAAAGAATCCTAAAAAATAATATGGTGTTTGTAAAGTAATTGCTAATGCTACGGAAAGAAACTTAGAAAAAGACAATGGACTGATGGTTTAGAACCTACCGTCAGTCCTATTTTTGGGCACGTAAAATACTTTTGAGATTTTCCGCCATTTTTAAGATAGCTTCAGATTCACTTACAAAACAGTTCGATAATAAATGACTTAGTTCTGCAGAAGAACATTCAATGCTCTGAGGAGTATCTGCCATAATAAGCCAGTTGTCGGTTGATGCTTGAAGTACTTTTGAAATCAGCACAAAAATTTAAAGGTTTGCTTTCATGATAGAGATGCATAATTGATAAGGCCAAGAGAGTATGATACAATTTATTATAATGATTATGTAGCACTGGTTGAGTGTAATAAATGACAATGTAGTATAGAAACTAAATTTTATAAAAAACATTTTTTGCACTTTGGGGATAGACGAGCATTTGTCACAATAAATAATGAACAAGGAGAGGTGGGAAGGTACATGAAGAAATTATTAGATACAAAATTTGCAGTCAGAAAAATATTATTGTTAATGATGATTGGAATTTTTTTAGTGGGATGTGCACATGATACTGATGAAAGTGGAGCAATTTATCAGAAGAGCGCTATTCCCATCGATTTTGGAATTGAATCGAGAACAGATTTAAACGGAGACGGAAAAGAAGACAGGGTGCGTGTGATTGACAGACGTGATGTTGGATTGACAACGATCATAGCAAATGTAAATGGCATAGATGTGGCAATAAAAGATTATAGAGGATATTGTGAATCGACAGTTACTACCGGTGACTTAACAGGAAATGGGAAAGCAGATGTACTGTTGAAAAGAGCAACACGAGGAACCGATTCCGGTACTGTTAATATCTCCATTCTGCATTTGGAGAATACAGGCTGGGTGGAGTATCCATACAATTTTATTCATAATCCTGATATTGATTTAGAACAGCCGGATACATTTGATGATGAAGTCTATCTCGGTGTTACATTGTTTGAAAAAGATGGAAAGGTAATGGTTCGTTTTATTTCATTCCAGGATAATGATAAAAGTCAAAATACAGTAAAATGCACCGAAGCATCTTATTGTGAAGATGGCTGGTATATAGAGGATATTAAGATGATTTCGGATTTTTTTAGTGGTGATAAATATGAAAGATTATTAGCACCGTTATATGAGACGGAGAATGTTAATGAGGAAGAAATGATAGAGCAAAATTCGGAAAAAGCAGATGACAAGATAGAGGAATTTTCCATGGATGAAATTGAAGAATTGTTTTTTGGCGAGTGGGAAGTTACGAAATTGCTTGGCTTTACAAAAATACAGAACGATTATACGAATTATCCGGAGGGACATGACATCATAGGCAATCATATTGTGATAAATGAAGATGTATTTTCCAGTGAAGGACTTGAAAAATATGAACGTTATCAATGTGAGGTTTTAGAACCTTCTTATGAGGTATCTCCTATAATAGATCGTAATTGGATCTATAATATAAGTGAAGCCGTAAAAGAAGATCCGGAATTATATGACTGGATTCTAAATTATGATGAATTTCAGGATTTGGAAATAAGAGGCACAAGAGATGGAATAAAGGGAAAGTCTCCGGCAGTGGACATACTGATTTCTGGTAATAAGCAGTTTGTTATTCTTACGATAGATTGTGCTTTTTATCTTTTGGAGAAAATATAATCGGAAAACATAATTAAAGGCTCTACTCATTCTCAATGGAGTCTTTCTACGAGTGAGATTTCTTGGTAATGGGAAGAATGAAACCAAGACCAAGAATTGCTAAGATTCTTGAAGTGTAAAATTGTATTTGATTTAATGAGTCTTTAGTATGTACGAAATAGATTGCCATATGAGTCAGGCTAAAATAAATAGTGAGTTATTGAGTTCATACATTTTTTAAGAGTATTATTCTATGTCGATTAAAATCAAAAAGAAAAATGACGCTCAGTTTATTCTCGATATATGAATGTTATGGCTGAATAGCAGTGCATGAAGAAAGATAAAGGCATTAAACTTAATTTTCTCATATAAAATAATAGTCAACTACAATATACATTCTTGCTAGACTATTGCCTGTAATTGTCGCAATATAAGGAACCGCCGTACATAGAACTAACTATATGCACGGCGGTGAGAGTGTGCGATCAATCAACAAAGGTTGGCTTTTTACTGCATTCTAATTTCTAATAAGGAATTTTGTTGTAAGAGTACTTTTGCCCATTACAGAATAAAGCCATTTCATCATTTCTACGATCGACAAGACCACGTAATCTTTCGCCGTTTGCTAAGGTAAAACAAAAGGCATTGGTAACTTTCTGAGCCATTTCTTCAAGCTGAGATGGTGAAAAAGGTACGCCATAATCACTATAGGTTCTGGAATTGCCTAATAAAGTTTTCATATCATCTGAAAAAAGAGCCTTAGGAATATTAAAGGTCAAAGAAACTAGAGCATCAAATTGATTTTGACTCATTTTATTATAGACTTCTTCATTTTTAGTATTTACCATACCTTCTGCAACAGCAATATCGTCTGTTAACAGTTGATCAGCTTTAGACTGAGTGATTGAACTAGTAGATGACAATCCGGCAAGCACCAGTTCTTTTTTTGAATCAGCATTGGAAAGTGCTTTATTCGGAGTGTAAGTTCTGGAACTGGATAATAAATGCCCCCAACCCACAGTGGGGTAACCATTTGCATCTGCATATACGGAGAGACTGCAGCTTTCATGTTTTTTGATTAAGTTGATTCCTGTTGTGCTTGTGTTCATAAAATACTCCTTTTTAAAATGTTTGGGTAACCTAGGTTGCTGTTCTTTTGCTATTTTGTAATTACAAGAGTTAAAAAGAAGAAAAGAAGAACAATGTAAACATTAAATATGGAAGAGTGTTAGGAGTCATTTGCAGTATTTTTTCTTTTAATGGATACGTTGCTGACCATTGTATTGAACTCTGAAGATTATAAATATTAAAGCCTGTGTCTTGTAAAACGGACTTTTTATGCTAAACTTTAAAGGACACGAAAATCTATTTTTTTGAAAAGCATTTTTGCTAAGGAGCAAATAGTCAGTTTGAAAAATGGGTGTCATCCATAGAAAAAGGAGTGTTAACAGGCAGGTTAATTCATCATTATTTGTTATTCAAAGGAGACATTTACAAATGAATTATAAGTAGAATGCAAAAATCAATGCTCAAATCAATTAAGTAAAGAATCAACGTCGGTAGTTAAAATCGATAATACATGGTATGTTATGGGATTTGTGTGGAGAGACATTGAACTTGGAAAAATCTTTACATTCAGCAATAGCAGAGAAAGATTTGAATACTTCAAAGGCTGGATGCAACGTTTACAGGACTAGATGTCATTGTAGGTATCTAACCAACAGGTCATCACTGGTTTGACCTTGGTGCGTATTATGGGAATGAGAGCATTCTTATGATTATGGTAACTCTTAGGCGGTAAGGTAGATTAGAAAACAGCATGACAATAGCTAATTAGATATCAAAAGAAAAAGGTGTCCCTAAAGAAGACACCTTATGCTGCATTACTTTTGTGCGATGTATCAATGACAATCTTGGCTTCCATATATTCTGCAAGCGACAAGAAAATAACTTTACGTAGATCTTCTGTCAGCTTAATAAACAGATCCAGATCCTGCTTTTGGTAAATAGCTTCAGATAACTCATGCAGGATGCCGGAATTGTTGATGGCTTCTGTCACGATAGATGAAATATCTTCAACGTAGGCTATATGAACCTGAAGACTGTGAAGAGAAACTTCTTTTACATAGACAGATGTGGCTGTCCTGATCTTATCACACAGATTATTATAAGCATTTTTATATTTACTTTTTAGAACAGAGATCGGAATGTGATCTCTGTTATTTTTTAGTACCAAAAGCAACCGTCGGAGCTCTTCAACGTCTGGAAACTTCTGGATACAGTTATCATTCTGCATAGGATACCCCCGTAAGGGCTGCTACAAAGGACAGCCCCAGATTATTATGCACTCTGTTCTGCAACCGGATAAGAATCCGAAGTAAAGGAAATATTGTAGATCCTTCTGGAAGTCTCAAACCGGACATAATCCGTGGAAACTTCCAAAATGGATTTTACTACCGCTGTTCGGATACACTGATCCTCATAAAGATAAAGGGCCGGCATTCCGGGAGTGAGAACGTTAGCGAGAGTACCGGTGACATTTACAACGTGTTTGATTCTATTGCGTAACATAAGCATCCTCCTTTGAAAGCATATTTGTGAGTATATCTGCGATATATTTGGCGCAGGCTCTTTCCTCCTTGGTTTGGGGTCTAAAGTGAAATAAAACGACACAACCCAGTGGTTTAGAGACAGTCCCTATAGGATAGAGGCTGTCCAAATAGTAGTTGCTCCCGTCGAATATCGGAATTTTTTCTGTAGTCTGATAGTGATAGACCTGAAGCTCATTTATCAACTTACGGACAGGACCTGATAAAGGGTAGTTGTCCGAAAGAGCGATCCCTCTTGTTGCCAGCACAAACTGTGTAGAGCAGATGGCACAGGCAGTAGAACTGCTTTTTGCAAATGCTTCCAGATATTCATTACAAAGAGATAAGAGTGTCTGCATTTCCTCGTATTTTTTAAGCAGAATTGTCTGCCCACTTGTGCGAATCTCCATGGAATCTTTGGGATGGATTCCAAGCTTATCTCGGATTTGTATGGGAAGAACGATTCTGCCAAGATCATCAATGGTTCTTATAGTACCTAAAGATAATGGATTATTCATAGGATTCCTTTCTTAGGGGATCTTTAGAAGCATCCCCATTCTTATGCGGCTTTCTGTCTGTTAGCCAGTTCTTCTTTTGCTTTTTTGATAAGGTACGGTGCCATAGCCATTTCCCAACAGTTAATGTAAGATCCAACGCGGGATAAGCATTCATAAAGATCCAGATCACTCATGTTTGCGTAGGCTTTTCCAGTACTGACAAAGGAATTAGGCTTCATGTAGGTTCCGCCATTAGCATTCTGCACAGGGATTCCTTTCCCGTTTTCGACTTCGATGTACCAGGGAAGCTTACGGACATTCCCCTTGGCATCCTTTGTGGCACGGATCAGTTTGAATTTTGTGACCTGTGCATAGCCGTCTTTATCGGGGGAACCAAATATCTTTTCTTCCAAAAAACTGTAACTTTCGACGCAAGCTTCGATCCTGGAGAGGAAAAACTTTACCTGCTCCGGGGAAAGGTTGGCAGATACAGTTACTGCTTTATCACCGGTGCCTTTGGAATAGTCCTTCATTAAGATACCGATTAAAGAGTACCGTTTTCTGCCGTCAGCATCTATTTCACCGTTTGCATGGATGTGAGCATAGCTATGGATCCCCGCAGATTTCAGTTTATCCTGGAACTCTACCAGGGTCTTGCTGTTCTTATAGACAGCAATCTGGTTGGAAATATAATCTTCATTTTTCATAAGATACCTTCTTTCTTGTATGTATTTTAAGCTGCATATTTCTGGTTGATCTTTGCAATCAGAATTTTACCAAGGGTTGTGGGAAGCTTACTAAGATCGCTGATGTCGATAAAACCATCCCCATAGATCCGTTTGATATTCGGTTTATCATCCCCGATAGCTGCGGCAAAGAGTGAGATGCCTTTTCTTTCATATTCTGCCTTGATTCCCCGAAGATCCGCTTCTGCTGCAGTACCAAAGTAACCACCACTTCCGGCAGGCTGTCCATCGGAAATGATAAACAACAGCTTGCAGGGTTCCGGGCGTGTCATAAGGCGTTCTGCTACAAACCTCAGGGCTGCGCCGTCACGGTTTCCGTCACGTGCCGACATATCCATCATCCGGAATTTGTCATTGCCGTCCACGGAATCAAATTCGGCATAGGCAAAGAGATCAACGTCGTAGCATTCCGTATGACCGTAAACTGCAATCGGGATATTCAAAGATCTGCAGAAGTCATAAAGAATAATGGATGCAGATCTGGCATAGGTAATTCTTTGTTTGCTGGACATGGATCCGCTTTCATCGTTTAATATCGCAATCGCAATGTCCATGCTGTCGTCCGGGAGTTTCCTCTTATAGAAGATCTTTCCGTCTCCACTGAAGGCATTCCGTACATTGATCCGGCGACCCATGGGGAGATTATCAAGCTTTGCTCCCTCTTTTTTAACCTTCAACTTTTGGGATACGCATTTCTGAAGTTTTTTGGAGATAAGTAACAGTGGTGATGCTACCTGCTTATAACTTTCCTTGTAGTGGGGAGCCACATGGAGCATCCGGTGGATTTTGACATCGACCTCTTTATGGGCGTTGCCATAACGGATCTTATCGGACTCCGCCTGCAGTTCTTCGGAAAGCTCTTTCTCACATTCGTCATAGGTCATTTCGGTGGCTACCTGTGTCAGAACCTTGCCCATGTCAGCAGTGGCATCGTTAAGATACCCACTTCCTTCATAAGTGGTGTCTTTTGTGGTGCTGCCGGTTCCTTCTGTTTCAAAGTCGTCGGTCTTTGTAAGCGCAATACGGCCGGCTTCCTCATCTAAGACTTTTTGAATTTCTTTTCTTAATTCTTCCTGCTCATCTGGATCAAAGGAGGTTTTTCCGATTCCTCTTGCCTGTTTTCCGGTTCCGTTTGGTGCGCTACTCCCACTTGCTGCCTGCTTTTGCATAGCAGCTTCAGCTTTTTGGGGATGTTTCTTAAGTTCCTCAATGTAGTCCTGCATATAGGGCCAGAGCAAGAGCAGGATATGATTGGCTGCAACAAAGCGTTCTCTTCCGTCATCGGAATAGGCTGCATTGTCAATGTAGGGAATACAGTCATTGATGACATCTAACAAGGGTCCACAATAACCTCCAAGATTGTTAATATCGCCACTCTTCGCATACTGGATCAGCAGATTGATGAGAATCGCCACTTCAAAATGCACTTTTTTAATTTCATCACTTACAGAATCCATGGTCTCGGCAAATTTTAAGTTGTTCAGAAGAATACTGTAACGAACCGTACCCTGGAAGGCATCGCACATTCTGCTCTCGATATAGACATCCTCCATGATATTCACAAGCTGATGGGTGACTAAGGAGATGGCAGAGAGTACGGCTTTGTCATTCTTTGCAAATGCGGTCTTGATCTGTGAAAGCGCATTTTCCTGGGGAAGAGTCAGATCATCCGGCTCTGCTGGATAGAATCTCCCTGTGGAAAGTGTGCTATGGTAAAGAGCAAGCATATCAAAATCAGAATACAGAATATGCCCGCACTCATGGGATACCATACCGTACAGACTAAGATGCTTAAGCTTCCTTGTCGGAAAACGTCTTGTAAGGAAATTCCCGGCGTTAATAGTAATCACGCGATTATCCGTGAAAGCAGCTTCAGCGTCTTCGGAATCGTCGTAGAAGGTTTTAACACGGCTTGAGCGGTGATATCTTTTGGTAATTCCTTCCGCAATATCCGTAAGATATGCGGCATACTGGGGAGAGGAGAAGAACTCCTCATCCGTCAGTTTCCCTTTCTTTTCGGCAATCCGTTTATGGATTGCGATATGTGATGTTCTCATTTGTTTGTCGTTCCTCCTTTGTTTGCTGGCAGACGCTCCCCTAACAATTCCTCCACTGTGTATCCGAAATACAAAGCCATGGCACATAGTACGTGCGCCGGGGGTAAATACCTTCCGGATTCATAGTAGGAGATACTGCGTGGGGAAATCTCAAGATGCTTCGCCAATGAAACTTGCGACAGTTTGTGGCGAATACGCAGATATTGTAGGTTCATTGCCAGATTTGCTTTTAGCTTTTCTTCTTTTTCGGGCATAGGGATTCCTCCTTATGCTGCAAACTTCTGCTCAATGCAGGTATTTAAGATTTCTTCCCGGCACTCAGGATCCGCAGAAGCAGATGCAAGAATCGTGTATTTTGCAGATTCCAATGCGTTTCCGCTCACCATATAGGACTGTACCCAGGAGATCAGTTCCCTGACACCGCAGCTTCCGTCTGTAATCATAGATTCTTTGCAGTGTTCATTTACATCCATGACAGTCGATGCCATTAAAGTTACCGTGGATCTGTCGGTGCAGCCGGTAATGTTCATGGCACGTTCCGTAAGGATGGATACACTGGGCGCATCCATGTCAAAGACCAGGTTCATTCTGGAAATTACCGACTGGTTCATGTCACGGCATCCGGCATAGTTGTTATTTGTGGTAATGATCACAACCGTATCGGGATGTCTGTGAATGACATCACCGGTCGTAAGAGTAATACTGGCACAGCGGTCAAGCAGTGCATTTAGACCTACCAGGACTCCCGGATTAGAAATTACGGTAGGCTCCTGGATCTCGATGACATAGCCATTTTTCATGGCTTCTACGAGGGGAGTCTCCACGTAACGAAAGCGCTGTCCGGTGGATGCGCCTTTAGATTCTGCCCTGGCATCCGTCTCCATAACTTCTAAGAGCTTCTGATAGACTTCATCTTCGGAAACGTCATCCTTATAAATCCCCGTGAGCTTTTCATAAGCGGAAGAGGGATCCATCTGTAAATCAAAGAAGGTCGGATATTCTTTTACACCGGTGTGATCTTTTTCATTTTCCGGAAGCATCTGCCCAAGAAAATCATAGATTTCAGTGTTTGCAGAGCAGGTATAGGACAGATAAGGAAGACCCAGTCCTGCAGCAATCGCTTTGGCAGCCTCTGTTTTACCGGTTCCCGCAGGCCCGCGCATCATAAAATTACGCATGGGCTGCGCAGAAGACGTGGTTGCTTTTGCGTGGGAGCAGATGGTAACTACTTCCGGGGGAATGACATACCAGTCCTCCAGTGTGGGAATTAAAAGCTGTTCTGTAGCGGAAAAATCTCTTTCGGAAAACTTATATTTCCCAATCAGATCTTTCTTGTCTGTGACTACGGAAGCTTTCACTCTGGGAATTGCTGTTAAGATTTCAAACTCACCAAAAAGTACACTGGTAGGAGAGTAGTTTCCGTTCTTTAGATTCATTTCTGTAAGAAGGGGGATATTACCGGTACGTGAATCGGCAATCTTAATTCCGGTATCTCCGAGATTTTTGGCATTTTCAATACGACGGTAGAAATTATCGCAGAGTATAAATGCTGCTTTTTCTGCGGTAGCCATATCGGAAAATCCGGCTTCCTTACATTTTAGAAGAGTATCATAATTTTCCTTAAATTCTTCGTCCTTCATAGCTTCCGGAATCAGGGTAAAAAAGAGGGCACTGCCGGTACAGCCTTTTTCCGATAACATATATACCGTTGCGTTGCTGTTTGCATCCGCAAAGCAGCCTGCCCGAAAGGATCCGCTCTTTTTATTAAATACAACGACATGGATCTGCCCGGTTCTGCTGTGGTATTCTGCCATGATCTGCTCATTTTGTGTACCAATCGCACTGTTTGACATAGAAGAGGAGATGGTCGTGTCCATTTCCATGTATTCCATCAGTGCCTGTAAAACAGGACCGTGGTAGGTAGCCACTGTGGTAGTTGTATTGTACTTTGATTTGTCGGTACTGCTTTTTGTGTGAGCAGCCTTATCAAAGGGTTCCGGCAGACCAATATTCCAGGTCCATTTTTCGTATAAGCGTGTGTTAGCCATTGTTTTTCATCCTCCTTATATCCAGGATACCTGTATGGTATTCCCGGCAATCTTTGCCTCTAATTCGTTGTCACCAAGTACACAAATCAGTTCCTGCCAGTAGTTCTTCCCCGGAAATGCATCCAATGAGCACAGGAAACGTTCCTTTTTTTGGCAGTTGATTACAAGGTCACCATTTTCCTTGATCGTAAGTTTATTATGACCCTGCGCATGAAGCTCTGTGATCTGTTTGTCGAGAATCTGTCGGCCTACCAGATCAAACCATGCCTTTACATCAACCACCGCAGGCTCTTTTGGAATGGATGCCTCGCAGTCTTCGGCATTCTCCGGAAGGAAGTTTCCGATGGTCATGGGTTCAATATGAATCCGCCCATAAAAATCAAAAGATACATCCGCATGGGTATAAGCAGCCATGTTTTCCACCTGGATCCGTACCGTGTCACCGTCCATGAGGTTACGCAAGGTAGGTTCTTTGTCCCATTTCCAGACGGTATCCGGATAGGCAGATTTTAATTTCTCAGAGATCCGAAGCCTGTACTGTGTTATAAGCACCTGCACATCCTCTGAAGAGAGTGTCATGCCGCTCTCCCTGTTTGGGGATAGGATCTGAATACTTTCATTGCTTTGTTGCAGCTTCCGCTTTCGATGCAGTGATTTGCCGCATTTCCTATTTGTGCATCTTTCTGCCCCAAAATAATGGATCAGCAAAAAGAGTACCCAGAGACCAAACAGAATTAAAATAGCAATCTGTCCGGGGTTCTTTGGTACCAGAAGTACAATCGCGAGGATTACGGGCAGCAATATACGGTAGCTTGTGGTAAATACATTCTTTTTCATTGGATTCATCCTTTCTGATTTTGAAAATATGGAAATAAAAAAGAGGAATCACAGTCGTGAAATAATCTCACGATTGCAATTCCTCACTTTTGTCCAGTGCATTAGGCACCAAACGGTAATCCTTCCTCACCACAGTCATCGGCACCGGAAAAACCGGATGCATCCGATTCGGGTGTGTTCTGCGGCGTGTTTTTGGGTTTGCTGGTGTGGGCATACCGCCAGTCATACAGTGTGACCTTGGCACGCCACCCCTCACTTCCGTCATTTCTTTTAAAGGTCTCAAGTTCAAGGTCTCCGGTAATGGTGATAAGACTTCCTTTTTTCACTCCGGCATCTGTCAGCCGTTGTGCAGCTTCTCCGTAGAGGACACAGCTAAAAAAGTTGGGTCTTTCATGTTCCCCATAGCCTTTGTTTACGGCAAGACCAAACTGCACGTATTTGGTGTTTTTCCCATTCGTGCTGGTCTTAAGCTCCACATCTGCGGTAACTCTGCCAGTAGTAGTGATAGTTACAAGATCTCCCATTCTTTCTTCTCCTTTCTGGGTGTCAAAAATTTTTGTAATAAAAAAAGTGCCAAAAAAATGCCACTTTTAAAGATGGCAATTCTTTGACACTTATTACAAACTTAAACAACGTGTGCTTCTATCCCGAATGGGAATGCACAAAAATCAATTACAAGGTAAGAATAGCATAGAGCAGTGCTGCTGTCAAATAAAAAAAGCTCTTTGTTAAAACTAAAAACTAAAATCAACTTAAAGGTCAACTTAAATCAAAAATCAACTAAAATCAAAAATTTTATTTGAAAGCTGTAACATATCAGATTTTTTCGGTAGTATATAATAAAGGGGAGGAAAAAGCATGGATGATAGTAAAATTATAGAGTTATTTTTTGTGAGATCTGAGCAGGCTATAGTAGAACTGTCCTATAAATATGGTGGGGTATGCAGGAAGATTGCTTTTAATATATTAAATGATTTGCAAGATGTGGAGGAATGCATTAATGATACCTATCTAGGAGCATGGAATAGTATTCCACCTCAAAATCCCAATCCGTTAGTTACATATATTTGTAAAATTACCAGAAATATAGCTTTGAAAAAATACCGTTATAATACAGCAAAGAAAAGGAATGGATTTTATGACATTTCACTTTCGGAATTAGAAGAATGCATTCCTTCTGCTCCACAGGGTATATCCGCTGGTACTGAAGGGGAACTGACAAAGGCTATTGAAAAATTTCTAGACACATTGGATAGGAAAAGCCGCGTTATGTTTATAAAGAGATACTGGTATGCTGAATCTGTAAAAGCAATAGCAGAAGAATTGGGTATGGCAGAGAATTCTGTATCGGTAAAACTGTTGCGTATCAGAGAGAAATTGAAGAGGCATTTAGAAAAGGAGGGAATCGTTCTGTGAATAGGGCGGATAAACTTTCAAATGCAATAGGAAACATTGATGATAAATTCATTTTGGAAGCTTTTAGGTACCACCCACAACAAGTAATAAGGCGTAGTATCCGGGTGGCCGTGATAGCAGTGGCAAGTTTATTCCTTATGATAGGGATGACAACATTTATGCATAAGAATAGAGGCATTTCTGTTACCGTTTATGCGTATGAAACAAACAAAGAGATTACAAACGGTGAAGCAATTCTGATATCAGGCCAAATTGGTAATGATGGTCAAATGCGAGGGCATCCATTACAATTTTATGTTTTAGGTGATGATATAAAAAGTATACGGTTTTCTTGTCGAAATGAATGGATTTCATTTGTGGATTGGACGGAACAGAGAGGAGATTATGGCTTGAGCAAAAATTTTACCGTTACTTATGGTGAAAAGGAAGAGGATTATTATTATCTGGTAATTGATTGGATCCCACAAAATATCATCAGAAAGTTAACGGACAATAAGAACATTAAAATATCTGATATGTCACAGGAAGAAAAAGAAGATATTATTGTTATGGAAATAACACATTTGAACGGAAGAACAGAAACGGCCGCAATAAGGATTCGTTTGGACGATAACGGAGAGTTTAAGGCTTCTGTTAGTGAATATCAGATTACAGAGGAGGATAGATTTATATTCCAACCAGATAGTCAACCGATAAAGCATCAGCAGTAACGAGAGGGACAGGGAATGAGAAAAAAAATAAATATTTGGCTTGTACTATTAATAGCACTATTATTTACGGGATGCAAAGAAACTATGCTTCCGGGAGAAAATATGGACACAACAGAGCAGCTCTTAGAAACGGAAATACAGGAGGAGGTGAAAAAGGAAGAGGTTTTAGAAAGTATTGATTATGAAGAAAAGTATGACACAACGAATCAAATGGAGAATACAGCAGAAGATACAGAAACAACAACTGTGATACTTTCAGATGAGGAGTTGGCACATGTACAGATGGCATTGGAAGATTACTACATTTCCATTAACCGCAAACTGCTTAGTTATGTCCGAGCGACCACTGCATGTTCTTTTATACGGGAGTATGAAGGATATGAAGCAAATGAGGTTGTAGTATTTGAGGTATCCGTAGAGAATAGCGAGAACACAAGGTATATTGCAATCGGAAGCAAAGATGGATGGAATAATTGCAATGTATTAAACGAAGGATATTGAAAGGAAGGGTGAGCTTATGGGTAAAAAGAGAATTGGAACTATGGCAGCTGTTGCATTGTCAATGATGATGGTGCTTAGCAATACTGTATTTGCAAGCGAGTCGGAAAGTCCGGAAAATACTATTATGACGGAAATTAGCGAGTATGTAGCAGAACAGTATGGATCTTTAAGCATCGCAGAACAGAAGGAACTGGAAGAGGAAATCTATCAGGAAAAATATGTGGAATCTGCAATAGCTTCTATGAATATAACTGATGAAACCGATGAGAATGTTGTAGATATTGCTTATCAGAATATGATAGCGAGAGAAACATATATTGCAGAACTGATCAGCCTACATAGTGGTGTGAAAACCACGATGGATGATTGGGAGTATAATCTCAATTATTTAAAGAACCACTATGATGAGGTTATGGCAATGGAAGCTGTAAACGGTGTGTATGTAGACTTGTATATTGAGGACTATGAGATTGTACAAGCTACAAGAGATATGCCGGATACACAGATAAATGGGATAAGAGCGAGAGCGTCTTCCTACAGTTCATCAGATGCTGTTTCATACGCAGAGCAGTATTATGATACATATAACACTGCATATCCTGACTGGACATCCTATGGCGGTGATTGCGCAAATTTCATTTCGCAATGCTTATATGCCGGAGGAAAGAGCATGAAAGGAACACCGGGAACATCGACGGCAGCTCAAAACTGGTCAAATTGGTTTTCACAAGGAAGCAGTTGTAATACAAGTTATGTGTCATCGACATGGCGAGGTGCGAATGCTTTCAAAAGTTATTGGCAGAGCAACGCAAGTGGATATTCAACATTTACATCAGTTGGTTCAAGCTCGTATAGTTATGGTTATAAAGGTGATGCAGTTTCCTTGCTGAATAGTAACGGCAGTGCATATCATACATTAATAATTGTTGGATATGATGCGGCAAATAAAGATTTTATTGTTGCAGCACATACTGGAAATACAAAAACAGCACATTTGAGTAATTATTCTCCGGCAGGAGGATTTGTTATTTATAATATGCGGTAAAACACAAGAACTGTAGCAGTATTATATATTAAGGAGGATTGTTATGGTTAAGAGGAATATAAGAAAGTGGTTTGGAGGAATCGTATTATCGTTATGCATAATGATAGGTGCGGGTGTACCTGTATTTGCATATAATGTTTTTGGCTATACTTTGAATGGCGGAGTAGGAAATTACGGGTATAGTACAAGAAATTACTGGATTGACAGTTCAGCCAGTGGTTATACTACAATAATCGATAACGCTGTAAGCACATGGGTACATACCACGTCTAGGCTTAATATTACTACACCAATATCACTTTCAAGGACAACTGTTAAGTCATCAAGTTATTTCGATGTATATTTGGAAGAAATGCCGGGGAGTAGTAGTACTGTGGCAGGTACATACATTTATGTGAAAAATGTAGGCTGTATCAATCCTGGTTTGGAAGCGCCTAATCAAAATTACAGTTGGACAGAAATTATATTAAATTCTAATTCGTTTCCAAACCTACAGGTAAACAATGGTTTAACTACGGCAGAAAACCAGCAGGGTACGGTAGCGCATGAATTTGGACATGCTATGGGATTGGCGCACAGCAATAATAATCCAGATGTAATCATGTGCCAATTGAAATACGGGAGAAGAGTTTATATGCCAATGGCAGATGATGCTAATGGAATAAATTCGTTATATTAAGAGCAGGAGGGCTATAATATGAGAAAAAAATATGCAGGTTCGTTTATAGTAGCATTAACCATATTAGCTTTAGCAGGCTGTGGACAGGGTGAAAATAATCAGCTTTCTAAGGTAGAGAGTGTTCCATATAGTAATGAAGGGGAACTTTTTGAAAGCAACGAGACAAAGAGTGATGAAGCGGAAGAGTCTTTGGATACTATGTATGTATATAGTAATGCGGAAGAACTCAAAGACTATAATACGGTTGACGATTTATTAGACGATGCTTGTGCGCTTGTAAAGGTTAAAGTCCTGCAGGCTGACAGTGCAAACGTTAGAAGCTATATTTACACAACCTATAATGTAGAGATCATAGATGTATTATATGGCAATATTGATGAGACTACGGTAAATGTAAATATGCCGGGAGGTATTATTACAGGCGAAGATGCACAAGGAATGATTTCTGAGGTTACGGAAGGCAAGGACGCTGGTGATTTATCAAACATTGGCAATGTTATTTCAAACGGAAACACAGACCGTTTATTAGCAGTTAATGATGAGGCATACTTATTTCTTATTCCGGAATCGGAAACTGCATATGCAGTAGTAGGTGAGTACAACGGAGAAGTGTTGCTTGAAGAAGGAAATGTCTTTTTGGATAGTAACATTGTTGGATTTCAGGACGGAATTGCAACATACGGATTGAGTGATGGAAGTATAACCGAAAAAGAATTCGTAGAAGCAATAACTGAAATGCTTTCTGACAATAATTAGCACAAAAAGCATATAGAGGTTGCGTTTGTAGCAACCTCTATATGCTTTTCAAAGAAAGAAATTTTAATTATTCATTTTTCCTATCGATAAAAGCATCTATTATTTCGATAATAATGAGAATCATAACTGATGTTTTCCCACCAAAGTACAAATTGCCAACAGCAATAAAATCTTGCTCAGTAAATGCTAACATGAAAGATAGAACCAAATACAATATTTTAATAAAGAATGCAAACTGTTTCTGGGTTTTGTTCTTTGATACTGAAAATTTGTAATATATCCATCCGGAAATTAGTACTGTCACTAAAAGAACTATGTTTTTAATTATAATCATTTTATACATCCATCTCCACAATTCTAGATTAAAAAGGCTCCATAATTCTGGCAGTCATCAATTATGTAATCTATTTTCAAAATTTTATCATTTCTCAGTATCTGAAAGACAAACCATAAATGCACCCCCCAAAATTCGTTAATAAAACAACTTGTTATATTCTGTCTGTGTATCGGCAATGTGATAAATATATACACTTTGGGCTATCACACGATAGATAGCAACATGCTTTTTGCATATAATCATGCGATACCCCTGTTCATTTAACCAGTTATCCGGTGTAAGCGATCCGGAGTCCGGAAAAGACTCCAGACGCTCAATGGCATCCAGGATACTGTCTGATACCTTGATAGCGGTATTTACATCGAACTGAATCGCATAATAGTCTTCTATGGATTTCAGATCTTCCCAGGCAGAGGGAAGAATTTCAACATTATACATTTTTCATGCGCTCCCTGAGTTGTTTTCTGGCTTCGGATACACTGAGGGTAGGAGCACCGTCTATGCGTTCCTGCTCGGCTTGTAAGACCTTTGCACGTAGCTGCAGTGTCTGTTCCCTTTTTTCAAAGGCATCAATACTCATCAAAACAAGATCCCCTTCCCCATTCTTAGTAATATAAATAGGCTCCTTTGTTTCTTTCGCTAAAGTGGAAATAGAACCATAGTCATTTCGTAGTGTTGCGGAAGCTTTAATAATCATTGAAAAACTCCTTTCATATCAATTCTCTGATATAATTATACATATATTATTCCATATAGTAAAGAATAAATACAGTAATGATGATGAAAGGTTAAATCTGCTGAAGAATAATCTGCTGTTTCAGATACAGGTTTGCAATGGCAGACAGCACAGGAATCCGGGAAGAGCTTGTTCTTGCACTTGTCACCAGGGTGTTATAGTCTGTCTCCTCATCGTTATAGAGTGCTTCCATGAGGGCAGTGGAATCCTTCAGATGAGAAATGTGATTTTCATTGCACAGGATAACTTCTGCAGCAGACAGATCCTGGTTTTTTAATAGCTGCATGACCTGTGATTCTAAAGGATCCAACCGGACAGAATGGAAAATACACAAAGCAGTTTTAAGCGGCACCTTGCGGGATAAGAGGAGTTTCACAAAAGTAAGCAGCTTGACAGGAATGCTGTTTGGCACCGCCTGAAGCTGCAGGTGGCCGATCAGAGTATAGAGTGCATCCACGCCCACATAATCTTCCCCACAGACTACAAGCTTTCGCTGTAAAAGTCTGTTTAGATACTGGTCGAACTCTTCCTCACTAAGGACATGGAGTTCTCTTTCTTTTTCATAAAACTCCTTTCGCAGTTCATCATAGGTTAAGATCCGGAAAGAAAGACAGGACCATAATACAAGTTCCATGGAAGTCAGACCATATTCCCTGTCTGCGCAGACAATGGTGGGAAGTCCATGTTTATTGAATTTGAAGGTTCCAACAGCAGTGTAAAGTCTAATCATAAAGTATCACTCCTCTAAAGTTTTTATGCTGATAAAAAATAGTACATCCGCAGTTTCTGCTTTGCCCTGAAGATCCCGGTGGAAACGACACTGTGGCTTACCTTATAGTAAACGGCAAGCTCAGAGATGTTGTACCCACAGAGGCGGTTTAACAGGAACATTTCCAGGTGCTTCCTGGCAGGTTCTGTCTGGTTATTTTCATAAGCCTTTAACATGAGACGCATTTCCAGATCGGAAAATGCCTGATCGTTTGGATCCTTCAGCACATCTGAAAGTGTGAGATCTTTGTCATCAGATAGCGGGGCATCCAAAGAAACGGTGCTTCCCTGCCATTTGGCTGCCTTTCTACACTGGGACAGCAAGGCGTGGCGGATCACAATGGATGCATATGTGGGAAAGGATGCGCCTTTATCCTGTTTGTACTGGATAGCTGCATGGCAGAGTGCCTCACAGCCGGTCTGGTATAGGTCATTGTATTCTAGTTCCTCCCTATTTTTGTTCATGCTTATGGTGTTAAGAATAATGTTCCTGATAAGATATAGGTGTCCCTCCACTAACTGTTTTTCATTTTCGGTCATCATGCCTATTCACCCCCTTATGCGACTTTCACATGGTGGTTTGTAAGTACTTTTCTGCATTCATTCATCAGGCAGTCACACCGGTATTCAGAGAATTGTCCGATATGTGCCTGTGAGTCATTTAAGCAGAAGATATCCTGGATCCAGCGGTAAGCATCGGCTCTGGTAAAGATACCGTTCTTCCAGATGGCATCGAAGAGTTTATGGGTTTCGATCCGTTTATGCCTAAGATCACCATTGGCAAGGGATCCTTTGGGTTCAAAGGTTCCGGCGTGGACACCTACATAGGAATCACATTCCGGGTAGCCGGAGCAGACATAAAGGTATTCCTCTAAAGCACGGTCCTTGTAGACGTAAGAGGCTTTTCTTAATACGGCAGTTTTGCCACAGTAAGGGCATTTCATGTTCTTGGGTTTCATTTTGGTTTTCATGGTGATCATCTCCTTTCTACGTAGGGAATACGTAATAAATAGTGTTTATAAGTATATTTTAGAAAAGGGTGCAGGCAGTGCCTACACCCGTGGAGCAGTTTCTACTGCAAAGATCTGCCAGACTGGAAAGAAAAGGAAATTATGAGAAGAGATTTGTAATTTCCGTAGTAATTCTGGGAATCACGGTATTATTAAAGATGTTGGTAAGTGCAGCAAGAAGCAGCGCACCCAGTACGACGGCAATGATGATCTTGACACCATCGGAAATGTAGAAATCGCCGCGCTCATTGCTAAGAGCGTTGTGGATACGGGTTTTCATGGATAAAATTTTTCTGTTCATTGGATTCTCCTTATGTTTGATAGGTGTACGGGTTACGAAAAATTTTTTACATGGGGTCACCTCCCTTACGCCTTTTGTCATTAAAAAAAGGCCCCGAGGGACCCGATGACTTCTATGGACAGGACGACCACATAAATAAGCAGGATGCAGAATAGCATCATCATGGAATATTTCTGCATCTGCTTGGGGCGTTTGGCGGCTTCTTTTTTCAAATTATTCTGCTCAATCTGCCGCATATCGAAAGAGAGCATCTTAAAGTACATCTGTTGATCGTCACCGCGCAGTGTTCCGATCAGCCCCCGGATGATATCCGATAACATGGTAGACCCCACACGATTTTGCAGGTGAAGCAGGGCATTTTCATAGTTGCCGGTACGCATATCAGCAATAGTGGTATCCAGTTCGGCACCAAGGTTTGGACCGGCAATCCGTCTGTAAGAGACAAGGAGCTTTAGAACATCCCTGTCGGTGGCAAGGCTCTGCCCGATGCTGATGCAGAACCTGGGAAGCTCGGCTTCGATAAGTTTCTTTCGTTTTTTAACGAGGTCGAAAGCCTTGTAGTAGGTAGAAAACCACATTAGAACCGCTAGTCCCAGTATCAGGAATCCAAAAAGTGGTGAGGATAAAAAAAGCGGCAGCGATAAAGCTGCCACAATGAGGGAAGTAAATAGTGCCTTCAGCGTATAAGTTTCTGGTGACAAGTAAATCCCTGCTATGGACAGGGTAAGGGCTAGCTTCCCACGTTTTATGGGATCCAGCTTTAGTAGCGGGCTGAATCGCTCTGCTATTTTGGTAAGGTACACATCGAATAGATTTTCCTTACCGATACCAGTCTGCTTTTTGGCAAGTAACATCATCTTGGATGTCTTTGGCGTAGGCACATCCACAATGGCACAGGATAGATGATATAGTCCAAGTGCGAGCAGGCCACAGGCAGACATTATAAGTAGTGTTGTCATAGGTTACCTTCTTTCTTACTTGTATTCCACAGGTTTTGACAGTGCCATGATTCTGGTAAAGGAAAACAGTACGATGACAGCACAGACTGCCAGGGTGATTTTTCCGGGAATGGAATACATAAGAGTTTCAAACCAGGAGTGATTTAAGACATACAAAAGAGGGATGTTGCCAACGACTAAGAACATCATGGCAAAGGCTTCTTTTTTGGGTTCATTAATGATCGCTTCAAGCTCCGACTGAAGGATCCGCTGATCCGAAAACTTCTGCACCGTGTAAGTTAGGGTGTTTCGCATGGTACGATCCGACTGGCACTGGATCAGGGTATTACACCACTCATGAAAGATCTGGTTTGGTATTTTCATCTTCAGGTTGTTTAGCGTCGAGATCATATTGGCGTTTAGCATTTCCGACTCTGTAATGAAACTTTCAAAATGCCCCTTTACCGGAGGATTTAAGTACGGCAGATTTTCTTTTATCGCGGTCAGCAGGTCACCGCTTCGTAAGTACGAGGTAGTAATCACAGAAATAGCAGTTTCCAGCTCCTCATTTAAGTGCTTCTTATAGACCGCCGCGGTACTTCGTAGGTACCAGATCGGAGTAAAAGCAAATCCAGCACCTAAAATAGGAACCATAAACGGATTGTCAAAAAGGATCGCTAAGAGTGCCCCTAAAATAAACAAAAGAAGGCAGATACGCTTTACAGCAGAGAATCTTGTGGCTCTTCCGGTGGCTACTAGGAGCTGTTCCACCTCTAAGACTTCCCGGTTAAAGAATCCCTTTGCAGGTTTCCCAAGGAGAATGTCCATGTCATCTTTTAACGTGCTCTTCTTACCGGGAGAGAACACTTTAAGAAAATCCGAAAAGCGGACGTTAAATAGGGAAAACAGGGAACTTAATAGTAATAAAAAGATAATAATCTGGATCCAGTACACGCTACTTTCCTCCTTCCTTGCATGGGGCATCCGGTAAAAATGGCTTTAGTTTCCCGGCAGGGACCCCGTTGTCTAACATCCGGCGCTTTAAGTTATCCGAGATGCCGCCAAGCTTTTTATGGGAGCCGATGACGGTGATGTTGCCATATGCATCTGTGATATTGTCGGTGACATCAAACTGGTATAAGGGATGGAAGATTAGTTCCCCATCCTTATAATCTTCCCCTTCAATGATCTGCATGGTACGTCTGGAGCCGTCTTCGAGCTGCTTTGTGAAGACCACGATCGGATAGGCTTCCACCATGATCTGCATCAGAATTTCATCGGCCATGTTGTATTTTCGCTTTGCCAGCGTCATCATACGACGGTAGGTAGACTCCGCAGAATTACTATGGATGGTGGTTACTACGGTGTGACCGGTTCGGGAGCTTTCCGCGACGGACAAAGCTTCTTTGGCGGAACGCATTTCTCCAACCCCGATCACGTCCGGATGCTTACGAAGTACTCTCTCTAACAGAAGATCCTGGTCGATATCCAGGGCAGGATTTTCACTGGGACGGGTTAGCAAATGGACCACACTGTTGATGGCGTGCCCCTCGGCATCCCGCTTGATCAAATCAAATTCCCTACTGCCTTCCTCAATGGTAATGAGCCGCCTGTTGTTTGGTACCATGGATAACAGCCAGCTCATAAGGGTAGTTTTCCCGGATCCGGTGCTGCCGGAGATGCAGACGGATACCCCATAACGGATACAGCAGGTGAGAAAATCAAGCATCTCTTCTGTGGCGGAACCGGAGGCGATAAGCTTATCCTTGGATACGGACTGTTGGTTTACGATACGGATAGAAGCATTGATGCCGACTTCCGGATCCACTATGGGCGTTTTATCCACAGAGATACGGATATTCTTATCAAGAAATCCGATCACGGAGGGCATGGTATCGTCGATCACCATACCACAGGTGTTAAGAAGCCTTCTGGTCACGTCGATAGCAGCCTGGGGTGAGGGAAATCGGTCTGGGATCTTCTCGGAGTGTCCTCCACTGGTAATGACTTCGATATCATCATAGGCATTGATGTTTACTTCCTCTACGCCTGGTTTATAGATCCACTTCTTTAAGAAGGAGATGCCTGCCATATCTTCGTAGAGGCTGTCTACCAGTTCTTCCGTTGTCTGTCCATCTACGTGATAAGAGCGGTTTTGTACATATTGTAATATGTAATCCTTCAGTAACTTCCTGGCTTCCTCGGGATTCCCTTCGTTTGATAGGGTATCTGCGTGATTCTGTGTGACGAATCTTTGGACATCCGTAAGGATCTGTTCATAGGTAAGCCCTTCCGATGCCTTCGAGGAAAAGAAAAGGTCATTCAGACGCTCCATTTGTGCTTTCCTCCTTTCTGACCGGTGCATCCGTAAATTCTTCCTTGGCAGGATCTATCAGGAGACTGTCCGGCAGATCCTCTGTGGAATCGGAAAGCTTATTTTTTACTAGCTTCAGAGCATTTAAGTAGCGTTGATTGCAGTAGGGAAGTGCCCGGAACATCTGCCCACTGGTGCCGCACCGTTCGATTTCCTTTGTGTAGGGCAGGATCCCGTCAAAACCACCGATCAGATTATCCATTTCATCGATAGCATGAAAAGGTCTTGCAAGTCCGGCAAAGGTCAGCTGCTCATCAAATTTAAACTTACTATCCGTAAGCAGGGCTTTATGAGCCCTGAAGTAGCTTAAGCCCCGCAGATCCGGTGTAATGATCCGGACAACCAGGTCGGCAGCTTCCATCGCTGTCGGCGCAAAAAAATTGAGCATATTTGCACTGCAGTCGATCAGGATGTAATCGACAAGCTTTGCACATTCGGAAATGAATATTTTGATTTTCTCGTATTTTAATTCCGGATAACTAAATGGATTTTCCCCAGCGGCATATCCTAAGACTCCGATAAAGGGGTATTCCTTTAATACCATGACACGTTCTGCAATCAGGGCGTTGTTGATCTCCAGAGCGGTTAAGACATTTCCGATGGATGCGGAGGTTTCTAAGATCCGGTCAGGCATCCAGACAGGAAGCATTGGTGTGGAAGAGTCAGCATTGATAATCAGGGCCTTTTTCTTCCCGGCGGTTAAAACTTTTGCAAGATTGCAGGCAAACATGGATTTCCCACTTCCGGGATTCCCCCAGATGGTAATGATTTTTCCCATAGTAACCTCCTATTCTGCAGCGACAGGCTGCTCTTCGGTAGCACCTGTGGTCTCTTCTGCGTCAGGAGCAACTGCTGGCGTTTCTGGGGTAAGAGATGAGGTAAGTTCCTCTTCGGTGGTTCCGTCTCCATAAAGAGTTACCAGGATGTCTCCCTGCCTTCCTAAGAGATCTTCTGCAAGAGCCTCATTACCACGACTGATGAGAGCAGCGTGAAGAACTCCTTCATTTTCAAACCTGGTTAAGAGCAGAGCCTGGACAGGTGTGGCAAGCACCGTGATGGTAGCGGTCTGTTGTCTTTCTTCGTCTTCCGCAGGTGGTGTTGTGTAATCAATGGGAAGACCCTCAGAGTCCGTAACCCCAAGAACTTTTACATAACGAAGCTCCGGGATATCTGCCACAGGTTCCAAGACATCCTCTTTGTCATAGTGGAAGAGCCTGATAATGTCATTGGCCTGCAGCTTATCGGACAGGCCGGAAGCCAGAGTCTGGGTGGTAATGGAAATGGCAACATAACCATCCGGGATATGATTGAGGGACAGATCCGAGGATAACGGATCTTTGCTTAACTTTGTGGGGAGCAGATAGTCTCCGGCATAGAGATTTGTGGTGGCATAGGTACCTGTTACATCGGAAATCTCCTTGGCGAGACCATCCGGCAAGTTGTAGCCACCCACTTCAACGAGCTCTACGTCGGCGGAGGTGACGATGCTTCCTCTTGCTACATCTGATTTCATGCGCACGATCTGTGTGGTGTGGCTGGTTTTACTGGTCACGGCGGGAATTGCAATAAAAGCAACGATGGCAGCCAAAATAAGACTTAAAACGCCATAGATAAAACGGTTATTCATTTTCATAGGTTTGTCTCCTGTATCAAAATAGTGAAAGAATCTCATAAAATAAGCACCCAAGAAACAAAAAGGGTGCAAAGGGGATGGCAGTAGGTTTACTTTTGTATTGAAGGCGCAAGGGCAGTGCTGCAAAGATGGCGGCTGTGCCAGACAGGATAAGAATCTGGAACAGCCCAAAGACTCCGTAGTAGAGCCCCAAAACGGTTACAAGCTTGATATCGCCGCCACCGATCCCACCATTGGTTGCGACTGCAATGATGAGAAGTAAGAAAAAACCAACACTGCCACCCAGGCAAGCCTTAAAAATAAGAAGTGGCAGGGAAGGTGCGATACCCAGGATAAGCTTTAGCAGGATACCGAAAAGACACCACAGGGATAAAAACACCAGGGCAGTGTTCTTTATCAGATGGTGCCTGAAATCGTAGATCCCGAATAAAAGAAGGAACACCAGGGTAAGGATCCGGTAGATCAGGTAAAGGCTACTCACGCTTACTATACCAGTCATCATACATGGAGCCCTGAATATATACGGAGTCGGTAACACCGGTAGAGAGCATTCCGGAGGGCGTCCACATATCCATCACATAGGTATACACCGGATAATAGCCGTCCGGGTACCAGACGGGAGTGAAATGTACGCGCCTTGCGTAAGTCGAGTATTCATTTTCTTTGAAGGAAAAGGTATTTGCACCGGTTTTCTCAAGTAGCCGCCAGTAGGTATCATAGGAAAATTCTGGGAAATAAGATACTGCGGACTGAACCTGCGTATAGTGGCTGCCCGGCGCATTGACCGTGAAGCTTGCGTTTAAATCTTCCTTGATGCCATACCCGCTTTTCATGGTATCGCCGCTTTTTGTGGGGACAATATCATCGGGGGATATATCGGATGAAGCAAATAGCGCCGCGTGGTATCCGGTGGAGGTAAAGTCATACCAGCCATTATCGACCCATTCCCCATCATCCACCCATTCGCCATGGGCAGTAGTGCAGCCTTTGGGGCAGCTTTTGCTATGCCCCTCCGATTCCCAGTGCCAGTCGGGTTCCCATTCCCATTTTGCGTGCCAGGATGCACTCCAGACAGACCAGGAAGCGTTCGTCTTTACCGGCTCTGCGGGAAGGGTGGATGTGGAAAACCCGGGGTTGGTATCCGTAGCAAGAGGATCCGGTGGAACATTTTCTTCCAGGGAAACAATTCTTGCTAGGAACGAAGTCTTTGCAGTACCGGCTCCATTTACGGATACACTGATCTTTACTGTGCCGGGATCCTTTGGAGTATGCCATTTGACCCAGACAAGCTGCGATCCATTCTTTGGCATAACGATATTGGATACGGTATAAGTGCCGCCATTAATGTAAAAGGTTGCTTTCGCCGGATTTTTCGGG
>UMFN01022681.1_pt1 | contig 32853 bp, 30 predicted proteins | sample 1965021 | NCBI WGS metagenome assembly UMFN01 (sample SAMEA4836047, study PRJEB28245) | human gut metagenome | biome: gut microbiome; material: fecal sample | place: Denmark | collected 2008
GCAGCCAGGGCCCCCGGATTGGCGGTAAGCTTTTTCGCTTCCTGCATCTGCTCCAGGGAGCCGAACAGCTCCGGAAGCTTCAGAAAAGCCATCTTAAGCCCTTCGTCCATGGACTGGTTCTTCAGCAGACCCTCCACGGCAAAATAGTTCTTGTTTTCAATGTACTGATTCAGCTCTTCCTCCACTTCCTCTTCCAGCCCCGCCTCCTTTAGAAGGCTTCTGTAAAACGCCACCTGACCCAGCTCCACCTGGAACTCCTGAAGGCCAGCCTGTCTCAGGCTGTCAATGACCATGGCAATCATCTCGGCATCCGCATCCTCGGAATCATCCCCAATCAGCTCAGCCCCTGTCTCAGCCCGTTCCTTCAGGCGGCCCTGGTAGCTGCTGTTATTCTTAAAGGTGCGCTCCAGATAGCAGAGCCGAAGAGGCATGTGGTCGTCCATAAAGTATTTGGCCACGCACCGCGCAACCGCCGGCGTCATATCCGGCCTCAGCACCAGTGTATTGTTGTCCCGGTCAAAGAACTTAAACATCTCCCTGTCCGGCACGCTTCCCCTGTCCTTGCTGAAAATATCAAAATATTCAAAACTCGGAGTCTGGATATGCTCATATCCGTACAGGTAAAAGATATCCAGAATCTTGTCCTGTACTGCCAGCTTCTTCCTGCATTCTCCGTTATAACTGTCCTTTACGCCCTCCGGCGTATGAATCAACCGATTATTTCCTGCCATCCTGTTCCCTGCCTTTATATTTTTCCGCACTTTCATCCCCTGTGCTTTCCTATGTTAAAGCGCTAATTCATTAACGTGATTGTTTCATTATAGAGGAAAACCATGCGGCTGTCAATCCTATTTTCGCGTGCCCGAACCAGTTTCGGGATTCTATTCTGCTCATAGTGCAATATACCTTATTATACTTTTATTTACAGGACTGGTCAATGAAAATGTACCCGCAAGGAGGCATGCGGGGAGGTATGGAAGATGGGGATGAAAGAAGCGTATAAAAGAAGGTATGAAAATAGGATAAGAAAACAGGATAGCCGTACGGACTAAAAAAGGACCCGCACAGGCAGCATGGAAGGCGCGGCGCTTCACGCGCAGCCTCCTATGACCTTCTGTCCAGGTCTTTTTGTATTTCTTCCAGATAGTGGACCAGAAAGCCGGCATGGGAACGGACCCGCCAGTTTTTGTCCACCTCGTCGTAGGTAAAGCTTTTGCGCCCTCCCTCCTCCATCCGTTTCCAGTATCCCTCTATCTGTTCAAAAGGCAGGTAATATATCTCGTCCAGGCCGGTAAAATAGAGAATGATAAATGCAATTCCGCCCTGTTTCTCAAATTCCCCCATGAATTCGATCTGGTGGGGATGGATATTTTGAAGGGGAAATGTCTTTACCGCGCATTCCTTGGCATCAAAACACACCGGAATCCCCTGCACGGCCCCGATATAGTCCACGGTACTCTTCTGGCCAAAATAGGCCAGGGTGATGTGGCGGCTGGACTTGTCAATTTCAATGGGAGTGATGGGCGTCGGTATCTTCTGTATCAGAGCCAGCTTCTTTTCCCTGTACAAATCGTTGGTATGGTTAATCAAATCTTCAAGGGTAGAGCCCCTTAATCCTCTGGAATTCCAGGTACCCATGTCAGTTCATTCCTTTTATGTATTCTGTATTTGCAGGATAGTGTTTCCCATGTGTCTCTATCCCGTGCATCAGATAAGTATATCAAAATCAAGGATATTTCACAAGCACCGCAATTTCAAAAAAAATATAAAGTAACGGAAAGGATTCCGGAGCCTCAATCGTATTAATAGTGAACGAATCAAAAAAGGAGATTGAAAAACATGAAAATCAGAACTATAATGACAGCAGCAGCCACAGGCATTCTATTAACCGCAGCGGGAAGCAGTCTTGCATGGGGTGCCGGCCGGACCTGTCCCAGAGGATATGCTGGCTGTACGGACTATGAATACTGCAGGAGCCACGAACACGGAGACTGCGAAGGCCGCTGGTCTGAGGACGGGGATTGGATATGCCCGGACGGAAACCATGGACAGACGTCCTCACCAGGCACTTCAGGGTATGGATGCCATGGCGGAAACAGCCCTCATGGCAGACGCGGCTGCGGTTCACATTACAGATAGAAAAACGGTACTGCTCCTGGCAGTACCGGACATATGGAGCGGCTATGCGGCAGGAGTCAGATGTAGGAGGCCATGACCATGGCTGATACAAAAAGCCCGGATCTGTCCCATGTGCTGGAATACGTGATGAAGCTTCCTGATAAATACAGAATCATCGTTTATCTGCATTATTATGAGGGTTACTCAGCCGGGGAGATTGCGGGTATTTTACATAAAAATGTCAATACCATATATACACATCTGTCAAGAGCGAAAGCCGGTGCCGCGCAGAATGAAATGGGCGGTATCCCTTGCCTGTCTCCTGCTCTTTGCCACCAGCGGCCTGGGCGGTCACAGCCTGTACTACACGAAAGCAGCCGTCATCAGCATAGATGTGAACCCCGGCATTGAACTGGACATCAACCGCTGGGGAAAGGTGGTGGGCCAGACCACCTACGGGGAAGAAAGCGAGACCGTCCTCCAGACCCTTTCGCTGAAACACCTGGAATATGAGGAGGCACTGGCGCTTCTGCTGGGCAGCGATGCCATGCAGCAGTATCTGAAAAAAGACGCCCTTGGCACCATCCATCTGTCCTCATGCCGGACAGCCCCTTCCATATCTGAAATCTGCTCGTAGCCTTTGGCCTGAGTCCAGGAAAATTCCAGGTTTTCATCCAGGCCGTCTATCTGGAAATAATATCCGGCCAGCCCTTTCTCCGTGTCAATCTTCTTGGATGTGGTACAGAACTCTGCCAAAATCTCACGGTATCCGGCGTCCCCGGCATCATGGTTTTCGCTGTGCGTTCCCATCCGCTCTGCCGTATACCCCATATCCGGTATTCCCGGTCCAAAACAGCGCATATCAAAGCTCCGGGAACCCGCCTCCATGTCATTCCCCATTCGGTTTTTCCTGTAGTCCAATATACGCAGTTCAGCGACCATCTCATTATTCTGCAGCATTCCACGCACCAATTCCACTGTCACCCCATTCCTGCTGACAGAATATCCGCTTTCATTTTCCAGAACATACACCGGATACGGTGAATGGGCTATGATTCCAAATCCTGGGGCAAACTGATATGCAGGTACAAAGCTGGATGCTTCCTGCGCGTTTTGCCGTCCCTCACCGCACCCGGCACACCCCAGAATAACCAGAAAAATCCCTGCCATGATTCCCGCCTTGCCCCCTGCCCTTTCTGCCCATCTCCTTCCCCAACCGAAATGTTTCATAATACTGCCTCCATTCCCCCTGTGCCCAAACGAACTATACTATATTATCCAGTATATTGGACCAAAGAGGGCAAGTCAATGAAGGTTTTGGGATATTAAGGATATCTTCATAAAATCGAAAAACAAGTTATACGGGAAACGGTATGGAAGCTTGACGCATTCATGTAAATGTTTATATTGACATATGTTAACATCAGGAATATACTATATGTTAACACCTGTTAATTTGAGGGGATGTAATATGAATACACATACAAGAGAAAAAAAGCCATATCATTTTGGTAATTTAAAAGAAACGCTCATCGAACAGGGAATTGAGCTAATTCATGAGCGGGGGATTGAAAAATTTTCTTTACGAAAGGTGGCGAAACAAGTAGGTGTATCAGCAACTGCCTGCTATAATCACTTTGGAAATATTGATGAGCTGCTCCGGGGAATGTACTCTTATGTGATCGACAGATTCACAGCCGCTCTAAAACAGGCAGTTGAAGATAATCCCTGTCATAATGTTACAATTTCTATGGGCGTGGCCTATGTGGAATTTTTTGCAAAGTATCCGCACTATTTTAATTTCTTATTTGACAGTGAATATCTGGGTATTCAAATAAAGGAAACTGAAATCACATGGAACAGCTCCTTTACTCCATTTGAAATTTTTGTAAATGGTGCAAAAAGAGGAATGAGGGAACTAAACATTGATGAAAAAGAGTTAAGAGACGACCTTTTGGTAATGTGGGCAGCCGTACACGGTCTGGCAGCTATGGCTAACATGAAAGGCGTACAGTATGACAATGGTGATTGGGGCGCTCTTACAGAAAGAATACTGCTTAACAAGGTAATACTGTAACATGAGTTGAAAACCAGGAGGAACTTATTATGACGGAATCAGAAGCAATCAGAGCAAGACACGCAGTCAGGAATTATACAACGAAACCACTCTCACCTGCGGTTATTGATGGACTGAAAGAAGAAATTGACCAGTGTAACCGGCTGGGACAGCTGCATATCCAGTTAGTAACGGAAAATGGGGAGGCATTTAAAAGCATGATTCCCCTTTTCGGGAGATTCAAAAATGTAAAAAACTATATTGCTTTGGCAGCCAAAAAGCAAGACGGTTTTTATGCGGAGTGTGGCTACTATGGAGCGCGTCTCATGGTTAAGGCTCAACAAGCAGGTCTTAACTCGTGTTGGGTCACAAATACATACAATGCGAAAAAATGTCCTGTTTCGTTAGATCCCCATGAGGAGCTGGTTGGTGTCATCGCGATTGGTTATGGCACTACTGACGGTACGCAGCATAAGTCAAAGAGCATGGAAAAATTATGTAAGCCATGCAGTGACAGATGGTTTATAGATGGCATGAATGCGGCTGTTCTTGCTCCAACCGGTCTCAACAAACAGAATTTTTTTATCGAAGCTAGTGGGAATACCGTATCCATCCGCCCAAAGGATAATCGCCCTATGTCCCAAATTGATATTGGCATTGTGAAATACCATTTTGAGGTTGGCGCCGGAAGGGAAAATTTTATTTGGAAATGATTTGAAACTTATATCTGCAGGCTGTCGCAGCCCCTATGTTCTGGGACCACGGCAGCCTTTTGGGAACCTCTTCACCGCCTGCCTGTTCTTTACTTTTTCACTGGAAAGAAAATCTCTGTCTCCCACTCATCCGGCGGAAGCTTGTCAAACTGGTTCTTGCGGTAAATCTCATAAGGCATTCCATTCATATGATAGCCATTGGCGTTAATCCAGGCCACGATGGCGCCGTAGGCATCCGGCAGTCCTGAATAGGGGCCCCTGTGGATAGTCGCCGCACACAGACAGCCCGGCATGATAAAGTCAGCCTTATCCCGCTCCGTGATACCCACTCCCAGTTCGATATCGCTGTAAGCCGGGTCAAATTCCTGGTCGTGATAGACAGCCATGATCACCCCGTTTATGGTCATGTGTTTCCTGGCAATTTTTTCGTATATCTTTCCATAGTATGTGCCGAATTCCTCCACTGACATCTTGTGTCTATGGGTAACAAGAACCTGTTCCTCCGCTTCCTTTATCTGAATCTCATAATTGTTCTGATAACTCATAATGTCACCTGTCCTTTCAAATTCTTCCAGATGATACCCCATTTCCCTGATAGTTATGGAAATATACTCCATCTGCCGCTCCAGGCGGAATCTTTGTTTGTACAGCTGCCGCAGCAACTCCCTGCTGTCCGGGATGGTAAGCAGAGCCTGAATTTCCGTAAGGGAAAAACCATACCGTTTCAGCCTTCCAATCAAAAGCATGGTGCCAATCTGAGAGTCCTCGTAGTACCGGTATCCGTTTATCTCATCTGTTCTCTGGGGCTTTAAAAGGCCTATCTTATCATAGTGACGCAGTGTCTTAACGCTCACCCCACATACCTTTGACATCTGTCCTATGGTCAGCATGGTTCCGCTCCTCCATTCATTTTCTGTTTGCCTGATTCGAATCTGTTCCAAGTATAAGCTCTGACCTAAGGGCAGAGTCAACAGGTTTTTCTAAAAAACGTCCCGAAGCTCGTCCCTGTCTTTTCCTGGCTCTCACAAACACACGGCCCGGATGATACTGGAAATCAGCACAGCCAATAATACCAGGGCTATCAGGATATAAAGCATCCTGTCATTCTTAAGAAGGACCCCTGTTTTATCCACTCCGCTCCACTTCACACCTCTGTCACGGCAGAAATTGAGAAATGCATCCATTTCCCCATGGTCCTTAAACACCAACTTGGGAACCGGGATACACTCTATCCCGCGTCCTGCCCCTGTATTCACGAAATAAAATGTGTCCTCAGCTTCAGCCAGACAATTATAATCCTTCCAACCGTACCCTGCAAATTCCAGCCCCCTCTTCATGCAGATTCCATGTTCCCCAATGGAAAGTTCCCACCTTCCAATCCCTTTTGACGGCATCCATCAAAAGTTAAATAAGCCCTCCGCAGCATGCCCATCATCCTCCACTGCCTGCGGATTTTGAAATTGCTCCAGGAAGCGGTCCATAGTTACCCTGTCCGGGAAAATACGTTTAGGAACAGCCAGTATTCCGCCAATTCGCCTTTTGTCATCTGGAATTCCAACTGTATTTCATTATTTTGTCGTTCCATATCTCCCCTTCTTCCCTATGTCCTGCCCTTGGTTTTCAATTACTCCTCCATTGTACCATGTAACGAAAAAACCCCAGCATTTTCTGCCGGAGCTTTCCATTCATTTATGTCTCATGCTTAATCATTGTCTTACGAAGCCGCATACCGCAAAAGCCAAATAAAGCCGTATAAAACCTACTCCATCTCAGTCCTGAACCGCTCAGCCTGTTCCGCAATCAATTCCTTATCCTCGAAGTAATTGATTTTCATGGCCCTCTTCATCTCAGCCAGGGTCTGGGCTGCCTTCTGCTCTGCCTTGCGGCTGCCCTCCTCCAGGATGCGGTAAACAGCAGGAATGTCCTTGGCGATTTCCCTGCGGCGCTCACGGATGGGCCTCAGTTCATCCTGAAGCACGCTGTTGAGGAACCGCTTCACCTTCACATCACCCAAACCGCCTCTGGTGTAATGAGCTTTCAGCTCATCCAGGTTCTTATAATCCGGCAGATATTTTTCAAAATGCTCATCCCGGCAGAACGCATCCAGATAAATGAACACTGGATTTCCTTCCACCTGTCCCGGATCCTCCACCTTCAGGTGATTCGGATCCGTGAACATGGACATGATTTTCTTCTTTATCTCGTCCTCGGAATCAGACAGGTAAATGCAGTTTCCAAGGGATTTGCTCATCTTAGCCTTGCCGTCTATACCGGGCAGGCGCAGACACGCCTTATTGTCCGGCAGAAGGATGTCCGGCTCCACCAGGGTCTCCCCGTAGACACTGTTGAACTTATGGACGATTTCCCTGGTCTGCTCAATCATAGGCGCCTGGTCCTCTCCTACCGGAACAGTGGTTGCCTTAAAGGCAGTGATGTCCGCTGCCTGGCTGATCGGATATGTGAAGAAGCCCACCGGAATGCTGGCCTCAAAGTTGCGCATCTGAATCTCAGATTTTACGGTAGGATTGCGCTGAAGCCTGGATACGGTCACTAAATCCATATAATAAAACGTCATCTCGCACAGCTCAGGCACCTGTGACTGGATGAACAGAACGGATTTCTCCGGGTCCAATCCGCATGCCAGATAGTCCAGAGCCACCTCTATTATGTTCTGACGCACCTTTTCCGGGTTGTCCGCATTGTCTGTCAACGCCTGGGCATCGGCTATCATAATATAAATCTCATCAAACTCTCCTGAATTCTGCAGCTCCACCCTGCGCTTTAAAGAGCCCACATAATGTCCTACGTGAAGCCGTCCTGTGGGGCGGTCACCGGTCAGTATAATCTTTCCCATCTGATATATCCCTCTCATTTCCTCAGCATCAGGCCATCATTGGCCGGAAAGCTGTTTTTTACTTGTACAGAACACGCCTGAAAATTCCCTTCTGCCAACCATTCTCCACACGGAGAAAGCAGCAGCAAAAAATGGCAATTTCAAACATTATCTAGCATAACCCAAAGATGAATTCCTGTCAAGAATTCCCTGCCCAGGTCCGGGATAATGTCAGAAATAATCATCCCTGTCTCGGTCCGGGATAATCGCCCTGGCTTCCGGAAGGCAGCCCTATCCCCTCACCTTCCATAACCGTGCTGAAAATCACCGGCAGACCGGCGGTAAACTCCTCTCCCCTCAGATGCTCCAGAGGCGCGGGAAGTGTTTCGGGCATGACCAGCCTCCAGGAATGAAGGAGCTGGGACCGGACCGCGTACTTCTTTTTCACTGCATCGTTTAAGCTGCGGCTTCCATACTTATAGTCTCCCACAATCGGATGACCAATGGACGCCAGATGGGCACGAATCTGATGGCTTCTTCCTGTAATCAGGGTCACCTGCAGCAGTGTGAATGTTCCGTTGCCGGACAGCGGCAGATATTCGGTCATGATAGGGACGCTGTTCTCCACTTCCAGAGGATAAATGCTTACGGTATTCGTGCTCTCATCCTTTTTCAGGAAGCCCGCAATCAGCTGTTTCTCCTTTATCTCACCGGCAACCAGACACTGGTAGTACTTGTGTATGCTTCTGTCCTTAAACACCTCATTCATCACCTGGAGGCCCGCCAGGGATTTTCCGGCCACCACCAGTCCGCTGGTGTTTCTGTCCAGCCGGTTGCAGATAGACGGCTTAAAGGTGCGCAGCTGGGATATGGGAAGCTTTCCTGAATCAATAAGATAATTAAGGATGTATTCATTTAGGGACATGTCGCTGTCCTTTGCCTTCTGTGACAGCATGCCGGATGGTTTATTCACCACCAGGATATGCTGGTCCTCATAGACAATGTCCAGACGTTTCCTTCCATTCCAGCTCCTGTGTTCCCGGGATTCCACACCTTTTTCCCGAACTGCTCTCTCCGTTTCTCCGGCGGATGTGCCTGCACTCCCGCTGTCTCCGGTCCTGCCGGCATACCTTCTGATGTCCGGTACAGAAAACTTTTCTATGGTCTCATCCGAGAGGAACAGCTTTACCTGATCTCCCTCCTCCAGACGTTCGGAACCATCACATCTCTTTCCATTCAGAGTTATGTTCTTTTTGCGCATCATTTTATAGAGAAAACCCTTGCCGGCCTGGTTCAGATATTTTGTAAGAAGCTTATCCAGCCGCTGTCCGGCTTCATTCCGGGTAATTGTCAGTGTCTGCATATGGCGGCACTCCTTCGTAGGTAATTATTCATTCATGAAGCTCATGACTGCCAGCAGCATGCGGTGGGGAAGCACCTTGCACAGCAGCCGGAAGACTTTCATGGTAATGCCGTAGACTGATATCTCTCTGCCCGCAATGCTGTCCCGGATGGCCTTTTGAACCACACGCTTTGGATTTGCCATGACTAACCTCTTATAGAGAGGAATCACACCTGTGGACTCGGCAATGTCAAAGAACTCCGTATTTACCGGTCCCGGACACACAGCCGTCACATAGATTCTCCGGCTTCTCAGCTCCTGATTCAGGGCTCTGCTGTAGCTGAGGACAAAGGATTTTGTGGCCGCATAGATGGCAAATCCGGGCTGGGGCAGGAACGCTGCGGAAGATGCATACTGGATAATCCGGCTGTTGCATTCCATATAGGGCAGCACCATGCGGGTTACGGCGCACAGAGCCTCACAGTTTAAAACCACCATGTCCGTCTCGCTCTTTAAGCCCAGTTCCTCCACCCGCCCAATCTTACCAAAGCCTGCTGCATTGACCAGAAACTTTACCTGAGGTTTCACGGTGGCAAGGGCCTGTGACAGCACATCCCTGTCACGTTCCCTTGTCAGGTCCAGCGCGAATTTGCGCAGGGGTACCCCCGCCTGGCGGTCCAGTTCGTCCAGACGCTCTCTTCTCCTGGCTATAATCCAAATCTCATCAAAGCCCTTAAAATGTTCCCACAGCTGGATGATGGTTTCCCTGCCCATACCGGAGGACGCTCCGGTCACTACAGCAATCTTCATACCTGTCACGTTCCTTTCTTTTTGTGGATGTTGCGTATGGTCTTCTTAGGCTTCTGGCCGCGGCTTCCCTGGCCGGCCGCCTTATATCCGGTTCCTTTTGCCTTTCCTGCCGCCGGGACCGTCCCGCCGCCCCTGTATCCGTCCCTTGGGCGAATCAGGCATTTTCTGTCATATCCGATTAAATCCGTGCGCCCCGCAATCTTCAGGGCTTCCGCCACCAAATCATAATTCCTGGGATTCCTGTACTGAATCAGGGCCCTCTGCATGGCCTTCTCATGGGGATTGACCGGCACATAGACCCGCTCCATGGTCCGGCAGTCATATCCCGTGTAATACATACAGGTGGAAACAGTGGAGGGGGTGGGGTAAAAGTCCTGTACCTGTTCCGGCATATATCCCAAATCCCTGAGATACACAGCCAGCTCCACCGCCTCCTTCATGGAAGAACCGGGATGGGAGGACATGAGATAGGGCACCAGATACTGCTCCTTGCCCAGTCTCTGGTTCATCTCCTTATACTCCTTCACAAACTGGCGGTAAACGCTGTTTTTGGGCTTTCCCATACGGCTCAGCACCTTATCCGCCACATGCTCCGGCGCCACCTTAAGCTGACCGCTGACATGGAACTCACACAGTTCCCTTAAGAATTTCCGGTTGGAATCCGCCAGCACATAGTCAAACCGGATACCGGAACGGATGAACACCTTCTTTACCTTTGGAAGAGCCCTCAGCGTTCTCAGCAGGGCAATGTAATCGCTGTGGTCCGCCCGCAGATTCTTACAAGGTTCAGGAAAAAGACACTGGCGGCCCGGACACGCGCCGCTTGTCAGCTGCTTTTCACAGGCAGGGAAACGGAAATCCGCGGTGGGTCCGCCCACATCATGGATATAACCCTTGAAATCCGGCTCCTCTGTCAGAAGCTTTGCCTCCTCCACCAGGGATTCGTGGCTTCTGGCCTGAATGATGCGTCCCTGGTGGAAGGTCAGGGCGCAGAAGCTGCATGCGCCGAAGCATCCCCGGTTGCTGATCAGGCTGAACTTGATTTCTCTTATGGCGGGCACGCCTCCAAACTCCTCATAGGACGGATGGTAGTTCCTCATGTAAGGAAGATCATATACCGCATCCATCTCCTCCTGTCTCAGGGGCTTGGAGGGAGGATTTTGCACCACAAAAAGCTGATTCCCATAGGGCTCCACCAGACGCTTCCCGGAAAATGGGTCCGTATTGCTGTATTGGACATAAAAGCTTCTGGCATACTCCCTTTTGTCCTTTAAAAGCTCCTCATAATCAGGAAGCATTTTATAATCATAAACAGATTCCAGGCTTTTTGTCTTATATACCGTCCCGTCAATAAAGGTAATGTCCTTCACATCCAGCCCGCTGTCCAGAGCATCGGCAATCTCCACAACGGACCGCTCTCCCATGCCATAGGATATCAGGTCCGCCTGGGAATCAAGCAGCACGGAGCGCTTCAGCTTATCCGACCAATAGTCATAATGGGCAAGGCGGCGAAGGCTGGCCTCGATTCCGCCTATGATGACAGGCACATCCTTATACGCGGACCGTATCAGGTTGCAGTACACCGTCACGGCATAGTCAGGCCGTTTTCCCATGACGCCGCCCGGTGTATAGGAGTCCTCCTTCCGGCGCTTCCTGGACACGGAATAATGGTTCACCATGGAATCCATGTTTCCCGCCGATACCAGAAACCCCAGTCTGGGCCTTCCCAGCACTTCAATGCTCCTTTTATCCTTCCAGTCCGGCTGGGCAATGATTCCCACCTTATATCCATGGGCCTCCAGCAGCCGGGATATAATGGCTGTGCCAAAGGAAGGATGGTCCACATAGGCGTCCCCGGACACATACACAAAGTCGCACTGCTTCCATCCCCTGATGCTCATATCATTCCGGTTCATAGGTAAATAATCGTTTTTCATCCTGCCGCTCCATCCAATAATTCGTAATAATCCCTGATATAGTAATCTGCCAGCTTTTCCTTTTCTTCCTTCATCTCCAGTGAAAATGCATCCTCCACAGCAAAGACAGTCATGCCCGCATTCTTTCCGGCCTGGATGCCGGCAGGCACATCCTCGAACACCACACAGTCCTCCGGCGCCACCTGAAGGCGCTCCGCCACATTCAGGTATATATCCGGGGCAGGCTTGCCGGCGGCTACCTCACAGGCCGTTGCCACCACCTTAAAGTACCTGCGGATATCCAGGGAATCCAGAACCGCATCCACCATGGCCCTTCCGTTGCTGGTGGCAATACCGGCCACCAGTCCCTTCCCTGAGATAAATTCCAGGAAAGCCCCTGCTCCCGGCTTTAGGGGTACTTCCTTTCTGTACTTCTCTATGGACATCTGAATCCAGGCATTCTTTATCTCATCCAGTGTCTCCTTTAACTGGAACCGTTCCTTAAAATATACCGCAGTCTCAGAGAAACTCATGCCCTCGATTTCCTTCTGCAGGTCATCCGGGCAGGTAAGGCCAAACCTGGCCAGGTATTCTATGTCAATGGCCTTCCACATCCACATGGAATCCACCAGGGTGCCGTCCAAATCAAATATAACTGCTTTTTTCCTGTTTAACTTCATCTTTCCCTATTTTCCTCTGTCTATAAACATGTTGACAAGTTTTCTGTGACTCTTATATAGTTATACACGGTTTCTGCGGTTCCCGCAATCCTTTATGGAATACTCCTCCTCAGGTGTCAGGGGGCGGTATTCTCCTGGTTTCAGTTCCGGATCCAGCATAAGGGGACCCATGGATATCCGTTTCAGATACTCCACCCTGCACCCCAGGGCCTCAAACATCCGCTTAATCTGGTGGAACTTCCCCTCCCTTATGGTGACCAGCACTTCCTGCCATTCTTTCTCCCTCCCTGCCGCTTCCTGTATCTTAAGCTCTGCCGGAAGCGTCATGGTGCCGTCCTCCAGTTTGATTCCTTCCTCAAACCGCCTTACGGCATCCTCCGGCAGCCCGCCTGACACATGGGCCAGATATACCTTATACACATGCTTTTTAGGCGACAGCAGATTATGGGCCAAACCCCCGTCATTGGTGATGAGAAGGAGCCCCTCCGTGTCAATATCCAGCCTGCCCACCGGAAACAGGTCTTTTCTCAAGGCTTCCCTGATAAGCCCCACCACCGTAGGGTATTTCCTGTCCTCGGTGGCGGACACCACGCCCTGGGGCTTATTGAGCATATAATACTCCATTCTGGCGTAAGCCACCTGGCTCCTGTCCACTTCTATCAGGTCCGATTCCGGGTTCACCTTCCGGTCCGCGTCCTTTACCGCCTCTGCGTTTACCCGGACCCGTCCCTTCTTCACCATATCCTTTACCTGGATACGGGTTCCGTATCCCATCTCAGCAAGAAACCGGTCAAGACGCATCGGTCCGTTTTTCCTGCCCTTATCAGCCATCGTTTTGTTCCCTCCCACTGCTTGTTTTACTGCTTCCATCTCCAGGCCGGATTGCTACTGCCATCTCCAGCCTGGGTAGTACTTATTTTTCAGGCTCATTCCCGTACCTTTGGCCCAGCCAAGAGGAAATCCCTCCATGGCTGCCAGACACCATCCCCTGACCGGCCCCTCGTCTACTTCCAGGGAAACAGTCTCTCCCTTTAGGTAGCGGAGAACCCGACTGTCACCGGCAGGGAAGCTGACTGTATTTGGAAATTGCCCGGCTTTCATGGACATGGCCAGGGCCTGGGACGGCTCAAACCGTCCCTTTTTAAGCTCGCCCAAAAGCAGTCCCGTGCGCAGAAATCTCAGGGGCAGGTTCCATGCAAGTCCCTCCGGCAGATAGTAGACGTTGCCCTGGTGTATGACAATCCTCCCATAGTCCCATTCCACGCCGCTCTGCCCTAAAAATACATCCAGCTCCTTTTCCTTCTCCACGGCCCGGGCCCGCTTCCTGACTGTTCCGGGGTCTATGGGCGGCAGTATCCCCTTGTCCGTGGACCGGAAAATCCCCTTGTCCGCAGTTCCTCTCACCCCGCCGTGCTCAGTCCGGGCCTCCCCATCATCCCCGCCCTTTTTTCGCATCAGGGCCAGAAAATGCCCTTCTCCTCTTAGGCGGTGCGGAAAGAGCCGCATGCAGCCGGAAAGCCCGAATCCGCCGCAGGCTCCCGGCACTTTATCCAGGTCCAGACAGCATAATTCCATCTGGGGAAATTCCTCCAGTATATAGGAGACGTTCCCCTCATCCTCCTCCACGGAAAACGTACAGGTGGAATACATCATATATCCCCCCGGTTTAAGCATGGCTGCCGCCTGGGACAGTATCTGCCGCTGGATGGGCACATAGTATTCCGGCCCCTTTTCCTTCCAATCCTTCACCATATCCTCATCGCGGCGGAACATACCTTCCCCGGAACAGGGGGCATCCACCAGTATCTTATCAAAGTATTCCGGCCACACGCAGGCCAGCTTTTCAGGCGCTTCACTGGTGACGCAGATATTGGCCGCGCCGGCCAGCTCCAGGTTTTTGAGAAGGGCCCTGGCCCTGGAATAGCTGATGTCGTTGGACACAAGCATTCCGCGGCCTTTAAGCTTTGAAGCCAGCTCCGTGCTCTTGCCTCCTGGGGCAGCGCAAAGGTCCAGCACCCTGTCTCCGGGAACCACGGGCAGCATGGCTGCCGGAGTCATGGCGCTGGGTTCCTGGAGGTAATAGAGTCCCGCGTAATAAGCCGGATGCTTGGAGGGCCTTAAGGCCTCTCCCTCCAGCGACCCGTCGTAATAAAAACCATTGTCAGTCCACGGCACCGGCTCCAGGTCCCACGGCACCAGCTTTGCCAGATCCCGCGGATCTATCTTCCATGTGTTCACCCTGAGACCGGGCTTCCACTCCTCTTTGAAGCTTTTAAGGTACTGCCCGTATTCCTCCCCCAGAAGCTTCTGCATTTTCAGCAGAAAGTCCTCCGGAAGCCGTCTCACATCCGTCATATCATCCATCCTCATTTCTTTATGACAGTACAGGACCGAACTGCCACAATCGTTTTTATCATATCACATCCGCCGTGATTGTGCCACCACGGGTTTCTTCCCGGGAAATCCTGGAGATTTTATAAAAGTAATAGGGCACAATGGGGAGCAGGGCCGCCAGCCAGGCCGCAGGATCCGCCAGGCACACTCCCATATATCCGAGGCTTCCTGCCGCAACCGCCACAATGGCTGCCCTGGCAACCAGTTCAAACATGCCTCCTGAAATACGTACTGGCCGCATCCATTACCTCTGTCTCCGATGCATTTATATTCTATCTTTCCAAAAATAGCAGGCATCATTATAATACAAAATCATGGAATATTCCAGTTGTTTTTTATCCGTTTAATGGTATACTGGAAAAATCAGACTTGGATGGACATTTGCAAGGCATTTTTACATGATTGGCAGGGAGGCGCTTTATATGAATGGAAAAAAACTTCGCTACGGGTTGGTATTTTTTGTTTTAACCACACTTATATATATGCTCATGGAGCTTCGTTACGGCCTTCCCATCCGGGCGCTGCGCCCAAAGCATTATGCCGCCGCCGCTGTACTCGCCGTATACTCCTGCCTGATTCACAGCAGGCGGGCCGGGGCTTCCTCCGGTTATGCAGGGGAGCTGTTCTTAGGATACCAGAATAAGCCCGGACGCATTGTATATATGGACTATCTGAGGGTACTGGCTGCCCTTCTGGTCATCCTCGTTCATGTATTGGAACCGGCTTACGCCCTGCTCCCTCCCCATACCTTTACCAGAAATGTGATGGCGGCCTCGGCTGGTCTTGGCTTAAGCTGCAACCTGCTGTTCATGATGCTCAGCGGGGCGCTTCTGCTGGGAGGAAAGGAGGAATCCGTCCTTGAATTTTATTCCAGGCGCTTTGTCAGAGTGCTGATACCCTGTTTTGCCTATTACCTGTTTTACTTATTTTATGTGGAAGGCATTTCCGCCCTCAGTCCCGGAAACTGGGGAAGCCTGATTCAAAGCTTCCTGTCCAATGACAGCGGCCAGACACCCCATTTCTGGCTGGTGTATATAATTCTGATGTTTTACGTTGCAGCCCCCTTTTTCCGAATCATGTTAAAACACATGACAGAACCCATGCTGGAGGCGCTGACCGCAGTTATTATTATCCTGCATTTCATCTACACCTATGGCCCCCTGGTTCGTGTAGAGTTTGCGGCCTCAGCCTTCCTGGCATCATGGGATTCCATTTTCCTGCTGGGATATTACTGCACCACCCAGTCTGCCATGAAACATTACCGGCTGTTCATGACAGCAGGCCTGCTGTCAGGGCTGGCAATAGCGGCTGCCATCATGGCCTCGGAGAGCCTGGGCCCATTGGTTTACAACAACGCGCCTCCCCAGATGCTCTTTACCTGCGCCGTGTTTCTCTTCTTCCGAAAGCATGGGGACTCTCTGTTTGCAAGGATTCCCACCCTGCTTTCCGCTATAGGCAGGTACAGCTTCTCCATTCTCCTGGTTCACTGGCTGGTGCTGCACCGGATCGTGGATGACGTGTTTGGCATTAATGGATTGTCCTTTGGGATTGCAGGCGGCATACTGGCATCCTTTCTGCTTACCCTGATCATCAGCCTGGCCCTCGCCTTCCTGTACGACAATACGGTAGTCCTGTGTATGGACAGGGCCTGTGAGATTCTTTTTGGTGCTTTGGGGCGTGTGAGGAAGCGGCTGGGGAGCTTCACAAAATAGTTATGCCGATAATTATGCTGAATACACGCCCTCCGGGCGCACAGAAATACGGGCCTTTCATGATGGTCTTCATGAAAAGCCCGTTGTCTTTCATTCTCTAATTTCATCCCTTTGTTTAATCCGCCATACATGGTTTTAGCTGCACGGATAGCTCGGCATCCTCCTTTAGGAACAATGGAATTGTATCCAGAGGAGCATCTGCCTCAATCCGCGTTCCGCCGTCATATACCATGCCCGTTCCTGCGTCCTTCCACCTGCATCCCTCCGGCAGATAGACCATCCGTTTTCTGGCTCCCTGCTCCACCACCGGGGCTACCAGAAGGTCGGGTCCGAACATATACTCGTCCCCTATGTCATATACGTTCCCGTCCCCGCAAAAATCATAGAACAAAGGACGCATGACCGGAGTTCCGTCTTCAGAGGCCAGCTTCATCTGGCTCATGATATATGGCTTTAATCCTTCTCTGATGTACATATAACGGCGTATGATTTCATATGCCTTTTTCCCAAAGCTCCATACCTCATTGGGGCCTCCTGAGCCGCAGTAACCGTCCGGATTCAATATATCCCTTACCGGATAGGGAAGCCTGAATCCGTGAAGGCGGAATATAGGACAGAATACGCCGAATTCAAACCATCTTATTATCAGCTCCCGGAATTCTTCCGACTCCGGATCCCCGTTAATAAACCCGCCAATGTCCGTGGTCCACCAGGGTATCCCGCACATAGCCACGTTGAGCCCTGCCTTCAGCTGTTTTCTCAGGCTGTCAAAGGTGGAAGCAATGTCCCCCGACCATAGTACGATTCCATACCGCTGGGAGCCCAGCCATGCGCATCTGACCAGGTTGCACACTTCCTCACCCTGGGCTTTCAGGCCGTCATAAAATGCCTTTGCAACCCCTACGCAATAGATATTACTTACCTCCTCCCCGTTTCCAAGGTACATACGGACATTGTCGTAATCGTAGGGGCGCATCTCCGGCTCCGCTTCATCCAGCCAGAATGTACGGATTCCATAGTCATAATAATTCTGCTTTGCCCTAGACCAGAAAAATTCCCGGGCCCCCGGATGGGTGGTATCCACATAAGTCTGCGGACCAAAGAACATGAATACCACGTCCACTCCCCGCTCTCCCCTGAGGATATAATTATGCTCTCTCATGTATGCATAATTTTCACTCCTTGGATCTATGGTAGGCCAGATAGACACCATCAGTTTGATTCCCATTGACTCCAGCTCACTGACCATGGCCTTGGGATCGGGCCATTTCTCAGGATCAAACTTCCATTCTCCCTGCATGGTCCAGTGAAAATAATCGATGACCATAACTGAAACGGGAAGCCCCCTTCTTTTATACTCTCTGGCCACCTGCAGTAACTCCTCCTGTGTCTCATAGCGCAGCTTGCACTGCCAGAAACCTGCTGCCCACTCAGGCAGCATGGGAGCCCTGCCTGTTATTGCGGTAAATTTCTCATTGATTTCTCCCGGCGTGTCCCCGGCTATGACCACATAGTCAATCTGCTGTGCGCACTGCACATGCCACATGGTATGGTTGTTGACAAATTCAGCGCGGCCTATGGCGGGATTGTTCCATATGAATCCATATCCCCTGGATGAATATGTATAGGGAATGGTGCATTTTCCATTCTTCTGCAGCAGTTCCACCGTGCTCCCCTTTAAATCAAAGCAGTCATTGGCGTCCTGTCCCATTCCGTAAAAATGTTCGCCCGGCTCTGCCTTGAAATACAGGCTTATCTTAAACTGATTGCCAGATGTAACTCTGTATTCCCTGGCCCTGCGAAGCGGGGCCGTATGTGCCCTTCCGTCAATCCAGTATTCCTCCAGAAGCACCTTTCCCGTCCGGGTGTTTCGGTAGGTAACGGTGCCGTCGCCGGTAATCGTCACCTGGATTTTACCGTTTGTCATGCTGGCCTTTTCATCATCCGCCTCTATGATAACTCCCTGGGGAGGTGCCGGTTCCTCCAGGGTCCAGTTAAGCTCTCCATCAATCCGAAGGCTCTTACTGGAGCGGAACCGTATGGCGTCCCTTCCGTAGGGTTCAATATAGACAAGCTCCCCTGCCGTCTCCCATATAATGCGGTTTCCCTCTGTCTTTCCCTCATACCTGGGTATTGTGTAATATGCCACTTCCTACTCTCCTCTCTCTACGACCATGCGGATATCACTGTCCCGCAGCATATTGCCCATATGGATATAAGCCCTTCCATGGTCCATCCTGAAATCAATGTCCTGCCCGCCAGCCTGTACCCTGGCCGGTCTTATGTTGTGCATGACAAACGTAAGGTCCATGTCCGTCCTGGTACAGCTTATCTTTACCCTGTCAACCGCTGCGTCCATATCAACCGTAAATCCGTGTTCATAGGAGCAGAGCCTGCCTCTGCCTTCCATGGGATAGCAGTGGATTTCCCACTGGCCATCCTCCTTCTGCCCTATATATTCCAATTCAGGCCCCATGGGGATGATTGCGTTCTCCTTTACATAGACCGGTATCTTATCTAACGGAACCACCTGTTCCAACCATTTCCCGCCTTCCACAACCCTATCGTCGTAAAAATCCGTCCACCGGCCCTGGGGAAGATAAATTCTTACTGAATTATCTTTATTTAACACAGGAATGACCATGAGCTCTTTTCCAAACAGATACTGGGTATCCAGACTGGCCGTGTTTAAATCCGACGGATAGTCATAGAACACCGGTCTGTGTATCAGTGTATCCTCTTCCCTGACAGCCAGCGCTTCATTATAGATGTAGGGAATCAGGCGGTAACGCAGACCCGCGTATTTCCTGTAAACATCCACTGCCTGCCGGCCAAAATCCCATGGTTCCCTGGAATAAAATCCGTGGAATCTTGCGTGGGAGCAGAACATGCCGAATTCCAGCCATCGGATATAAAGCTCCGGGCTGCTCTCGAACCAGAATCCCCCTATGTCGCTGGACCAAAACGGAATTCCGCTGAGGGACAGGTTCAGACAGCCTTTTACAGAGCTTGCAAGGCTTTCAAAATCCGTTCCAGCGTCACCGCCCCAGTGAACCGGATATTTCTGGGATCCGGCCCAGGCGCTTCTGGCCCATATGAGGGCCTTATCTTCCCCAAGTTCTTCCTTGGCGGCCTCGTATGCGGCCTTATTGTACAACAGGGCATACAGGTTATGCATATCCCTGCCATCGGCGCCTGCATACTTAAAGAATGCCGGAGCGGATTCTCCAAAGTCAACCTTGATGACATCTACTCCCTTCCTGAGCAGGGGCTTTATCAGCTTTTCCTTATACCAATGAACTGCCTCCGGATTGGTGAAATCAATAAGTCCATGAGGAAACTGAAGGTCTCCGTCCGGATTGCCGGCAAAATATCCATTGGCTGCCGCCTCGTCATAAACCTCACAGGAGGTCTTTCCCCGTTCAATATAGGGAAGCTGCCAGAGGGACAGCTTATATCCGTCCTGGTGGAGTTTGGCAATCATCTCCTCCACCTTTGGAAACTTTTCTTCGTCAAACTTCCAGTCACACACCCAGTTTTCCGTGAACCAGTCCGTATCAATATGTATGACATCACAGGGAAGCCTGCTGCTTCTCATCTGTCCGGCCACCCGTTCCACTTCTTCCCTGGTACCATAGCTGATTTTACTCATCCAGATACCGAAGGACCATTTGGGAGGCACCACAGGCAGTCCTGTCAGCCTGTGATACGCCGGAATAATGTCCTTTATCGTATCACCTGCCATCAGGAAATAGTCTAACAGCGTTCCTTCCACCATGGTATAGCTTGCCTTGGATAAGGTTGCCCCCAAATCACACCGTATTTTCCTGGATGTATTATAAAAAATCCCATACCCCTTGGAACTCATATAAAAAGGAATGTATTTATATCCCCTTTCCGTGTTTACCCCAAGGGAATTGGTGTTCCACAAATCGAACAGGCGGCCTTTTCTCGATACAGACGTAAAATTCTCCCCCAATCCGTAAAACTGCTCATAGGGCCCGGACCATGCCGCTTCACAGGCATACTGTTCTTTTGTGTTTCTGTCAAACAGAAATCCCATGGGACAGATCTCATAGGGCATAAAGGAATGGCAGTCCCTGCCGAACTGGCGGTATATGACCTCGCCCTTCCTGTTTTTAACAGATAAGTTCCAGGGATTTCTCTGAATCACCGCGGTCATGCATCCGGTTGCCATTACAATCTGGTCCTCTGATTCAGAACAGGTGACATTATATTCTGACTCCTCCATATCCTTAATCATTTCCGTCCTGTTCTCCGGCACACAAAAACCTTCCGCCATGGTAACCCGCAGCGTATTTTCATTTACAAATCTGAGCCGTATGGACAGGTTCCCGCGGTTTGGCTTTTCTGTAAACACATGGCGGTAATCCAGATACCTGTAGGTATAATTTTCATCCACATACAAACCCTCTGCCAGGATATCACATCCCTTTGGAACAGGGATACAGGATTTTACCTTATGCACCAGCAGCATGGTCAGGTTCCTTGACCGGCTGATTCTGGGAAATACCGGCATGTTCTCAAATAATTCTTCCTCACGGGCTATGTTTTCTTCGGATAGACCGTGCATGATCTCTCCAAGGCTTTTCTCCATCTCTATACTCCTCTCACCCTTTGACTGAGCCGGCGGTCAGACCGCTGACTATATATTTCTGCAGACAGATAAACACGATAACAATTGGCATCACCACCACGGCTGAGTAGGCCATTAAAATCTCCCATCTGACTCCCAGCTCGCCCATGGCCTTGTATAAAATCAACGGCAGGGTCTTTAGCTTTTCCTGATTCAGGAAAGTCAGAGAGAACACCATGTCGCCCCAGGACATGAACAGGGCCATGGAAGTGGCTGTCACGATACCCGGATAGCTGATGGGAACCATAATCCGGATGAAAGTCCCCAGGGAACCGCATCCGTCAATGATGGCGGCCTCCTCCAGCTCTTTGGGTATGTCCTTAAAATATGTCCTCAGTATAATGACCACAAATGGTATGGTGATGGTTGCGTCGGACAGGATGACTCCCAAATGATTGTTGATTAATCCCAGCTTGTTAAAATTCACAAACAAAGGCGTCAATATCAGTGAACTGGGCAGCATCTGAGCCACCAGGAAGATAAACAAAAGTACGCTTATCATCCTGCTTTTAAACCTCGCCAGCCCATAGGAGGCCGGAACTCCTAAAACCAGGGTGAGGGCAGTTGCCCCGAACGATACCACAACACTGTTTTTAAGATATGTAAACAGACTGATTCCATGTTCATTTTTAAGGATATATGAATCAAACACGATCCTGCTGGGGAAAAAGGACGGGTTGGAAAAGGACTCCCCCGGCGGTCTGAGCGACGTGGTCACCATCCAATATAAAGGAAACAGGAATACACAGGTAATCAGTATACCTGCGGCTGTCAGTACCGCCTTTCTCCGGCCTTCTATACGTTCTCTATCCTTCATGGTCCTCACCTCCTAATTTTCATCTTCCCGCGTCACAATATGAATATAAATCATTCCCACTGCCATAAGCATTACAAACAGTATGTTAGCTACGGCCGCACCCTGGGAAAAGTTATATTCGCTGAAGGAATAGCGGTAAGCCAGGGTGGACAGCATCTCCGTGGAAGATCCCGGCCCTCCTCCCGTCATCACATATACCAGGTCAAACACCTTAAAGGTATATATGAATCCCAGTGTAAGCACCGATATGATAGCCGGCCTCAAAAGCGGAACTGTAATGTAAAAAAATCTTTGTATTCTGGTGGCTCCGTCAATACTGGCTGATTCATAGATATCCTGAGGTACCGTGGTCAGCGCCGTTGCCAGAAGAATCATGTTAAAGGGAACTCCCTTCCATATGTTTGCAATTATGATGGCTGCCATGGCAGTATTACCATGTGCCAGCCATTCCACCGGCTTCTGAATCAGATGCAGCCCCATGAGTATCCGGTTAATGATTCCTATATCGCTGTTGAACATATATTTGAACACGCCTGCCACCGCAACCATGGGAATCATCCAGGCCACCACATTGATGGCCCGCAGGGGTCCGGCTCCCTTAAAATCCTGGCCAAAAAACAGCGCCATGAGAAACCCGATGGGAAACTGGAATACAAGGCACCATACGGTGAATATCAGGGTATTCTTTACGGCAATCCAGGTAACCTCCGTCCTGCATATTTTCTGGTAAATTTTAAGTCCCACAAAGTGGCTGTCGCCTGTGGCAAAATTCATCAAATCCACATTCTTAAAGCTCATGATTATATTGCTTATGATGGGGAATATAATCATGATGGTCATAAATGCTGCCCCCGGCAGGACAAACGCAAACAGTGTCAGCTTCTTCTTGAAGAAATATCCTCTCTTACTTCCCATATTCCCACTCCATTTCACAAAAAGGGCGCTGCTGCGCGCCCTCTTCTCTATTCGCTGATGATTTCCGCAACCTCTGCCGCTGCCTGCTTCAGTGCATCATCCACTGATTTGGCGCCTGAGAGTACATTCTGGTATGCAAACTGAATCGCACTGGAAATCTCAGGCCATTTGGGATGAGGCCCCCTGGCCTTGGCAAGCTTTAACTGTTCCGTATAGACCGAAAGAATGGGGTCATCCATCCACAGGGTACTCTCCGCCACAGCATCTTCCCTTGGGGAAATGTAACCGGCATCCTCACAGAATTTCCTGGAATTCTCTTTGCTGCTGAGGAATTTCATTAATTCCCAGGACGCTTCCCTGTTGTCATCCTTCATCATCATGATGTTCCCGCCTCCTATAGGGGAAGCAGCGTTTTTGTAGTTGGGGAAGGTGACCACGCCATAATTCAGATCCGGGTTCTCATTCTGGATATTGGTATTCAGCCAGCTTCCGGCCACCATCATGGCTGACTTGCCGGTTGCGAACAGGGAGGCGCACATATCTGCCTGCGTCATGGATATCAGTTCCTTGCTCATATATCCGTTCTGGTAGAAATCATTAATCATGGTAAGGGCTTCCTTGGCCCCCTCTGAATCCAGGCTGTCATAATCCGCTCCTGCCTGCCAGATGAATGGAAGCACATCAAATGTTCCTTCCTCTGATTTAATCAGGGACATTGTAAGCCCATAATGGTCCGCCGTGGTAGTCTTAGCCGTCAGGTCCTTAAAGTCATCCCAGGTCCAGTCGCCGGAAGGATACTCCAGCCCCATTTCATCAAAAATGTCTTTATTGTACATGATGGCAAGACAGTTGCTGTAATAGGGAACCCCGTAATACTTTTCCTCGTACCTGGCAGAGTTGGCCGGAGCCTCAAAATAATGCTCCAGTTCTCCCCATGCCTCCACCTCTCTTGTGATATCCATGGCTGCTCCCATGGCTGCAAATGAGACATTGTCCACGGTATCGCACAGCGTAACATCCGGCAGCTGATCCGCGGCCACGCCAATGGACAGCTGTTTCTTGATTTCCGCGAAAGCCACGCTCTGGGTTTCCACCTTGATGCCGGGATGAAGTTCCTGGAACTCATCAATCATCTGAAGCAGAAGCGTTGCCTGGTCCGGAGAAATGTGATACCACATTTCAATGGTGGTCTGGTCCTGTCCCTGAGACGCCTGGGTTTCTGCGGCCTGGCCTGCGGTGCCTGCGTCTGTGCTTCCCTGACTGGTACTGGTGCCGGTTCCGGAACACCCTGCCAGCATGGCAGCTGCCAGCCCAAGGGCAATTCCTTTTGTGAATAAACGTTTTTTCATGTAATCCCCTCCTGTATTTTCTGTCATCTGATGCCTTTAGTATATCCATTTAATCCAATTTAGGGAATTCTATTATTTTAACTTTATTTTGATATTTTAACCAAAATCCATTCCAATTTTTTAAACCATATTGACTAATTTGATGGTTAAAATTATAATTAAGCCACTTATTAGCACTACATTTTGGCGCGAGGGGGGATTTGTGTGAGAAAATTCGTCCAATGGATAAAGGGACATTTTTTATATAAGATACGATACCAGATTACTATTTTCCTGTTCTTTGTGACCTTTCTTCCGGTCATCAGCATTCAGCTTTTCAACTATGAAAAGACTTCCGAAATGCTGCTGACTAAAAACCATTCCCTCCTGGCGGATAACCTGCAGCTGACCCAGAACAGCATCAATAACGTGCTGACAGATTACAAACGCATCCTGTTCCAGATATCCACTGATGTCACCTGCATGGATAATATACTGGAACTGTCCAAGGTCTCCCCTGATTCCGCAGAATACAGGCGCATCTCTGAGTCTCTGGAAACCTACATCAAAGCAAACATTCTTATGTACCCGGAAATACAGGCCCTGTGTGTCATCAGCACCACCGGTACCCCCTATATCTACGTTCAGAAACGCCAGAAGACCCAGCCAATCATTGACTATTTTGAGGCGAACAAGAAAGAACTGAACCATCTTCTTCTCTCCTCAACCCGTTCCATCATTGGTTCTGTCCACGACGGCAGTCCTTATTATGACCCTGAACATCCTGTATTCTTTCTGGGCAGCAGGACCATCCATTATGAAAAGATGAAGATAACAGGCAGCATACTCCTGTTCATCTCATCGGATAAAATGAACGCTGCCATCAATAACCCGGATTCCCAGGTCTATCCCTTTACGGATAAACTTCTGGTGGATTCCTCCGGAAGGCTCGTCTGTTCCAAAGACAGACACACCGGAAAAATCCTAAACAATTTGGAGAGCTACAAGGGCATAGATTGGGACAGCCTCTCCTCTGACTCCGGAGACATGCGGGGTGATTATCTGGTATCCCAGATACCGCTGGAGCATTTTGACCTTCACCTTGTAAATATAGTGGATTACAGACAGATGACAAAGGACCTGGAGGCGCTGTGGACCACCATTACCCTGGCCATATCAGCCATTCTGCTGGTGGCCATGCTGGTGGCCTATGTGCTCTGCCACAAGTTCATATTCTCCATTGAAAATGTGGCAGCCAAAATGAATCTGTTTGATGAGAACCATCTGGATGTGGAAATCAGGAACATGAGCAGGAATGAGCTTCGCATCATAGAATCATCCTTTAACCGGATGCTGGGACAGATCCGGAGCCTGTTGGATGAAAACAAACAGCAGTATAAAAAAACCTGCGAAGCTGAATTAAAATCCCTGGAGCTTCAAATCAATCCTCACTTTTTATTTAACACCCTTGACTCCATATGCTGGACAGCTGCCCAGGAAAACTGTCTGACCGTAAGCGAACAGCTCAACAAGCTGGCTGCCATTCTGCGCCACACGGTTTATAACATGAACTGCGTGGTGTCCCTCCAGGATGAAATATGCTGGATGCAGAATTATCTGGATTTACAGAAAAGCCGTTTTCATGGCCGTTTTTCTTACGACATACACGATCTCACAAGAGGAGAACGAATTTATATCCATAAGCTGCTTTTACAGCCATTTCTGGAAAATGCCCTGATTCATGGATTTGAAAGTCTGCCCCGCAAGGGCCGCCTGGTGATCGTCTGCCGTATCATCGGCAAATCCCATCTGCTCCTGCAGGTGGCTGACAACGGCTGCGGCATACCGGAAGAAAAGGTGCGGGAAATCAATCTTCTCTTTACCACAGGCCGGTCCGCCTTTACCGGCATAGGACTGACCAATATTGCTTACCGTGCAAAAGGCTATTATCCTCACAGCCGTATTTTAGTATCATCCTCTCCTATGGGAACCTGCTTTAAGATATTTATACCTATGAGTGAAATGGAGTGACAAATATGTTTCGATTGTTAATTGTGGAAGACGAGGAAAACTCAAGAAAAGGACTGAAAGCCACGCTTTCTCCCATACCGAACCTGGAAATAGACACTGCCAGTGATGGCCGGGAGGGCTACTTAAAGGCCATACGCTGGAGCCCGGATATTATCATCAGCGATATCCACATGCCTGTCTGGGACGGACTTGTGATGACGGAGAAGCTCTGCAAAAGGGCATTTGCCGGCACCATATATCTGCTGACCGGATACGCGGAATTTGAATATGCCAGGAAAGCTTTGCAATACCATGTGGAAGATTATATTCTGAAACCTGTGGTGCCCTCAAAACTCAGGAATCTCATCGAAGTCAAATTGAAAGATCTGAACAAAAAAAGAAACAACCAGAATCCCCAGCTATGCCATCTTTTATCGGATGAAGATTCGGCGCTGCTCGCGGAACGCCTGGCCCCCTTCTGCTATACGGATTATTTTCTGGCCGTGGTCTATATGGAACACGAACACCATCTTCCCCTGGAAGTCAAGGAAGCTGCCATTGAGGAACGGGGGCATTATATCCTGACTCTGCCGGATAAGCACTACCGCGGCATCCTGATTGGCTTTACAAACCACATGATTAATCACGGAAAGATAGACCGGATTTCGTCCCTGCTGGAACCATACGAGCATCTGACCTGCATTTATGAAACGCGGCAGGCTGATTTCATTACAAACTGGCACCTTGCCTTTGAACAGCTCCGCAATGCAATTCCATGGACCATCACCTGCCGTTCCTCCTTTCTGGCCTACGATACATACATGGAACAGGAGGCCGGAGAATTAAGCGAGGATGTGTTTTTTAAGAAGGACCTGCAGCGTATGCTCTGTGGCGGAGACTTTAACGGATGCAGGAAAATACTGCTTAAAAAGCTTAGCCAGATGCAGTCCAAATCCTGCCATCCCAGCCATATACTTGCAGCTGCTGTATCCGGCCTAGTCAAACTGGACTCCAAACAGGCCTATCTGGAGGCGGTAAACCAGCTGGCGGCTGCCAGAACCATGCATGAAATCAGAACCTGCATTGATTCCTATTTTGAGGCATGCCAGTTCAGGCCCCCGTCCGCCAACTATTCACCTCTGATTCAAAAAGCCCTCCATGTGATTGATAAGAGTTATAAAGAACCGATTTCCCTGAATTCCGTTGCAGAACAGCTCAACATCACCCCTCAGTATCTAAGCCGGTTATTTATGAAGGAGATGTCCCACTCTTTTGTGGACTATCTGACCTCCTACCGCATGGAGCGCGCCAAAAGCCTGCTTCAGGATACAAATATGAAAATCAACATGGTCTGTGTCCAAGTAGGATATCAGGATGCCAAATATTTCTGCACTCTGTTCAAAAAAGTAACTGGAGTGACGCCCAACCAGTACCGCGCCGGCCCCCCCTAATATGTAAACACCAACCGTCTCTTTTCCAGCCACTTGAGAATCCAGTAAGGATTCACGCTCATCTCCTCATTGTGGTCCGTCTTAATATAGATTCCCACATGGAGATGTACATCAAAATTCCCTCTGGTCCCCTCTGTCTTTCCGTATCCTGTATCCCCCATATATCCGATGAGCTCCCCGGCCTTAACCCTGTCCCCCTCCTTCAAATCCCCGGCATAGTCATAGAGATGCGCATAGTACAGATAGGCTCCCCCGGGAGCCCGCACGCCTATGCGCCATCCCCCCATCTCCAGCCATCCGATTTTTTCGATGACTCCGTCCGTCATGCTGACAACAGGATAATATCCGGGCGGCATTTTTGCTCCCATGATATCGCAGCCTTCATGGCGGCGTTTTGGACTGTTTTGCCGGCCGCTGTCTTCCTGGCCGTTGTCCGTTTGACCTCCGCCCTCCTGGCCGCTTTCTGCCTGACCATCTCCCCGTCCGCCGCCATCACCGCCGCCGCTTACATACTCCCGCCCATCCATCCAGCCGTCCTCAAACACCACCTCCGGCGTGTCCTTATTCCGGCTTTTGGGTATTGGAAAATACTTTAAATCCCCCAGGACGGTCTCATATGCGTGTTTCAGCTTTCTGTAATCCGCTGGCCTGGCGGCAGCCAGCAGCCTGTTGTTATATCTGGTGTCCTTGAGACCTGTAAGGTCATAATCGTGTTCCACCATCAGGGTAGTGACCATATCCGTATCCAGGCTGTCAAGCCCTGCCACGGCATCCCCCAGACGCATGGCCCTGAAATCATTACTCTCCCAGGAATACGGCCCCAGCTGGTAATAATCCGGATTCGTAATCAGATAATTGGTAATGGAACACTGGAATACCGCCAGCAGCAAAATAAGAATCAAAGGCATAGCCCGCCACCCTTTACAATATATTTGTATAAACCATTGTATTCAGGTGCGTATGAAAAAATCCATAGGAGGCATTCTGTCTGTCCTCTGTCTGCTCATGCTGCTGTTCAACCCCGGACTTGCACTGGAAGGTGCCAGGCAGGGTCTTGTACTTTGGGGAAATGTAGTTCTTCCAACCCTCCTTCCCTTCATGATATGCTCCGGCGTCATCGTGGCCATGGATGCCATCCGCATCCTTACAGGCCCTTTTAAACCCATCCTCTCTGGTATCCTGTCTCTGTCAGATCAGGGCAGCTTCTGCCTCATGAGCGGGCTTTTATGCGGTTATCCCATGGGTGCCAAGACCACCAGCGACTTTTTGGACCAGGGAAGGCTCTCTGTCCGGGAGGGCAAATACCTGCTGGCCATCAGCAATCATCCCAGTCCCATGTTTGTGCTGGGATATGTAATGGCCCAGATTGCCCTGATTCCCTCCATGATACCTCCCTGCCCGCTGTGGGCTGTCCTGGCGGCCCTGTATCTGCCCATACTTCCCATCTCCATGTTAGCCAGATACTGCTATCATTACAAAAGACAGCCTCTTGAGGAAACATACCCGGTAACAGCACAGTCCGAACCGGGGACACCGGCCTGCTCAGAACCGGAGACGACAGCCTGCTTTTCCTTTGACACCCACATGATGAGCTGCTTTGAAACCATGGTGAAAATAGGAGGCTATATTATGCTGTTCTCCATCCTGGCCCTATATCTGACCGTGTTTCCCTTTCAGATGCCTCCCCTGCTCCGCCCGGCCCTGCTGGGAAGCGTGGAAATCACCACCGGCATCCAGATTATCGCATCCTCTGTGCCCGGAAAGATGGGAGCCCTCCTTATCATTGGTTCCGCTGCCTTCGGCGGATTCTCCGGCATATTTCAGACAAAAAGCGTATTAAAAAATGCCGGATTGTCCATCCGGCATTATATGCTGTGGAAAATTCTCCACAGCGCGCTGTCCTGTCTCATATTTTATGTATCCCTGTACCGGTAACCTACGCCTTCTGCTGGCCGTCATCCATCTCCTGAGAAGCCTGGCCCTCGCCCTCCTCCGGCCTCACAATGCCGCCTGACAGTTCGTTCCGGTTGGAGGAAACAATGTCATAGCTGGACTGCATGGAAGTCATGAAGGCATCGAAACGTCCCTTTGCGCCTTCCATGGTATGGTTGATGATGGTCTGGAGGCTGCGCAGCATGTCGTCCGTATACTGGATGGAACTCTGGCGGATTCCATTGGCATCGTTCACGGCAGAGTCCACGATAGCCTGGGCCTGTATGCCGGCCTGCTCCACCACTTCATTGGCATGGGCATATGCGCGCTGCATAATTTCATGCTCATTAATCATCTCCGAAGTCTGTTCGCTGGCCTGGGCTACCATGGAATCAGCCTGCTTCTTGGCATCATCCAGCATGGCGTCTGCCTGGGCCTGGGCTTCATTTAAAATAGTCTCCTGCTGACTGATGATTTTCTGATATTTCTTGATTTCATCCGGTATCCTGAGTCGCAGCTCTACCAGCAGCTCCTCCAGCTCTTCCTTATTAACAATAATCTTGCTGTTGGATAATGCCTGGAATTTACAACTGTCTATATATTCCTCGATTTCACTGATTAACTGCTCTATCCTACTCATCATGTCAACCGTCTCCTCTCCTCCAGCTTCTCTCTTACCCTGGCTGCAATGACCGGATGGAGGAACTCACTGATATCCCCCTCGTACTCCGCAATCTCTTTCACGATGCTGGAACTCAAATATGAATATTTTAAATTAGTAGTCAAAAATATAGTATCAATCTCCGGCGCAATGACCCTGTTGGTCTGCGCCATCTGAAGCTCGTATTCAAAATCCGTAATGGCCCGCAGTCCCCTGACTACGATATCCGCATGGCTCCCGCGCACAAAGTCAATGAGCAGACCTTCAAAAGACTGAATCTCCACATTTGGCAGGGACGCAGTCACTTCCTTTAACATATTAACACGTTCCTGGGCAGAAAACAACGGGCATTTTGCCTTATTGTTAAGGACCCCGATGATTAATTTATCCACCATCTTTGCTGTGCGCTCTATGATGTCATAATGGCCTAATGTAACTGGGTCAAAGCTTCCCGGATATACTGCTGTCCTCATCTACTCTCCTCTGCCAACGAACACATGCTTGTTGGTCTTGTACTCTTTGCTTTTTATCATATGCCAGCCGGATTCTTCCAGCCATCCAAAATCAGTTTCCCTGGATGCCTCAATTACAATCAGGGTATCCTCCGTAACCATGGGGGAGTGGCTCAGGTAATCCAGAACCAACCGTTCATACTCGTGATGATAGGGCGGATCCATGAAAACAATATCGAACCTGTAATTCTTGCCCTCCAGGCGTTTCAGTCCGGTTATCACATCGCAGCCCATCACCATGGCCCTGCCCTCCAGCTTTGTCCTCGCCAGGTTCTCGCGGATACACTCCAATGCCCTTGGATTGTTCTCAATCATCACGGCCAAACCGGCTCCCCGGCTCAGCGCTTCAATCCCGATGGCTCCGCTGCCGGAAAAAAGATCCAGAAACATGCAGTCCGGCAAATCCGGCTGAAGCATATTAAACAGCGTCTCCTTAATTCTATCAGTGGTGGGCCTGGTATCCAGCCCATCCAGTGTCTTTAAAAGCAGCCTTTTGGCGCTGCCTGCGATTACTCTCATTCATTACTCCCGCTTCCATACGCTGCACATTTACAGCAATTTTCATACCAAACAAGTATAATATGAAAATTCCAGATATACAAGGGTTTTTTTAGGATTTTTGCAACATTTCCCTCATTATTTGGAAGTGGGAAGTCCCTGGGCAATCCGTCCGGTAAATTCAGCAATGTTCATGGTCTGCATGTATACCTTGCCAGGACCTGTCAGTTTTGTGAGGAACAGCCCTTCACCCCCGAACAGGATATTCTTCACGCCTTTCATTGTCTCGATTTCGTAGGATACGCTGGGTTCAAAGGCGAATACATTTCCCGTATCCACCTTGATCACTTCTCCTGGTGCAAGAACCCTCTCCACCACATCTCCGTCCACCTCCAGGAATGCCATGCCGCTTCCCTGTATCTGCTGAAGGATGAAGCCTTCTCCGCCAAAGAAGCCGGCCGTAAACTTCTTAGTCAGTACGGTGTTGATTTCGACCGTTGTCTGTGCGCACAGGAATGCTCCCTTCTGGCAAATCAGGCTGGTCTTTGCCGTATCTATTGCCAATATCTTCCCCGGCACAGTGGATGCAAACGCAATAACGCTGTCCGGTCTGGACGCCGTATAGGTAGCCATGAACAGGGATTCGCCGGAAAACATCCTTCCCAGTCCCTTCATAAGCCCTCCTTTCACATTGGAGTCCAATGTAAAACCGTCGCTCATCCAGGCCATTCCTCCGGACTGCGTATACATAGCTTCTCCCGCCTGCAGCCTAACTTCAATGGCCGGCAGTATATCTCCCAACATTCTGTAATCCATGTAGTGTTTCCTCCTTAGATAATTTCACTTATGTACCAGTATATCATATGTACAAGCAAAATCCTTTAAAATACTCTTAATATTTATGTTTGAAAATTCCCGGACACAACAAAAATACGTCCCCGGCCGCATCCGTCTGGTAGCCGGTCAGCATGCAGCCCTCAGCATCGAATAGGTACCAGCCGCATGTGCCGTCTGCGGCCTTTCGGAGCCAGTACCAGCCTTTGGCCGCATTGCTGCCATCCGCAAACTGGCACCACCAGCGTTGCCCGTCCGCCGCCAGCTGGAAGCCCTGGGTGTATGCTGCCGGGACCGGGGTATAATCGATGTCGCAGAGCTTCAATGCCTTCTGCCAGAGAGCCGCCAGCAGGCGGCCCTTTAAAGCATCATTTAGCCGATTAATATCTGTCCAGCTTTCCATTTCCCTCTCATCCTCCATAGCCTCAATCCGCCTCTTAATGGATTCCTTCGTGTGGTACTGTTCAGTGTTGCCGTACATAGGCGGATATCCGTTCCTCAGAACGCAAGCCAGACTTGCGTCCATCAGCAGCCGCACGAAGAGGTTCTTCCTATATTCCATGCACTCCTTCCGCCAGGTCTCGAATACGCCGTGGGGGCCTGCGGCCTGTACGGTCTTTGCCTGCGCATTGCCCCCATCAAACACGATGTCCTTGACGTAGGG
>UMFN01004475.1_pt1 | contig 32261 bp, 19 predicted proteins | sample 1965021 | NCBI WGS metagenome assembly UMFN01 (sample SAMEA4836047, study PRJEB28245) | human gut metagenome | biome: gut microbiome; material: fecal sample | place: Denmark | collected 2008
ATTACAGTAGATCGAGGAAACAAACGCTACGACTCCTGGGGTAATTGCAATTCAATAATTGACACGGAAACCAATACATTGATTGTTGGATGCAAAAACAGTGTCATACCGAACAGTGTGACGAGCATAGGAGATGGTGCTTTCCGCGGTTGCCGTGGCTTGACCGAACTGACATTGCCTAACAGCGTGACGAGCATCGGGGATTGTGCGTTCTATGGTTGCTCTGGCTTGACCGAACTTATATTGCCGAACAGCGTGACTAGCATCGGAAATTATGCTTTCAGCGATTGCAGTGGCTTGGAGAAGATTACAGTAGATCGAGGAAACAAACGCTACGACTCCTGGGGTAATTGCAATTCAATAATTGAAACGGGAACCAATACATTGATTGTTGGATGCAAAAACAGTGTCATACCGAACAGTGTGACGAGCATCGGGGATTGTGCGTTCTATGGTTGCACTGGCTTGACCGAACTGACATTGCCTAACAGCGTGAGGAGCATAGGAGATGGTGCTTTCAGTGGTTGCAGTGGCTTGACCGAACTGACATTGCCTAACAGCGTGAGGAGCATCGGGGATTGTGCGTTCTATGGTTGCTCTGGATTGACCGAACTTATATTGCCGAACAGTGTGAGGAGCATCGGGGATATTGCTTTCACATATTGCAGCGGATTAGAAAAGATAACAGTAGAGAGTGGAAACAGTTGCTACGACTCCCGAGATAATTGCAATTCAATAATTGATACAGAATTCAACACATTGATTGTTGGATGCAAAAACAGTGTCATACCGAACAGCGTGACGAGCATTGGGTATTATGCTTTCTATGGTTGCAGCGGCTTGACCGAACTGACATTGCCGGACAGCGTGGCGAGCATCGGAGATGGTGCTTTCATTTGTTGCAGCGACTTGTCGAAGATAACATCGTTGGCTGAAATTCCGCCAATGTGTGGCTCCGGAGTGTTTGACAGAGTCAATAAAACTAACTGCGAATTGATTGTTCCAGTTATATCTGTCACTGCCTATAAGCAGGCGGAAGTCTGGAATGAATTCAGCAACATAAGGGGCTTTTCCGGAGTTGAGGTCACCGTGGCTGACAAGAAACGGAAGATAGTGGTAGAATAGCCGCATCGCTCGCGTATTCCGTCTTTTTTACGTTGAGCATATATAAACAAAAGGACTGGCACGGGGTGTCGGTCCTTTTGTCTATAAAAGTATTGCCGCAGGGCAATCGTCAAAACAATTTCCTGACGTTGACGAATCTTGAATGCTGGTTTTTGTATTTACCTATAAAACGAGTCATTCCAGTGGCTGCGGAGGCCGATGGCTTTCCACGACTATATGGTGTTGGCTTTTTCAGTGTGCTCCTTTGTGTAGGCATCGTCGTGGACGCCCGCCACGGCACGGCCGCTGGGGTCGTTGACGCCGCGGAACGAGGCGTCCCAGGCGAGGGCTTCGGCGGTGGAGCATGCCACGCTCGGCACGCTCGGCACGCTGCGAGCCGCACTGTCGGACGGGAAATATCCTTCAAAGATAGTGCGGTAGTAATATTCTTCCTTGTTCTGCGGCGGGTTGATGGGGAACCGTTCTGCCGCATGCGCCATCTGCTCGTCGGTGACGGCTGCTGCAGTCACTTCTTTGAGGGTGTCGATCCAGCTGTAGCCCACTCCGTCGGAAAATTGCTCTTTCTGTCGCCAAGCAACGCTCTCTGGGAGCATGTCGGCAAAGGCTTCGCGGACTATGCGCTTCTCGATGGTTTTGCCGGGACACATCTTGGCTTCCGGATTGAGCCGCATCGCAACGTCAAGAAATTCTTTGTCGAGAAACGGCACGCGTCCTTCAACGCCCCATGCCGACAGCGACTTGTTGGCACGCAGACAGTCGTAGAGGTGCAGCTTCGACAGCTTGCGCACGGTCTCTTCATGAAATGCGCGTGCGTCGGGTGCTTTGTGGAAGTAAAGGTAGCCTCCAAACACTTCGTCGGCGCCTTCGCCGCTGAGCACCATCTTTATGCCCATGCTCTTGATTACGCGGGCGAGCAGATACATCGGCGTGGAGGCGCGAACGGTGGTGACATCGTAGGTCTCGATGAAATATATCGCATCGCGCACGGCGTCGAGACCCTCCTGGATAGTGTAGTTGATTTCGTGGTGCACGGTGCCTATATAGTCTGCCACTTCACGGGCTTTTGCCAAATCGGGCGCACCTTTCAATCCTACGGCAAAAGAGTGGAGTTGAGGCCACCATGCCTCTTTCTTGTCGTCGGTCTCGATGCGGCGTGCGGCAAATTTTTTGGCAATGGCGGAAATTACCGAACTGTCGAGTCCTCCGGAAAGCAGCACACCGTAGGGCACGTCGCTCATCAGCTGCCGTCTGACGGCGTCTTCAAGGGCGTCGTGCAGGGCTTTTACATCGGCGGTGTTGTCTTTGACGGTGTCGTAGCTCATCCAGTCGCGTTTATACCAGCGGACCATCTTGCCTTCGCTGCCGCGGTAGTAATGTCCTGGCAAAAATGGCTCATACTCGTCGCAGAAGCCTTCAAGGGCTTTGAGCTCGCTGGCGCAGTACACGCGCCCTTCGTTGTCATGGCCTATGTAGAGCGGAATCACGCCTATGGGGTCGCGGGCAATGAGGAAATCATCGGTTTCCTCATCATACAGTGCGAAGGCGAAGATGCCGTTGAGGTCTTCGAGAAAGTCGATGCCTTTGTCGCGGTAGAGCGCAAGGATCACCTCGCAGTCAGACCCTGTGGCAAAGTCGTATTTGCCTTCGTAGCGCTGGCGGATGTCGCGGTGGTTGTAAATCTCGCCGTTGACTGCAAGAATCTGCTTGCGGTCGGGGGAGAACAATGGTTGGCCGCCGCTTTCGGGGTCGACGATTGAAAGACGTTCGTGGGCGAGAATGGCCGACTTGCCGCAATAGATGCCGCTCCAGTCAGGACCGCGGTGGCGTATTTTTTTTGACATTGCCAATGCCTTGGGACGCAATGCCGAAACGTCGCTCTTGATGTTGAAGATTGCTGCTATACCACACATGATAGTATCGTTTTTTTTAGACTTGTTTGGTTTTAAGATATTTGTCGATGTCGGCAGCCGCTTGGCGTCCGGCGGCAATGCACCGCACCACAAGACTTGCCCCTGTGGCTGCGTCGCCTGCCACAAACACGTTGTCGGGCAATTCGGGTTGCTGGGGCTTAAGAAATCCCATGGCGAGCAACACAAGGTCAGCGTCGATGACTTCCTTTTTGCCGGTGGGTTTCATCTGCGGGCGTCCGCCTTCGGGGTTTGGCGTCCATTCCACTTCCTCCACCTCCACTCCGGTGACATTGTTGTCCTTGCCGATGAATCTGGTCGACGACAGACACCACCTTCGCTCGCAGCCTTCCTCATGGCTCGAACTTGTGCGCAGCACTTGCGGCCACTGTGGCCATGGGGTGGCTGGGTTGTTGCCTACCGGAGGCTTCGGCATGATTTCAATCTGCGTCACAGCCACGGCGCCTTGACGGATGCTCGTGCCTATGCAGTCGCTGCCGGTGTCGCCTCCGCCGATTACCAGCACTCGCTTGCCTTTTGCCGTCACCCGCTCGTCGGCTGAGAATGTCTGTCCGGCAAGCACCCGGTTTTGTTGGCTCAGCAGGTCGAGCGCGAAATGCACACCGTTGAGGTCGCGTCCGGGAATGTTGAGGTCGCGCGCCTGGGGGGTGCCTGTGCAGACGGCATAGGCATCGAATCCCTTGGGAAGATTGAGGATGTCGATGTCGGCATTCACCTCAAAAGTTATGCCTTCCGCCTTCATCACATCGATGCGGCGGTCTATGATGGCTTTGTTGAGTTTGAAATTGGGAATGCCGAAGCGGAGCAGCCCTCCAACAGCCTCGCGGCGTTCGAACACGGTGACGTCGTAGCCGCGGCGGTTCAATTGGTTGGCTGTTGCCAGTCCGGCGGGACCGCTGCCCACTACCGCCACTTTTTTGCCGTTGCGTTGATACTGCCGCGGCACCACATATCCTTCGCGGAATGCTGTCTCGGCAATTGCGCCCTCGTCTTCGCGGATGGTGACAGGAGCGTCGACGGCAAGTTTAAGCACACAGCTCTTCTCGCACAGGGCAGGGCATATGCGTCCGGTGAATTCCGGAAAATCGTTGGTCAGCGACAGTATTTCATAAGCCTCGTGCCAGTTGCCTTTGTAGATGGCGTCTTGAAATTCCGGAGGGCGGTTGCCAAGCGGACATGCCCAGTGGCAGAACGGCACGCCGCAGTCCATGCAGCGGGATGCCTGCAGGCGGCGTTCGGATGTGTTGAGGGTTTGTTCCACTTCTCCGAAGTCACGGATACGGTCGTGGATGGGGCGATAGCCCGCCTCCTGGCGTGGTACGGTAAGAAAAGCCTTAGGATTACCCATATATGTTGTTTCGTTTTATCGGTTGGGAAAATAAGTTAATAGTCACGCTGCACCTCGGCGATTTTCTGTTGTAGTTTGAGCATCTGTTCCTCGGCAAGCACCCGCTTGTATTCGATAGGTGTCACCTGTATGAAGTCGTCGACATACCGGTTCCATTCATCAAGCATCTGGCGTGCCAGCGCCGAGCCGGTGTAGCGGTAGTGCTGACGAATGAGCTCGTGCAGCTCCTTGCGTGCCGAGGAGTCTTCGATGAGCGAGAGTTCAACCATCTCCATGTTGCAGAAGTAGTCAAACTTGCGGTCGGGATCCCAAACGTATGCCACGCCGCCGCTCATGCCGGCTGCGAAATTGCGTCCGGTTGCTCCGAGCACCACAACGCGTCCGCCGGTCATATATTCGCAACAGTGGTCGCCGACACCTTCAACAACGGCAATGGCACCTGAATTGCGCACGGCAAAACGTTCGCCGACACGGCCGTTGATATAAACTTCGCCGCTTGTGGCGCCATAAAGGAGCGTGTTGCCGGCAATGGTGTTTTTCTCTGCCGCGAAATGGCTTCTGACTGGGGGTGCCACGGCGATGCGTCCGCCGCTGAGTCCTTTGCCGAGATAGTCGTTGGCCTCGCCCTCAAGCTTGAAGCTTATGCCATGGGCGAGAAACGCTCCGAAGCTTTGTCCGGCAGAGCCTTTGAATCTGACGGAAATGCTCTCGTCGGGCAGACCCTCGTTGCCGAATTTGTCGGCAATCAATCCCGACAGCATCGTGCCTACAGCGCGGTCGGTGTTGGCGATTGCATATTCGAGCGACACTTCTTTGCCGTTGCTGATAGCCGGATAGGAGGCTGTTATGATTGTGCGGTCGAGCACGCTGTCGATGTCGTGCATCTGTGCTTCTGTGTGGCGTATGCTTGCGTCTCCGCTTTCTTTATGCAGCAGGCGGGAGAAGTCGAGCAGCTCTGACTTCTGGCTGACTGCTTTGTCTATCTCAATCAAATCGGTGCGGCCTATGATGTCGTTGAATTTTCGGAATCCCATCTCTGCAAGATATTCACGCACCTCTTCGGCGAGAAAACGGAAATAGTTGACCACGTGGTCGGCATGTCCGCGGAAGTGTGCCCTCAGTTCAGGATTCTGTGTGGCAACGCCCATAGGACAGGTGTTTGAGTGGCATTTGCGCATCATCACGCATCCCAATACGATAAGCACTGTCGTGCCGAATCCAAATTCCTCGGCGCCGAGCAACGCCATGCTCACGATGTCGTGTCCGGTTTTCATTTGGCCGTCGGTCTGAAGGCGCACTTTGCCGCGCAGCCCGTTGCGCACGAGCGTCTGCTGCGTCTCGCTCAGACCAATCTCAGGCGAGATTCCGGCATACCGCATCGATGAAGCCGGCGACGCTCCTGTGCCTCCCTCGGCTCCTGAGATTACAATCAGGTCGGCCTTTGCCTTTGCCACACCCGCCGCGATGGTGCCGACACCGCTTTCCGCCACGAGTTTCACGCTGATGGCTGCGCGCGGATTGACATTCTTAAGATCGAAAATCAGTTGCGCGAGGTCTTCGATTGAGTAAATGTCGTGGTGCGGTGGCGGAGAGATGAGTGAGATGCCTGGAATGGAGTGGCGTGTGCGGGCAATCACCTCATTGACTTTGAATCCGGGCAATTGTCCTCCCTCGCCGGGTTTCGCTCCCTGCGCCACCTTTATTTGAATCTCCTCGGCGTTGACCAGATATTCCGTTGTGACGCCGAAGCGGCCGGAGGCAATCTGCTTTGTCTTGCTCGACAGCGACACTCCGTCGACCGCCTCGTGGAAGCGGCTGCTGTCCTCGCCGCCTTCGCCCGTATTGCTGCGTGCGCCGAGTCGGTTCATTGCCAGGGCAAGCGCCTCGTGGGCTTCCTTGCTGATGGCTCCAAACGACATTGCTCCAGTTACGAAATGCTTTACAATCTCGTCTGCCGGCTCCACTTCGTCAATCGGAATCGGATTTTTCTTGAACGTGAAGAAGTCGCGCAGAAATATCGGTTCTGCTTTGTGGTCGGCAGCGGCTGTGAATTCTTTGAATTTATTGTAGTTGCCTTGACGGGTGGCAAGCTGCAGCAGTGCGATTGTCTCAGGATTCCAGGCGTGGCGCTCGCCGTCTTTGCGATATGAGAACTGCCCGATGTTTGGCAGAATCTCGTCTTCGTCTTTAATGGAGAAGCCATCATCGTGGAAATGCGTGTAGCTGTCGGCGATTTCCTTCAGGCGGATACCTCCGATGGACGATGTCTGTGTCCCGAAATAGTTGCGCAGCAGCTCCTCGCTGACTCCTACAGCCTCGAAAATCTTTGCTCCGCGGTAGGAACGGATGGTGCTGATGCCCATCTTGCTCATTATTTTGTAGAGACCCTTGCAAAGAGCCTTGATGTAGTTGCTTTCAGCCGTTTCGTAGTTCATCTGCACATCGCCGCGCTTCACCAGGTCGTCGAGCACGGCGAATGCCATATAAGGGTTGATGGCGCTTGCTCCATAGCCAAGCAGCAGTGCGGCATGCATCACCTCCCTGATCTCTCCGCTCTTGACGATAAGAGCGGTCTGCACACGTTTCTGCACCGAAATCAGATGATGGTGCACAGCACTCACCGCCAGCAACGACGGAATTGCCACATGGTCGCGGTCGACGCCCTCGTCGGTCAGTATTATGTAGTTCACACCGTCGTCGACCGATGCCTCGGCGCGGCGGCACAGCTCATAGATGGCTTCCTGCAGCCCGGCGGTGCCTTTTGCCGCATCAAACAGCATTGGCAGCTTCACGGTGTTGAATCCCTTGTATCGGATATTGCAGAGAATGTCGAGCTGGGTGTTGGTCAGCACGGGGTGGGGCAGACGCACCATCTTGCAGTGCGACTCGCTTGGCAAAAGGATGTTCATGCCCACAGCGCCGATATATTCTGTCAGCGACATCACCAGCTGTTCGCGGATTGGGTCTATGGCGGGGTTGGTCACCTGTGCAAACTGCTGACGGAAGTAGTTGAACAGCAGTTGCGGACGGCTGCTCAACACGGCAAGCGGCGTGTCGTTGCCCATAGAGGCAGTAGGCTCCGACCCGTTCTCGCACATAGGCTTTATGGTGCGTTCCACGTCTTCGCGTGTGAATCCGAAAGCACGCAGCTTTCTGCCGAAGAGACTGACGGCATTGTCCACTTTGCGTCCGCTGCGTAGCGTGTGCAGCTCGATGCGGTTTGTCGACAGCCATTGTCGGTATGGGCGTGCGGTGGCAAGCTGCGCTTTCAGCTCGCCGTCATAGTATATCTTGCCTTCCTGTGTGTCGACAAGCAGAATTTTGCCAGGTTGCAGACGTCCTTTTTCTTCGATGTCGGCAGGTTCGATGTTGATTACTCCAGCCTCGCTCGCAACCACCATCATACCGCCTTTCGTAATCAGATAGCGCGCCGGACGCAGACCGTTGCGGTCGAGCATTCCGCCGGCATAACGCCCATCGCTGAAAAGAAGTGCCGCCGGTCCGTCCCACGGTTCCATAAGGATGGAGTGGTATTCATAAAACGCTTTCAAATCCTCGCTGATAGGATTCTTGTCGTTGAACGACTCCGGCACGAGCATTGCCATGGCGTGCGGCAGACTTAGTCCCGACATTGCGAAGAATTCCAGCACATTGTCGAGCGAGGCGGAGTCGCTCATGCCCGGTTGGATGATTGGACGTATGTCCTTGACGTTGCCCAACGCCGGCGTCGACAGCACGCTTTCTCTTGCCTCCATCCAGGCGCGGTTGCCGCGGATGGTGTTGATCTCGCCGTTATGCGCCAGCAGACGGAACGGCTGTGCCAAACTCCAGGTTGGAAACGTGTTGGTGCTGAAGCGGGAGTGCACCAACGCCAGCCCGCTTGTGAAATATGGTTGTGTGAGGTCTTTGAAATACTCGCGCACCTGGGTTGACGAGAGCATACCCTTATAAATGATGTTCTTGCTTGACAGCGACACGATATAGAAGTCCTTGTCGTCGATGCGGCGCTCGATGCGTTTGCGCACAAGATATAACGTGCGCTCAAAAGTGTCGGTGTCGGTAACTCCGGTAATGAAAATCTGCTTTATGTCGGGTTCTGTGTCGCGGGCGTCTTTGCCGAGAATTTCTGAGCGTACGGGCACATTGCGCATGTGCATCAACTGCAGTCCCTCACGCTCCACTTCTTCAATCACGATTCCCATAATTGCGGCTTGGCGTTTCTCGTCTTTCGGCAGAAACACCAGTCCGGTGCCGTATTTGCCTTTCTCCGGCACTGGAATGCCTTGAAGAAGAATGAATTCGTGTGGAATCTGAATCATAATCCCGGCGCCGTCGCCTGTCTTGTTGTCGGCACCCTCTGCGCCGCGGTGCTTCATGTTTTCAAGCACTGTCAAGGCTGCATCGACCAGTTCGTGGGATTTGTCACCATTGATGTTGACGAGCATGCCCACACCGCATGCATCGTGTTCGTAGGAAGAGTCATACAGCCCCAAGGGCTGGTGACTTGGATAGTCTTTTTGGTCTATCTTCTTGGAAAAAAGATTGTTTTTGTTCAAATTTTCTTTCATAATCCCGCTTTTTTCTCTTCTTTACTTACATTTTGACTGCAAAGATATGGAAAAACATCAAGCCTGCAAACTAAATGCGACAAAAATAGCCGTTGTTGTGGAAAAAAGTTTTGTAAATACGTTGAAAATAGCAAAAAGAAAGCGAATATGACTGAAATGTGGCATAACAGTCAGAACTGCTGCGTGCGGATGATTGTTTTATTGAAAAATAGGCAGCGGTTCGGAATCGCAAAATCAAATAAATTTGTTTTGCGCTTCACTCACCTTGCACTACTTTCAATAAAATAGGCTGCGGTTCGGAAACGCAAAATCAAATAAATTTGTTTTGCGCTTCACTCACCTTGCACTACTTTCAATAAAATAGGCTGCGGTTCGGAAACGCAAAATCAAATAAATTTGTTTTGCGCTTCACTCACCTTGCACTACTTTCAATAAAATAGGCTGCGGTTCGGAAACGCAAAATCAAATAAATTTGTTTTGCGCTTCACTCACCTTGCACTATCTTTGCAGTTGATAAAACAACAACCGGATGAAACCAAATTTTTTGAAGGGGCTTCTTAGGCGAGTGCTTGTGTTGCTCCGTTACATTTGGCGCGGCTGCGTCAAAATGTGGAATTGGTATCGGCGCACTTACAAGCAGGCGCGTTGGTATGGAAAAGTGGGTATTGTGTGTGCCACGGTGGTGGTGTCGTTTGTCCTTTATTTGATATTGGTCGACATCAATTTCTTGTGGCTTTTCGGAAAATCGCCGAGCTTATATGACATAGCCCATCCCAAACAAGATGAAGCGTCGATTGTCTACAGTGCCGACGGCAAGGTGCTCGGACGTTACTATCGCGAGAACCGTATCCCTGTTGAATATGACGAGATTTCGCCAATGCTCATCAACGCGTTGGTGTCGACGGAGGATGAGCGTTTCTATTCCCACCACGGCATAGATTTTCAGGGTGTGGCGGCTGCGATGAAGGATATGGCTGTGCACCACGAGGCGCGTGGAGCGAGCACGATTACTCAGCAGCTGGTCAAGAATATGTTCCGCACACGCACGGAGTATTCCACCGGACTCACTGGATTTATACCTGGCGTGCGTCTGTTGGTGATGAAGACGAAGGAATGGGTGACGGCTGTCAAACTGGAGATGTTCTATACAAAAAAGGAGATTCTGACGATGTATCTCAATACGGTGGATTTCGGCAGCAATGCTTTCGGCATCCGCACGGCGGCGAAGACTTATTTCAACACGACGCCGATGCAGCTGAAGACGGAGGAGTCGGCTGTGCTTGTCGGTATGCTGAAGGCCACTACGACCTACAATCCGCGTCTTAATCCGAAGAATTCAAAAAGCCGCCGCAATGTGGTGTTGAGCAACTTGTTGCGCAAGAAGTTTCTTACGCACGAGGAGTATGACTCGCTGAGCGAGCTGCCGATAGAACTGAAATATACGCCTGTGAAGCCTACCGACGGCAAGGCACCGTATTTCCGCGACGTGCTTGCCGATGAGCTGCAGAATGGATGGTGTAAGGACAATGACAAGGATCTCTATGGCGACGGACTGCGCATCTACACGACCATCGACTCGCGTATGCAGAAGTATGCCGAGGAGGCTGTGATGAAGCACATGCAGCAGGTGCAGCGCAATTTCAAGTCCGACTGGGGCAATGAGAATCCGTGGCGCGATGAGAACCGCGAGGAGAAGAAGGGATTTATTGAGGACATCGCCAAAAGAACTGACTACTACAAGCAGTTGTCGGCACGTTATCCCGACGACCCTGATTCGGTGAATTATTATATGAATCTGCCTCACCGCGTGAAGTTGTTTGACTACAATGCTCCCGACCAGGTGCGCACGGAAATGATGAGTGCGATGGACTCCATCAGGTATATGGTGAAGTTCCTGCATTGCGCATTTGTAGCGATGGAGCCTGAAACGGGCGCTGTCAAGGCCTGGGTCGGCGATATTGACTATAATCATTGGCAATATGACAAGGTGACCGCTGAGCGTCAGCCGGGATCCACATTCAAACTGTGTGTCTACACAGCCGCGATGGAGGCTGGACTCGGCCCGTGCGACGACCGTGTGGACGAGTGGAAGCAGTATGACGCTTTCGACAAAGACGGCAAGCCGACGAAGTGGACTCCGCGCAATGCCAACGGATACTATACCGGCGGAGCGATGTCGCTGAAGCACGCGTTCTCAAATTCGATCAACTCGGTGGCTGTCTCGGTGGCGCATGAGGTGGGCTTGAACCGCGTTGCCGACGTGGCTCATAAACTGGGCATCACCTCTCCGATAAAAGAAACTCCGGCAATGCCGCTCGGCACGGAGGATGTCACTCTGCTCGAACTGGTCGACGCCTACTGCACGGTGATGAACAAGGGCAGGCACAACGTGCCGGAATTTGTCACCCGCATCGAGGACAAAGACGGCAAGGTGCTTTATGTGGCTGAACCGAAAAACGAGCAGGCAATCAGCGAGGAGTCGGCTTTCTTTATGCAGCAGATGCTGCTGGCTGGTATGACGGAGCCGGGAGGCACGTCGCAAGCCTTGTGGAGCTACGACATCCATCATTTCGACACCAATTTCGGAGGCAAGACAGGCACTACGTCAAACAACAGTGACGGCTGGTATGTGGGCGTGACGAAAAACCTTGTTGCCGGATGCTGGTGTGGAGGAGAATACCGCAGCGTGCATTTCCGCAGCGGACGGATGGGGCAGGGTAGCCACACGGCGCTGCCTGCGTTTGGCTATTTTATGGAGAAAGTGCTGCGCGACCCGCAATTGGCTGCGAAATATCGGGGAAAGATTTCCGACAAGCCGTGGCCCGGACTGAGGGTCGACGACCGCCCGTACAACTGTCAGGGCTATGTGGCGCCTTCCGACACTACTGATGTTGACAGCACCGGTGTTGATGACATTGATATGCCCGAGGAGGAAATCGAGCTTGACAACAACGGCAATGAAATTCCGTCGGAACCGGCACAGGGCAATATTTGACGGAACAGTATAAAAACAATAACCGCGGAGGGCATAGGCTTTCCGCGGTTGTTGTTTGTGAGTGTTGCTGATTAGTATTGTTCCTTCTCGTTGGGGAAATCAGAGGTCTTCACGTCCTCGATGTATTTTGCCACAGCGTCGGTGATGATTGTGCCCACATCAGCGTAGCGGCGCAGGAAGCGAGGCGAGAATCCCTTGTTGATGCCGAGCATGTCGTGCATCACGAGCACCTGTCCGTCGACACCGCCTCCGGCACCGATGCCGATGATAGGAATTTCAAGCATTTCTGCCACTTTTTTTGCCAATGTGGCGGGGATTTTCTCAAGCACGATTGCAAAGCATCCAATCTCCTGCAGCAGTTTGGCGTCTTCGATAAGTTTGTTTGCCTCAGCCTCTTCGCGGGCACGCACGGTGTATGACCCGAATTTGTTGATTGACTGTGGTGTCAGTCCGAGGTGACCCATCACTGGAATGCCGGCGCACAGGATGCGCTCAATTGACTCGCGCACTTCGGCGCCGCCCTCGAGCTTCACGCAGTCGGCATGTGTTTCCTTCATGATGCGGACGGCCGAAGCCAAAGCCTCTTTAGAGTTGCCCTGGTATGTTCCGAAAGGCATGTCTACAACCACGAGCGCGCGGTTCACGCCACGCATCACCGACTTGCCGTGATAAATCATCTGGTCGAGCGTCATCGGCAGAGTGGTCACGTTTCCAGCCATCACGTTGCTGGCGGAGTCGCCAACGAGAATCACGTCCATTCCAGCCTCGTCGATGAGTTTCGCCATCGAGAAATCGTAGGCTGTAAGCATAGATATTTTTTCTCCGCGCTGCTTCATTTCGAGCAGGCGGCGAGTAGTCACTTTCCGTTTGTCTTCTGTGTAAGTTGACATAATCAATAAGTTTTTAAATTTAATTCGGCTGCAAAGTTACGTCTTTTAAATGACAAAAGGAAAAAAAGGTGCTGCCCACATCTGAAAATCGCTGAAATGTGCTAAATTTGCAAATAAAACATAAAAATCTGTGATATTATGATTGTACACGAACAGCTTTCTTTTCAGGATGCATTGTCGCTTGCCACAAAGCGAATTTTTGAAACAAAGGGACGCTCCCGCCGGTCTGAGTTTTGGTGGGCTATGCTGGTTGCCTATTTCATATCAAATTTCCTTCCTCCGTTTTGGCTTGTGACCATACCTATATCAATCAGACGGTTGCACGACACGGGACGCAGCGGATGGTGGATGTTTTTCCCAGTAGTGGCCACAATCATTATTGTCTCAATGTGTGTCTCGGATGTTCTTAGCTTTATGACGATGGATGATTTTGAGGACACCATTACTCCGTTTGTGGTATTTGGCAAGTATATATTTTTCTGTGGCATAGTTTCTGTATATCAGATTGTGATGATAATATTCTTTTGCCAGGACAGTGCGGAGGGCGAAAATCGCTACGGAGCGTCGCCGAAATATGAGAAAGAGCCTCCATGTGTCCCTCCGGAAGAAAGAAAAGAATAATGCTTTATGGACATTGAGCAAGTCAGGGAATACGCTTTGTCTTTGTTTGGTGTGACTGAGGATCAGCCGTTTGGCGATGACGTTGTCACCTTTCGTGTTGAGGGCAAGATTTTTCTGTGCCTTTGGCTGGGTGGAAGTCGGCTTGGCATGAATGGTGAGAATCCGCGGTTTGCATGTAAACTGACTCCGGAGAGAAACGAGGCGTTGCGCGAGCAATATGCGGCGGTGACCCCAGCATTTCATTGGAACAAGAAGCATTGGAGCGACGTGTATTATGGGCAACTTGCCGCAGAAACTGTAACGGAGTGGATAAAAGAGTCGTATGAGCTTATAGTCAGCAAGTTGCCAAAGGCGGTGAGAGCAAAATATCAGTAACATTATATTCAGAATGAAAGCATATACATACATAGAGAAGGGCAAGTTTGCCTTGATTGACAAGCCTAAACCAGAGCTACAGGAAGCGACAGACGCCATTGTTCGTGTGACTCTCGGCAGCATCTGTTCAAGCGACCTGCATATAAAGCACGGGAGTGTGCCGAGAGCGGTGCCGGGCATCACTGTCGGCCATGAGATGGTCGGCGTGGTGGAAGCAGTAGGCGCCGACGTGAAAGGCGTGAAGGTAGGCGACCGTGTGACCGTCAACGTGGAAACCTTCTGTGGTGAGTGCTTCTACTGCAGGCTCGGCTATGTCAACAACTGCACATCTCCTCATGGCGGATGGGCTCTCGGCTGCCGTATCGACGGAGGACAGACGGAATATGTGCGTGTGCCGTTGGCGTCGCAGGGCTTGAACCGCATTCCCGACAGCGTGACCGACGAGCAGGCTCTGTTTGTTGGCGATGTGCTTGCCACGGGATTCTGGGCGGCTCGCATAAGTGAGATTACGCCCGACGACACGGTGCTGATTGTCGGTGCCGGACCTACGGGCATCTGCACGTTGATCTGTGCGATGCTGAAGCGCCCGAAGCGCATCATCGTGTGTGAGCCGTCGAAAGAGCGGCGGGCTTTTGTCAAGGAGCATTATCCCGACGTGCTGCTGACCACGCCGGATGCCTGCGAGGAGTTTGTGAAGCAACACAGTGACCATGACGGCGCCGACAGGGTGCTGGAAGTGGCTGGCGCAAAGGATACGTTCCAGTTGGCATGGCGCTGTGCGCGGCCTAATGCCATTGTCACGGTCGTGGCACTTTATGACGCTCCGCAGATTCTTCCGTTGCCCGATATGTATGGCAAGAACCTGACGTTCAAGACCGGCGGTGTTGACGGTTGCGACTGCGAGGAGGTGCTCAGGCTCATTGAGCAGGGGAAAATCGACACCACTCCGCTTATCACGCATCGCTTCCCGCTTGACAGAATAGAGGAGGCATACCGTATATTTGAGAACAAGGAAGACGGCGTAATCAAGATTGCCGTCTATAATTGATACCTTTAAGATTATTAACCATTGAGTTGCGAATTAAATGATTTTCTAACTAAATGAAAAAAACGAACATGAAAAATTTCCTGACATTACTCATCGCTATGCTTTTGCTGCTTCCGACGGCCATGCATGGAGCCGGCAAGAAGGTGGTAACATCTATCGACATCACTATTCCGTTGCCCAAAGACGGTATGGGTATCGAGGATGGCGAGCAGATACAAATCACCGCAGCCAAGACAGCGTATGGCGACCTGGTTCAGCAAGGCATCGCGTCGGTCTTCAGCATTTTATGGGAAGGCGAGTTCAACAGAAAAAATTCCGATTCTCCCAAGTTCCAGGCAGGCTATACGTATCGTGCCAGCATGAAACTGATGCTCGACACCCAGAGTCCCTACATCATCAAGTATGCGATGCGCGATGGCGACTACTATGTCGACGACACCATGCTGAAGATTACCGTCAACGGCGAGCCTGCCAGAGTGCTTGTCGGCAGCCCTTACTTCCCTCGCTGCAGTTTTGTGGTTACTGTGCCTGGCGGCGATGGCGGCAATCTCAAGAAGGAGAACCTGTTCTTTGACTATAATGCCAACAAGGAGAAAAATCGTGCCAGCAATAATATCTATACAAAAGAGACAGCCGACGCCTGCTGCGCATCATTCCATCCACATGATGTGGTCACCATTACAGAGGCCCACGACCCGTTGCCCGAGTTTGAAGGACCCAACCGAGTCTTTCTTACCAAGGTTATCGTAGACACCGGCAACAAGACGGATTACTTAAAGTTTGCCCATTCGTTGACCCAGTATATGGGTGGCTATTACAACCTCAAGGAGGTGTGGCTCAGCGACAAAGTCAACGCCGTGGAGTTTATGCGCGAACTCGACGAAGGCATGAAGAGCAAGCTGTTTCCCAACTATTATCATTTCTACGGCCATAGCACAATGTTCCTTGCCGGCGACGCCACCCTGTGTGTGCCAGCCAGTCAGGCTGCTGCCGTCAAAGCACAGATGGCACGTCACAGCAAGTTCCCGTGCTACACCGTAAGAACATATACCGGCAACGTGCAAGAAGCCCAGAAGGCCGGACTCGGAGCCACCAAGAATCCCTGTACAAAGCACAACTTTGTGGCACGCCTGTATACTGCCGACCGTGTGATGCAGCACTATACCTGTAAGCAAGATCCTAAAGTGTATTACTCATGCAGCATCTGCGGGGAGTGTGAGCGCAATCCGCGCCACACTTTCATGTTCGTCGATAAGGAGGAAGAGAAAAGATACGTACCTGGCGTCCATTCCTTTACTGCCGACCTTGCCACCGAGCAGGCCTATGTGGGCACCAATGCCGCGGGCGAGCATATCTATTGGAAGAGCTGCAAATGGTGTGGCTTGTCTTACAACTATGAGCAGCGCCACCTCACCGAGAAACACTTCCGCCTGTCGGGCTCTGACGGCACGTTGGCACTGTATCGCAAGCATATGGAGGCAGCGCTCGACATGCGTGAGGACGAGGCAAAACTGAGCACTACCGCTCAGCCGGATATGTTTACACTGCCAGCCCGCAGCACTGTGAAGAAGAGCACGTGGGCAGAAGACGCGGTGACGCGCGCCCTCACCGACAACCTTATCGACGAGCAGCTGCTTGGCGACGACTATACCCTTACCGCCACGCGCCAACAGGTGGCATCGATAGCCAAGAGGCTCATCAAGGAGATGACCGGAAAGGACGCCAATGAAGGTAAGCTGAACCTCTTTGCCGACATCGCCGGTGGCAACCTCGACATGAATGCCGCTGTAACCCGTCAGGAGATGGCAACGCTCATTTATCGTGCCATGCGCTATATTGAGAAAAACTCGAAGTATACTTATACCGAATACGACTCCAATCTTGATGCCTATACCGACAGTCAGCAAATCAAACCGTGGGCGGAGGAGCCTATGGCGTTTATGGAGGCCCTGGAGCTTGTCGATCCCGTCACATCAACCACTCTTGTGCCCGACGGCGCTTGCTCCATCGAGCTGGCGCTCGCCACTGCCGAGCGCGCCACGATGGCACAGCACACCGGATGGGCGCAGACCGTATCAGATGGCGAAAAGAACGATTATATCGTTGTAGCCGGCAGCCACGATGCCCTCGGCACATCCAATTCCACATTGGGCTTCTACGAGCGTGTGTGGGTCTATCGTATGAGAAACAACAACGGCAAGATAGAAATCAAGGATAAATATACGGGTCAGCATCTCGAGTTCAACAGGAACTATCTGCATCCTGTGCGCTGGCGTGGCAACGGTGTGTCAAACGTTTCACAAAAGGTGAGAAACGTCCGCAACAAAATCAATAAATGGCAAAAGAAAAACGACAGATAGAGAAAGGGTAGGCTGTGATGAGGAAACCACCTCGTCACAGCCAATGTCCAATAACGAGATGGCCGCCTTTGTCACTATGACAGAGGTGGCTGTTTGTTGGTATGCTCGGCATGAGCATTGCGTTATCCCGAACTCGTGTTTTTCACGACTGCCAAGTTTACATTTAGCGTCCATCGTCGAGATGAAGCACAAGGTCGGCCTCCAGTCCGTAGCCTTTGTACATCATCTACTCTGGAGATATCGTCCCGACAGATGGCATCAACATAATTGCGTGCAATAAGTAGCTTTGCCTTATCACTCATTTGTGCATATTTAGTGCGATGAATTGTGCTGTTTTGTAACTAACTTTTGTGGTAATTTGTAACTAACTTTTGCGGTAATTTGTAACTAACTTTTGTGGTACACTTTTGCAGCGGTTTAGTACGTGTTTTGCTTATCGTTGCTTATTTCCATATTTGACCAAGGTCAAAATCGGCTGCACATTTACAGCACGTTCCGAGAGAAGTCTGCAGAGGTCATAGTATCCTGTCTATAGGGAAGGAAATAGTAAATGACCGCTACCTTGAGAGTCTTTTGTAGACAGATGCCCGAAAAGGAACTCTCTATTCACACGATAGGACGGAATCCGACAATAGAATCGAAGTGACGTGCCTCGAAGGGATGCCGGAAAAACAAAAGAGGGAGGAAAACGGCTTTGTTTTCCTCCCTCTCAATTTGTTTGTCGCGTTGCTATTGCTTTGCGTTGCGCTTGATAGAGTCGTAGATGTAGTCGAAGATGTTGTAACGGGCACCAATCTTTGAGAACGCCGGGTTGTTGCGGCTTGGGCAGACGCGGTTGCTGAGGAAAATGTAAATCAGGTCTTCCTTCGGGTCAACCCAGAACGATGTGCCAGTGAATCCGGTGTGTCCCACCACTTCCGCACTTGCTGCATCCGTTATCGAAGAGTAGCTCGGATGCTTGAAGTTAGGCTTGTCAAATCCGAGTCCGCGGTGCGAATTGAGCGATCTCATTGTCAGGAACGTGTTGACAGTAGACTGCGAGAGGATGCGCTCGCCGCCATACATTCCTCCAAACAGCCACATCTGGCACAGTTTGGCAAGATCGTTGGCGTTGGAGAAGAGTCCGGCATTTCCTTGTATGCCGCCGGAGAATGCTGCTGTCTCGTCGTGGACAACGCCGCGGATATATCCTTCGCGGAAATACTCGTCGAGCTCTGTCGCTGCGATTTCTTTTTCAGGGAAGAAGTCGAGCGGGCGGTAGACGGTGCGGAAAGCGCCGATGCGGTGGAAAATGTTGTCGTAGACATAGCGGTCGTGGCGCACTCCGGTCACGTTCTCCTCCGCCTGACGGAGCAGGCAGAAGTTGAGGCAGCTGTACACATAATTGTGGTTTGTGCGCTGGCGCTCGTTGTAGATCATGTTCATCACCGAGTCCATCGTGATTTGTCCCACCCATAGGTTCTTGCCAATCTGCACGTTGAATTTGTCGGTGCGTTTAGGCGAAGTGATGTCGGAGCGCACGTGTGCAGTGTTGTTGATATATGCGCCTCCGGCAAACCGCTTGTAGTTGGCTGATTTTTTGCCCACGCTGAGCGCGCCGGTGTAGCTTTTAGGGTCGGTCATTTGTTCGTAGATGCTCAGCGACGGTGGCATACCCGTTTCGTGGAAAAGCAGGTCGCGTATTGTCAACACGCCTTTCGACGAGCCTTTCAGTTGAGGAATGTAGTCGCTGAGGAAACCATTGATGTTTAGTTTCTTGTCGTCGACGGCTTTCATGATGCCCGACAGGGTTCCAGTGGCTTTCGACACAGATGCAAGGTCGTAGAGCGTGTTGCCGTTAACGGCGTCGTCTTTTCCGTTGTCGGTGTATCCGTAACTTTTCTTTACAACGATTTTTCCGTGGCGTGCCACAATTACTTGGCAGCCAGGGAAGGCTCCTGCCTTCACGCCGAGGTTGGCGATTGAGTCGATTTGCTCTACGAGTCTATGGTCAAGACCCACGGCTTCAGGCACGTCGTAGCCAAGGCGTGACGCCATCACAGTGACGCCGTCGCCAACTTTTGCAACTCCGGCAACGCTTACCGGCATGCGGCCAGAGGCGTCGCTTCCGCCGAACACCACTTGTGCGGCATATTCCTGAGCAAAGGCATGGTCTTCGTAAGCCTCGATTACAGCCGCGCTTCCGGCTATCTCCTCGCTGAAGTCGGCAAGGTCGTAAGGCTTGATGAAGAACACAAGAACCACTTTGCTCTTTCCGGCTTTCGCGATGGCTTTCGCGATGGCACGCTTGGTGCCGCCGTTGTTGTTGAACACACCGATTACCAAAGCCGATGCGTTGTTGTTGTCTTCAGCCCACGACTCGGCGTTGTGTTCGGTGAGATGGTGGGTGGTGATGTCGGTGTAGAGGGCGCATATCTGAGTGAACACCTTCGCGTCGTCGACTTTCTCTCCAGCCACAGCCACGCTCACCTTGTTTTCAAGATGCTTCACAGGCAGGCAGTCGCCGTCGTTTTTCACTATGGTCATCGCCGCTGCGTAGAGCTTGCGCAGCACGAGCTGTGCGTGGCGTGAGTTGATGCGCTCCATCATACCGTCGATGTTGACAGGCTTGTAATTGTTGAGGCCGAGAGCGTATTTGTATCTCAGCACTTTCTTGCACGTCAGCTCGATTGACTTTTGCTTGTCACCGCCTTGATTGTAGTAGTCGAGAAGCTCGTTGAAACTTTTTTCAAGATTGTACGGTTCAAGAAGCACGTCGGCACCTGCGAGGAAAGCTCTCAGTCCGTTAGGATTGCCCGACTTCCTTGCCCCCTGCATTGTAAGCGCGTCGGTAAACACCAGTCCGCCGAAGCCTAATCTCTGTTTGAGCAAACCTGTGACAACGCTTGGAGTCAATGATGTAGGGTTGTTGCCCGTTTTCAATGCCGGTATCTGAAGGTGTCCTACCATCACGCCCGAAAGTCCGGCATCGGTGTAGGTTTGGAACGGCACAAGGTCGATCGACTCGATGCTTGCAAGCGAGCGGTCGACAATCGGCAGCGTCTTATGAGAGTCCTTCTCCGTGTCGCCGTGTCCGGGGAAATGCTTAGCCACCGACAGCACACCGCCGTCCTCAAGACCGCGAGAGTAAGCCACTACTTTGTGGGCAACGTTTTCGGCGTCCTCGCCAAACGAGCGCGTGCCGATTACGGGGTTCAGAGGGTTGCTGTTTACATCGGCAGTAGGGGCGAAATTCACATTCACACCTGTCTCTTTGCATTCGCGCGCCATTTCGCGTCCGTATTCATAGATGAGCATATCGTCCTGCACGGCGCCGAGCATCATGTTTTTAGGGAAACGCGGAGTGTCGGGCATGCGCATCGACAATCCCCATTCACCGTCGAGAGCGATGGCAACCGGTGTCGATGAGATGCTGTTGACGTAGTTTGCGAGTTCGGCGTGGTGCTCAGCCTTACCGTTGGCAAAGTATGCCCACCCGATATGGTATTTTTCTACGGTCGATTTGATTTGGCGTTTCGCAGCATTGACATCTTTTGACTGGAAACTTTGAGCAATCAGCTGACCCACTCGTTGCTCCGGAGTCATGGAGTTGTAGACAGAGTCGACCCAGGCATCCATTTCATCCTGGGGCTGGTTGCTGATAAACAATGGAGTCTTTGCCGTAATGATGCTGACGGCGATAAGACTGATGCCTAATAGTAAAATTTTTCTTAGATGCATTGTCTTGGGCTTATTTTTTGGTTATACGTTTGGTGTGGTCAAGCGACAGTTTGGGGTTTTCCTTCACATAGTCGGCGATGTCGAATTTCATCGGGCGGTCGCTGCTGTAGAGCAAATTTGCCTTTGCGAAGGAAACGAGGTCATCGTTGCCCTCGTAGATGTAGCTTATCGTCGAGATGCGGTAGGTGCGGTTCTTGTCGATTTTCTTTCCGTTGATTTTTGCGTTTACGGCTTTGCCGTCCTTGATTGTGAACGAGATTCCGCGGCTCACGCATTGTCCGTCTTTCATAGCAAGGTTGTCGAGGCATTCCTGAAGCAGCGCGCCGTTCATCTCGAGCACAACGATGTTGTTGTCGAACGGCATAAGGTTGTAGACCTCGCCGAGACTCAACTCGCCTTTATGAAAGTCGGATCGCAGACCTCCGGAGTTTGTCACTCCGGCGTCGACTTCAACACCCGACAGCCGTTCGCCGACAGTCTTTACGGCATCCGCCGCCCAGTTTCTCATAACGGTTGAGTTGCGTTGCATATCCTCGTCGGTAGAGCCGATGATGATAGCCATCACACGAGCCACTTCCTCGTCAAATGGCTTCAGCCACGCTTCCGTGGCAGCGTCAAGACGGCCGTCGTAGCGGGAGTCGATAGGCAGCAGTTCGTAAGCAGGCAGCTTCTGCAAGTCGTCGAGGTCGATGGTTATTTTTGTTATAGTGTGGCATTCGTTTCTGTTTTGAGCTACCAGAACATTTTTGCCAGCCTTGTTTGTAAACACGTATTGGTGATTGCCGGTGGCCGGATTGATTGAAGTGTGTGAGTGTCCGCCGAGGATAAGGTCGATGTTGCTTGACGAGAGCGCCATCACGCTGTCTGACGGAAGCCCGGCTTTTCCGGGACGGTAGCCGATGTGAGAAAGCACGATTGCGTAGTCGGCACGGTCGTCGGCTTTAAGAGCTCCGGCGATGCTGTCGGCAAGAGCCATTGGGTCGCGGTATGTCATTCCCTTGTAGTTGTTGGCAATGACGAGACGGTCCGGATTTGCTCCGACACCGATTACGGCAAATCTCTTGCCGTGGAAATTGCGTATGATGTATGGTTTGACAAGGTCGGACAATGCCGTCTCTTTCAAGCCATAGTTGGCGTTGATTACGGGAAATTCCACACGACGGTAGTTGTCGGCGAGCGATTCGATGCCGTTGTCAAACTCATGGTTTCCGATGGTCGCCGCGTCGTAGCCCATGCGGTTCATCATTTCATATTCCACCTCGCCTTTGAACAGCGTGAAATACATCTGTCCCTGCACGTCGTCGCCGGCATCGAGCAGCATAACGTAGGGCTCTGCCCGGCGGATGCTGTCGACCGCCACTTTCACGCGCACCATGCCTCCCGGTTTCGTCAGTTGTTCGGGACGCACGTTGCTGTGCATATCGTTTGTGTGGAGAATCACAAGGTTCTCCGCCATCGCTCCCGAGGCAAGGATTGCTCCAAGAGCGCATGTCGCTAATGTTTTACGTAGTCTCATTGTTGGTCTGTCTTAAATTTTACGAATTTACGCAAAATCTTTCAGAAACAAGACTGTCGTAAACAATAATTATAAAAAGATAAAAAATTTTCAATCAGCGGGTAATCAGATATCCTCCGCCGGCAGGCACAACCGAAAGCCGTTGCAGCCCGTAGCGGTTCTCGAGCGCCTGTCCTTTTACGGGCACTCCGTCGGCCTCGCAGACGTTGAACCGCGAACCGCATTGCTTGCAGTATGCCTCGAGTGTCGACGAGTCGAAGTAAAGCACCGCTTTTCTGCTCACCTCCACAGGGCATGCCCTGTCGTATGCCACAGGGCCGTTGATGCCGTAGACGAGCATCACGCCGCCGTATCCGGTGAAGGTGCGTTCGGTGTATGCGAAATTCTCGGGAATCCTCTGCTCCCGGTCAAATATGCGGCACATTCCGTAGCCGCTCACACCGTATGTGTTCCACAGACCGGCGTTGCTGAGGTCGATATTGACGTTGAGCGCGGGAATGCGTTGGCTGTCGACCGACTCGCACGCCATTGCGGAGAGCATCACCGACAGCAGGAGGATGTATTTCAGTATCTTCATTTCTTTAATCACGTTTCTTCAGTGTTTGCATAGCAGTCGCGTCACTTCAAGAGAGCGTCTATGGCACGGTGGTATTCGTCGAAGCGGAACGCCTTTAGCGTTTTGGCAAACAGCGCCTCGATGCGGTCGTTGCATAGGTTGCCGATTGAGCCTTCGTGGGTGTGGTGCACCTCCTTGACCGGCTCAAAGCGTCCAGCTTCGATGTCGAGACCCACTTTCTTGTATGCGTCGCGGAACGGCATACCCTCGCGTGTCAGACGGTTTACCTCTTCGACGGAGAACATGAATTTATAGCGGTCGTCCTGAGCCACATCGGTGTTTACCTTGATTTCCGACAACATTGCGTTGACCATGTTGAGGATTGACTTCAATTCGTCGAATGCCGGAAGAAACGCCTCTTTTATCAGCTGCATGTCGCGGAAGTATCCCGATGGCAGATTGTTGAGAATCATCGTAATCTGATAAGGCAACGACTGCAAGCGGTTGCATTTGGCACGTGTCAGCTCGAAAACGTCGGGATTTTTCTTGTGGGGCATGATCGAAGAGCCGGTGGTGTATTGGTCGGGCAACTTGATGAAACCGAAATTCTGCGAATTGTAGAGGCAGGCGTCGAAAGCCAGGCGCGACACCGTGGATGCTATTCCTGCCAGCGCGTTGGCAACCGTGCGTTCCGTCTTGCCGCGTCCCATCTGCGCATAGACCACGTTGTAGTTCATCGATTCAAAACCAAGCAGACGCGTGGTCATCTCGCGGTTGAGCGGGAATGAAGAGCCATAGCCGGCTGCAGACCCGAGTGGGTTGCGGTTTGTGACGCGGTAGGCTGCTTGAAGCACAGTCAAATCGTCGGCGAGGCTTTCGGCGTATGCGCCAAACCACAGTCCGAACGACGACGGCATAGCCACTTGAAGGTGGGTATAGCCGGGGATAAGCACGTCTTTGTATTTGTTGCTTTGGGCAATGAGCGTTTGGAAAAGCTTCTCTGTGGTCAGCGCCACAGCCTCTATCTCGGAACGCATAAACAGTTTCAGGTCGACCATCACCTGGTCGTTGCGCGAGCGTCCGCTATGGATTTTCTTTCCAATGTCGCCGAGACTGCGTGTCAGCATAAGTTCCACTTGAGAATGCACGTCTTCCACGCCTTCTTCAATCACAAATTTGCCGTTTGCCGCCTCGTGATAGATTTTTTTCAGTTCGGCGAGGAGCGCAGAGAGCTCATCTTTTTCCAGCAGACCGATGCTTTCGAGCATCGTGATGTGTGCCATCGAGCCAAGCACGTCGTAAGGTGCGAGATAAAGATCCATCTCGCGGTCGAGTCCTACAGTATATGTTTCAACATCGTGGTCTACCACCACTGATTTTTCCCAAAGTTTAGTTGCCATATTCGTAAATAAAAATTTCCTTACAAAGTTACACTTTATGCGCAACACCGCAAAATTATTCCCGCGGCGCGCGCCGCGGGAAGCGATTGTCAGAGCGCGCCTTTTGTCGACGGCAGGTCGTAGCGGAAGACATCGCGTCGCGAGGCAGCGCGCAGTGCTCTTGCCAGCGCTTTGAATATGCCTTCAATCTTGTGGTGCTCGTTGGAGCCGTCGGCGTTGACATATAGGTTCATCGCCGCCGCGTCGCTCAGGCTTTTGAAGAAATGGAAAAACATTTCTGTGGGGACGTCGCCTATGCGCTCGCGCTTGAAGTCGGCGTTCCAGACGAGCCACGGACGTCCGCCGAAATCGAGAGCCACTGTGCAGTTGCAGTCGTCCATCGGCAGCACAAAGCCGTAGCGTTCAATGCCGCGTTTGTCGCCGAGAGCCTTTCTCAGTGCTTCGCCGAGAGCCAGCGCCGTGTCTTCAACAGTGTGGTGCTCGTCGACATAGAGGTCGCCTTTAGTTTTTATGGTAAGGTCGAATCCCGAATGCCGTCCGATTTGGTTGAGCATGTGGTCGAAAAATCCTAGTCCGGTTGAAATGTCGCAACGACCGTGACCGTCAAGGTCAAGGCTGATGTAGATGTCGGTTTCCGACGTTTTCCGACTCACCTGTGCCGTGCGCGCGCCTCCCCGCAGATAATCGGCAATGCAATCCCATGACTCGGCGACAAGCACGCACGTCTGCTCAAGTCCGGCATTCTCAATCATCCGCTTGCCGGCGTCGGCATTCTGCAGCAGGATGCCCTTTGCACCTAAATTCTTCGCCAATTGAATGTCGGTAATCCGGTCGCCGATTACGAAAGAATTTTCGAGGTCGTAACTGCCATCCATATATTTCCCGAGCAATGCCGTGCCCGGTTTACGCGTCGGCTTATGCTCATTTTCAAATGTGCGGTCGATTATGATATCGTCAAACTCCACGCCCTCGCCCTTGAACGTCTGCAACATCTTCTCGTGGGGCGGAAGGAAGTCGGATGTCGGGAACGACGGTGTGCCGAGTCCGTCCTGGTTGGTCACCATCACAAGTTCAAAATCGAGAGTCGAAGCGATGAAATGCATGTTGCGCAGCACGCCGGGAATAAATTCCAGTTTCTGAAGCGAATCCACCTGGAAATCCACCGGCGGCTCGACGATAAGCGTGCCGTCGCGGTCGATGAACAGCGCGCGTTTCTTATTTTCCATAACCTTTGAGAGTTGAAATTAGACGATTGTTCTCATCTTCGGTTCCGACAGAGAACCGCAGGCATTGCGAGCACAGCGCCACGCGGTTGCGGTTGCGCGCCACGATGCCGTTGTCGCGCAGATACGCATAGATGGCGTCGGCGTCTGCCACTCTGACAAGCAGGAAGTTGGCGTCGGAGTCAAACACCTTCTCGACCACCGGCAAGACGGCAAGCTCGGTGGCGAGGCGTTTGCGCTCAGCCACTATTGTGGTCACCCATCCGTGCACCTCCTCGCGGCGGTCGAGCATGCGCATGGCATACTGCTGTGTGAACAGGTTGATGTTGTACGGGTACTTGACCTTGTTGAAAATGCCTATGATTTCCTGCGACGCGAAAGCCGCTCCGAGCCGCACAGCCGCACTTGCCCACGCCTTCGACAGCGTCTGCATTACAATCAGGTTTGGATAGCGGTAGAGTTGTGTCGCCATCGATCCTTTTGTAGAGAAGTCGACATAAGCCTCGTCGACCACGACAATTCCGTTGAATCCGGCGCACACCGCCTCTATGGCGTCGCGCGGGAAGGCGTTGCCGGTAGGGTTGTTGGGCGAGCATATCCATATCACTTTTGTCTTGTCGTCGATTTGCTCAAAGATTTTTTGAATGTCGATAGAGAAGTCGTCGGCAAGCGGAGCGCGGCGATATTCCACATCGTTGACCTCCGCACACACTTCATACATGCCATAGGTTGGCTCTATCGCCACCACGTTGTCGATGCCCGGGCGGCAGAACACGCGATAGACCATGTCGATGCATTCATCGCTGCCCACACCGAGGAAAATTTGGTCGGCAACGACACTGCGCATCTGCCCGATGCGTCGTTTGAGCTCCATTTGCAACGGGTCGGGGTAGCGGTTGTAGGGATTGTTGTACGGGCTTTCGTTTGCGTCGATCCACACCGACGCCTTTCCGCTGAACTCTGTGCGGGCGCAACTGTAGGGCGTCAGGTTGTAGATGTTTTCTCTGACAATCTTTTTCAAATCCATAATCTTACCTCTTTTTTACTTGTTCAATTCTTACGGTCGCCGCCAATTTGTGTGCGAGCAGACCTTCTCCCTCAGCCATAGTCTCGACCACCGGACCGAGCGTGGCGATGCCTTCTGCCGTCAGCCGCTGGAACGTGATTTTTTTCATGAAGCTGTCGATGTTCACGCCGCTGTAAGCCGTGGCATTGCCGCTTGTGGGAAGCGTATGGTTTGTGCCAGAGGCATAGTCGCCGGCGCTTTCGCAGGCATACTGACCGAGAAACACGCTTCCGGCGTTCTCCACCATCTCGGCGAGCCTGTCGGCGTCGGAGTGGTTTATGATGAGGTGTTCCGGAGCATATTCGTTGGCTATGCGCATCATTTCGTCGTCGGTGCGCACCACAATAATGTGGCTTTTCTTCAACGACTGCTCTATCAAATCCACGCGCGGCAACTCTTTTGCCATCTCCACGGCATTCTTAGCCACTTCGTTGGCAAGACGCTCGCTTGTGGTGACAAGTATCGACTGGCTGTCGGGGCCATGCTCGGCCTGCGACAGAAAATCGGCGGCGACAAATGTTGGATTGGCTGTTTCATCAGCCACAATCATCACTTCCGACGGTCCTGCCGGCAAATCGACAAGCGTGTGGGTCTGTTTCGCCACAAACGCCTTTGCAAGCATGACGTAAAGATTGCCGGGACCGAAAATCTTGTTTACTTTTGGTATTGTTTCAGTTCCGAATGCCATTGCCGCTATCGCCTGTGCGCCTCCGGCCTTATACACCTCGGTTACGCCAGCCAGACGTGCCGCCACAAGGATTGTCGGGTTGACGCGACCGCTCTTGTCGGGAGGCGTGCAGATGGCAATCTCGGGGCATCCGGCAAGGCGTGCCGGGATGGCAAGCATCAGCGCCGTTGAAAACAAAGGCGCTCTGCCTCCAGGCACATATAGTCCGACGGAGTGGAGCGGCACGGCTTTCTGCCGGCACACCACGCCAGGGGTCGTTTCCACCTCAATGGGCTCCATCAGTTGTGCGGCGTGAAACTTGCGGATGTTGTCGGCCGCAACCTTCATCGCATCCTTCAGTTCTTGACTGACAGCGGCTTCCGCCTCCTCAAACTCCTGCTCTGTCACCTTCAGCGACTCGATTGATGGGCAGTCGAATTGACGCTCATATTTCAGCAAAGCAGTGTCGCCGTTTTCTTCGATGTCGTTGATGATGTCGCTGATAGCCGACACCGCCTCGCCAATGAGATTGGGGTCGAAGTCGCGAATCAGCAAATCCTTCGTGTCTTTGGGATACTTGTAAATCTTGATTTCCATTGCTACAATACCATTTTTTCAATGTTCAACACCAGTATGCCTTCAGCGCCGGCAGCCTTCAGTCGGTTGATGATTTCCCAGAAAAATTTTTCTTCGAGAACGGTGTGTACCGAACACCAGTCCTTGTCGGCGAGAGGCAGCACTGTCGGACTCTTGATGCCCGGCAGAATCTGCAGCACTGTGTCGAGCTGTGTGCGCGGCACGTTCATTAGGATGTACTTCTTGCCGGAAGCCGCCTTTACAGCCTCAAAGCGGAACAGCAGTTCGTCGAGCACCTCCTGCTTCTCGGCGTCGAGGGCTTTTCCACCGATGAGCACAGCCTCCGAATCAATCACCTTCTCCACCTCTCTAAGGTTGTTGCTCACGAGAGTGCTTCCCGACGACACGATGTCGAAGATAGCATCGGCAAGACCGATGCTCGGCGCGATTTCAACCGAACCGCTGATTTCGTGCAGCTCTGCCGAGATGTTGTTGTCGCGGAAGAACTTGGAGAGTATGACCGGATATGAAGTGGCTATTTTTTTGCCGTTGAACCACTGCAGTCCATCGTAGCCGGCGCTGTTTGGCACAGCCAGAGAGATGCGGCATCGGCTGAATCCCAGTTTCTTGATTACCGTCACGTCGCGTTGTTTCTCGAGCACCTCGTTGTAGCCCACAATGCCGAGGTCGGCAGTTCCGGTAGCCACAGAGTCGGGAATGTCATCGTCGCGCAGAAACAGCAGTTCGACAGGAAAGTTGCGCGACGGCACGAGCAATGAGCGTTTCACTGCGGTAAGTTTGATGCCTGCTTCTGAGAGCAGGTCCATTGTCTCGTCGTAGAGACGGCCTTTTGATTGTACAGCAATTCTAAGCATAGTTTTTTAAGAAATAAAAAAAACGACCGGTCATCCTATGAGGCGGATAATCGGTCGTTAGTAGTCAATCATATATGAAACTTACACAAAAGCCAACTGGCCAGCCTCTTTTGGGGAAAGGTCGACGTGATGATGACGATGATATGTAAGTTGCATAGTCTGCATAAAGTTGTTATTTTGTTTGCAAAGATACGTAAATTCTTTTACTGTGCAATGAAAAACCAAATTTTTCTGGCAAATTTTTATTCATCAGCGTGCTTAGATGTTTATTGTCAGTCCTTCTTTGGCGAGAATCGTGTCGGGAAAAACGGCTTTTGCCTCGTCGAGCAACATCGACTCGTTGATATAGCGCGAGGAGAAATGCCCGATAACCAGCTGTTTCACTTTTGCGTCACGGGCAATGGCAGCCGCATCGGCGGCAACCGTGTGGAGAGTCTGCTTGGCGCGTTGCCGCAAGTCAGAGAGGAAAGTCGCTTCGTGGTAGAGCAGGTCGGCGCCTGCCACCTCGCTGACCACGGCCTTCAGCGGCATCGTGTCGGAAATGTAGGCATACACGCGCGCAGGGTCGGGGTCGGTGGTCAAAGCGTTGTTTGGCACAACGATGCCGTCGGGCGTCACATAGTCATCGCCAGCCTTGATGTTGTTGCGGTAGCATGTAGGCACCTGCCAGCGTTGGATAGCGTCGGGGTTTATGTGCCGAGGCTTGGGCTTTTCACGAAACACGAATCCCACGCAAGGCAGCCGATGGACAAGCGGCACAGTGTTGACCGTCAGCGAGCGGTCTTCATAAATGATGTTGTTGCCATATTCGTAGGGCTCGAAGCGCACGTTGAGGTCGTGGGCAGAATAGTCGAGCAATGGCTTGAACAGCCGCACTCCCTCTTCCGGCAGGTGTATCACAGTCTCGCCGTCGAGTCCGGTCAGTCCCATTGTTGAAAGCAGCCCAGGCAACCCGTAACAATGGTCGCCATGCAGATGCGAGATGAATATGTGGCGCAGTCGGTTGAACTTGCAGTGCGCGCGCATCAATTGAGTCTGAGTGCCCTCGCCGCAGTCAATCAGAAACGATTTTGAGTTCAGACATACCAATTGTGCGCTCGGGTTGTGGCGCACGGTGGGTTTAGCCGACCCGCATCCCAATATTGTAACCGAAAAATTATCCATAGATGCAAAGATAGTGCAAGCCGAGAGGAAAGAAAAGAGCTTGCTCGATTTTCTTTCCCGAGGCGCCGCCTATTTTATGAGAAAAAATATTTTCAGAGATAATGTGCGCATAAGCAAAATAAATCGCTATTTTTGCATAATTGATTAATCGAATCAAACGAGTTGTTTCTTAATTGATAAAACCATAAAAAGCGATGCATACACTTGAGGAATATGTCAAAATGGCGGGAAATGCCGTCGACACTATAGCGTGCCCTGCAGGGAGAAATCCCGAAGGCTTGTACAAACCGATAGTCTACGGACTCGAGCAAGGCGGCAAACGCCTTCGCCCGGTAATCTTGCTCGCCGCGTGCGACGCTGTAGGCGGTGACAGTGCCAAGGCTCTGCCGCAAGCGGCAGCCATAGAGATGTATCATAACTTCACGTTGCTCCACGACGACGTTATGGACAAGGCAGACCTGCGCCGTGGAAAGCCTACGGTTTGCAACAAATGGGACGACAATACCGCCATCCTGTCGGGCGACACCATGCTCACCCTCGCCACGCAGCTCGTGGTCGACGGTGTGGAGCCGCAAAAAGCGATGCGCCTGTTGAAGGAGTTCAACGAAACGGCAATCGGAGTCTACGAGGGACAGCAGTATGACATGGAGTTTGAGGCGCGCACCGATGTGACCATCGACGAGTATATGGAGATGATTCGCTTGAAGACGTCGGTGCTTCTTGCCGGAGCGGCACGCATAGGCGCAGTTATGGGTGACGCCGACGAGCGCAACGCCAATGCGCTGTATGATTTCGCAGTCAATCTCGGACTGGCGTTCCAACTGCAGGACGACTGGCTCGACGTGTATGGCGATCCCGATGTATTTGGCAAGGCTATCGGTGGCGATATAATGAACAACAAAAAAACATATATGCTCATCAACGCAATGCAGAAAGCCGAAGGCGCCGACAAGGAGGAGCTTGAATTCTGGCTCGGCAACAAATCGGCTTATCCAGGCGAGAAGATAGCCGGAGTGACCGGCATCTACGACCGTCTCGATATCGGTCAGATTTGCCTTGACGCTGTGGCTGAATATAGCCGCAAGGCTGTGGAGGCACTTCATTCTGCCGATCTTGCGCCTGAGGCAGTGGCATTTTTCGAGGCGTTCGACAAAATGGTGATGGGGAGGAAAAAATAAGATGATCGACACGCATTCTCACATATATCTTGAGGAGTTTGACAACGACCGTGAGGCGGTGGTGGAGCATGCCCGCAAGGCTGGACTCCGCCATCTGGTGCTTCCTAATGTGGATATGCACACATACGACGCCATGGTAGGCACTCATGAGGCATATCCCGGCTACACTTCTATGGCGATGGGGTTGCACCCGACATCGGTCGAGGCAGACTGGATTGAACAGCTGGATGCCACCGAGAGCCATTTCGACGACCACAAATTTGTGGCGGTAGGAGAGGTGGGCATCGACCTTTATTGGGACAGCACCTACCGCAAGGAGCAGATGAAGGCGTTTAGCGAACAACTGCGTTGGGCGGCGTCGCGCGACTTGCCCGTAATCATCCACTGTCGCGATGGACTTGATGAGATATGTGATGTGTTTGACGGTTTCGGACGCACGTTGCCCGAATGCGTGTTTCACAGCTTCGGAGGCTCTTTGTCCGACCTGCACCGCATACGCCGTTATGGCGATTTCTATTTCGGCATCAATGGAGTCGTTACGTTTAAAAACGCGCATGTCGACGACCTTCTCAAACCTATCGGATTGAACCGCATACTGCTTGAGACCGACTGCCCGTATCTGACGCCAGTGCCTTACCGCGGCAAGCGCAACGAGAGCGCATATATACCTCTGATTGCAGAGAAGATTGCCGACACGCTTGGCGTGAGCGTGGAAGAGGTGTCGGAGGTGACCGACCGCAATGCCGCTGACTTTTTCAAAACACAGTTTTGATCTCAGAAAAACGCTCTTCCATATTTGAAATCTTCTCTTTATGGAAAAAATGATGGGATGAAACTGTTTTTTAGACAAAAATTTTTTGAAATCTCGATAATTAGTATTTATTTTGTTTAAATAACGAACTAATCAAAACTAATTATTATGATTTTACGACAGACCTTGAAGCGTGGAAGCGCTGCGGTTGTCGCTTGTGTGGGACTGGCAGGCTTGATGATTTCATGCGACAGTGATTTTGACCTTTCAAATCATTGCTGTCCGGAGAAATTTTACCACAGCGTAAGCTG
>UMFN01031300.1_pt1 | contig 31938 bp, 24 predicted proteins | sample 1965021 | NCBI WGS metagenome assembly UMFN01 (sample SAMEA4836047, study PRJEB28245) | human gut metagenome | biome: gut microbiome; material: fecal sample | place: Denmark | collected 2008
TCATACCCTCTATGAGCCTTTCAAAGCGTTCCTGTGCCTGTCTGTCAATGTCGGCAAGGTAAGCGTTAAGTCTGCCGCTTGTAAGAAGATTGGTGTATGTAACTTTGCAGTGATGCTTCAGATAATCCAAATGCCGCTGTCCCCAGATGCCTATCGGCTGTTCTTCTTCGGCGGGTACAGTTAAGCACGGTATTAAATAATCGCCTTGCCTTTCGTATTTGCCGCCCATTTCCTCAAAAATTGTCTTTGCCATTGTCTGTTACCTCCACATTCTTTTTTATTTTGAATGTCCGCAAAATCCGTCCTACATCGCTTGGTCGCCACGGACAATCCAGATTGTGAATGGCAATGAGTCTGTCCTGACAATTCGTGCCTGCCCCCATCTTCGGGGTAGAGCCTAAAAGCACACGGACTTCTCCGCTTCGTACCTTTGCGAACAGTTCTTTTTTCTGTGCATCGGTGTTCGCTTCATGGATAAACCGCACCTGCTCGGCAGGAACACCACGGGTGATTAGCTTCTCACGAATATCGTCATAGACATTAAAAGTTCCGTCATTCTTCGGTGTGCTAAGGTCGCAAAAAATGAGTTGGGCTGCTTTCGTATCGGCGTGTTTCTCCCAGATACGGTACACGTTGTCGATGCAGGCGTTGACCTTGCTGTTGGGGGCGTCTGGCAGCATCGGGTCTATCATTCTCTGGTCGAGTGCAAGTTTACGCCCGTCATTAGTCACTTTCAGCATATTATCTTCCTGTGGCGGGGCAAGCCTTGCTCGGATTTTCTCAGCTCGCTTTGCAAGAGAAGCCACCATTTCGGTCTGTATCTCGCTCGGCTTGGTCTTGATATTGTGGTAATTGACCTTTGGCACGGGGAGTTTTAACATATCGGCGGTCTGAATATCCGCCACCTCTCGAAACATCTGCATCAGCTCTGGCAGGTTGTGGAACTTGGCAAACCTTGTCTTGGCTCGGTAGTTTGTACCCTCTGGGGCAAGCTCCAGAGCCGTGACCGTTTCGCCAAAGGTGGAAGCCCAACTGTCAAAATGCTGCAAGCCGTTCCTTGCCAGAGTGTCATACTGCAAGTACCTCTGCACGGAATACATCTCAACTATTGAATTAGAGATAGGCGTTCCCGTTGCGAAAATCGTTCCTCGGCTGCCCGTTATCTCATCCAGATAGCGGCACTTCATAAAGAGATCGCTGGACTTCTGGGCTTCGGTCTGGGCGATGCCGCCCACATTCCTCATCTTGGTATAGAGATACAGATTTTTGTAAAAATGGCTCTCGTCAATGAAAAGCCTGTCAACGCCCAACTGCTCGAAGTCGATGACCGTATCCTTTCGTGCGGTATCGTTCAGTTTTTTGAGCTTGTTTTCAATGCCTTTCCTTGTTTTCATAAGCTGCTTGACGGTGAACTGTTCGCCGTGGGATTTTTGCACATCTTCAATGCCCATTTCAATATCGTCAAGCTGCCGTTGTAGCTGTTCCCGTTGCCGTTCCACGCTCATCTGGATTTTCTCAAATTGCGAATGTCCGATGATGACCGCATCATAATCGCCTGTGGCAATCCTGCCGCAGAACTTCTTTCGGTTAGCCGTTTCAAAATCCTGCTTGGTAGTAACAAGGATATTGGCACTCGGATAGAGCCTTAAATATTCGGAAGCCCACTGACCGACAAGATGATTTGGCACGACAAACATTGATTTCTGACATAAGCCCAGACGCTTGCTTTCCTGTGCGGCGGCTACCATTTCAAAGGTTTTTCCTGCACCTACCTTGTGGGCAAGGAGCGTATTACCGCCGTAAAGGATATGGGCGATAGCATTGACTTGATGGGGTCTTAGCGTGATTTCTGGGCTGATGCCGCCAAAGGTAATGTGCCGTCCGTCATACTCACGGGGTCTTTTGCTGTTAAAGGTGTCGTTGTAATAACGGACAAGGCGGTTTCTGCGTTCTGGGTCTTTCCATATCCAGTCTTGGAACGCCTGCTTGATGACTTCCTGTTTTGCCTGTGCCGCCGTGGTTTCCTTATGATTGAATACCGCTTTTTTGTTGCCGTGTTCATCATAAACATGGTCAAAGATACGAGTATCCTTTAGGTTTAGGGTGTCCTCGATAATGCGGTAGGCAGAAGCCCTTTTCGTTCCGTAGGTGCTGTCCGCCTTGACATTTCCATAATCGGAACTCTTGTTTTCAATAAACCAATCGCCGTTATATGGGGTATAGCGTACTCTCAATCGTCTTGCAGCGTGGCTTGACGGGGTCAAAAGCTCCATTACAAACTGCTGAATATCGGATTCTGGTATCCAAGTCGTACCCAGACGGACGGAGATTTCAGCGGCAGACAAGTCTTTCGGAATGACCTGCTTTAAGGCTTCCACATTCAGCGTTAGCGTAGGGTCGGACTTCGCCGCTATCTCTGCGACTTTCAGCTTTTGCCTTACATCGCCCGACAGGTATTCGTCTGCTGTTACATACAGGGCAGGCTCGGAGTTTGGCACTCGGAAGATTACGCCCGCAAGTTCGCTTATGATTTCCTCCTGCGGCTTGCCTGTAAGCTGTGCCATATAGTCAAGGTCAACACGGGCTTTCTCCCCAATGGAAAGGGCAAGGGCTTCGCTTGAAGTTTCAACAGAGGTTATCTCACGGTGGGGCTTAATCGTGCGTTTGGAGAACATATCCGCCTTGCGTTTGAAGTTTCCCTCATCGTCAAGCACCTCCAGAGAGCATAAAAGGAAGTAGCTCTCGTCCGATGCAAAGGCAAGATAGTTCCCTCGGTTGTTAATCAGACCGTATTTGTCGGTAAAGGCATCGTACAGACGTTTTAGGTTTTCCTGCTCGGTGCGTATCACTTCTTCGGGGTAATCGTTGGTCTGGTACTCAATCAGTTTTCGTACACAATCCCTTATTTCAAGCAGACCCTTGACGCGGTTTGCCGCCGTCATTGACAGCGTGGCAGGGGTCATACGGTCATTTTCCCGAAAATAAATCTGCCCGTTTACCAGAGCATAGGAGAAGTTACGCACATTCGGGTCAGCAGGAATGGAATTGTCCTGTTCATCGGAAATCTCATCAATCTCAACCTCTGGTATCTCGCCATTTATCCGCTGCATTGCTTCGTGAAGAAGCTCGGATAGAGGTCTGTCCTTATCTGCTTTGCAGGCAGGCTCTAACTTTCCGAAGCGTGTGCTTTCAAGCTCCATTCTTCCAAGCACCATTTCGGGATGCTGAACAAAATAGCTGTTCATCGTAATGCCGTTCTCATCGGTATCAAGATGTACCCAGTCTGGCTCTGTATCTATCACTCGGTCACGCTTCTGTAAAATCAGAATATCGCTTGTGACCTCCGTGCCTGCGTTGGCACGAAAAGTATTATCTGGAAGTCTTACCGCCCCCAAAAGCTCGGCTCTCTGGGCGATATACTTCCTAACCTCTGGGCTTGCCTTGTCCATTGTTCCCTTAGAGGTAATGAAAAGCACCACACCGCCTGTGCGTACCTTATCCAGAGCCTTTGCAAAAAAGTAATCGTGGATAAGGAATTTCTGGGCATTGTAGCGGCTGTCATTGACACGAATATCCCCGAACGGGACATTGCCGATGACCACATCAAAGTGGTTGTCTGGGAGCTTCGTGTCCTCAAATCCCTCTACGGCAATTTTGGCTTTCTGGTAGAGATGCTTTGCGATTTCGCCTGTCAATGGGTCTATCTCTACGCCGTTGAGCTTTGAGCCTGCCATATTTTCGGGCAGAAGTCCGAAGAAATTTCCCGTGCCGCAGGACGGCTCCAAGATATTGCCCTGCGAAAAGCCCAGGCGGTCAAGTGCTTCATACATTGCCTTGATAACGACAGGCGGCGTATAAAAGGCGGTCAGCGTGGACTCCTTTGCCGCACGGTATTCCTCTGGGGAAAGGCTTGCGTAAAGCTCCTTAAATTCCTCCGCCCACGCCGCATTGTTCTCATCAAACGCCATAGACAGACCGCCCCAACCGACATACTTTGAAAGGATTTCCTGTTCTTCGGGTGTAGCAAGGCGGTTTTCAAGCTGAAGCTCGTGCAAAAGGTTGATTGCCGCCATATTATTGTGGAACTTTTCTTTTGCACCGGCAACGCCAAGCATATCATCAGTAATGCGATAATTGTGGCGGTCAGCGGAGAAAACGGCAGGGGCATCTCTTTTTTCTTCGGGTGGTAGCTCTGGCTGTTCCTGTTCCAAAAGGCTTCGAATATAGCCGATTTTCTCCACTCGGTTAATGGGAAAACCCACGCTGTTCTGGAATGTGACATCACGCAGGGAAACATCGCCGCTGATTGTTCCGATGCTTTCAATGACATAGCGGCGGTTATCTATCGTGATTTCCTTGCCGATAAGGTCGGCATTATCCTGTACAGGAACGGGATCTAAACCTTGTTTAGCCCGTTCCACATACAGCCATTCCTCGGCTTCTTTATCCGCAACGGCTTTTCTGACTTTCAAAAGCCCTGCTTCGGCTTCTTCCTCGGTAGGATAGGTCAGCACCTTGCCGTCATCGGCGGCATAGTATTCCTCACGGATATTGTCCCAGATGGCATACGCATCTTCGGGGTCTGGGAACGCATCAGAGGTCGTTGTTACCTCAAAGCGTTCCTCTGGCAGCTCGGTTTCCTGCTCGGCGACAACCTGTTCAGCGTAGGCAAGCATTTCATCAACCGCTGTCGGCTTTTCTTCCTTGCCACGGTTAAACCATTCATCTTCAAAGGACATTATTTCAGCAAGAAGCGTTTCGTCCTCTGGGGTCAGCTCAGTGTTCTGCTCCAGAAACGGGATAAACACATCATGCCCCCACCGCAGGCTTTCCATCTGTTCGTTGTAGTAATCCTCGCCCTGCTTTTTCCATTCAGCAATAAACGGACAGTTCGGGGAAATACAATAGTTATAAAAATTTCTGATATGGGCGATAAGGTCGCCCTCGCCATCGCCAATATCAAAACGCCCGTCATAGTGGAAGTCCTCGCCGCCGATAGTGGCGGTAATCTCAAAATCGGTCTTGTGATACCAACCGATTTCCTTACTTTCACGCTCACGGTGCTGTTTTTCGTCCAGAACGCCAAGCAGTTTATTTCCCAAAGCAAAGCTCAAATCCGTATAGCGGTCATGAAACTGCCTGTCATAAAAAGCAGGGTGTTCGGAAAATCCGATAGAAAATTTGATACCGTCTGGCTTTTCCTCGGACGGTGTTTCTGTCCGCTGCTTTTCGGTCACAACCACTTTCAGATGGTCGTTTGCAGGGTTTTCCTTTAGCTTTTCCTCAAAATCCTCTCGGCTGTATTCCTTGCCGAACAACGGAAACTCTACATTCTGGAGCGATACGGCACTTTCATTAAAAGCAGAGATTTCATACTTGTCCGCACCGATATACACCACATCGCCCTCATTGTAGAGGTAACGGAGTGGGTGCAGCTCCCGTAATTCCTCGCTTAAGCGGTACGCATTGCTTCGGCTGTAAGTGTCAGAGGTTTTCCATTGTACCTTAGAGAGAAAATCAAGGAGCTGCTGAACGGTGGCGGGGTCGGAAAGATGCTTTTCCATTTCCTCTGCGGTCACATTGGCAAGGTCGGTACGCTCTACCTCGGATAGCAAGTCTTTCTCATATCCGCTTAAATCACGGATAAAATCGGACAGCCGCAAAGAGAGCGTATCTCGCTTATCAGCAGGGGGAAGCTCACGCTTGCTTTCGATAAAACGCTGTCTTGCCATTTTTCTCTGGGTGTCGATTTCATACTGCGGTGCAGAAACTTTCTCCAGATAATCGGCATAATGGTCTTTCTCTTTTTCATTCAGATAGCGGTTATCCTTGATAAGCTCTCGCAGGCGTTTTTCCACCTTTGACCAGTTAAGCCGCAGGTCTGGCTCGGTGTATGAGCCGTGCTTTCCCAAAGCAAGCCCTTTTCCGCTAAACCATCTGCCACCTTTTATCCCGTCTGGGAAGATATGCGTACCGCCGCCTGTGCCGTACTCGTGTTTCAGAAATTCGATGTTGCTTTTGCTGTCCTCGTGCTTCTGAAGCTGACGGTAGATGCGGTATTTGCTGTCAGCAACATTGCTCCCCAATACCAGAATGGAGTCAATATCCTCCTGTGAAATAGCAAAAGCAGAGGATTTTTCGTCCTCTGCCTGCATCATCATTTCTATCTGTTCCTCTACGCTTGGGAGATTTGCTACAACCTCGCTTTCGTTGGCAACGCTTTCCGTGGAAAGCTCTTTGTCGATTAGTTGTAAATCAGTTCGCTCAGTATCGTTTCCTCGGCTTGACTGCGGATGTTGTTCATCAGTCCGAGCCACTGCATCGGTGCTTTCTCTTTCAGTTCCTCGGTCACGCCCTGTTCCTTGCAGAGCTGCTTCGTCAGAAGCTCCAATCTCTGGAGTGCGGTCTGTTCCGTCTGGTACAGATGCTCGTTCAGCCTGCCCGATGTCAGCAGGTTGAGGTAAGTTACCCGTTTGTGCTGTTCCAGATAATCCCTGTGCATCATAGCGTACCTGCCAAGCGGAATTTCTGGCTCTGTCGGTAATGTGAGGTCTGGAATAAGATAATCCCCCTGTTTGGTGTAAGTGATTTCGCTCATTATTTTCGCTCCTTTCGGGTTGTTTTCTGCCTATATCATACGGATTTGCAGGCTGCTGTGCAAAGGTGCGGTTTTGGTCTTTTACCGCCATTTGCACATTTCGGATAGAAAGGGAGATTTCCCTAAGTGCCATTTCCGCAATATCGCTTGTGGCAATGCCGATGGCATTCAGGGTCTGCGGCGTATTGAAATTAACTATATCCGCAAAATCCTCACGGTCAAAATATTCCTCCGTATCTATTCCGCATCGGCTCATCAGCATAAAGGCAACGCTGTTTACGGCAAGGCGTTTATAAATGACCTCGATATTAAAGTCGTCAAGCTCCTCTAAAAAGCTGTCCTTCACATAGCCTTTAAGCGGTGCGGTATAGTCCTGCAAGTTATCATCAACAGCATTTTTCGCCGTTTCCATCAGAACCTCGGCAAGACTTTTATTTTCCACCTCACCAAACCTGTCGGATAATCTTTCTATAACCGCCTGCTCGTATTCCTCGTTCATCTGCCATATCGGAACGGGGCGGCTGCCGTAATAGCCCTCGTGGGTATCCGATACATCAAAGTAATATTTGAGGGTGTTCCTGCGTCCTTTCGGGTCGAATACGGCAATGCCTTTACTGTCCTTGTTTACCCAACGCTTAAACTGCCTGTTCCAGGTTTCTATTTTTGCAACCGCAACGGCATCAGGGCGTTGGGCATAAATCAAGAGCTGCTCGTCAAAGCGGCACTTGTAATTGCGGCAGGCAGAGGACAAAAAGCTCTGCCACGCCTGCGGGTTTCTCGTAACCGTCTTGCCTGTACGCCGATACAGCTCGGTGATTAGCTGGTATTTCGCAGCCATGTGTGATGCACCTCCTTATTCTTTTTTCCTGTGCCTGCCCCTGTCTTTACGCAGGAGAAAAGTGTATTTGGTTTCGTTCCATGCGTTTTGCATAGTCGCTGAGGGCGTAGGGAACGCCGTCAATCTCTGCGTGGTCTTTATCCAGATAACGGCAGATAGCAAAGGCTTCCTCGCCGTTGCCATAGCAAAGCCTTATAACACCGCCGTCTGGAACGGCAAACAGAGAGTTGCCCTGACTGTCCGTAAAACAAATCTCATTCCCCTTGCCCACGCTGCACCTCCGCCAGAAAAGAAATGACCTTATTCGCTTTGATGCTCTTTTGCAGGTCATTGATGAGGGAAATATCCGCCACCGTGATACCCTGCATCGACAGAATATCGTCCATTGTCATAGCGGCAATGGATTTTTCATCGGTAAAGCCTGCGTCCAAAACCTTGTTCAAGACCTTGACTGCTTTCTGGTTTACTGCCATAGTAAAATCCTCCTATCGTTCTAAATCCTTGTGCTTCTGTGCTTTTTGGGGCGGCTCTGCTATCTTTGGCTCATAAGTGTTTCCATTTCGCTGCATCAGCTCGGCAAACTCGCAGATATGAAAAATGTTATTGCCAACCTCGGTATGGTACTCATCAATATAGCGGCAGGAGCGTTCCGCTTTTTCGCCGTCTGCATAAGTGATGATGATTTTCCCACCGTCTGGGATACGGAATTTCTCGTTGTAATGTGGGTCAATGAAACGGATGCCTTTCTCGGCGTTCTGGATATGGCGGTCAAGCCATTCCTTGATATAACAATAACAGTAAAAGTTATAGTCGCCCTTTGTGGGATTGCAGCGTATGAGAAAAGCGTGTTTCTCGGTATCTATGCGGAAACCGTACTCGGTACAGTAGCTGCCCTTCATCGCACTTTCGGGGAAACGCCTTGCAAACGCACTCATATCATAGCGGTTATGCAAAAGCCCTTTATCTTCCCGTAAGGCATTGATGACCGTATCAAGCTCTGCCTTAAATTCGTCCGACTTCCATTGGGGTCTGGTATCAAACCAAGTGGTATAAAAGCCGTAGCCTGTTGTGGCAAAATCGCCACGCAGATGCCCGATAGTGCCTGTCTGTCCCTCAATCTGTGTGCTGGAAGCATAGGTGTAGCTTCGCTCGGCAGGGGTTAAAGGTCTAATTTCCATATCAGCGTTCCTCCCGATTTCGTTGTTTTTTCTCTTTTTCCTGTGCCTTGACTTTGGCAAGGGCTTCCTTTGCCCATTGGGGCATTTTCTCTTGCCTGATTTCCCCAAGCACATCGTATCTTTCCCACCTGCCACGCTCGCCCGTGGCAAGGCAGGTGCCGAACACCGCCTGACCTCTGCCGCCTGTCGCACCGTGTCCGCCGTCAGCCAATACAAGCTGATAGGCAGAGTGCTGATATTCATACCGCTTCGGCTCGGCATTGATGACCACAACCTTGCCCACGATACTGTCATTTCTCTTATCTGGGATACAATCAGCAATGGTAAAAGGTGTCATATCGAATTTGAAAATGCTCTGTTCGGCTCGTGTCTGTTCAATCTGTGCCTGCACACGCTCCGTAAAAATCTGCATTGCTTCCAGATAGTCATCCGTGCCGACGGCTTCCGTTGGCCACGGTACACCTAACGGATTGTGGTAGTCGCAGTAGCAGACCATATAGGGATACGGGTCGTTTTTATCCACGCCGAACACCACCTCTTTACTTCCGATATAGATGCTCTGCTTGACCTCAAAGGTGTCAAGCATTCTTTTTTCTTCACTCACTCGGCTGCTCCTTTCTTTGCTTTTTCTCGTTCTGCCCGTCTATAATCTTTTGGATACAGACATCGCAGAAAATAATGTGACCGTCCTTATATCGGGGATAAGGACAGGTCGTGCAGTCATATTTCTTTTTATCGCTCACGGTCAGCACCATCTTTCTGTTTCGGGGCAGGGGGATTGTTATAAGGCATACGGCTCTCGGTCTGGTAACGTTCATTTAACTTTTCCCGTGCCGCTGACAGTTCGTTGCAGTAATAACCCCAGAAATAATTGTCGCCGCCCTTACAGTACCAACACACATAAGGATTTGGTGCTTTGGGGTTATGCCCGATGACAAGCTCCGTACTCCCGATCGTACAGCTTTCTATGATTTCATAGCCGCCGCATAAGCGTTTTTCATTATCCATCTGGATACCTCCTAACTTTTGGCGTACTTTCGGTATGCCTTTTCCTGTCTGGCTCTGATACGCTGTATCCGTTCACTTCCAAGCAGCTCTGGGTGCTTTGCCTGCAACCTGCGGCGTGTCCTGCCCACACTTTCAAAGCTCGGCAAATCCAGATAGCGGTACTGTGCCATAACCTCGGCAAAGGGCATTGCTCCCACGCCTTTCAGAACGGAATTGCATACTTTCAGATACAGGGTCATATCGTCATCTCTGGCTTTCTCATCTTTTTCAAGGATAGCCTTGACCCTGCCCTCAATGGTTTTGAGATTTGTCATTGATTACCTCCATATAGGAAAGGGGCGGCTTTTTCCAGCCGCCCCAGACACTTACTTATTCTTCTTATTGCGGATATTGAGCCAAAGTGCCGCACCAACCATAAAGGCGACAAGCACAAGGGCGATAATGGTCTTTGCGTCCATTCCTTAGTCCTCCTTTTTCTTCTTTCTGAAAGCAATCACGCCAAACACACCTGCACCGATAACGCAGGCAGCCGCAAGTCCTCCCCAGAGGGCAGGATTAAAGTCATCGCCCGTTTTCGGTGTGTCACGCAGTTCATTGTGCATCTGTACGATGGTGGTCGCACCAACCTTTACCGCTGCCTGCTTGTCGGCAGGGAGAATATAGCCTGCGGAAGCGTTATCACTTACCTCGGATACGGTATAGTCGCCAATACGCAAGCCCTCAATCAAGATTTCTCCATTTTTGTCTGTCTTAAAGGTCTGGTCGTAATTGATGCCCGTTACCCTAAAGGAAAAGTCTTCCACCTTGCCGTCTGAGGAAGTCTTGACGATTTTAAGAGAGCCTTTCTGTGCTTCGTTCAAAAAGCCCTTGCCCGCTTCGTTTTCCACGACATAGGTTTTTCCGTTCTCCTCGATGGATACAGGGTAAACATTCTCGTCCAGAATGAAGCCCTCTGGGGCTTTCGTTTCTTTCACGAAGTATTTTCCGTAAAGTAGTTCCTTCATCTGGTAAACACCGCCGTCAAGTTCGGTCATTTCGCCAAGCAGCCCATCGTCCTTATCCAGTTCGCCGTTTCCGTTGGTATCGGCATAAACCTCGAATACCGCACCTGTGAGCTTGTTGTCAGGATAGTCTTTATCTACCTTAGTCAGTTCGATGTTGCCACGGATACGGTAGTTGATAAGGGAGATTTCAATCACTTCATCAACCGCACCGACAGTTACGGCAATTTCTTCCTCGGAGAGTACAAAACCTTTCGGGCTTTCAATTTCACGGACAACCCAAGTTCCATACGGCACTTTGGCAAAAGAAAAACTACCGTCATCTTTCGATGTGGTAGTCTGGATTGCTGTTTCGGTTGTAAATTCCGTCTCGCCTGTCTTAAAGATACCAATGACCGCACCGCCTAAAGCGTTTCCGTCCTCATCGGCTTTCTTACCGTTTACAGAGCCGTAAATGATGTCATTTGTGATGGCTTCGCCCTCGTTTGCCGTGATATGAACGGTAGCGGTATCCTGTCCTGCATATTCAAAAACAACAGGGTATTTCGTATCGTTTAGGATATATGCGGAATTGGTGCTGATTTCCTGCACATAGTAGCTTCCCATAGGCAGGTCGCTTATGGCTTTTCCATGACCGTTTTCGTCAAAAGAAATGACCTCAATCAGACCGCCCGCAGGAATGACCGTTCCGTCTGCGGCTTTCAGTTCCTCGGCAGCATACAAACCAAAGGTAACATCAAAGATTTCGCCCTTTGTGCCGATGCCGTAAGCTTCATCTGCCATAAGGCTCTTTACAAGGTCGATTTCCACACGCTGTCTTTCGTTATAGAAAGAGGTGTCCATTTCGGTTACGGCTACATTCTGACCTGCATACACAAGCTCTACGGCGTGTGTTTCTGCATTTAACACCATACCGTAAGGGGCTGTGATTTCCTTGATTTCGTACTTGCCAAGATAAAGCTCCTTTGATTTTGCCGTACCATCCGCACCTGTGGTAACCGTATCCACAACCTCGCCCTTAGCTGCTCGCAGCGTTCCATCCAAAGTCACAATATCCTCGGCTGCGGTAATCTCATAGACCGCACCCTCTAAACCGCTGGCAGCAAAAATCGGCTGATACAAGCCTTTGTCGCCTGCCACGGTAGAGAAAATCTCGCCAGACTTTTCTACGGTAATCGTGCCTTTCTGTGCCATGTTGGAGCGTACCACCTCAATAACGGTAATGCCGCTTTCTTCTTCGGAGTTTTCCTGCACCACATCAAAAGAAACAGGCTCGGAGTTCAGAACATAGCCGTAAGGGGCTTGTACTTCCACAAGAGAGTATCCCTTGCCGTATTCCAAAGTCTGCGGTGTGATAAGGTCGCCGTCTGCGGTAGTGTAAAAGGTGTCAATGGTTGTCACTTCGGGATAAGTGAAGGTCATTGTCACAAGGTTTCCATCTGGGTCGTAAATCTGGAAGCCTGCACCTGCATACGGGATGGTATTGCCTGTTTCCGCATCTTTCTTCACGATTTTAATATAGCTTTCAAAGTTGGCATTGTTGATAAGATAGCGGTAGGTCTGACCGTCCTTGCTGATAAACACATCAAAAGGCTTCATCAGCTCACGCCCCTCCCAGCCAGAGGTCTGCTTTACGGTATAGATGCCGTAAGGCATATCCTTTGTCTGGGCAAAGCCATTTTCATCGCAGGTCAGAATATCTCGCTCGGTTTCCTTTGCAGCTTCATAGCTGCCTGCGGATTTCAGGAACACTTCAAATACCGCACCTGCTTCGGGCGTTTCAATCTGTGTTTCGCCGTCATCGGTGTGCTTGATAATAGCAATATTTCCCTTGATAACCTGCTCGGTAACATCATTTGCGGCAGCATTGTATTCCACGGTGTAAAGCTCGGCTTTTGCACCTACCTTGTGGATTGTGCTGTCAATGAGATACCCCTCGGATGGGCTGATTTCTCGGATAGTCCAATCATCGCCGCACACATAATACTTCGTTGTAAACTGACCATTTTCATCTGTGGTGTAGGTGTCAATAAGCTCCTCGCCCTTATAGATGCCGTAAACCGCACCTGCAAGAGTGCCATCGCCCTGTGCCGTGCCTGTTTCCACATCGGATTTTGTCACGGTCACATTGAATTTTTTAAGAATGTTGGTAAAACTGCGGCTTGTGACCTTGTTCCATTCGATAGGGGCGGTCTGGCTTTCGGGAACGACATAGCGGATTGCCGTATCCACTTCCTCCACCACATACGGGGTGTTGCCGCTGATAAGGACATTTTCAAACTTCGCCAGTCCGTTCTTATCGGTTACGGCGTATTCATCCACGGGCAAACCGCTAAGGGAAGTGCCGTAAAGGTGGAATGTGACACCCTCCACTAAGCTGTCCTCGGAAGTCTTGATAACCTCCAAGCTGCCACGCTTCAAGATGTTGTTAAAATTGACCGTGGTGGTCTTACCGCCAATAAGCGTTACCGTCTGGGTCTGCTGCGGCTCATAACGGTCAATAGACTGCTCTGTGATAGTGTAAGTCGCAGGGAATAAGTCCTCCACGGTAAGGTTGCCGTTTTCATCAGTCTTTACGGTCTTATCAAAGCCATCGCCCTTAATGTGGAAGGAGATGCCTGCCACAACGCCATCCTCGGAAGTCTTTTTCAGGGCAATCGTGCCTGTGGGCGTTTCCACATTGATATAGCCCTTTACGCTGTCGGCATTTTCCACGCCTGTCACAACATCCTGCAAGTTCGGGTCGCCGTAAGCAATGAGCTTGGCACTATCGCTGACTGACGGTACGCCGTTTCTGGTGGCGGTAATACGGACAGAGCTACTAATCGCCTTTTGGGAGCTGATAGTCAGCTTGTTTCCGTCCTTTGATACGGACACATTTGCATCGGAGCTTGTAAAGGAATAATCAGACAACACGCCGTTTTTATCTGTCAGCGTGATGCTGTATTTCCCGTCCTTATAGGAAAGCTCCTTTGTAATATCGTTTTTACCGCCCGACATAAAACTTGGGATAGTGTTATGCTCGCTCATCAGCGAAACAATCTGGTCATAAGCCGCCCTTGCCCCGCTATTGGCATAATTCGAGCCAAAATGCAGGCTGTAGACCGTTGTGCTTGTCTGGCGGTATGAGCCTGTGGCTTCACGGCAGCCTGTGACAAACTCCCATACAAGGGTCTGTGTGGCAAGCCATTTTTCATCATCACTTCCCGACAAGGAATTCTTATTGCCTTGATATCCATAGAGCAGGGCAAGCCCTACCGCCTTTTTCTGGTTATCGGTCAAAGCATTCCAAGTGTCGGAAGATGCTTTCTTCAAGGTGTTTCCTGTTTTCAGCGGTACTCCAGGCTGAATACAGAAAGCCGTTTCTCCGTCTACAAACATACGGTATTTGTAATTGCCCGTACCGCCTGCGGTATAACCGTTGATGGTGGCACTGGAATTGTACCTCATTGCGTTTCCGCTGCTGTCATAGGTGTGGGAAAAACTAATTGTGCCAATGTCGCCTGCGGCAAATGCCGTGGTCGCAGGTATAACCGACAACGCCGTGACCGCAGCCATCAGAACAGCCGCAGCCTTTTTGAATAGTTTTGAAAATTTCATAGATACCTCCTGTTGAATTGTTAAAAATCTTGCCTGACTGACCGAAAAAAGCTGCCCGTTTTGGACAGCTTAAAATATTTCTTTTTTCGGATAGTTACTGGCAGTATAGGGGGTGAGGTGTGGAGAGGGGGAAAGCGAAAAAAATATGGCTATCCTCTAACGGACAGACCTCGCCCTCGGTGTGTGGCTTACCTTTCGTGAGCCTTGTTCCGCTGTAAATGGCGGTTGTAAAATTCCAACGCCTTTACAACAAAATCTGTTTCCTGTCCTCTGGGAACGGATTTGGGAATGAGCTTGGTTATCCGTTCATCACGGAAAGCTGGCTTTTCTTTCTGGTTTGGTTTTTCTTCCTCCATAATGGATTGGATAACCTCATCCGTCAGTTTTCCATCTTGGCTAAACTTTTTCATTTTGATAGCCTGTGCCAATGAGGGCGTGGCATCGTTGTAGCCCATTGCTTCAAGCAGGGTGTATTGCTGTTCCTCGGCAAGATAGGAAATCTCTACCGCAGGACGAAAAGCAATCTGCCTTTCATCTACCATTTGGAGTATTTCGGGTACAAGCTCGGTCAGACGGATAAAGCGGCGTACTTGTTCGTGACTGTCGCCTGTATCTTTACCTATCTTAGAAGTAGTCAACGCTTGCTTGCCCGACAACTTCTCCACCACTGGTGTAGAAGTTAAATCAGTACGCTCACCTTGCCGTTTCATTGCTTCAAGTCGCATTTTGTAGGCAAAGGCTTTTTCGCTCGGCAGAATAACCGTCCTTTGCAGGTTACTCTCCACCATTATGATGATGGCTTCGTCACGGGTAAGCTCCTTTACCTCACATTTCAGCGTTTCAAGCCCTGCAAGCTCACATGCCTTTTTTCTTCTGTGACCGCTGATAAGCTCATACCGTCCGTCCTCTTTGAGCCGAACAGTAGCAGGTGTCATTACACCGTTTCGCTTAATACTTTCGACAAGCTGTTCCATATCCCCGTCCATTAAAACCTTAAACGGGTGGGCTGGAAACTCGTCAATCTCTGATATGGGAATGTCCCGTATCTTGGAGAGTTTTGCTTCTTCACGGCTTTCGTCCGTCTGGAACAGATCATCGTAAGCGGTCAGCTCGATTTTGGTTTCTCTGTTTCTCGCCAAGCTCTGCCACCTCCTTTGAAAACTGCTCATACGCTGCGGCAACCTTACCGCTTTTGTCATAGGCAAAAATACTCTTGCCCTCTGCGGTAGCTTCTACCGCACGGATGGAATGAGGTATCTCAGTATCAAACACCTTGATTTTCTGACCGTAGGCACTTTTGACCGTTGCCGTGATTTCTTTGGAAATGTTGGTACGGGGCATTACCATAGTCATCAAGATACCGTCAATCCTAAGTTTGGGATTGATTTGCCGTTTGACCATTGATACAGAGCGAAGCAACAGCTCTAAGCCTTTGGCAGAAAGATAGTGGGGCTGTGTCGGGATAAGCACGCTGTCAGCCGCCGCCAGAGCGTTAATGGTTATCATTCCCAAGCTCGGCATACAGTCGATTACCACATAATCGTAATTCTTCTTAACCTCATTCACATAGGTTTTCAGAACACGCTCACGGCTCATCGCATTGATTAGCCTTACTTCAAAGCCAGATAGTTCAATATTTGACGGAAGCAGGTCAACGCCCTCGCTGTGGTGGATAATCCCCTGCGAAGCATCAAAAGATTTATCGTCTATGATGCTCTGCATTATGGTGGAGAGCGTGACGGGTAAATCGTCTGGTCGGTTGTAGCCAAGAGCCATTGTGAGATTTGCCTGTGAATCGGCATCAATCAGCAATACCTTTTTGCCTTGCTTTACCAGACCAACACCCAGATTGACCGCTGTGGTTGTCTTGCCGACACCGCCTTTCTGATTGGTCAGAGCAATTACCTTGAAATATGACATAGCTGCGTCCTCCTTTCGCATAGATTTAGCCACTTTGTCAAGGTGGCTATGTAAACAATACCAGAGAATGCAGCTCGATTTACATCTCGCTGACCGTGACAGTCGCCAAATGGAAATGCAAGCATTTCCGCTTGGTTCGTTGTCCACGAAAAAAAGCCGCTTACTCTTAAAATCAATAAGAATAAGCGGCTTTGTCAATTTATGCCTTAAATGTATTCGATTTTCATTCTCTTTACAGGTGCGGTGCTGACCTTGTAGATAAGTTCGTCAACACAATCCGTATATCTGCCTTGCTGTATGAGTTGGTTTTTTAGCTCCACAAGGCTATGTAATAGGAGTGTTCTTTCTTGGCTATCCAGATAAACATGATATTTTGTTTCCCTCATAATTGTCACCGTCCTTTTTTCTTTCATTATATAAAGAAAAAACAGACGGCTCAAATATACAAAATCAAATCATCCTAAAATGTTCCAATGCATCCCTTATAGCTGCTTCTTTCTCTGGCGGACATTTCGGCTGTCTGGAATTTTCCGATTTTGGCAGGTTATAATTTACTCTCTCAATAATACCGCATTTCTGCTTTACCTGTGCGATATAGAGATTGCTGACCTTTAATCCGCTATGCTCCAGTATATATCCCTTGATTTCCTCATAAGTAGCTTTGCTCTCCGCAGCAGTCAAATCAAGCTCATCCATTTCAAGCTCAACCTCAATATGATGCTCGACATTGAGTTTGGACAATAAACATACCGTCTCCACATGTGTCGTCATCGGAAATTGATCAACCGCTCTCCATTTCTCAATCTGATACCCTGCTGTTTTTTCGTCTTCCTGTGCCCCTTCGCACAATATTTTCAGATCTCTTGCCAATGTTGCGGAATCGCAGCTTACATAAACAATCCTCTCCGGCTGCATCTTCAAAATGGTATCCAGCAATTTGGCATCGCACCCTTTCCGAGGCGGATCTACGACGATCACATCCGCGTGTGCCTTTTCTCCTCCGTGCTGTTCTTCATAATCTTTATAGTATTTCGGAAGGATTTCTTCAGATTTTCCCACAAAAAACTGTGCGTTTTCTATTCCGTTTAACTGTGCGTTTTCTCTTGCATCATCAATCGCAGGGGGCACGATTTCCACGCCGTAAACCTGTTTTGCCTTCTGCGCAAGAAACAAAGAAATTGTTCCGATGCCACAGTACAAATCCCAAACCGTTTCATCTCCTTTTAAGCCTGCATATTCAAGCGCCTGAGAGTATAATTTTTCCGTCTGTACCGGGTTTACTTGATAAAACGACAAAGGAGAAATCTGATATTTCACTGAGCCGATATAGTCTGTAATATATCCTTGCCCCCAAAGCACCTCAAACGTATCTCCCATAATTACGTTTGTTCGCTTTGTGTTGGGACTTGCCGTTATACTCGTCATTCCGTCAATTTTAGCAAGCTCTTCCACCAACTCTTTCTGATGCGGAAACCATTCTCCGCTTTTATCCGCTTTATCTTTATTCACAACAAAACACACCATGATTTCTTTTGTCGTAAATCCATAACGAAGCAGCACATGACGAAACAGACCCGTTCCTGTTTTTTCATCATAGGAACGGATCTTATATTTTTTCATAAAATCAAGAATGCTCTCTAAAATATGTTCATTTACCGCTGCACCGAGAATGCAGTTTGTATTTGCTATAATGTCATGTGTACGGCCTGCGTAAAATCCTGTTACGGGATTTCCTTCTTTGTCTGTTCCAAACGGAAACTGCGCCTTATTTCTATAATAAAACGGAGTTTCCATCCCAATGATCGGCTCTTTTGTGCGCTCCAGAAGTTCAGATGGAAAACCACCGATCCGTTCAAGATTTCCCCTGACTTTTCTTTCTTTAAACTCAAGTTGCTTTTCATAGGACATTTCCTGAATCTGACAACCCCCGCATTTTCTTGCGAAAGGACACTTAGGTTCAACCCGGCTGTTTGACGGTTCAAGCACGTTTATCAATCGGGCGTATCCATAATTTTTCTTAGCCTTGATCACTTTAACTTCTGCAACATCTCCTATTACAGCGTCTTTTATGAACAGCGTATATCCGTCTATCTTTCCGATTCCTTCTCCGTTGACACCGATATCCGTGATTTCAACAACTACAGTATCATTTTTCTGCATACACATATCTTCCCTTTTCTTTCTGTTTTCCTGCATTTTTTGCACATCCGCATCTGCGCACATATTTCCCCACCGGAAATACCGTATAGTTACGATCTGTCCGCCGCCTACAATCGGCTTTTTCTGTTTACGCTCCTGACGTTCTACGCAAATTAGAATCGAACAATCGGTTAAATCCTAACCAGTCTGTACCTGTTTTCCCTTTAAATATTTCCGTCAAAGTCTGCATTTTTGCATCTGCATTATCCGCAAGATTCAGCGCTACCGCCTCCGCAAGCGCCGGTTTTTTCGGAGAACCGTATTCCAACTCTCCGTGGTGGGCGATAATACAGTGTTTCAATTCATTTGCAAGGCGAACCGGAAAATCCGGTATTGTCCTGATTGCCTCGTCGAGCATTTCCACTCCGATCACAATATGCCCTATCAACTGTCCTTCATCTGTATAATCATTGTCCGGAAATGACGAAAGTTCCCTTGTTTTTCCGATGTCATGGCACATTGCCGCTGTCAACAGAAGATCTTTGTTTAAAATTCCATATGATCCGGCAAAATATTCGCACATCCGAAGTACGCTCAACGTATGTTCCAGCAGTCCTCCCGAAAATCCGTGGTGTACCGTTTTCGCTGCAGAATGTGACCGGAATTTTTTAATAAATTCCTGATCGTTCACAAAGAAATATTCTAACAGACTTTTCAGATACGGATTGGAAATGTGACGGATAAACTCTGTCAGCTGTTCATACATCCCGTCAACGCTTTTCTCTGTGGTAGGCATGTAATCTGCCGGGTTGTATTCCTCTTCACCGGCTTTGCGGATCTGTTTTATATTAATCTGCAGATTTCCGTTATAATTGATCACTTCTCCATATACTTCTATAAAATCTTTTTCATCATAGTCCGCAATCCCCTGCGAATTCGGGTCCCATACTTTTCCGTCAAGCGTTCCTGTCTTATCCTGCAAAAGCACGTTGTCATATGGTTTTCCGTTTCTTGTTTCAGCCGAACGTTTTCCCTTACACAGATAAATATTTCTGATTGTTTCTCCTTCATGTAACCCACTGATATATCTCATGTCTCGCTATTCCTCTTTCTATTTTTTCTTTATTTCTCTATGTTCTATTTCTTTTAATCTGTTTTCTTATTTTTTCATTCCTGCTTTTTTACTGAACTTCTTCTTTTCTTATTTTCTCATTCCTGCTTCTTACTGAACTTCTTCTTTTCTTATTTTCTCATTCCTGCTTCTTACTGAACTTCTTCTTTTCTTATTTTCTCATTCCTGCTTCTTACTGAACTTCTTCTTTTCTTATTTTCTCATTCCCGCTTTTTACTGAACTTCTTCTTTTCCTATTTTCTCATTCCTGCTTCTTACCAAACTTCTTCTTTTCTTATTTTCTCATTCCCGCTTCTTTATTTAACTTCTTCTTTTTCTGTGGTCACGACAGAAAATTTTATATTGACATATCCGTCTGAACCGAGCCGTTTTCCGACAAACTCCATCGTTTCTCCTACAGACGAGCCTATCACAATGTTTTGGTATGCGGCAATATCCTTTATCTCTTCTCCCGATGCTTCACATATAATATCTCCGATTTGTATTCCCGCCGCCATCGCCGGTGAATCCGGATCAACATCTGCCACATAAATACCTGACGGCATTTTATGTTCTTCTGCAAGCTGCTCCGTCACCGTTGTTCCGTAAATTCCGATATATGGAACGCTTTTCCCATTGATGAGCAATTCTATAATCGGCTTCAAATCTGAAATTCCATATGCATTCACAACATTTTTTCCTGTGTCGTTCCATACGGATGAAGAAATCATCCCTACCACTTCGCCATCCATGTTAAACAACATGCCTGTTCCTTGTTCCTCTGCCGGAATGTCTGTCGCGATCACTGCGCATTCTCCGTCGAAAAATGTCGCCTTATAATTCGATGCGCTGACAACGCCGTAAGACATTCCGTCTGCATATCCAAATATATTTCCGAGAGCGATCACTGCATCTCCCTGCGCCACTTTCTTTGAATTACCTAAAACGGCTACTTTGATCAATCCGCTGTCATCCTCATCTACGACATGTTTCCCGATGCCGAACACTGCTATCTTTCTGTTATTATCGACCTTTTTCAGCGCTGCATCGAAGCTTTTTCCATCGGAAATTGTCACTCTCCATGCAGAAGCGCCTGTGCAGATCGAACTGTCGGCGATAATCAAAAATTCCCGACCGTTATCTCCGGCGATAACACCTGTAACACTCTGCAAAATTCCTGTCATCTCTCCGTCCCAGTCTGCCTTTTCAGATACAGAAGATACAGAAACAATACTTTTTCTCGCCTCTTTTACACGTTCATTCAACCCGGCGGTCATCTCTTCATAACTTTCCGCATCGAGCGCAGGATCTTCTTTTCCCTCTTGATTTTTCTCAGAATCTTCCGCTGCCTGTTCATCTTCGGGGATCATCACAGTCTTTGCATTTCCCGCAAACCATTGCTGCATCCACGGTTTAAGCGCAAAAAAACCTAAGCAGGCAAACATCCCCAATATCAGACCATAGATCGCAATTCGGATAAATTGTTTTATAAGCGTTTCCCTGCTGCCCTGTTTCCCTTTTATCTTTTCTTGTAAAAAAGAATATTTCTTCTCTTCCGCCTCTTCTTCGGGCGATTTTTTTTGTTCTTTATCACTCGGCATGGACTTATTTTCCTCCAAATTCTAGTATACCTGATTCAATCCTCTATGAAAAGGTTTTTCTTACTTCCTGAAAGTCCTTTTCTTTATACGGATAATAGAGTAGAATGAGGATACAAACATTACAGACAGGTGAAGATTTATGAATAACAAAACATTAATAAAACTTGAATTTGATAAAATTATTTCCATGTTGGAAAATGAGGCAAGTTCTTTCCGCGGAAAACAACTTTGCCGACGGCTGAAACCGGTAACGGATCTTACGAAGATCGATTTGCTTCAGGAACAGACCGCCGCCGCTTTTACAAGGATCATTAAAAAGGGGCGGATTTCTTTCGGCGACGCAGCTCCTGTGGAAGAATCTCTCAAACGACTTGAGATCGGAGGCGCTCTAAATACAGCGGAACTTCTCCGCATCTGCCGTCTTCTTTCAAACACTGCGCGGGCCAAGTCATACGGACGGCATGACACGCAGGAAGATCTTGCCGACTGTCTTGATATTTATTTTGACGGACTTGAGCCGCTCACACCTCTTTCAAATGAAATTGAAAGATGCATCATTTCCGAAGATGAAATCAGTGATGACGCAAGCAGTGCGCTAAAGCATATCCGAAGGAGCATAAATAATCTCAACGACCGTGTTCACACAACACTTTCAGGTCTTGTAAACGGTTCTTTAAGAACGTACCTGCAGGATGCTCTGATCACAATGCGCGGCGACCGCTATTGTATCCCTGTCAAAGCCGAATACCGCAGTCAGGTACAAGGGCTGATCCATGACCAGTCCGCATCCGGTTCTACATTATTTATTGAACCTATGGCTATTGTAAAACTGAACAATGACTTAAAAGAATTATATGTACAAGAACAGGATGAGATCCGAAAGATTCTTGCTTCTTTAAGCGAAGAGGCCGCACAATATATCGAAGAGATCCGAACAGACTACCGATCTCTCACCGATCTGGATTTCATTTTTGCAAGAGGCGCTCTTGCTCTTACTATGCGCGCAAGTCGTCCGATTCTAAATGAAGAAGGACGTATCCGTATCCGGGAAGGACGCCACCCTCTTCTCGACCAGAAGAAAGTTGTCCCGATCACCGTATCTCTCGGCGATGAATTTTCTCTTCTCATCATCACCGGACCTAATACAGGCGGAAAGACCGTCTCTTTAAAAACGGTCGGACTTCTCACCCTCATGGGGCAGGCCGGACTTCATATTCCGGCAGGCGACCGTTCGGAAATCGCCGTATTCCGACAGGTTTACGCCGATATCGGAGATGAGCAGAGCATAGAACAAAGTCTGAGTACATTTTCTTCACATATGACAAATATTGTTTCCTTTTTGAAAAAAGTCGACGATCGTTCTCTCGTTCTTTTCGACGAATTAGGCGCAGGAACCGACCCGACAGAAGGAGCGGCTCTTGCCATTGCTATTTTATCGCATCTCCATAAGCGAAACATACGCACTATGGCAACAACCCATTACAGCGAGCTGAAAATCTATGCCCTTTCTACCCCGGGCGTTGAAAATGCCTGCTGTGAATTCGATGTGGAAAGTCTCCGGCCGACTTACCGGCTTCTCATCGGTATTCCGGGTAAAAGTAATGCTTTTGCGATTTCCGGAAAGCTCGGACTTCCCGGCTATATTATCGACGATGCAAAAAAACGTCTGAGTGAACAAGACGTCTCTTTTGAAGATCTCCTAAGCGATCTTGAGGCAAGCAGACGCACGATCGAAAAAGAACAGGCTGAAATTGCCGCTTATAAAAAAGAGGCCGAAACTTTAAAACGGCAGGCTGTGCAAAAACAGGAAAAGCTCGAAGAACAACGTGACCGCATCATCCGTGAAGCAAATGAAAAAGCAAATGCAATACTAAGAGAAGCGAAAGAAGTTGCCGACGAGACGATCCGCAATTTTCACAAATTCGGAAAGGAGAATATCTCCGCCGCTGAAATGGAAAAAGAACGGGAGCGTCTGCGCAAAAAGATCAAAGATACTTCCGCTTCTGCTTCACTGAAAACAAACAAACCGAAAAAGACTTACAAACCGTCTGATTTCAAACTCGGAGAATCTGTAAAAGTATTAAGTATGAATCTGACCGGCACCATCGGCTCTCTCCCCGATGCAAGAGGCAACGTCACAGTTCAGATGGGAATCCTTCGGTCACAAGTCAATATTTCCGATTTGGAAATTATCGAAGAAGTATCGCCTTACGCACCGAAGCGGATGAACCGTACGGCAAAAAGCAAGATCAAGATGAGCAAGTCACTTTCTGTAAGTCCTGAGATCAATCTGCTCGGAAAAACAGTAGACGAAGCGGTCGCCGAACTGGATAAATATTTAGATGACGCCCTGCTCTCGCATCTAAACAGCGTACGCGTAGTTCACGGAAAAGGAACCGGAGCTTTAAGAAAAGGAATCCACGAATATCTCAGAAGACAAAAACATGTAAAATCATACCGCCTTGCCGAGTTCGGAGAAGGCGATGCCGGAGTCACAATCGTTGAGCTCGGATAACGGGTTCACCCATAAAACGGAGGAAAAATATGATCGGAAAACAAAGAATACTAATCGTTGACGATGATGAAAATATCGCAGAACTTATCTCTCTCTATCTTACAAAAGAGTGTTTTGACACAAAAATAGTATTTAACGGAGAAGACGCCTTGAGCACATTTGAAACATACGAACCGAATCTGATTCTTCTTGACCTTATGCTTCCGGGCATCGACGGCTATCAAGTATGCCGGGAGATCAGGGCAAAATCAGGCGTGCCGATTATTATGCTTTCGGCGAAAGGGGAAATATTCGACAAAGTACTCGGTCTGGAACTCGGTGCGGACGATTATATCTTAAAGCCTTTTGATTCAAAAGAAATGATTGCGCGTGTGCGCGCCGTTCTTCGCCGTTATCATCCGATAAAAAACGAACCGTCCCAGGCGGAAAAGCCAAAGTGTGTCGAGTATGAAGGACTGACCATCAACCTGACAAATTATTCTGTTCTCTGTGACGGAAACACTGTTGAAATGCCGCCAAAAGAACTGGAGCTTTTATACTGTCTCGCCTCATCTCCGAATCAGGTATTTACAAGGGAGCAGCTCCTTGACCGTATATGGGGTTATGAATATCTCGGTGACACCCGCACTGTCGACGTCCATATCAAACGTCTCCGGGAAAAACTTAAAGATCATCCTCATTGGAAATTAGGAACCGTATGGGGCATCGGCTATAAATTTGAGACAAAATAACAGATAAACAGGAGACTACCGCGTATGAGAAGCACTCTGCACATTAAATTTATTGCACTTTATATCATATTTGGATTTTTATGTCTATTCTCAACTGCAACGCTTACAGAGCAGCTTGTGACAGATAAGCTTACCGAAGACACTTCTCATACGCTTTACAGAGAAGCTACTTTTGTTGCCAATGATTATCTCCCATCTTACTTCTCCGGCGATTCTTCCATCTATAACGTCCAGTCACAGTTGTCTGCAATGAGACTGTACTTCAACGCTTCTATCTGGTTCGTAGACAGTACCGGAAGAACACTTACCTCTTCCAGTTTAGAAGACACTGTATGTCCTGATAGGATCAAAGACTTCAACCCTGCCGAAATCGGCGGAAACCGCTATATTACAGGTACATATCACGGATATTTTGACGAAGATATGATCACCGTTATGGCGCCTGTGACACAAGGTTTTTCTACAAAGGGATACCTTCTGATCCACAGTCCCGTCTCTGCCATCGAAGAGAGATGCGCTCCGATCATGACTCAGGTATACATCTCCACAGCAGTCATTTTCGCACTTTCTCTTATCTTTCTCCTCGGCGTGCAGTTTTTCATCCATCGTCCGCTCAGGCAGATTTCCGAAGCGGCAAAACAATACGCTATCGGAAATCTTGACTATGAGATTCCGGTACACACTCATGATGAACTCGGATATCTCTCTGCTTCACTGAATTACATGGCAGTCAGACTGAAAGATATGGATGACTATCAAAAAAAAATTGTCGCAAATGTCTCTCATGATTTTCGTTCTCCTCTCACGTCCATAAAAGGATATGTTGAGGCAATGGCCGACGGAACGATCCCGCCTGAATTGTACGGAAAATATTTAAATATTATTTTGTTTGAAACAGAGCGTCTCACCGACCTCACGCGAGATCTGCTGACATTAAATGAATTCGATACAAAAGAACTTCTTCTTAACAAGTCAGATTTTGACATACAGGAAGTTCTGAAAAGTACCGCCGCATCTTTTGAATCTGCCTGTACCCAAAAACATATTTCCATCGAACTGCTTCTCATGCCTGATGCTGTTTTTGTTTTGGCAGACAAACGTAAGATCCAGCAAGTCCTCTATAACTTGATCGATAATGCAATTAAATTCAGCGAAAACGATTCTTTGATTACTGTAGAGGTTAGTGAAAAGAACGAAAAAGTATTTATTTCCGTAAAAGATCACGGAATCGGAATCCCGCGGCAAGAGCAGACTAAAATATGGGAGCGTTTTTACAAATCAGACCTTTCCCGCGGCAAAGATAAAAAAGGGACAGGCCTTGGCCTGTCCATCGTAAAAGAAATTATTCAAGCTCATGACGAGCATATTAATGTAGTAAGTACCGAAGGAGTCGGCACTGAATTTATCTTTTCACTCAGTCGGAGCGGGTAACTCTTTACCCGCTAATGGAAAACAGAGTTTCCTCGCTTACGCCTGACGAAAACTATTTGTAAAGCATCCGCTTACGCCTGACGAAGACTATTCGTAAAGCATCCCCTTCACGTCCGGGTCGTCCATATTTTCTTTATCCACCCAAACATATCCTGTATCGACGGTTGCCTCATTTCCGATCTCAAGCGCAGCCCGCGCCGCCGCCACAACTGTCGCATATCCCATGCCGAACGGATTTTGCACAATAAGACCATCTATCGTTCCGTTTTTCAATGCCGCGATCTGTTCCTTTCCGGCATCAAATCCCATCAACACGATATCTTCTTCATTTTCTGCTGTCTCAAAAGCATCCATTGCCAGTAAAACCGCATCGGCATTTACCGCAAAACAGCCCTTCAGGTTCGGGTATTTTTCCATATAACGGGCAACCACATCCGCATCTGTCATCCCGTCCGCGACAGCGCGAATATCTTCCAGTTTCGTGCGCACCTCTTCCGACATCGCTTCTTCCCCTTCATCTGCCGGAGTCTGACCGGACGATTCCACCGTCCACTCGGCAAGCTGCTCTTTCGTCACCCCGAGTTCGTCCGCTGCAGCCTGCATCTTAAGATCGTCAAACTGATCCATATAGATCGTCTCTACAACCTTCACATTCGGATAATTTGCCGTAATTTCTTCTGTCACTGCCTTTGTTCGCTCTTTTGCCGTTCCCGAAACAGAATCCTGTGCGATCAACAGAATCTCTCCTTTTTCTTCGATCGCCTCGCTCATTTTCCGAGCCCCTTCTTTTGCCGCCGCCACATTATCCGTCATGCAGGTGCACTGAATTCCCTGATAATTGTTCCTCGAATCAAATGCCACGACTGCAATTCCGTTTTCTGCCGCAAGATCGAACTGAACAGCCGACGCATCTTCCGCTACGCTTGCAACAGCGATCACATCCGGATATCGCGCCAGCTCCTCGTCAAGGATATTCACCTGTTCGTCAATATTCTCACTGTCTGCCGGAGCGTTATAAAGAACTTTTATCTTGTCCTCCCCTTTATATCCCAGATGCTTATTAATGTCTTCCGCCGCCTGCTCAACTCCGGCCTGCACTTCGCTCCAGTAAGCCGTTCCCTCTCTCTTTCCGATGACTGATATATACGTCCCCGGCTTCAGGTCAAGATTACTGATATCTGCATATACTTCAGGGGAAATCCGGTCAAGATTCGGCTGCCACGCAAGCTCTTCCTTTTCCTTTCCCGTAAATGTATCTTCCTTTTCAGACGGACTGCATGCGCAGACTCCCATTGCCACACACAATGCAAATGCCGCCGCTGCTGTAATTTTTCTCTTCATTATAATTTATCCCTCCGCTTTTATCCTTTTATAATACACCATATCATACAAAATAAATGTGAATTTTTACTAAACTTTTATTTCTTGAAGAAATCCCCTTATTATGGTACAATTTTACAATATATTGCACATTTTGCGAAAGGAATGAGTGACAAACATGACAACAGAACACATTTGTATTATGATCGCCATTATTGTTTATCTTGGCGCCATGCTCTATGTCGGCTACCGTTGTTCCAAGAACAACCATGATACGACCGATTTTTATCTTGGAGGGCGTAAGCTCGGACCTCTTGTGACGGCAATGAGCGCCGAAGCCTCCGATATGAGCAGCTGGCTTCTGATGGGGCTTCCCGGTCTGGCCTATCTGACAGGTATTGCCGACGCCGGATGGACTGCCATCGGACTCGCCATCGGAACGTACATAAACTGGAGGATCGTAGCAAAACGGATCCGCCGCTACACTCTCGTAGCCGGCAATTCGATCACGCTTCCTTCTTTTTTCAGTAACCGATACAGAGATCAGCGTAAGATCCTTCAATCTATCGGAGCGATTTTTATCGTTATATTTTTCATACCGTACACAGCCTCCGGATTCGCCGCATGCGGAAAACTGTTTTCCAGCCTGTTCGGGGTTAATTATGTTGCCGCTATGATCATAAGTGCGATCGTCATCGTAGGGTATACGGCGCTTGGCGGATTTCTTGCCGCCTCAACAACAGACTTCATTCAGAGTATTATCATGTCTGTTGCCCTGATCATCGTCTTTATATTCGGCATCAATATTGCCGGAGGTATCCCTGCCGTAGTTGAGAACGCACAGTCGCTTCCGGGATATTTGACGATGATGACTACATACGATCCTGTTGCAGGTGTCGAACAGCCTTATCCGATCATCAATATTATTTCCATGATCGCATGGGGGCTCGGTTACTTCGGTATGCCTCATATCCTGCTTCGCTTCATGGCTATCGAGGACGAAGAAAAACTCACGCTCTCCAGACGCGTTGCGACAATCTGGGTTGTCATTTCCCTTGCAGTTGCGGTTTTGATCGGTGTGATCGGTCTGGCAATGAGCGATGTAGGCGCTTTAAAAACTCTGACAGGTTCCGATTCTGAAACGATCATTGTGCAGATCGCCGACTTGTTAAGTAAACACGGTATTCTTCCTGCCTTACTTGCGGGAACGATCCTTGCCGGCATTCTTGCCTCTACAATGTCCACGGCAGACTCACAGCTTTTGGCTGCATCCTCCGCCGTATCTTCCGACCTTTTCGGCGACAGAGTTGCCAAAACGGGAGACAAGAAAAAAGCAATGAACGCAGCTCGCTTCACCTTGCTTGCCATCGCGGTAATCGCCGCTTTTATTGCCCGTGATCCGAACAGTTCGGTATTCGGCATCGTTTCCTTTGCATGGGCAGGTTTTGGCGCCGTATTCGGTCCTGTCGTATTATTTGCCCTCTTCTGGAGACGCTCAAACTGGCAGGGCGCACTTGCCGGAATGATTTCAGGCGGAGCTATGGTATTCATCTGGAAATACCTCGTACGTCCTCTCGGCGGTGTATGGAACATTTATGAGCTGCTCCCGGCTTTCAGCGTATCATGCCTTATGATCGTCATTGTAAGCCTGCTCACAAAAGCACCTTCAAAAGAGATCACAGAAGAATTCGACCGGGTTTAGGTTCTTAATTTAGAACATACAAATCACTTGTATATTCAAACTCATTGTATTAAAATAGTGATAATAAAGAGAACTACCTTTCTTTGTTTCTCTTTTTAAATTCAAAAAAGGAGGATACATACTATGGCACACGTTATTAGTGATGAATGCGTAAGCTGTGGTTCTTGCGAAGCTGAATGTCCTGTAGGCGCTATCTCTGAAGGCGATGGCAAATACGAGATCGACGCTGATGCTTGTGTAGACTGCGGAGCTTGTGAAGCTGCGTGTCCGACAGGCGCTATCTCAGCTGAGTAATATAAATCGCAAAGTGATCACAAAAGAGAAGCACCGCTCCTATGTGGAGCGGTGTTTTTTTGTAGGAACTTGACGAACGATTTTTTCGTTCTGAAGTCATGGTCTATGCTATAATAACCTCAAAAGCAAAATGAGGAGGTTCACATATTAATGGGTGAAGTCAGATTTATGATTTCCGAAGCCGCAAAACAGGTCAATGTCGAATCACATGTATTAAGATATTGGGAAGAAGAACTCGACCTGACAATCGGGCGAACGGAAATGGGACATCGATACTACACCAAAGATGACATTCAGCTCTTCTGCTGTATCAAAAAACTCAAAAACGAAGGAATGCTCTTAAAAGACTTAAAACCACTCATTCCCGAATTAAAAGAAAAAAAATCTAAGTTAAAAACTCCCGAAAAAGAAAAAACTCAACTTCAGACAGTCACTTCAGAAACAGGAGATATTCTTCTTCCTCTTAATACGATCGATCAAATGCGTGCTCTCGTAGGCGATGTTTTCCGCGAAGCGCTGAATGAAAACAACTCCATATTAAAAAATGACATCAGCAGTACGATCACCACTGACGTCATTCATGAAATGGATTTTATACTTGAGGCAAAAGAACGCCGTCAGGAAGAACATTTCCGCAAACTGGACATGCTCATCCGCAGACAGCAGACCGCGCGAAAAGAATCCTCTAAATCAGGCGCGATCATGAAATTAAAAAGCATATTTACATAATCACTGCTGCTGACGCAGTTCATTTCCGAAACGGGTATACTGCGGCATCCACGCAAGACGGACGGTTCCGATGGGACCGTTCCTCTGTTTTGCGATAATGATCTCCGCAATATTCTTATCCTCCGTATCCGGATTATAATAATCATCACGGTAAATAAACATACATACGTCGGCATCCTGCTCGATTGCTCCCGATTCACGAAGGTCGGAAAGCATCGGTCTTTTATCCGTTCTCTGCTCAACCGCACGGCTCAACTGAGACAATGCGATCACCGGTACGTTCAATTCTCTGGCAAGTCCTTTCAACGATCGTGAAATCTCCGAAATTTCCTGCTGGCGGCTTTCATTTTTACGTCCGCCGCTTCCGCTCATCAACTGCAAATAGTCGATGATGATCAGATCAAGTCCCTGCTCCAATTTGTATTTACGACATTTTGAGCGCATCTCCGAAATACTGATACCCGACGTATCGTCTATGATCATACGAGAGCTTCCGATCGTGCCTGCTCCCTCGATCAGTTTCTCCCAATCCGTATCTGTCAGGTTTCCGTTTCTCAGCACCTGTGCGTCAACATGCGATTCCAGTGAAAACAGACGGTTTACAAGCTGTTCCTTTGACATCTCAAGACTGAAGATCGCTACCGCAAGATTTTGCCGAAACGCTACATGCTGCGCAATATTGAGCACGAACGCCGTTTTTCCCATAGACGGACGCGCCGCTATAAGAACAAGGTCTGATCTTTGCAGACCGGACAGTTTGTAATCAAGGTCGATGAACCCTGTCGGTATTCCGGTGACGTTTCCTTTCGTCTTAGACGCCTTTTCGATCACATCCAGCGCGTTTAATACGACCTGCTTTATCGGAACGTATTCCTGGGAATTCCCGTTTTCCGCAAGTTCAAACACTCGCTTCTCTGTTCGTTCAAGCAGTTCATCAAGAGGCTCGTTTTCAAGATAACACGCATTCGCCGTCTCTTCGTTAAGTTTGATCAAACTGCGTAAAACCGATTTTTCTTTTACGATTTCCGCATAATATTTTACGTTGGCAGATGTCTGAGTTCCTACGAGAAGATCTCTTGCAAATTCCATACTGCTTACTTCCGGAGGCACGTCTTTTGTTTTTAAATATTCCTGAAGCGTGATCAAATCTACCGGACGCCCCGATTTAAACAGATCTGTCATAGCGTCGAATAAGATCCCATATGCCGTCTGATAAAAATCCTGTCCGGCCAAAATCTCCGATGTGACCGTAATCGCATCTTTATTCATCAGCATCGCCCCAAGTACAGCCTGCTCGGCTTCTGTACTATGGGGCGGTATCCGCTTCATGGCAGCTTCTATATTTTCCATGAGAACTCCTTATGCTTCTTCTTTTACAACAACTTTCAACTCTGCCGAAACTTCAGGATGAAGTTTTACTGTCACGATATGCGTACCAAGCGACTTGATCGACTCTTTCAACTGGATTTTTTTCTTATCAATATCTAACTGCATCTGATCTTTGACCGCTACCGCGATTTCTTTGCTGGAAACAGAACCGAACGTTCTTCCGCCTTCGCCGACTTTGATCGCAAGCTCGACTTTGCCTGCCGATAATTCCGCTGCAAGTTCTTTCGCAGCGTCAAGATTTTCCTGAGCCACTTTTTTCTCGTTATTTTTCTGAAGTTTCAGATCATTCAGATTTTTTCCCGTTGCTTCCACGCCCAGTTTTTTCGGCAAGATAAAATTCCTTGCGTATCCGTCGTTCACATTAACGATCTCCCCTTTTTTCCCGAGAGATTTTACATTTTCCAATAAAATAACTTTCATCTATATATCTCCTTTCTCAATCATATCGTCTATCGTTTCTTTCAATGTGCTGATCGCCTCTTCCATATTCGTATGGTCAAACTGCGCTCCCGCAGAATTAATATGACCTCCGCCTCCCAGCTTTTCGGCAATAATCTGCACATTTACCTCGTCGATCGAACGCGCACTCATATAAATCTTTTCCTGATAAACCGTCAATACAAACGACGCGTTGATCCCACTGATATCAAGAAGCTCGTTTGCGGTCTGCGCCGCAAGAACCGTCGGACTTTCAATATCGCCCGGGCAGACTGCGATCGCAAACTGATTCTTATAAACCTCAGCCTCCCTCATCGCCTCTGCTTTCGCTCTGTATGATTCCATATCGTCCCTGAACATCTTTCTTACCCGGGTGATATCCGCACCGCAGCGGC
>UMFN01032334.1_pt1 | contig 24641 bp, 18 predicted proteins | sample 1965021 | NCBI WGS metagenome assembly UMFN01 (sample SAMEA4836047, study PRJEB28245) | human gut metagenome | biome: gut microbiome; material: fecal sample | place: Denmark | collected 2008
TCCACCTCCCTGACCAGTTCTTTCCCCAGCTCTCTGGCATCCACCGGGCTTATGTAAATACTGCGGCTTCCCGCCTCCACATCCGCATCCAGCGTGATGACGGAGATTCCCTTTTCCCTGGCCTGGGTCAGAACCGGAGTCAGGGCATATTCATCGTTGGCAGCCACCGCTATGGCCTCCACCTTTTCGTCGGTAAGGTTCTGTATCAGATGTATCTGTTCCTGTGCAGAGGGATGGTCGGGATACAGGACAATACAGTTCTTGCCTGCATCCTCCACCGCCTGTTTAAAGCCCTCGCTGGCCAGTTCATTGTACCAGTTGTTCTTGGATTTCATGATGATAGCGTATTTTCCCCTGTTAAACTGACTGTCCTGGCAGGAAAACAGGAACAACACTCCTGCCATCATGGCCGCCCCTGCTATCCAAGCCCAATTTTTCCCTTTCACCCTGCGGTTCCCGCCTTCCTGCTGTTTTTTCCCAGTATATACCTAATGTCGTATTTTGTCCATTTCCGTTGCAAATTTATGATTTCTTGATACAATAGTTGTATCGGTATTGATTATTGTATACAAATCACTGCCTTTTGAAAAGGATGGATGATAATAGATGAAACTTCTGATTGTTGATGATGAGAAACTGACCCGTGAGGGAATCCGGGACAGCCTGAACCTGGAGAGCCTTGGAATCAGTCAGGTGCTGCTGGAGGACGACGGCATACACGGCCTTAAGACGGCCCTTGAGGAGAAACCTGATATTGTGCTCACGGACGTGCGGATGCCCAGGATGAACGGGGTTCAGATGGCGGAACGGATATTAAAGGAGCTGCCCGCAACCACCATTATCTTTATGAGCGCTTATTCAGACAAGGAATACTTAAAAGCCGCCATCAAGCTGAAGGCCCTGGGGTATGTGGAAAAGCCCCTTGACATGGAGGAACTGGCCACAGCCATACGGGAGGCGGTGGATAGCAGCATAAACGAGAAAATGAGCCAGGCGGCAGCAAGAATCCAGGAGAAGGAACAGCTGGGCCATCTGAGCCTTTTACTGTCCCAGCCAGGTGAGGAGAGTCTTATAAAGGCAGGACAGCTCGCAGCCGGCCTGGGCCTTTCCATCACCCATACCACCTGCTTCTGCTGCATTATCATTGACTGTGTCACCCCCTTATCCATGCTGCCGGAGGAACAGATGGACGGAATCAGGGATTATTTTGCGGACCATCTCACATCTATGGGCATATCCCAGGCATATGTCCTAAGAGGTGACCACCGCATCATTGTTTTCCTTCACTCCCCGGAGCGTCCCTCGGACAAGACCCTGTACGACTGCGCCGGACTCCTGGCCCAAAAGCTTATTAAGATATGCCCTTTTTTCATTTCCATGGGCCCGGTTGTAAGCGGTATGGACCGCGCGCATATCTCTTACCAGGAAGCCAGTGAACATCTGAAGGAGGCATTTTTCCATGATTACGGGTTCATACTGACCCACAACATGGAAACAGCCGTATTCCGGCCGCCGGCAGACCTCCTTCTGGAATTTTCCATGGCCCTGTCCGAAAAGCAGGAGGAGGAAGCCCTGGACATCGTCAGACGGCTGTATGAATCCTTTGTGCCAAACGACATGATTGGCCCCAGCCAGGTGAAGGATATCTATTATAAGTATTTCAGCAAGCTGGACGAACACGGCCTGGGAAGCTATATCTCCCTGTGGCAGAAGGAAGGATTGGAGTCTGAATCCATCTGGGAAGGGGTCATGAACTGCACCATCCTGAGGGAGCTCAATGACCTGCTGGCGGCAAAGGTGCGCCTGTTCTTTGAGCGCCTGCGGGGAAACAGTGTGGGAAACCCGGTGGTATTCCAGATTAAGGAATATATCCATAAGAACTATGCGGTCCCCTCCCTTTCCGTGCCGGATGTCAGTGAGTACGTCCACCTTTCGTCCAGCTACGTATGTACGATTTTTAAAAATGAGACAGGCCAGACCTTAAACCAGTATCTGACGGATTACCGCATCAAGATGTCCAAGCAGTTCTTAAGCGATCCCAGGTACAAGATTGCCGACATTTCATCCAAGGTAGGATACAGCGACGGCAATTACTACAGCAAGACCTTTAAGAAAATCGTGGGCCTGTCCCCTTCTGAATACAGGGAGAAAATGCTTGCATGAAAAATCCGTTTTCTAAGCTGATTCATCATTATACCTATGACATGCGTCTTAAGACAAAGCTTGTCATATCCCACATCATCCTGGTACTGCTGCCCACCGCCGTACTGTCAGGCTTCCTTTACCTGCGCATTTACGGCATTGTCATGGATGACAGCATTCGCTCGGAGCAGGCCCTGTCCGCCCAGACCGTGACCTCCATTGAGAACCTCATTTCCCATGTGGGACACGCCTCTGATACCATCACCAGCGCCATGTTGATACAGGATCTCTTCCAGGTACCCAGAGCAGAAGCCAATACCATGGATATCTCCACCTCCCGGATGAACAGCCTGTTCCACCTGGTGCAGAGCATTACGGATCATTCCATGATTACAGATGTAAAGATTTATTATGATGACAGCGTATACGGAGACCTGATGCAGTACAACAAGATCGGGAATGCCCTGTTTAACCCGGTATCCTCAGTAAGCAGCAGCTACTGGTACGGCATCTACAGCACTTCGAATCAGGTCCGTCTGCTGTGCCCGGAACTGTACCTGACACCGGACGAGACAGAGAAGAACGGAAAGCTGGCCTACATCACCCGAATTCCTTATACTCATGACGGCGGCGCTGTGTCCGGCATTGAAAATACCTCTGCCTATGTGGCCCTGTATCTTTCCAGGCCGGCCTTTGACATGGTGCTGCGCAATGACGCCACGGTCACGGACGAGGCTGCCTTCCTGGTAAATGAGCGGGATGTGATCGTATCCGCCTCGGACATGGGCCTGGCCGGGAAATACTTCATTCCCCGCCCGGACCTGAGGCAGCGGGTGGGAAAGGAAAAGACGTTTTCCCTTGTCTCCTATCTGGACGGCTCTGCCTATGTGGCCTATTTTCCCATCGCGGACACGGACTGGTACATGATGTCCATTATCCCCGCCCTCCATATCGGAGATGCGGGCAGGGCGCTGATGATGCATTTTGCCCTGATTTACCTGCTGTTCACCGCCCTGGCCCTGTACACTGCCTTCCGCCTGTCCGGCTCCATTGCGGACCGCATCATAGGCGTGGCCCTGCAGATGGAGACTGTTCGCACCGGCCCGCCCCAGCCCATGGATGTGGCTGACACTGGCTGCGACGAGATTGGCGTGCTGTCCGATACCTACAACTACATGACAGAAGAAATCATCACCCTGATGGACAGCCAGAAAAAGGCTTCCGATGAACTCCGGATGGCGGAATTCCGCGCTCTGCAGGCCCAGATTAACCCGCATTTTCTCTATAATACCCTGGATATGATTAACTGGCTGTCCCAGACCGGGCAGAGCGAAAAGGTTACGGAAGCGGTCCAGATCCTGTCCCGCTTTTATAAGCTTACCCTGAGCCGCAGGGAGCTGATGAATTCCATTGAGAAGGAACTGGAGCATGTAAGCCTCTATGTCCGTCTCCAGAACATGCGTTATGACAATTGCGTGGCCTTTGTGGTGGATGTGCCGGAAGAAATCTGTGAGTACACGATTCCCAAGCTCACCTTCCAGCCCATTGTGGAAAATGCCTTCCTTCACGGCATCATGATGAAGGAAGAAAAAAAAGGCAGCATCCTGCTCACCGGCTGGCCAGATGGAGATGATATTGTATTCATCATCTCTGACGACGGGGCAGGCATACCGCCTGAAACACTTGATACATTAAAGGATGACGTGAATGCCGGTACCGACTCCTCCGCCAGCCCCAGGCACACTGCCTTTCCCGGCCACATCGGCGTCTATAATACCAACTTAAGGCTGAAGAGCCTGTACGGTGAATCCTACGGCCTCTCCTTCACCAGCACCTTGGGAAAGGGTACTGAGGTTACTGTCCGGATTCCGGCCAGACATATCACGTCTGACTGATTCCTTTCACATCCCAGCAATACGATTCATAGGCCGCCGCCAGGTTCATGGAGGCGGTTTCTTTTGCCGCCTTTTTCTCCAGATAGGCTGCCTGGCCCTCCAGGTATTCCGTGCTTGTCAGCAGTCCGGCCTGCTGCTTTCTCTGGAGTCCTTCGTAGGTCAGCCGGGCGCTCTGGAAGGCAGTGAGGGCCGCCTCATAGGCTGTTTTACTGGCCTGAAGGTTCTGGTAGGAAGCCAAAAACGCTGCCTCCTTTGTCCCCTCCGCCTCATCCGCCAGCCTGAACCTGATATTGATTTCAGTGGTACTGCTGGCCGGGGTGTGGCGGGCATTCTGCACATTCTTGTCATTTCCCATGGCTCTGTTCTTATCGCTTTCATAATCAACGGCTTCAATGGCTGCCATATCCGGCTCCGGTATGGCTCCTATCACCACCTGGCTGCTGTCCTCAATCCCCAGCATGGTAAGCAGCCGACGGCGCAGCTCCCCGGCCTGGAGCCTGAGGGACTCCAGGGAATTTCCGGCAGTGTCCAGGCTTTTTTTTGCTTCCTTCAGCTGGGCCTGGGTGGCGGTACCGGCTGCCTGCTTTCTCACCATGGCCTCAAAGGCTGCCTGTAAGGACTCAACCCGCTTTTCCTGGTATTCCACATTCTGTACCATCTGGTTGTAGGAATTCATCAGGGTCTGGGCTGTCATGGTAAAGGTGTCCGCGGACTTTTCCAGGCTGCGGGTGCTCTTTTCGCTGGTCATGGTGTCCAGCTGGCTGTATATGCGGCTGGCCGAGGATTTTAACATGGCTGCATTGGAGGAATAGATCCCGGCTGTCTGGCTGTCCTCACCGCCCATTTCCTCCGCCTTATCCTCCATGTTGTCCTGCTCCCGCTTAAGGGTATCCCATATTTCCTGGTAGGCGTTTATATTGTTCTCGTAGTCCTCTATGCTCTCTTTTAAAGACAGATTTCCCTGTTTCAGCAGTTCCCTCAGATTGCCGTATTCAATGATTGTGGTACCCGTTGTGTTCCCTGTGGTTTCCGGGGATATGTCCTGAGACGCATCCGGGACAGCGGCCTGGGATGCTTCCTGGGATGCATAGGAAGTCCGGACGCCGGTTCCCGACAGGCACAGTACCATTATCAAAAGGACCATGACAGTCCTTTTTCTGTTCTCACGCCTTCTGCTGCTTCCCTTTATATGACTGCGGTTTTTCATTGTCTCACCTCTGTTCCATCCTGCCTTTTTCCTGCACTTTAAATATTTCTCCGCTATTTCTAAATCTCTCCCATCCTATGACACGGATGCCAGTCCGTCCACCGACCATTGGTATTCCAGCTGCGCCCTGAGAAGAGCCAGCCTCTGTGTACGCACATTGACCTGGGCTGTCGCGAAGGAGGACTGCTGTGTTATATAATTGTTTCTTGTCATGATCCCGGCCGTCATCTTCCGCTCTGCCGTCTCCATGGCTGCCGCCTCAATTTCATATGCATTAAGAGCCTGCTCGTAGTCGGATTTAGATATCATCATGCTCTCGTAGGCATTCTTTATGCTGAAGGCAGCTGTCTCCTTCTGGCTCTTTAAGCTCTGCTCCAGACTTGACTTATTGGTGCCGCTTTTTGCATTGGCTATTTTCTTTTCAAGTATTTTAAGGCTGTAATTATTTTCCACTCCCCTGGATACATCCTCATCCAGATTGATGGCTGCCATTCCCTCCAGGTCCGGCTCCGGCACATCTCCTATATCCACCTGCGCCCCATAGGTCCATCCCAGCATAAGGCAGAGATTTTCTTTTGTCTGCCCCAGACTGCTCCGGGCCGACAGCAGGGATGCATCCGCCGATGTGACGGCCTCCCGGGCCGACAGCACCTGGGCCTGGGTGGACATACCGGCGCTCAGACGGGTAAGGGTCTGGTCATAGGACGACTGGGCCTGTATCTTATTCTGCTCCAGGCTTTCCAGGCTGTATGTCTGGCTCCAGTAGCTTATCATCAGCTCCTGGGCCTCCTTTACCAGACCCGCCTCTGTCTTGTCATATTCCAGCTTCTTGACGTCCCCGTCCTCCACATTGTCGTCTCCCTGTTCCCGCAGGTTATCAGCCTGAATCTGGCTGCTCAAATAGGAGGACAGGCGGCTGGCATAATCTGAATCCGACGAATCAGGATATTCCAGGCTTCCGTATATATCATCGGCAGCATCATAGTAATCATCCGCAATATCGTCCGCGTCCTTCCCCCGGAAATCCTCATACTCCAGCTGGTTCTGAATCACCGTGTTATTGTATACATGAATCAGGTCCGCTATCTCCGTAAAATCCAGCTGATTATCCCTGAGGGAAGCCCACTGCTCTGCGGTATAGGCAAACTCCGGTGTACCCGCCCACGCCGGCGCCGGCATGGTGCCAAGGCACAGTGCCGCGGCCAGGCATCCGGCCCCTATTTTTCCGTATCTCATATGATTGTCACCTCCTCTTTAAATATCCAGCACAACCCGTTTCTTATCGCCGTTCATCAGCGCATAGTAGATTGGCAGAATGAACAGGGCCACCGCCACGCCCACGCTGAGTCCTCCGATGTTAACAATAGCCAGCCCCTGGGTGGTGGAACCACTGTCCCCTATGGCCAGGGCCATGGGAATCATGGAAAGGATGGTGGTAAGGCTGGTCATCATAATGGGCCTTAAACGTGTGGCGCCCGCCTCGATCAGGGAGGTCTTTAGATCCATGGTCATGCGGTATTGGTTCACTGTATCCACATAGAGGATACCGTTGTTCACAACCGTTCCGACCAGAATCAGGAATCCCAGTATGGACGTCATGCTGATGCTGACTCCCGTAATCTGCAAAAGGCCGAAGGAGCCTATGAGGCTGAATGGTATGGTGGTCATTACCATAAAGGAAAACTTCGGTGACTCAAACTGCGCTGACAGTACCACGAAAACCAGGAATACAGCGATGGCAATGGCCTGGTACAAGGCTGCAAATTCCTCCTGCATCATACGGTTCATGGAGTTGACACCCTTCTTGATGGTGGCGCTTAAGTTGGGGCTTATGACCTCGCTGTCTATGGCGGACTGGACATTTCCCCCGGTATAATCTGCCGTAATGGTTATCTCATACGCCTTATCCGTCTTGGAAATGGATGCCGGGCTGTCCTTATAATAGATTTCCGCCACATCCGTCAGGGCCACATAGCCTCCGGAGGGCTTGGAGAGTATAATATCCTTCATCTGGCTGACGGTCCGGTACTCATCCTCCGGATATTCGGCCATCACGCTGACCTCTCTTCCATCCACGTCCAGGGTGGTCACCTCTTCGCCGTCCATCATCTGTTTTACCTGGGAACCAATCTGGGATGCCGTAAGCCCCTCTGCGGCCGCCAGTACCGGATCCACCTTCACAGTCACCACGGGAGCCGTATTTTCTATGCTGGAATGGACGTTCATCACATCGTCCCTGGCCGTCATCTCGGCAACAATCCTGTTGCTGACCTCCTGGAGCTCATCGTAATCCGTACCGTTAAGGATGACTTCATATCCCCGGCTCCTGCTCATGAAGCTCATGGACGAGGACGCCTCCACTGTCACCGTACAGTTATCCAGGTCCGCCATCTCCGTTTCCCACTGCTCCACTATCTCATCGGTGCTCATATCCCTGTCATCCCTCAGATAGGCTGTTATGGTACCGCTGTCATTGTTATAGCGCAGCATGTATGATTCCACATCCGGATGACCTTTGACAATCTCCTCTGCCTGGGTCAGCATGGCGTCGGCATTTTCCGACAGCAGTCCCGGCCTTGTTTCGATGGAAACGCTGACTGTTCCCGTATCGTCCGCGGTCATAAGCTCAGTCTCCATCCCGCTGGCCAGAAAATAGGTTGCAATCACGATGATTACTGATGCAATCATGATGATGGCCTTGTGTTTTAAAAGTCCGGGCATGATACGGCGGTATCCGTTCTGTATCCGCTCCATGGGCCGCGACATGGGCGCCTGCATCCTCTCCTGGGGCTTATAGGCCATATAGGTAAGGGGAACAATGGTAATGGCTGACAGGAAGGAGGCGCACATACAGAATACGATAACGTATCCCATGGAGCCGAACATCTGTCCCGACATGCCCTGCAGAAATACCAGCGGCAGGAAAACCACACAGGTGGTCACAGTGGATCCCAGAATGGACTGGAGCACAATGTTGGTTCCGGACAGGGAAGCCTTGGCATACCCCAGCAGGCCCTTGTCCTCCTCTGTCTCTATGGCCCTGAAACAGCTCTCCAGCACCACAATGGAGTTATCCACCATCATGCCTACTCCCAGCACCAGACCGCTCATGGTAATGATATTCAGGGAGAAACCAGCGCTGGTCATCAGAATCAGCGACACCAGTATGGAGGTGGGTATGGAGCTTCCTACAATCAGGGACGCCTTATAATCTCCAAAGAAAATGAATATGATAATCATGGAAATCACGGCTGCCAGCACCAGGGTAAGGGCCACGTCCTTAAGAGAACTGAGAATGCTGTCCGCGCTGTCCCTGACAATCCTGATATTCAGGTTCTCATCATCCGCCTCCAGGCTCTCAATAACCTCCTGAACCTCGGATGACACATCCATGGCAGTGCTGCTCTGCTGCTTGGTGATGGAAATGGAAATAGTATCCTCTCCGTTGTAGCGTGAAATGCCTCCCCGGCTCTCCTCTGCCTCATATACCCTGGCAATGTCCTCCAGATATACAATCTTTCCGCTGGAGGTGGTGATGGGGACTTCCTTCAGGGCTTCTATGGTCTCATGCTCCAGGGACGTTGACACGGAAAGCTCCAGCTTTCCGGATACCGCATCGCCGGATGGGTAGGAAAGATTGGCCGTGCTCATGGCCGTGGACACGTCGCTCATGGTCACCTGATACTGGGCCATCTCATCGGATTGAAGCTCGATTTTATAGTATTCTGACTTTCCGCCCATGGCCTCCACCTCCGCCACGGAAGAAATCTGTTCCAGCAGGGGTACCACGGTCTGGTCCACATAATCGTACAAATCCTCCTGGGAGGGGTTTGATATGGAAAGCATCATGGTGGTTCCCGCATTGTTATTCATCTCCATGACAGAGGTTTCCGCATCGTCAGGGAGCTGGCGGCTCAGCGCATCCAGACTCTGGGATAAATCATTATAAGCGTCGTCCATATCGGTGCCGTAATCATATTCCAGCATAATCATGGCCCTGTTCTCACTGGAAGTGGAGCTCATGCTTTTCACTCCCTCTATGGTTCCCACCTGGTCTTCTATGGGCTGGGTCACCAGTTCATCTATGTCCTCGGGACCAGCACCGGAATAAGATGCCATGATAATCAGCATTGGCTGGTCCGTGTCCGGCATCTGTTCCAGCGTGGCATTGAATACGGAAGAAATACCGAATACCAAAAGGCAAAGCAACGCCATAACCGTCGCCACCGGACGTTTTAATACAAACCTTGTCAATCCCATGGGTTATGCCTCCTGTTCTGCCTGTGATTTTGCATTTTTGCTGTGTTCCCCGCCGGATGCCGCTGTTTCTTCGGACTGTGCCTCATCCCTTAACCGTATTTTCGCCCCCTCATACAGGTTGGAGCTCCATGTGCTCACCACCATGTCATCGGCTGACAGGCCGGAAAGAATCTGGGCATGCTCCTCATCCTCCAGTCCTACTTCCACCTGGGCCGTGGATGCGGTGCCGTCCTGATACAGATAAACATAGGCATTGCCGCCGCTATAATAGATTGCATCAATGGGAACCACCATTGTCTCCAATGCCCGTTCCGTCACAAGGTTTAATTTTACCGTGCTTCCGGGGGCAATCTCCTGTGTGTCTTCAATCCGGGCCTTTACCTTGAACAGCCCTGTATCCGTGTCAACCATGGAGTTGATTTCGCTGATATATGCTTTATATGTAGCTCCGTTCTTCTGGATTTCCAGCTCGTCGCCCACATTGGCATTCTGCATCATACGCTGGGTCACATAAAAGGAGACTACGTTCTCACCCTCACCGGCAATCACACACAAATCCTGGGACTGGCTCACCCTGTCATACACCTCCACGTCAAAGCTTTCAATCTTTCCATTAATAGGGGCGGTGATGGAGCTGTACTGCGCCTGCCTTTCATAAGCCAGTTTAGCGGACTCATACTGGAGCTGCGCGGATTTCACCACATTGACATACTGCTCGTATTCCTGCTCGGACAAATCGCCGCCGCTGTAAAGAATCTGCATTCTTTTCAGGTTGCTCTGGGCCTCTGAAAGGGATACGGATGCAGAATCCATGGAGTTCTTTGCCGTCTCCACCTGCTCTGTATCAATCTCAAACAGGACCTGCCCCTGTGTCACCATATCCCCTGCCTTCACATATACCGCCGTGACGTCCCCTGCCGCCTTTGCATAGATATGAACCACATCGGAAGGCTCCACTGTGCCTGTAAGCCCTGTGGTAAGGATGATATCGCCGGTTGACGGTCGTTCTGCCTTCACCACCGTGACAGAAGCCTCCTGTCCCACAGGCATACCGCCCTTTGATTTTTTTCCGCCCTTCGTCATAATCATTGCCACGGCCAGTGTGACGATTATTCCGGCGGCAATGCCAATCTTTATTTTCCTGCTCTTGCTCATATCCAATCTCCTTTGCTGGTTTACTCAACTGATTCCTAATATTAAAGGTTGAAGATTAATTCAACATTAACAAAACCAGCCTGAAAGTCATTAATTTCGCGTTATTCTGTGAATTTTTTGTGACTTTACTGTGCGCCGGATACAATGACATAAAATGACCGAAAACAGCACGGAGTCAGGCGGGCCCGATCACATCCGGTACCCGCCTGTCTTTTAGTTCTGATTAAATTGATTCACTGATTTAATGATTGCTGCTCCACTCGGTTACCGTACCACCGATGTTTACTGAGAGACTAGTTCTTCCCCCATACACATACCCGCGTTCTAACCGGTATACATTGTTTCCGCTATGATGATAGCCTATACCCAGTAAAAAGGCATTGACTGCTGCGCCTGGAACAGCATTGTCATAAGAATAAAAAAATGTCACCCGGCCTGCAAATGTACGGTGATAGACCATAAACCCGTTATGTCTATAGCTGGTGGTTGTACCGCTGCCGGCCTGAATATTGTTGATAACAGCAGCCGCATTCACACCTCCCGGATATTGATAGCCATTAAGTATAGCTAAATCTGCCGCAGATAAAGCTGGCATGTCATTCACCTCCTCTCATTTTTGATACTAAAACTATACTATAAACAGGCATTTACGGTATAAATATGGCATAAACCATAAGAATCCTGTCATGGTTGGCTGTGCCTTCTTTTATATTGATGGTGTATAATATTTGTATCCAATAACAAAGCCCTTAATTGAAAAATAAATATTCTGTGGTTTCCTGATGATTCGTTTATGTTTACTTTATAAAAAGGTGTTATATATTATAATGAAATGTAGTAAAGGGAGGTAAAGGAACATGTTTCAGATACTGGTTGCGGAAGATGACAAGAATACCCGAAGGCTGATGGAAGCTGTACTGAAGGAACACGGCTACCATCCCATCCTGGCATGCGACGGACTGGAGGCCTTGAAATTATTAGATACCCACCATGTGGACCTGGTTATCCTGGACATCATGATGCCGGGCATGGATGGCTACGAGCTCACCAGACAGCTGAGGGCAACAGATTACACCCTGCCCATTCTCATGGTCACTGCCAAGCAGCTGCCGGAGGACAAACGGAAGGGGTTCATTGTTGGAACAGACGATTATATGACAAAGCCTGTGGATGAGGAGGAAATGATTCTGCGCATCCGGGCATTGCTGCGCAGGGCTCAAATTGTGAACGAACGGCGCATCACCATCGGTGATGTGTGCCTGGACTACGACTCCCTGACCGTAAGCCGCGGGAATGAAAGCCAGACTCTCCCCCGCAAGGAATTCTATCTTCTGTATAAGCTCCTGTCCTATCCCGGCAAGATCTTCACCCGCATCCAGCTCATGGATGAGATATGGGGCATGGAATCCCAGTCGGACGACAATACCATCAATGTACACATTAACCGGCTCCGGAAGCGTTTTGAGGATTACCCTGAGTTTACCATCGAAACCATACGCGGTCTGGGCTACAAGGCGGTGAAAAATCTATGAGACGCAGGACAAACCATAAACCGCTGGGAACCATGACCCTCATACTGACCGCAGGCATCTTCTTAATCATGCTCACGGTTATGACCCTGCAGGGATTTTTGATGTACCTTTACTGGAGGATTTTCTACCAGGCCAATATCCCCATTCCCCAGTTCTGGCGCCCCATTCCCCTGCTGGCCGTGCTCAGCGCCGTGGTTGGGGCCGGCCTTACACTGCTCCTGAGCCGCATTCCTCTCAAACCCATACGGGATCTGATTGAAGCCATCAACCAGCTGGCGGACGGCAACTTCAAGGTGCGCATCCACCTGAATCTGAACCGTGAATTTGAACGTCTCTCCGAAAGCTTTAACCGCATGGCCCAGGAACTGGAGAACACGGAGCTGCTGCGCTCTGACTTCATCAATAATTTTTCCCATGAATTCAAGACTCCCATCGTATCCCTGAGAGGCTTTGCCAAGATATTAAAAAACGACGGCCTCACAAAGGAGGAACGGGACGAATATCTGGACATTATCATAAGTGAATCCAACCACCTGTCCCAGCTCTCCACCAATGTGCTGAACCTGTCCAAGATAGAAAAAATGAGCATACTGTCCGATATGGAGTCCTTTGACCTGTCGGAAGAAGTACGCCAGTCCGTCCTGCTGCTGGAATCAAAATGGCAGAAAAAGCAACTGGAACTGTTTATTGATTTGGACGAACTGGAATACCGCGGAAATAAGGCCCTCCTAAACCAGGTATGGATCAATCTGATTGACAACGCCATCAAATTCTCTCCTCAGAACGGAAAGATAAAGCTGAAGCTTCATAAGAAGAAGGACCAGGTGGTATTCCAGATTCTGGACAATGGATGCGGCATGGATGAGGATACGAAAAACCACATATTTGACCGTTTCTACCAGGGAGACAGTTCCCATACCGCAGAGGGAAACGGCATCGGCCTCACGGTGGTGGAAAAAATCGTGCACCTGCACAAAGGGCAAATCCGGGTCATCAGCGAGGCAGGTATCGGCACCACCTTTACAGTAAACCTCCCCATTATCCCGCCTCCTTCTGCCCCGTAAACATTTTGAGGATTTCCCCGGTAAATTTACTTTGACATACCGTGTTTTTTCTGATATGATGACTGAACTTTACAAAAAGGAGGGCGTTTGATGTATTTTTCCATTCGTTTAAGATAAGCAGCAAGTAAATAAAACCTGATATGGTTTTTTTGTTATGCCTGTTTTACGGATGAGATGCAGATACGCCTGATATAGCTTCAAGCAATATATGAATTGCCCGCCGCTGACCCCGGGGACAGTTTGTTTTCTACATACAGGCAAGGCAGATAGAACCGTAATGGCTTTATCTGCCTTTTTGTGCTGTGTTTATGTTGTATGCTGCCAAACAGGGTTTGGGAGAAACCAGGCAGAACAGGACAGCCCTGTCAGGTCTGACACAGAATATGGAAAGGATCGTATAATATGAATGATTATTCAAAATGGAAACAGAAATTTCTGACCATTGCAGCTGGCCAGACTGTGTCCCTAATCGGAAGCTCCGCTGTCCAGTTTTCCCTGATTTGGTGGCTGGCCAGCGAGACCGGTTCTCCTATGATGATGGCATTATCCGGCCTGGTGGCATTTCTGCCCCAAATCCTCTTAGGCCCCTTTGCCGGGGTATGGATTGACCGCCTGAAACGGAAACATGTGGCCATTGCGGCGGATATGTTAATCGGCCTGGCGGCCGTGGCCTTTGCCGGCCTCCTTTGGATGGGCCATCCTCCCTACTGGTCTGCCTGCGCTGTTCTGGGCATACGGGCCGTGGGCGGTGTATTTCATACACCTGCCATTCAGTCCATCGTACCACAGCTGGTACCGCCGGACAAGCTGGTCCGGGCCAATGGCTGGAGCCAGTTTATGCAGTCCGGCGCCTTCATGCTGGGACCTGTCATAGGGGCCGCCATGTATGCCGCGCTGCCCCTTCCGGTCATCCTGCTGACTGATATTATCGGCGCCTCTGCCGCCAGCCTTACAATGGCTGTGGTAACCATTCCTGAACCGGAACACAGCCATCAGGGGACTCCTCATTTAATCCGGGAATTGAAGGAGGGGTTGGGCATCTGCATGAGCGACCGCAGGCTGATGAAGCTGACCGCTGCCGCTGCCATCACCATGGTATTTTATCTGCCCCTGGCCTCCTACTATCCACTGATGTCCAGCACTTATTTTAAAGCCAGTGCATGGCATGGAAGCGCGGTGGAATTCCTCTATGCCCTCGGCATGATGGTATCTGCCATGATATTCGGCAGCTTGGGCCAGGTGGACAATAAACTGAGAGCATCCTGCCTGGGGCTGGCCGGAAGCGGCATCACCTGCTTTATCTGCGGCATCCTGCCTTCTGATATGTGGGCCTGGTATGTCTTTGCAGCGACCTGCATGTTCATGGGCGGGTCCGGCAGCGCCTACAATATTCCGTTCGTGGCCTATCTGCAGGAGACCATACCCGCAGAAGCCCAGGGGCGGGCCTGATGTCAAAGCCCTCAAATCTATGTACCTGATTTTTCCGCGAATCAGCATGACCAGAATCAGGGCAAACTAATGCCGTCATTGTGAATCTGTCAAGCCTGCCCCCGGAAAATCAGGCAAATCCCTGAGAAGTACTTTGCGGGAATCATCCGTCCATACAGTGCCGCAAAGCAGGCAGAGTTAAGGCTAACACCGCAATCACCAAGGTTGCCCCGCCGGATATCAGAAACCAGTTCTCGATTCCCAGCGGACCGGCCAGGGCTCCTGACAGCACCAGTCCCAGGGGCATTGCCACCATGCTGATGCTGCTGGACAATGACAGCGCCCTGCCCAGGTATTCTCCCTGAATTTTAATCTGATAAATAGATGTCTGTACCCCGAAATAAAAGGGGACAGAGACTCCCATGAAAAATGACAGGAATACAAAGACATAAAAACCGTCCGGAGGCAGCAGACCGGTTACCAGGGTCCCGGCTCCATATATGCCTATGGACCCGGCGATTGCCTTTATCTTGTCTATCCGTCCTCCCCATATCCCCAGGGAAACAGAGCCAACCAGGGTACCCACTGCAAAAACAGTCTCCACCAGCCCCGATTCCCTGACGCCGCCGTTAAAGTAGGACATGGTAATCAGCGGATACAGGGTTCCTATGGAGAAATATATGACTGCATACAATGCGCCAATCACCAGAAGCTCCCGCATTCCGGGCACACTGCGCATGACGCCGTACCCCTCCTTAACCTCCCCCAGGAGATTTGTTTTGTCCTTATCTTCCCTGGAAATCGCTGGTATATCCACTGCTGTCAGGGTTGCCACTGCAAAAAACGCTCCTAACACATCCAGCATCAGGATGGCTTTCAGCGGAAACACGCTGTACAATACAGCCGCAATGGCAGGACTGGCTATCATGGACGCAGATTCAAAGCTCTGCGAATACCCGGCGTATTTTGTCAGCTGGTCCTTTGGTATGATGGACGGCATGACAGCCTGAAGGGACGGGGCGTAAAATGCATTGCCAATGCTTCGGATAAATAATACAATGAAAATCATCCAAATCGGAATGTCTCCCCAGATTCCCGAAACAGCCAGCGCCACACAGGCTGAGGACATCACCAGGTCCGAACATATCATGATTTTCTTCCTGTCATGCCGGTCAATCAGTACGCCGATGAACATTCCAAGCACTGCCTGGGGCAGGAACCCCGCCAGCGTTGCAAAGGAAAGGACTGCCGCTGACTTTGTTCTTCCGGTTATATACCATATGATTGCCATTTGTACGATGGAGCTGGTCAGGGTTGATATTCCCTGGCCGGTCCAAATTGTAAAAAACTTTTTTCTCCATCCCGCAAACTGCTGTTCCATGGATGTTCCGCTGCCTCCTCTCCCACTCTTTCATTGTCCTTTTCAGCTGTCACCTTTTCGCTGTCACATATCTATTCGCTGTCACATATCTATTCTCCGCCACACATCATCCGGCCGCCGGAATTCATATCCCCTCCCGCTCAAACATCTCCTTCAGCCTGAGCGCGTCCTTAAGCGTATTCTTCCAGCCATCCCGTTTCATATCCACACGTCCCTCCGCCGATACCAGGACCTCTTCCTCCTCCAGAAGCATTCTCTGCAGGTCCGGGTGTTCAAAGGACGCTGCGCCGGTCAGATATCCCTGGCTGTTGACTACGCGGTGGGCCGGAACTTCTCCGGCCAGACCGCGGTTCAGCGCATATCCCACCTGTCTTGCGTTTTTCGGTTTTCCGCAGAGCAGGGCGATTTGACCATAGGTGGCCACCTTTCCTTCCGGCACCGCCCTCACTGTAATCCCCACCCTTTTATAAAAATCCATCTTTCTCCTCCTCCGGCAACAGACATTCTCACTTCCACCAGCTCCTTCAAAACAAGCTAAAAATGCCTGCCAACGGACTCCTCATTATAAAAACATACCAACATTGTACCATGGTACGCATCATTTTAACAGACCGAATAAAAACCAAAGAAAGCAGAATAAAAATCAAAGAAAACCCGCAGGACAAATCCCTATAACACAAGGACCGCCTCTGCGGGCTTTCTTACTATATATCGCACATTCATTTGCCCGGGGAACAGACAGGCGTCAGCCGGTCCCTTTTACTTCCCCTGTCCATAATAAGCATTTGGCCCATGCTTGCGCATGAAATGCTTATCCTGCATACACTGGGGAGCCGGTCCTGCCTGGGGATTGATGAGTTCTGTCATGAAATTCATTCTGGCAATCTCCTCCAGCACAACGGCATTATGGACAGCCTCAGCCGCGTCCCTGCCCCATGTAAAGGGGCCATGGTTTTTACACAGCACAGCCGGAATGTAAACAGGGTTTTTCCCCTGGAAGGTCTCAATGATGACCTTTCCCGTATTTTTCTCGTAGCCTTCCTCGATTTCCTCTGCCGTCAGGTTCCTGGCGCAGGGAATCTCACCGTAAAAATAGTCCGCATGGGTGGTGCCGTAGCAGGGAAGAGCCCTGCCCGCCTGTGCCCAGGCCGTTGCGTGTGGGGAATGGGTATGGACAATACCGCCAATCTCCTTAAACCCATTGTACAGCTCCACATGGGTGGCGGTGTCAGAGGAAGGGTTCATCTCCCCCTCCACCTTATTGCCCTCCAGATCCATAACCACCATATCAGATGGCTTTAACACATCGTAATCCACCCCGCTGGGCTTTATGACAAACAGTCCCTTTTCCCGGTCAATGCCGCTGACATTTCCCCAGGTGTAGGTGATAAGGCCCCTGCGGGGCAGCTCCATATTGGCTTCATATACCTTTTGCTTCAGTTCTTCTAACATAGTCTGTATACGCTCCCGTTCCTGTTAATCCTTCTATACTCCACAGCCTGGCCGCTCAATCCTTCATATGCTCCACAGCAGCCTTCTCAATGGCAAGGCCCTCCGCATACCGCTTCATGAATGCCTCGAATCCTTCCACATCCTCCTTCACAGGCTCCATTCTGGTTCCCTTGTCCCCGGCAAAAACCTTGTGGGCCAGGTAAGCGTCCAGGGTCTCGCCTTCTCCCCTGCACCGCATGTAAGAGGCCAGCAGCGCAATGCCCCAGGCGCCGCCTTCCCCGGCTGTCTCCATGACAGACACCGGCGCGTTCATGGCTCCTGCCAGGATTCTCTGGCCCACGCCCTTTGTCTTAAAGAGTCCGCCGTGGCCCAGAATGCTGTCCACCTTCACATGCTCCTTCTTAAGCAGGATATCCATACCTGTCTTAAGAGCGCCCAGGGAGGTGTACAGGTGTACTCTCATGAAATTCGCCAGGTTAAACCGGCTGTCCGGTGTGCGCACAAACAGGGGACGGCCTTCCTCAAAGTGGGTGATGTGCTCCCCTGAGAAATAGTTGTACGCCAGCAGGCCGCCGCAGTCGGAATCTCCCTCCAGAGCCTTGCTGTAAAGGGTTCCAAAGAGCTGGTTCATGTCCGCCTTCATGCCCATGGCCTCTGAGAACTCCTTAAACAGGTTCACCCATGCGTTCAGGTCCGATGTGCAGTTATTGCAGTGCACCATGGCTACCATATCGCCTGCCGGCGTGGTCACCAGGTCAATCTCCGGATATACGTGTTCCAGCTCCTTCTCCAGCACCACCATGGCAAACACGCTGGTGCCGGCAGACACATTGCCGGTGCGAACAGCCACGCTGTTGGTGGCCGCCATGCCGGTGCCCGCGTCGCCCTCAGGCGGACACATGGGAATGCCTGCTTTCAGGTTTCCGGACGCGTCAAGAAGCTTTGCGCCTTCTTCCGTCAGGACGCCTGCGTCCTCTCCCGCCACCAGGGCCTTCGGCAGGATGTCCCGCAGCTTCCACGGGAAATTCTCCCCTGCCACCAGTTGGTCAAACTGCTCCACACGCTTCTGGTCAAAATCCCTGGCATGGATATCCACCGGGAACATGCCCGCCACATCACCGATACCCAGGACACGTCTGCCTGTCAGCTTCCAGTGCACATATCCCTCCAGCGTAATGAGGTAGTCGATATCCTTCACATGCTCTTCCTTATTGAGAATGGCCTGGTACAAATGAGCAATGCTCCATCTCTGGGGAATGTTGTACCTGAATACCTCTGTCAGCTTCCCGGCGGCAGGGCCTGTGATGGTATTTCTCCAGGTGCGGAAGGGCACCAGAAGTTCACCTTCTTTATTAAACGCCATATAACCGTGCATCATGGCCGAAAATCCAATGGAACCAATGGTGGTCAGGGTGATGCCGTAGGTTTTCTTCACATCCTCAGCCATTTTGCCGTAGCAGTCCCGGACGCCGTTCCAGATGTCGTCCAGGGTATAGGTCCAGATGTGGTCCACGTACCTGTTTTCCCAATCATGGCTGCCGGAGGCAATGGGTGTGTGGTCCTCACCGATAAGGACCGCCTTAATCCTGGTGGAGCCCAGCTCTATGCCCAGGGAAGTATTTCCATGCTCAATCTGTTCTTTTATCTTATTTATATCTAAACTCATGAATTGCCCCTCCACTTGCTTATTAAGGCTACCTGTAAGCCGCCGCATTCCAGCGGAGCTCGTTCTTAAGCCCGCGGATGGTGGTATCCTTGTCAATATAGACCGTTTCAATGCCCATGGCGTCTGCCCAGTCTCCCATCTGCTCTGCCGTCAGGTCATAGGAGAATGCAGTATGGTGGGCGCCTCCTGCCAGAATCCAGCTTTCGGCCCCGGTTGCCAGGTTGGGCTCCGGCGTCCAGAATGCGGTTGCCACCGGAAGCTTGGGCATCGGCTTTTCTGTCTTTTTGCATTCCACATCGTTGATAATCAGACGGAACCTTGTGCCGAGATCCACTAAGGATGCGGCGATACCGTGACCTGTCTTGGATGTGAATACAAGCCGGGCCGGGTCCTCCCTGTCGCCCATGGACAGCGGGCAGGCCTTGATGCTGATTTCCCCGTCCGCAATGGTGGGGCACACCTCCAGCATGTGGGCTTCCAGGATTCCTTCCTTGCCGGGCACTAGGTTGTATGTATAATCCTCCATGAAAGAGGTTCCCTTGGCGTCCTTCATGCCCTGGGTCATAATCTTCATCAGCCTGACCATGGCAGCCGTCTTCCAGTCGCCCTCTGCGCCGAATCCGTATCCCTTTTCCATGAGACGCTGGATAGCCAGGCCCGGAAGCTGCTGCAGCTCTCCCAAATCCCCAAAGTGGGTGACGATGGCGTGGTAATCCTTCTCCAGCAGGAACTTCTCAAGGCCAGCCTCAATCTGGGCCTGTACCGCCACATGGCGCTTAAATTCCTCCGGATCCCTGCCCTCCAGCAAGATAGTGTACTTGCTGTAATACTCGTCCACCAATGCCGTGATGTCTCCCTTTGGCACAGCCTTCACATATTCGGCCAGCTCATTGACCGGATAGGCGTCCACTTCCCAGCCGAACTTCATCTGGGCCTCCACCTTGTCGCCTTCGGTGACAGCCACATTCCTCATGTTGTCCGCAAATCTCGCCACCCTTACATGGCTGCTCTCCATGATGCCTACCGCGGTGCGCATCCAGGCTGCTATGCGGCCCACCACCTTTTCATCTCTCCAGTGGCCCACAATAACCTTTCTCTCAATACCCATGCGGGTTACCATATGGCCGTATTCCCTGTCTCCATGGGCGGACTGGTTCTCATTCATGAAATCCATGTCAATGGAATCGTAGGGAATCTCCTGATTGAACTGTGTATGGAAATGCATCAGGGGCTTTCTGTATTCCTGCAGTCCCAGAATCCAGGACTTGGCCGGTGAAAATGTATGCATCCATGTGATGACGCCCGCGCACTCCTCATCCGCATTCGCCTCGTTGAAGGTCCTGCGGATCAGCTCATTGGTAATCAGTGTGGGCTTTAACACCACCTCATAGGGCAGGATGCCTGATTTATTAAGACTGTCCACAATGATTCCCGAATGCTCCGCCACATGCGCCAGGCATTCATCTCCATAGAGATCCTGTGAACCTGTACAGAACCAGAACTTATAATTCTTTACTGCTATCATATCTCTCATCCTCCTTGATTGTCAGTTAAAGTAATTGCCGATTAGATATCCTCCGTCTGATCATCTTCCTCATCATCCGGAATTTCGCCATACTTAATATATTCGCCTTTTATAAATTTCTTAAGGGACCAGCCGGCCAGAAATGCACCTATGACGCCAAAAAGAACCCCACAGCCCAGCTGTACCATCTTGCCTCCCCCGGCAGGTTTTAAATACTCCTGCAGCAGGCCAAAGGCCAGGTATACCAGATAGCCTCCCGCCACCAGACGCAGCATTACAGTTATCTGAGTCGGTTTCGCGGCACTTTCTTCTCTCTTTGCCTCCTTTTTCGCACCCATTACATTCCCTCCCTACGCGGCCGTTCCAGGACCTTTACGGAATCCCGTTCAATAATATCCGAGTCAAACAGATAGTTACCGTCAAAGTAGGGATTCTCAATCATACTTATCATGTTCTCTGCAGCTTTCCTGCCCAGGGCCTCCATGGGGTGGGGGAAGGATGTAAGCTTTACGCTGGCCAGGGTTGCCAGGTCCGAATTATCAACGCTGACAATGGACAGCTGGTCCGGTATGGCAATGCCCCGCTTCTCGCAGAGGCCTGACAGCACATACGCCACCTCATCGTTGTAGCACACCACTCCCGTACAGCCCTCCAGCCTGTGGAACAGGTAATCCGACCACTGGTCCAGGTCAAGGAAATCTTCCGTGTCCAGCCATACCACATTGGCATCCTTAACCTTGATTCCCGCCTCCAGCATGCCTGACAGGAACCCTTTGTACCTCAAATGCCCCTGTCCGTCGTCGCTTTTGAACACGCCTCCGATGTTTTGGTGGCCGTTCTTAATCAGATATTCCACGGCCTTCTTGCCCACCTGCTCGTCGTTCATGGACACGCAGGGCAGCTCCAGTTCCGGATACCGGCTGTTGAAGAACAGAATCGGGATTCCCCGTTCCTTAAGCTCCTGGTAGTAATGCAGGTTTGGATTGGGGAGAGCGCTTTTGGCCGGCTCCACAATCAGTCCGTCTATGATGTCTTTGTCGATAAGATTATTCAATATGTCCTGTTCCCTGCTCACCCGGTTGCCGGTGAAGGCAATCTGGGTGGTGTAACCTCTTTTTGAGAGAACCCTCTCGATTCCTCTCACCACAGGAGGGAAAATATAGCTGTCCACATAGGTACTGATTACAGCGATGTTCATGTACCGTTCCTGGCGCTCCGTCTTGCCGTTGCCGCCCACATAAGTACCGCTTCCCCGCACCCTCAGGACCAGCTTCTGCTGCTCCAGAATATCCACGGCATGGCGCACCGTCTGGCGGCTCAGCCCGAAACGCTCGCTGAGTTCATTCTCCGAAGGCAGCTTCTCGCCCACCTTCAAAGCCCCGCTGTTAATGTTGTCCAACACCCAGTTATAGACTTCCTTATATTTCAGCTCCTGTGTACCCATAATCAAAACCTATCCTTTTTTCCTCTTTGATAACAAGTCTACCGTAACTGCACCTAAAAGTACAGCGCCTTTTACGATTTTTTGGATATCGGTGGACCATCCATAGAGGGACATGCCATTGTTCAGAATACCCATGATGAAAGCACCTACCACGGCTCCGATAATGGTTCCGATACCGCCGCTGGTGGCCGCGCCGCCGATGTAGCAGGAGGCGATGGCATCCATCTCGAAACCATCTCCGGCCTTGGGGGTTGCGGATGCATTACGTGCGGAAAGCACGATACCTGCAATGGCACTTAAGATACCCATGTTGGTATATACCCAGAAGAACACTTTCTCAGTATTGATACCGGAAAGCTTTGCCGCCTTGGCGTTGCCGCCCAGGGCGTATATCTGGCGTCCGGCAACGGTCTTGCTGGTGATGAAATGATACAGGCCAACCAGAACGCCCATGATTACCAGTACAAACGGTATGCCGTTGTAGCGTGACAGCTTGTAGAAGAAGAACCATACAATCATCAGTATGACGGCTTCCTTTATAATAATCTGCCACAATGGGTTGATGGGGAAACCATATTTCTTCTTGGTGTTAATGCTCTTAAGCTCTGCCATGATCACCAGTACCGTGGCAATGCCTGCCACAATAATGGAAACCACGTCCAGGGTGCCGTTTCCAAAGGGAATTTTCATGGTTGGCAGGAAGCCTGCGCCGATGTAAGTATAGCTGGTGGGAAGGGGTCCCTTTGTCTGGGCCTTTAACAGGGTGTATGTAAGTCCGCGTCCCATAAGCATGGTTGCCAGGGTCACGATAAAGGGCGGGATGCTCAGTTTGGATACGAACAGCCCCACGAACATACCGGCCAGGACGCCTACTGCCAGGGCAGCCAGGATGGCGACCCACATATTGGTGTGGTAGTCAATCATCAGGATACCTACGGTTGCGCCGCACAGGGCCACGATGGAGCCCACACCCAGGTCGATGTTGCCTGTCAGCACACATAACAGCATACCGACTGCCAGGATGACCACATATCCGTTCTGCATGATCAGGTTGTTGATGTTGGCCGGCGACATATTCTTTCCGCCGGTCATGACTGCGAAAATCAAGAACACCGCGATTAAAGCAAGTACCATGCCATACTGCTTCATATCAATATTAACTGCTTTCTTCTTATCCATCTCTATGCTTCCTTTCCATTATCCGCCATAATACATTTCATGATTCGTTCCTGGGTTACCTCTTCCTTGGTCAGTTCTCCCGCAATCCGTCCTTCGTTGATCACATATACACGGTCACAGGTACCGATTACCTCCTGCAGCTCAGAGGAGATGACAATTACCGCTTTGCCTGACTTTGCCAGTTCATTTATGACGCAGTAAATCTCATACTTGGCGCCTACGTCGATACCCCTGGTAGGCTCATCAAGAATCAGCACATCCGGCTGTGTCAGCATCCACTTGGCGAGAACCACCTTCTGCTGGTTGCCGCCCGATAAGGAGCCAACGGTCTGGTTAATGGAATTAGACTTGATGTTAATTTTCTTCTTGTAATCCTCCGCAGCCAGAATCTCATCATTTTCATTGAGAACGCCGTTCTTGGAAAAGAAATTCCTCATGGCGGACAGGGTCATGTTCCACTTGATATCCTTGATAAGCACAAGTCCATAGTTCTTCCTGTCCTCGGACACGTATGCCAGCTTGTTGTTGATGGCGTCCTTTACGTCCTTTATATGTACTTCCCTGCCGTTTATCTTAATGGTGCCGCTGATTTTCTGTCCGTAGGACCTGCCGAATATACTCATGGCCAGCTCGGTCCGTCCCGCGCCCATAAGTCCTGCCAGGCCCACTACCTCGCCTTTGCGCACATGAAGGGAAACATCCTTGATGATTTGTCTCTGGGCGTCGTCGGGATGGTACACATTCCAGTCCTTTATCTCGAAAATCGTATCACCAATTTCACAGCGCCGTTCCGGGTAACGGTTGGTCAGCTCGCGTCCCACCATACCTTTGATGATGCGGTCTTCCGTAAAATCATCCTTGCCCTTCTCCAGGGTCTCAATGGTCTTTCCATCCCGGATAACCGTAATGGAATCTGCCACGTAACTGATTTCGTTCAGCTTATGGGAGATAATAATACAGGTGATTCCATGGGATTTAAGGTCCAGCATGATGTCCAGAAGCCGGCGGCTCTCTTCGTCGTTGAGCGCGGCTGTGGGCTCATCCAGAATCAGCAGCTCCACCTTTTTAGCCATGGCCTTGGCAATCTCTATCAGCTGCTGTTTTCCCACGCCCAGGCTGCTGATGGGCGCGTTCAGGTTCTCGCCTCCCAGTCCAACCTTTTCAAGCATTTCCTGGGCCTTCTTATGGGTAAGGGTCCAGTCAATGATACCCTTGGCTGCCTTCTGCTCGTTTCCCAGAAACACGTTCTCAGCCACCGACATGTACGGGCTCAGGGCCAGCTCCTGGTGGATGATAACAATGCCCTTGGCC
>UMFN01026948.1_pt1 | contig 23866 bp, 27 predicted proteins | sample 1965021 | NCBI WGS metagenome assembly UMFN01 (sample SAMEA4836047, study PRJEB28245) | human gut metagenome | biome: gut microbiome; material: fecal sample | place: Denmark | collected 2008
GAAATGACGACGGCGACGGCGGCGGCTTTGGACGGTATCGGTATTTCGTCGGAACAAGTTCAAAAAGATTTGCAGACCGGAACCAAAACAACGTTCGATGTTATACAAGACGTTTCCGCAAAATTGGCAGAATTGCCGGATAATGCGGCAACGGTCGGGGCTGCAATTGCAGATATATTCGGGGGTCCCGGAGAGGACGCCGGATTGCAGTATTTGCGCACGTTGAAAGATATTTCAACAAACATGGATGAAGTAAAAGGGAAAGCCGGAGTTTTGGCGCAATTGCAGGAGGAACAATTGCAAAGCCAAATTGAGTTGCAAAACGCATTATCCGGGTTGTTTGACGCAACCGGAGGAAATTTTGAAACGTTGACAACGCAGGCAAAAGTTTTTGTTAACCAAGGATTGACGGCGATAATAAAAGGGGTTATTGATGTTGTCAATTACTTGATTGAGTTATACAATGAAAGTGTTTTGATACGTGCAATTTGGAATGGGATTGTTGCCGGATTCAAAACAACATTTGATACGTTGGGAAATTTGTTTGGATTCTTTATTGATATAGTCAAAGCAACCGGAACCGCATTAAAGGGGGCGTTTACGTTAGATTTTGACGACGTAAAAAAAGGATTGGCAGATTATGCGGCAGCGTACGGAAATTTGGTTAAAGCCCAAGTTAAAGACATAACAGAAAATTTCCAAGAGGGTTTGGAGGGTATGCAAAAGAAAATAAAACCGTTAACAATCCCGGTTTCTGTTGGAGATACCCCGACGCCACAAACAGACAATAAGCCCGTAACGACACAGAACCCAACCGTAACGCCAAGGGGTAAAAGCGATGCGGAAAAGGCGGCAGAACAACAAGCAAAGCAAATTGAAGCGGCTTATAAAAAGAATTTGGAGGCAACCCGGAAATTGCAGGATGCACAATTGCAGTTGGAAACCGACGAATGGGCAAAGCGTAGGCAGCAAACGCAATATCAGTATTCCCGACAGATTGAGGATTTGCAACACCAATTACAGACCGAAAAGGATTTGAACGAAACCGGACGGCAGGCGATAAACGCAACAATTACGGCGTTAGAACAACAGCAGACAGAGGCGTTGTTGAAAATAGAGCAAGAACGGCAGTTGCAAGAATTGGCATTGCAGAAAGAAAGCATTGAATTACGTTTGCAAGCGGTTAAGCAGGGAAGCGAGCAGGAACGACAATTGCGTATGCAGTTGTTAGAGAATGAAAGACAAACAGCATTGTTGCAGAATGAGCAAAAGCCGACCGGACAACAGCAGGACGCCGGGGTAATTAATGCCGGATTTGACGTTAAGGGAAGCGCAATTGCCGACGAATATTTGCAAACGCAATTAATGATGTTTGACCAACAACAAGCGTTGGCGCAATCTGAATTTGATTTATTAAGAAATTCAGAAGCCCGGAAAACCCAATTCCGTTTGCAGGCAGAAAAGGAACGTTTGCAAAAGGTATTAGAATTGAACGAGCAAGCAGCCAATAAATTGTCAGATGTTGAAGTACAAACAATTCAAAACACAATAAAAAAGATTGACCAAGAAATTGAGCAGTCAAAAGGAGAGGAACGAGGAACAGACATTTACGGTTTGTTTGGGCTGAATTTGGACGACGACCAAAAGGAGGCAATAAGTACGTCCGTATCCTTTGCAATGGAGCAATTGGATACGTTTTTACAGGCTAAATTAGCCGCCGCCGATGCCGCCGTTTCCGCCGCCGACAAAGAAGTTGACAGCGCACAACGTTCGTTGGACGCCGAATTGGAAGCAAGGGCAAACGGATACGCCAATAACGTGGTTATGGCGCAAAAGGAGTTGGATTTGGCAAAGCGGAACCAAGAAAAGGCGTTGAAAGAACAACAGAAAGCGCAAAAGGCACAACAGGCAATACAGACAATCCAACAAATCGGAAACCTTGTAACGGCGTCCGCTTTGATTTGGTCGCAATTGGGGTTCCCGTTCGCAATCCCGGCAATCGCTGTTATGTGGGCTTCATTTGCCGCCGCCAAAATTAAAGCCGCACAAATGAGTAAAGCCGCCGAGGGTTCGGAAAGTTACGGGGACGGTACGGTTGAATTGTTGGCGGGCGGTTCCCACCAATCCGGGGACGACGTGGATTTAGGAACCAAACCGGATGGAACCCGGAGGCGTGCCGAGGGCGGGGAATTTTTCGCCGTTATCAATAAACGTAATTCCCGCCGTTTCCGTCGTTTAATCCCGGACGTAATAAATAGTTTGAACCGGGGAACATTCCCCCAAAAGTACCTTAATGCCTACAATACCGACGGCATTAATGTAACGGTTCAACAAAATAACGCACCGGATTTGCGGGATTTAAAAGACGATGTAAGGGAGATTAAGGAACAAAACCGCCGCCGTCGTTACGTCGATGGCAACGGCAATGTTATTGAGGTTTACAAGAATTTGACACGTAAAATTAAAAATTGATATGAACCCGATTTATAGACATTCATTTGTAAATGCGTTTTTAGCGAACGGGGCGATAAGTCACATAACCGGGAACATAAACGGGAATAGTACAAAGTTCTATTATACCCGTACTTTTGTCCCGGTTGGGAATGTGTACCCCCGCAAATTGTTTCAGAATTTCACCACGCAATCCGGGGGCGCATTTTACGATAGCAATAAAAAGATTATCGGCGGTTGGGGGAGCGACCCGTCCGCCACAAATACGGAATTTGACATACCAAGCAATGCCGCATATATCCGGTTTAATGTAATCAAAGCGCAATACGCCAACGGGACGGCATGGTTGAGATTGGGAACGTTGGACGCCCCGAACGTCTTACAAGGTCAAACCGTGCATCCGATTTATAAGGACGATTTGGCAAAGGAGTACGAATTAGAAACCAACCAACGGTTTTATCGTGCCAAATTATCCGGCAAAATTACCTTTGTCCGGGATGATTACGACTATATAAACCGTCAATCGTTCGACAATGAATTTTTGTATTGCATTGAAAAGAGCGACGACGGCGGGCGTACATGGTTCCAATACTTTCAAGGCAAGTTTATGAAAACCGATTGCACGTTTACCGATTACGATAAAAAGGTTGTTGTACAACCGGACGCAATCGACGATTATAACGACGTGTTGGCGGGATTTGAAAAGGAATACAATTTAATAACGTTAGCCCCGACAATCCAACGGATAACGATAAACAAGCGTCCATTAATTCAAATATACGTTCCGGGGGATAGTGTTGTTTCTTGTTTTTTGGGCGGTACGAATTGGGAACAAGACGCAAACGCCACGACCGACCAAAACGCATTAGTACAAACCTATCATTTTGCTTTGTGCGATATATTGAAAGAAATACAAATTACGTCCAACGGTTCCCCGGCGGTAATATCCGGGCTTTATACCGGACGAATGGCAACGGGTGCAAGTGCGGACGCATTCGAGGGGAAATTATACCCGGAATTGAATGTTAGTTATTATATCTATATTTCACAACAACGAATTGACGGCGTGCCGTTTGGGGTTGCATTGGTTGAGATACGCCGACAATCGGACGATGTGGCAATGTTCCGTTATCAAAAGGTTACAACGTCCCCGTTTGATACATTGGAGTTTGATTTAACCGCTGTTGAGGGTTCCGGCGCAACGGGTACAATGCACGCCGATATGAAAAGTTATAATATATACGCCCGGTATTTGTGCGACGTGGAGAAAATCGACGACCTTAATACATATCCATTGCCCGCCGATGATATAGTTGATAATAACCGTAATTATAGGCGTGCGATTGGTTACGCAATCGACGTGGCGTTTATTTCAAACAACTTTTCAGATACCCCGACCGAGTGGGGATTAGCGGACAACGGAAAGTATTTTGCGCCGCCTTATTCCATATACGGACAAACGTTTTATCCAATCGCCCGGTCAACGTGGCGTTATGCGTCGTTATGGTTTGGGTTTTATTTGATGGATTGGATATTAGAGAAAAAAGCACGAAAAGCATATACTTTGCGGGATGCGTTCCCGGTTGCGTCTTGTATATCCGTTTTGCTCAATCAGATTGCACCGGGTATAACACACGCAGCCACGGCGGAATACAGTCAATTTTTATACAGCGGTAACAACCCAATATCCGGGTTGAATTTCCGTTTGCTTGTATCACAGAAAACCAATATTATAAACGGGGAATATCAGCAACCCGCACAAAAAGCCCCGACGACCTTACAACAATTTACCAATATGTTACGGGATTGTTTTAAATGTTATTGGTTCATTGAGGACGGCAAATTTAAAATCGAACATATCCAATATTTCCGCAATGGCGGTTCCTATTCCGGCGGGGCTATATTAAGCCACGATTTGACAAAGGAATTGAATTTGCGCAACGGGAAACCGTGGGCGTTCAACACGTCGGAATATTCGTTTGATAAGGTCGATTTGCCGGAACGTTACCAATTTGAATGGATGGACGACGTTACGGCGGCATTTGAAGGGTTGCCGATACAAGTAATAAGCAAGTATGTAACGCCCGGAAAGGTTGAGGAAATTAATATATCAAACTTTACGTCCGATATTGATATGATGTTGTTAAACCCCGGCAATATGAGTTCGGACGGGTTCGCCTTGTTTGCCGCCGTTCCGCCAACGTCCGGGTCGCAATGGATATTACCATTTACCCGCCAAACTATTAACGGGGTCGAATACTTTTTGCAAAACGGATATTTGGCGTTTATCAATCTGCAATCCCCGTATTGGTTATATGATTTACCCGCCCGTCGTGTATCAATAAACGGTTCCGAGGTTTACGCATACGGTATTGAGAGAAAGAAGAAACAAACGTTTAGTTTTCCGGCAAATGACGACCCAAACCCGATGCAACTAATAAAAACGTATATCGGTAACGGTCAAGTTGATAAATTAAGCGTAAATTTGTGTAGTCGAAACATTAAAGCAACGTTGAAATATGATACAGAATAACAATATAAGCGTATTGCCGTGGTACACGTCAATAGAGCAGCAGAACCACCGTAAAAGTTACGCATACGGGCAAATATACCCATTGTTCGCACCGGCTGATAGATTATTGCCGTTTCAGATAATAAGAAATACCCGTTCAAATTCTGTTACGTCTGTTATTCTATATGATAAAACCGGAGAACAAATTGCAAATATAACAACATACATGAGGGAAACCGGATTGCAAGTTGTCCGGTTTCAGTCGTTGGGATATGATGTAATATTATACCCGGCAATATTACCCATGCCGTTAAATCAGTTTGACGGAATTTATTATTTGCGGTTATCTGATGGCGTTCAAACGTGGTATTCTGAAATGTTTACGGTTGTGCAGGACGTTTCCGGTTATTTGAAAATTGATTGGTGGGACATTGAAAATTTAGTGTTTGACGCCGGACAAATAGTTTATAAAAATCCGACATTCAAAAACATGTTATATCTTTGTACCGAGTTAGGAAAACCGGATTATGAATTTGAAGAGGACGGCGAGGAAAGGGACGGTTATTTTTTCCCGGAAAAACAAATTTCGGTAAAGACGTTCAAATGTACTATATTGGCACCGGAATACTTATGCGATGTTATGCGTTTTATTCGTATGGCTGATTATATACACATAACGGATAAATACGGCAGGGAATACGATTGCGATACGTTTCTAATTACCCCAAAATGGCAGACGCAGGGAGATTTGGCGAGCGTGGAAATAGAATTTCAGACAGCAACCGTCGTTAAAAAAATAGGTCGTGGATATTTAGGGGCAAATATTGGCGATTTTAACAGTGATTTTAATAATGATTTTAATAACAATTAAATTAGTCATGGCAAATTATCAAGAATTGAAAGGCGCAATTTCCGAGGTTATAAAGACCAATGGAAACCAAGAAATTACAGGAGCAGTTTTGCAAAATGTTCTTTTGTCTATAATCAATAATGTTGGTGGTTTTTCAACATTTATTGGTATAGCACGAACAAATTCAAATCCGGGGACACAAGACGGTAACGTTTTTCTTATAGCAGGCGACCCGGGGGTTTATGCAAATTTAGGTGGATTTACATTACATCCTTATGAGTTAGGTATAATAAAAAACACGTCGGGAACATGGGCATTAAATGTAATAAAACTACCTTTTAGCGTTTACCAAGTTGATAAATATTTTACAACCGATGGAACGTTAGAAAATGCAGTTTCTTTTATTCCAAATGATAGAATAAGAAAAGGAGATAATATTTCTTTTTTATCTAACGGAAAAGAGTTGACATATAAGTTTATAGGTTCAAATTTTACAAATGAAAAAACATTACCTAATAAATGGATACAATTAAATGATGGTATGTATCCGTTTGTTGATGATTACACAAAATATATTTGTCAAGATGCGGTTATTGATATTTATATAGAAACAGAAAATCCGGATATAAAATTAGCGTTGTTTACTTTGCAACATTCAGATGCAGCAGGTTTGTATGTGCGTTTAATTTATGTAGATGAAAACGGAAACATTGATAATTCAAAAGGAAGTAATGGAGTTGCAGCATTATATACAAATACAGAAAACAGCAACAAAGTAGAAAAGATAAAATTTTCATTTGTTTACGGCGATGTAAAAAACGCATATATAGTTGTTGATTGGTCAAAAGTATTTAATGATGGCAAAAATTATGGAAATGCTAATGGTAATAGAATTATATCTAAATTGTGTTATATAAGGGCGTCAGGTCAGATTACAATAAAAGATGTGTTTGATAGTACGCCGATAGCAAATGAGATTGTATGGTCACAAAAAACATATTTTCCGGATTGGTATTGGATGCGTAATTTTGTAAAGGCTATAAAACTTTACGGAGAAAAACAAAAAAATACTTGTATTGGTATGATAAATGTAACATTGAATGGTAGAATGTTTATTACCATACATAAATTTGACGATGGTGCAACAACTCTTCCGTCTGATTCAGCAAGCCAAATATGTTTAGCTGATATATCAACATGGAATTTACCAATTGAAGAAAATGGGCATTATATCGAAAAATTGGAATTAAAGGGAAAAAAATCAAGCGGTACAAGTGGTTATATAGTTGTTGATTGGTCGGCTTTGCCAATATTGCCAAATAGTAAAACACAGACTTATCGTAATGCAGCAATAGAAAACGCAATATTATCATACAACGTTTGGGCGGAAGATGAAGGCAAGAAACAAATAATAGGAAGTGTTACGGAAGTAGTTCAAATCAATGGTGTAAATGCGACGATTATAACACCAAATGATTATGTTTACAATGGGGCAAAATCAAAAGTATGTATATATTGTCATGGAAATGGGCAAGGATATACAACAATGCCAAGTGCAACGGGGTTGGAATGGCTAAAACAGCACAATATAGGATATGCAGTTATACAAATACAAGATTATACAACGGCTCCTTTTGGTTCTAATGCGTCCGGTTGGGGAAATGATATAACATATTATAGGATTCTATGGTTGTATAATTACCTTATGAAATATTATAATTTTGAGCCAACTGTAATTTTAGCAGGGGAGTCAATGGGTGGATTAACAATGGGGCAATTGGCATACAAAAAGCCATTTCCTATATATTTCTGTTTAGGATTGGGGGTTGTTCCGGGTGTGAAAATAATATTTAACAATGCTGCAAGCAGGCGACCAGCAATAAGGAATGCGTATGGAATGAATGAAAACGGGGATGATGATGCAGAAATTGCAAAATTCGTGCAGGGTAATGATTGGTATGATATGGGATTGATAAACGTTTCTGATTCAAATATAAGAGTTGGATTTCCTAATTATTATCTTTATTATGGTAACGATGGAACATTTAGAGTTGATTTTGGAGGAATTGCACAATATGAAGAATTGTATAATTCGTTTATCAATGGCGGAGTTCATTCTATAATGGAGCAAGTTGGGCAAACAGGTGTAGATGGACACGCAACAAATAAGATTTGGGATAAAGCAATAGAAGATAAAGTATTTGAAAATGAATTAGGTATTATATAAATATGCAAGAAAGAAACATTATCAACGGAACAACCACGGCGGTTGACAACCGCACGGAATTTATGTTGTGCGAGATTATAAAGCAATAACCAAAACGGGGGCGGTTTACCGCCGCCCCTTAACTCTTTATTATGGACGATATGGATAAAATTTTTAGTTGGGAACAATGGCGTATGATATTCGCCACGACCGCAAGCCCGTTATTTGCATATCTGACCCCGACGGCGGGGTTTATGTATGCGTTAGTTATTATGTTTGCGTTCAACATTTGGGCGGGAATGAGGGCGGACGGCGTGGCGATAAGGAATTGCAAACGCTTTTCGTTCCATAAGTTTAAGAACGCATTGGCGGAATTGCTTTTGTACGTCGTTATTATACACGTCATTTATTCCGTTATGTTGCAATGTGGCGACGACGGGGCGGCAATGATTGTTATTAAGTCGATTACATACGTGTTCATGTATGTATATTTGCAAAATGCGTTTCGCAACTTAATTAAGGCATACCCGAAGAAAATAGCCTTACGGATAATATACCATGTTATCCGGTTGGAATTTACACGGGCGTTGCCGTCTTATTGGCAACCAATAATCGAGCGTTTCCAAAAGGAAACCGATGACGATATTATTAACGATAAAGAAAAGGAGGTAAGAAAATGAAACCTATTGTTATTTTAGACAACGGACACGGCGAAGAAACCGCCGGGAAACGTTCCCCGGTTTGGGGCGACGGTTCCCAATTGTTTGAATGGGAGTTTAACCGTGACATTGTACGCCGTATTGCGGCGATGTTAAAAGCCGATGGCGTAAAGTTTGAAATTTTGGTACCGGAGGAAACCGACGTATCATTACCGGAGCGTTGCCGCCGTGCAAACGTTATCCATGCGGATTGCGGCAACAACGCCGTTTTGTTTAGCGTTCACGGGAACGCCGGAGGCGGCACCGGGTGGGAATGTTATACCAGCGTAGGACAAACGAAAGCGGATGCAATCGCAACCGTACTTTGTAATGAGGCGGAAAAAGAGTTTGCCCCGGATGGTTGGAAAATGCGCTTTGACCATACCGACGGCGACCCGGACAAAGAAAACCAATTTTACATTCTGAAACATACGGTTTGCCCGGCGGTATTATCTGAAAACTTTTTCATGGATACCGAAAAAGATTGCCGTTTTATGTTGTCAGACGCCGGGCGTGAACGTATTGCAAAAATTCATTATGAAGCGATAAAACGTATCTTATGAAAAAATATTTAATAATAGCGGCAATTGCTTTGGCGGTTGCCGCCGTTGTCACTATATGGGTGCAACGTTCCCGGATTAATACGTTGACCGGGGAAAGGGACAAATACAGAACCAACACGGAAACGTTATTGCAGGAAGTTTCCCGATACCAAACGAAAGATAGTTTGAACGCCGCCAAAGTTGGGGTTTTGGAACTGAAATTGTCAGAGTTTGAAAAATACCGGGCGAGCGATGCGGAGTTGATAAAGACGTTGCAGACAAAGAACCGGGATTTGGAACGGGTTACAACAACCCAAATGGAAACAATCAACGAATTGCGGGCAACCGTCCGGGATAGTGTTGTATATTTGCCCGGCGATACGGTTACGACCGTTTTACGATGCGTCGATATTGTCGAACCGTATTTTGAGTTGCACGGATGCGCCACGCCGGACGGACAATTTACCGGGACGCATATAAACCGGGATAGTCTGTTGATTGTCGAAACGGTGCAATACAAACGTTGGTTAGGTTTTTTATGGAAAACAAAGAAAATCAAAAATCGGCAAATTGATGTTGTAAGCAAGAACCCGGCAACAAAAATATTGGGCGTTGAGTTCGTAACCATAGAAAAGTAACTTTTATTGTTCATAATACCGGGAAACGGGGATTGTAACCAAGCGTTGCAACCCCGTTTTTGTTTTTGCCCGTTTTTAGCCCCGTATTTCGATTATTTTGTTTGAATGGATAAAGTACCCACCCCGGCAAATAAAGTGGCTTAAAATGAAAATTCGCCAAAAATAACTTTGCGGGGAGCCAAAAGAACCGTTTTTTGTCCGCAAATCGAAAATAAAAGAAAATTCTTTTGGTAGTTAAAATAAAATGCCCTATCTTTGTGCCATGTTAATAAAACGACCGGGCGTTTTCCCGGCAACAAAAAGAGTGATACAATGAAGCCCGAAGATATTTACAACGGTTTGGAATATACAACAAGAGAGATTAACCGTACTTTCAAAATCAAAGTAAACGGATTGTTCAACGGCAAAAAGATTAACACGTTGGTTGGCGTTTCCGGTTTGATTAAGTTAGTAGGCGTTGAAATGGCGAACAAATTATTGCGCCGTGCTTTCCGTTGTGTCAAAGACGCCGAACATTGTAAGTTGCGCCGGGGTTTGAAAATATCCTTTTATTATTACTAATCCGACCGGGCGGGTTCCCGGAACCAAATAAATTTCAAATATGGAAACAAAGAAAAGAACACAGGCGACGGACATTGCCGAGATTGCAACCAAGTTAGACGGCAAAGTTAAATTTTCGTCAATCATTTACAGCCAACAAATGTTGTCGGAGAAATACCGGGAAACAGGGGTAAACGATATGTATTTTATCGGCAAAAAATTTGGGTTGTGGTTTTATACAAGCCGGGCGGCATTAGATAGCCTTTGTTATCTGCAAAACCCTAAATTCCCGACGTGGGTATTGTGCGAAAATTCATTGAGTTTGTACGAAATAAGATAATAACCCGCCGGGGGTTCGCCCCCGGCACAATAACAAAGATTATGGCAAAGTATATTTTGAGCAAGAAAGCGAAAGGCAAAAAGTATCAATACACCGTTACCGACGAAAAAGGCAACGTTATTTCAACAAGAACGTCCGCCCGTGATTATGTGGCGTGTACCGCCAACGGCGAATTTTATTTTGGGCGGTTGGACTTAATCGGCAAAGGCGACCACGGCAAAGGGTTGAGCCGCACGACGGAAATATTGGCAAACCCCGAACGGGCGTATAAAAAGCAAGTTGCGTACTTTGTGCCGTCTTATCGGAAAGAATGGATTGCCGAGAACCCCGCCGACGAATGGATTGCCCGCAATGTTAATTGGGCAACCGAACGCCAAAAGGAATTAAACGCAATCGCATATTTACAGCCGGGGGAATAACCCCGGCTTTGCCTGTTATGGATATACGATTGACAGAGGAACAACGGGAAATATTGAGCGGTCGAATTTGCCCGTATTGCCACGTTCCGACCGAGTACAAAAATAGTATTGAGGTTTACGGCGTTGATTATGGAATGATTTATTATTGTCCCCAATGCGGGGCGTATGTGGGTGTTCATAAGGGAACCGACCGGGCAAAGGGTCGATTGGCAAACGCCGAGTTGCGCCGATGTAAGATTGAAGCGCACCGATATTTTGATGAATTGTACAAACGTGGACTAATGAAGCGACGGGAGGCGTACAAATGGTTATCCGACCAATTGGGATTACCCCCGGAATATACGCATATTGGAATGTTTAACCCCGAAACGTGCGCAAAGGTCGTGGACGTTTCAAAAAAGTATTTATTAACCATGCGATTTGCATTAAGACGACAGGATAAAATAAAAGCGCATTTTGAACCCAACGGGGACGAAATGTTGAATCGAATAAAAGAGAGTTTAACCCGGTTTTTTGCCGCCGACCGTTCGGAGTTCCCGGAGGGATACCGGGAAATTGAGGACTGTTTTAACCAATTGCCGGGGGAACCATACCCGACCATTGCAATAAACGACGTCGGTAACGACGACCGAATGATTGAATTTTATGTTACCGGAAAACAATACGACGTTTACCACGTCGCATTTAAGGGGTTTACAAAGGGTTAAGATATGGAAAGCGTAATTATTGAGGAAATGCGGGCGTTTTTACGATTAGGATTGCCCGAACGTCAACGAAAGTATTTTGCCGACACAATCGACGTGGCAAAGCGTGTCGAGGTTGTCCCGGCGGCGGACGTGTTCAACGAACGGGAAATTGAGTTGATACGCCGGGTTGTTCGCCCGGAGGTCAAAGGATGTTACCGCAATGCGCATTTGTTGACGTTGTTATTTCCCGACCGGGTGCGATACGTCGAGGGTAAAACGCATACAGTTATACCAATCGACCACGCATTTAACCGGGTCGGGGACAAATATATTGACATTACGTTTGAGTTCGCATTGGAGTTAGACCCAACGCAATACGAATATGTGGCGTTTGGGGAATATCCGGCGGGCGTTATTGAGGAAATAACCGACCAAACGGGATATTATGGCGATATATACCGATTTTGTTATTGTGCGGCGCAAATGGCGTTGGAAAAGATGAACCCCCGGACGTAACAGATACGCCGGGGGTTCGGTACGCAGTAACCGAGAGCGATTTTTGGTAATGCGGTATTGCAAAGGTAGGTTAAAAACCGGATATTTCACGCACCCGGCAAAAATGATTTCACGAAACAAAGATTATATTTTTGGAAAATAGATAAATGAAATACTATTGCATTTGCAAAACCAAAAAAATAATATATATATTTGCAGAATAAAATTAGTAGTATGGAAATTTGGAAAGAAATAAAAGACTATGAGGGGTTATATGAAGTAAGCAATTACGGGCGTATAAAGTCATTAGATAGCAATATAATTTTGACGCCTTGTAAACCCGCAACGTCCGGTTTATGTGTTACTTTATCAAAAAACAGAGTAAATACGAAGTTTCAAGTTAGCCGATTAGTTGCGGCGGCTTTCATCCCGAACCCGGAAAACAAACCATACGTTGACCATATCGACGGGGTTAAGTATCATAATTTTGCAGACAATTTACGTTGGTGTACGCAAAAGGAAAATATGAACTATAAACCCGCAAGGCGAAATAAAATTAAATATAATTGCCAAATAGTCGGATATGGAGCGGACGGGAAAGAATGTGTTCGTTTTGATAATTATATAGATGCGGAAAAGCGGGGTATGTACAGACATTTGATAAAAAAGAGTGTCGATACCGGGAAACCATATAAGGGAATTTTGTATAAAGAAGAAAAATAAAACCTACCGGGGGGAATACCCGGCAAAGATATGAGAGTAAAAGAAAGCAAAGAATTAAACGAGTTGGCGACCCTTTCCGGGAAACCCGCCAAACAGGTATCCGACATTATCGTTTCGGAATTACTCAACAACAAAATCATTGAGGACATACCCGACAATTGGGGTTGTTCTGTTTTCGACGCAATCATCGAGGAAATAACCGAGGAACAAACCGCCCAATGTTATACGTCCATATCTGTGGCGTTGGGCGTGTATGTAAAAAAGGTTTTCGCCATTATCCCGGATTTGGATTTGGTCGGTAATGGCGATTGCCCGGAGTGTGGCGGGGAAATGGAAGTTACCGACGCCGATTATAAATGTTGCGGCGGCGATGGGTATTTAACCCCGTATGAATACGAACCGATATTTGAGGAAAAAACCTGCAAACATTGCGGACACGTAGAATAATAACCATAAAAATAAACAATATGAAATTAAGAGTAAATGAAGCAATCGCCCGTTCCGAGGCGAACGGAAAAAAGGTATTGAAAAAGGATATTGCAGCCCGTTTATTTGAGGGCGCAAGCGAAAGCGCACAACAGGTAAATATGACGAATTTATGTAACGGCACGACCAAACGGATTGTCCCGGAATGGGTCGTTATTCTTTGCGAAATGTTGGATTGTACGGCGGATTACCTGTTTGGCATGGAGGGCGGAAACAATGAAAAGTAAGTTTATCGAATGGTTGGAAGCCGCCGCCGAAACCATGTTTTCCGGGTTGTTTCAAGCGAAAGCCCTAATTGTTACGTTTGGCGCATTGGGGTTATGTTGTTTGATTGGCGCATTTTGGAACCCGTGGCAATTGTTATTTGCGGCAATGTGCGCCGCAATGGTATTATGTGGAATTTCAGAATATAAAAAGTACAAGTAATGAGAGCAAAGAGCGATAAACCGGGCGACCCGGTAAAAGAGGTTGCGGGAACCGTCGGCAATGTTGCCCCGGATATGTTCCCGGAGATTAACGAGGAACAACAAACAATTATTCCCCCGTTCGTTGATGTTCAACCGGAACAACCAACCGGAGTGTTTGAGATAATACCGGGCCTGACGGTTGAGGAAATGACGGCAATGTTTTTCGACGAAAAAACATTGATTGAACCCCCGTATAAGGTTTGGCAGTTAAACAGCAAGGGACACCGATATTATTACCGATATGACGACGCCGGGAACCCGGAGTTTTTCCCGTCGGTTACAACTATATTGTCCCAAACATTACCCAAAGCCCCGCACCTTATAAATTGGATTGCGAACAAAGGCATTGAGGAAGCCGAGCGATACAAAGGCGAACGGGCGGCGTATGGAACGTTTATGCACGCCGCATTTGAGGAATTATTGATTAACCGAGCGTATGATTTGGACGGGCTAAAAGGCAAACTAAAAGAATACATTGAGGTTTACCGATTGCCGGACGACTTTATTTATTACGCCGACGATTTGAAAAAGGACGTATTGGCGTTTGCGCAATTCGTATTGGATTATGATGTACGACCGTTAGCCGTTGAAATTGCGTTGGTACACCCGTATTACAAGTACGCCGGAATGATTGATTGCCCGTGTACCATGCGGGCAAAGATTGGAAGCGACGACCGGATTAACGCAATTGTCGATTTCAAAAGCGGGCGCAAAGGCTTTTACGAGGAAAGCGAAATACAATTGGGGATGTACCGGGATATGTGGAATGTCAATTTTGAGCAATTCCCCGTTACCCGTATTTTCAATTTCAGCCCGAAAGATTGGCGCAAAAAACCGTCGTACAATCTGAAAGAGCAAACCGAAAGCCCCAATATACGCAAAATCCCCTATCTGTTGGAGATTGCCGCCATTGAGGACGAAAAGCGGGATAATACGTTTACGGCGGTTAATGGTATGGTTGTATTGGACGACGCCCCGGATTTGTCCCAAAATGTAATATCGTTGTCTTTGGCGGAATTGATTAAAACTAAAGCCCCCAAAGAGGCGACCCCGGACGAAACCACGGACGCCGCCGATAGCGTCAAAGCGGATGCGGTTGCCCCGGAGAAAACGCCGGAACCGGAGATTAAGAAAACAAAGATTGTGAAACGCACCGGGAAAACGGCAAAGGAGGCGAAAAAGAAGCCCGCCACGGGACGAAAGACGGAAAAACGGACTGTTGCACCGGAAAAGGAACAAAAGCCCGCAAATGCGCTAAAAAAGCCCAAAAACGAGAATAAGAAAAGATTGTTGAACGACGACCCCGAAATATAAAGAGCATGAAAGGACGAATAAAACGACCTGAGGCGGAAAAATCCCGTTTGATTTTGCCCCGTGTCGGACAAATAAAAATCGGAATGAAAAACGCCAACGGATACCCGCAAAGCGTGGATTATTTCATACCAACGGGAAAGTATGCCGGGTTATTTACACAGGCATACGGCGAAAAACCCCAAACAATTCAAATCGTTTTCCCGGACGACGACCCGGCGAAAGTATGCAACGAGCGGTACGAGTACCGGGACGACGACGGACGATTGATTGCGGCGGGCGACGGCGAAACGTTCCAAGTTTGGGACGGCAAAAAGTACGAAACATTGACAACGGAGGAATACCCGAATTTGATGTTGGCTATTACCAAGCGTTACCCCAATCGGAAAAGCAAACAGGACGGACACGACGGTTGGGAAATTACGTTGACATTGAATTTTATTGTACCGTTGGTACGTGGCGTTGCCGGGGTATGGCAGTTTTCAACAAAGGGTACGGCGTCCACAATCCCGCAAATTCGGGAAACGTTCGACGGTATGTTAGCGGAAAGGGGATTTTGTAAGGGAATTATATTTGATTTGAACGTACAATTTGCCACAACTCAAAAGCCGGGAGACCGTTCCCGCTTTCCTGTTGTCTCATTGGTTCCTAATGAAAGTGCGGATAATGTTTTGAAAGTGCGCAAAGCGTGGGAACCTGCAAAGCAATTGGATAATGAATAAAAAATGCTATATTTGCGTCGATAAAACAAACGACTACCACCGTTTGCAAAGTATTGCTAATTTATTTAGCGCAAAGCCCGTTTTCCGGTGTGTGGTAGCCCGGATTGCGGGCTTTTATATTTTAATTATGGATTTTATTATAAAAAACAAATGGATTAACGAATTGCATTTGAAAGGTAATAAGTTAATGTTGTATGCAATGATACACGCCTATTGTGTTAGATATGGCGAGTATTCAAAGGGTATTTTGTATTTATCCAAATGTTTAGGGATAAACAAAAGCACTGTAATTGATTGCCTTAAATGGTTATGCGAAAAAGGATTATTAATAAAATCAGTTCAGCCCGTAGCAGAACCGGATGTTTATAAAATATCAATATTATGAAATACACGATATTAATAAACCAATATGCCGCCGTTAATAGCGGTTTAGATTTAGATTTAATAGATTTGGCGATTTTTGATTTTATAAAAGATTTCGCCAATTGTGCAAGTTGCGTTAAGATGCACACCCCGGAGGGAATATATTTTTGGATTTCCCACAAGTTAATATTGGAAGCAATGCCGTTATTGAATATAAAGACAAGTCAAGGCATGATAAAGCGTATTGATAATTTGATTAAAGCCGGAATTTTACAAAAACATCCTAATTGCGAATTGTATAACAAAACTCTGTATTGTTTTGGTGAAAATTACGAGTTACTAACATTTACCGAAAAGGCAGCAAGGATATTAACCGGAGTTGATACCCCTAAACAAAAGTTGATGCCCCCCATAAACGAAAGTTTAGGGGTACCCATAAACGAAAGTTTAGGGTATAATAGTAATAATATAGATAATACAATAAATGATAATGAGAATACCCCCAACAACAATGTTGTCGGGGAATTATTCCCGGAAGAACAAAAGGTTGAGGAACCAAAGGATAAAAAAACATTGTTCCGCAATTCCGAGGTTTATAAAATGGTTAAGTTTGAAAACGGCGTTGGCGTGGATTATTCCGAATTTGAAAGAAAGTTTGCGACCCCGGAATTTGAAAGGGTTGATTTGGTTTATTATTTCCATTCTGTTAGTGATTGGAGCGACCAAAAAAACATGAAGCGCACAAAAAACGGTTGGTTGGCAACCGTCCGTAATTTCATACGGGGCGACGTTGAAAGAAAAAAGTTACATTTGAAACCCGAATATAAGAAGCCGACGGAACGTTTAAACGTTGCCGGGGCTATTGAGTATTTGAAAGACGATTATTAGTATGGAAACATTGCCCGAAAAGAAAAACAATTTGCCCGTTGCCCGTGAAAATGCCGTTGCAATTCTTTATAGCGGTACGGCAAAAGCAATCGACGTGCGCCGGGCTATGGTTGAATTGCCGGAGGTTGCCAAGGCGTTAACGACGGTTGAAAAGTACATTTTTGCAGCGTCCACGAAAAAACAGATTGCCGAGATAGACGACGAAACGTTGATTGCGAAAGCCGGGCAAATGTTCCGGTTCATTGCAATGGACGTGGGTTTTATCATTCCGGCGGAACAAAACGATTGGGCGTACATTTGTACCCGGTTGTTGGATATACTCAAAAAATACTATTCGCAAATGACGTTGGCGGATATAAAGTTGGCATTTGAATTGGCGACGACAGGGGAATTGGACGACTATTTGCCAAAAGACAGTCAAGGCAACCCGGATAAAAAGCATTACCAACAATTCAACGCCGATTATTTCTCAAAGATATTGAACGCATACAGGCGAAAGCAAAACGGGGTTATCAATAAAGCGTATAAGGCTGTGCCGGAACCGAAAAGGGAGTTGACCCCGGAACAAAAAAGGTATTACCATAACGAAACGGTCGCCCGATATAGGGATGTATTTTTGCGGTACAAATATACCGGGCGTTTAGAATTGGGTATTGCTGACGGAATGTTTATTTATGAGTGGTTGCGAAAGTTGGGTTTTGCCAATGAGGTTGCCGGAACCGAGGACGACCGCAAACAAGCACTTGCCCGATATATGCAACGTGTCGCCCGTGGGTTCGTCAACAAATACGAAGCGTTCCACGTCCAACGAAAGGGAACCGACGCCCCGGAATTGGATTTTACGGCGTATGAGATTGCGAGGGACAAAGAGATAAAACGCACGTTCGACCGTATGATTGCGGACGAATTGCAGATTGATAACTATTTAGATTTTTGGAAATGAACAAAATAACGATTGATTGTATAATTGGCATTGACCCCGGAAAAACCGGGGGGATTGCCGTTTGGCGTCCGAACCACAAAACCGAGGTTATCAAAATGCCGGGCGACCTTATGGAGTTTAAACAGTGGTTTGAGTACATGAAAAGTATTTGCCGACCGTTGGTATTTGTCGAAAAGGTGCAATTGCGCCCGGATGATATAACCGACAACCCCGGTAAGGCGTTCCGGGTTCAAAAACTGTTATCCGAGTTCGAGAAACTGAAAACGATAATTGCCATGTGCGACGTACCGTTTGTTTTGGTACACCCCCAAAAATGGCAAAATGAATTGAAATTGCGGGTTAAGGGGGAGGAAAAGCCGGAGCGCAAAAAGCGATACCAACGAGCCGCCGCCGATTATTACCCCGATGTTAAGGCGACGTTGTGGAATGCCGACGCCCTTATGATAATGCACTTTGGACGGTACATTTTACACAACAACCCCCGTTGGGTTTTGGAGAATTTGCCCGCCCCGATGCACGACCGTTTATTTTAAGCCCCGTTTTTCGATTATTTTGTTTGAATGGGTAAAAGTATGGCAGACGAAAACAAAAGCCCGCAAATCGAAAATCCGGCGAAAATAACGTTGGAAGAATTGGCGTACATGGTTAAACAGATGCGCCACAACCAACGGAGGTGCGAACGGAACCCAACGCCGGAAAAGATTGCAACCCGGACGGCATGGGAACAAAAAGTTGACGGCGTTATTGCCGTCTTAACAGATACGCAAATGAAATTATTTTGATTTTATCCCGGTACGACTTGCGCCGTATCGGGATTTTTTTGCCCTAACACGAAAATAAAAAGAAAAAATTTTGGTAATTAAAATATCCCCCGTATTTTTGTGGCATGAAATAACAACGACCGGGCGTTTTCCCGGTAATGCTAAAAAAATAAAAGCAATGAGAGCGAAAACAACAATCAGCGATTTCCGGTTTGAGTTTGCCGGGTACGGACATTACAAAGTAACTTACACGTCGCCCGTTACGGGTAAAAGTTGGACGGCAAAAACAAATGATATGCCGTTAATTGATGCGACAAAGAACGCCGACGACCCCAAACGTTGCGATTTGGAAACCCTTAAACGAATTTGCAAAAATGGATAAGGACGAATTGGGAGCCGTTCGCCATGCAATGACGGCAAAAGAGTTGAACGACCTGTATAAGCGTTTGGAAAACTTTATTGCCGATTGCACCCGGTCGGAGGTTGACGCCAACCGGGATGCGCTTAACAAGGTGCAAAGCATGATACACCAAAGAATGATATTAACAAACAAATAAGTAGTAACCGCCGGGGGCAACCCCGGCATAAAAAGAGCGATAAAATGATTATCAAAAAATTAGAGTTGTCGAATTTCCAAGTAATTAAGGAGTTCAACGCAGATTTTGAGGGTAATGTATATTTCATTACCGGGGACAATGAGTTAGGAAAATCCACGCTATTAAAGGCAATCGGGGCGTTGTTGACCGGGAACCGGGACGCCGTGTTGCGTAATGGCGAGGACAAAGGGTTTGCCAAAATGGTTGTCGGCGACGACGGCGAGGAATACGACGTTGAATTGCGGTTTACCAAAGCCAACCCCCGTGGTACGTTATCAATCAAACAGAAAACAACCGGGATGCGGTCGGATAACGTAAGTATGTTGCAAAAGGTTTTCGGATATACGGATTTTGACGCCGTGGAGTTTTCCCGGTGGTCTGAAACCGCCGAGGGTCGCCGAAAGCAAGTGCAATACGTCCGGGCATTGTTGCCGGAGAATGTGCAAAAACGTATTGCCGAGATTGACGCCGAGGTTATGACCGTTAAGGAGAAAAGAAAGGACGCCAACGCCGAGGTCAAGACGTACACGACCATTTGCGCCGCCGCCGAAAAGCAGTTGAAACCGGGCGACGTCAAAACGTATGCCGAGAAAATCGACATTGCCGATTTAATGGAGGAACAAAACGAGAACGCCCGGTTGATTGAGAAAGCGAAAACCGTGCGTACCGCATTGCAAACCCGGACGGAACAATTGGAGGCAATCCCCGGTCGTATCAAAGCCGCCGAGGAAACCAAGAATACAGAGATTGAAGCCGCAATAAAGTATGAGGCGGAAGCCCAAGCCGAATACGACCGGATTGTTGCCGAGGCAAAAAAGGTATTGGAAGCGGCAAAGAAAAAGAGCAAAGCCGATGCGAAAGCCGCCGCCGACAAATACGACGAAACATTGGCGCAAATCCAAACGGATAAAGCCGATTACGAAACCCGTAAGAACAACGCCGCCGCATGGTTGGCAAAGTACGAGGAAAATAACCCGGAGAATTTGGATACAGCCGAACGCCTCAAACAAGCCGAGGAACACAACAAAATAAATGCGTTGGTTGTGGACTATCTGACGAAGAAAAAGCAAAAGGAAGCCGCCGAAAAAGTCGCCCAAACCCACGAAAAAAAGTTGTCGGATTTGCTCAAAGAGCGGGAAAACCTTATTGCGAAATCGGAATTGCCGATTGCCGGGTTGACGTTCACGGACGACGGATTGGAGTTAAACGGCGTTCCTTTCGTCGCCGGGAAAGTGTCGGATAGTCAGATAATGGAGGTTGCCGCAAAATTGATTATCGCAAGCAATCCAACCGTTAAGGTATTCCGCATTGCGAGGGGCGAAAGTTTGGGCGCAAAACGTCTGCAATCCCTTATCGAATTAGCCCGGAAAGAAGGCTATCAAGGATTTATCGAGGAAGTCAAGCGAGGACAGGACGATTTAATTATTGAGGAATACAGCGAAACCGAGTAATTAACCGGGGGCGTCGGTTCCCCGGCGTCCCTTAAACAAAACAATATGGAAGTTAAAGAAATGACAATTGCGGACGTGTTGAAAACGCCGTTGTTTTTTGAGAATGTGAAACGCCAATTAACGAGCCTTTGGAACGACCGGGAGAAAGCCCGTAAGGATGCGACCCGGAATAATACGAGGTTGCGGGCGCACGTTATCGACCGTATGCACAATGCCGGGCAGTGGGAACCGGGAAATTTCGTTATTATTTTCGCAAAAGTGTTGGATAAGGTCGCAACCGGGTATTCGTCGAGCGAACGGGCGTTTATCCGTGCGGTTGGAATGACAGCGTTTAATGTCACAATGCAAAAGTTAATCGACGATGAGAAAGCGAGAAATAACGGCAACGGGGACGATAAATAATAACGGCGGGTTGGCAATGTACATGGGCGAATTAAACGAATTTTTCAAGGGTTGGAAAGGTTCCCGGATAATTGCCCGGTTTATTGTTGCGTCGCCCGGTTCGTCCGAGGCTTTGAAAGGCTATTATTTCAACTATGTTGTACCCACGTTCCGACACGCCATTTGGGAGACGGGCGAACGTCTTACGGAGGAACAAACGGAACGGAGGTTGCGGGAGTTTTCCCCAATTATGTACGTCGAGCGGGTCAACGAGGAAACCGGGAAATATTCCCACGAATTGCGCACCGTGGCGGAATTGTCGAACGCCGAGTTAATCGAGCATATCGAAACACTCAAACAGATTGCCGCCGAGGAATACAACACGTATATTGACGACCCCCGAACGTTGTAAGGTATGTTTTGCAAGTGTAACGGAAAGCGTAAGAATTACCCGTTGGCGGGTTGGCGGATTATTCGCCACGAATACACGCCAAAGCATTACAGCCGGATAAAGTGTTTGCGTTGCGGGTGCGTTTGGATTACACGGGCAAAATATGTTGAGCAAACGCCCAACGACGACGGGCAAAAACGATTATTTAACGAATAAAAAAGTAACGAGAGTATGAAATTTGAATTAAAAGACATTTGTTTTTTCGATTGCGAAACAACAGGAGTACCCGCAAAGGGTTTGAAATGGGATGCGGATTTTAACCAATTCCCGCACGTCGTACAATTGGCGTGGGCGTTCGGCGACAAAGAACGCAGTTTTATAATTAAGCCGGACAATTACGAGATACCGCCGGAAACAACCGCAATACACGGAATAACGACCGAACGGGCAATTGCCGAGGGTGTACCGTTTGCCGAGGTTATCGACGAATTTTTGACGGATGCCGCCGCCGCACCGCTTGTATGTGCGCACAACATTTATTTCGATACGTCGATGTTGAAAGCGAACATTTTGCGTTATTGCGGCAAAGAGTATTACGACGCCAAAGCCGAGGACGCATTGCACAAGGGAAAGCGCATTGATACAATGATGAAAACTATTAAATTTGTCGGCGCATTGTATTCAAACGGGCGACCGGGAAAATATCCCAAATTAGAGGAATTATATAGTAAGTTATTCCCCGGCGAAACATTCCCGGCGCATGACGCATTAGAGGACATAAGGGCGTTGCGCCGTTGCGTCCCGGAATTGGTTAATTTGGGGATTATTGAGTTAGCGCAAAAGGAATACCCGGCGGAACAACTCAAAGCCCAATTTGAGCCGGAAAAGCCCAAAGGCGGGCGCAATATTGAGTTCCACGACCCCAACCCGGTAGCGGAACCAATCGGAACCGGGGAACCCGTCCCGGAACCAACCCCGGAACCGGAACGCCCGGCGGTTCCGTCGAATAGTAAGACACGGGAATTGTTGGACGAAAACGAATTTTGATTAAAACCGTGCCGGGCGGATTCCCGGCGACAAATAATATTATAATATGAACGAAGAAAAAAAAGCCGCAAACGTTATGTTAATACCAAGTGAAAAGGCGTTTGCATTGTCGAAAGTAAAGACATTAAAGGACGGCGGGTTAGACGTGCATTATGAAGTTACCGAAACAATCGGCAATGAGAGTTACACGAACAAATACCACGTCGAAAGTGCAAAGGACATACACCCGGATTTGCGGGATTGTTTCGACCGTTTGCGCCCAATCATGGGGCGGATTTTTAATATTACGTCCTTTCTTTCAATGGTTGAAACGTCCGATTTCAAAGCAACCAAAAATCAAAGCGAGTTATCACGGGATTTTGCCGACGAAATGTTGAAAAACATAGAGGTTCGGGGCGTGTCGTTTTCCGGTCAAGATGATAACGTTGGGGTTGTTTTAACCGGATTGTTTACCGTGTCGAACAATCAAAAAACCGCTATCAATTCCCCCCGCCTTAAATTCAATACGGAAACGTTCGGTTTTGAGGAGGAATTGGAAGCAATCGTTGCGGACATTGAAAACGAGGTTTACGCATTTTTGTTCAAAGGCAAAAAGGCGCAATTGGAATTGTTCGGGGCTGACGGCGAACCCGCACCGGGTTTGGTCGCAGAGCCGGAAAAGGAGGACGGATTGTTCCCGGAGGTCGGCGACCCGGCTAACGAGGACGACCCGGAGGACGAAACGGCGGATATGTAAGCAATGGAGCCGATATTGCTAACAGACCGGGAAGAATACCAATTTGTAACCGATAGGGGGTTTTGCCCCCTATTGGATTACAAGCGGTTTACAATGGATATTCGGTTGCGTGTCGAAATCCAACGGGAATTGTTCGGGCATTGCGTTTTTGGTCGTGGGAATATCCCACAGGCAAACGAACGGTTTTTCCGGTGGGTTTGGGAGCATAAGCCGCACAGATGCG
>UMFN01039150.1_pt1 | contig 22866 bp, 20 predicted proteins | sample 1965021 | NCBI WGS metagenome assembly UMFN01 (sample SAMEA4836047, study PRJEB28245) | human gut metagenome | biome: gut microbiome; material: fecal sample | place: Denmark | collected 2008
AACAGAATGCATAGGCTGTCCTCCGGACGCCCACCCGGAAAGCTGGTTCTGTGCCTGGAAATTCAGACTCAAATGAGATCAACTCCCTCATATCTTTCGCTGCGGCAATGAACAAAACTCTTCCATGGATTTCTCCAAACAAAAAGACCTCCGGCAAAAGAGGTCTTTTATATTGTCCCGTTACTTTTCTGTCATACAGGAAAGCGTCAGCATACTTAACTTATAAATTTCCACTGCTGACCGCCGACTTGCCTTTCTTATTCTCCCATCTCCGTAAGGACTTTAGCGCATCTTGCGCAGACGTGTTCATGTTTCGGATCGGAGTTTACATCAGGAGTGCGCTTCCAGCAGCGTTCACACTTTTCAAGAGCGCAGACGGCGATGGAAACTTTCACCGTTCCGTCTTCAGAAGCGAAGGCATTCTCAGGAGCGGCAGACAGATCGCCGGAAATCTTCGCCTGGGAAACGAGGCAGAAATCCGCCAGTTCTTTTTCCATGGCTTTCAGTGTTTCCAAATGTTCACCATCTGCGTAAATAGTAATTTCCGCGTCCAGCGGGTGGCCGATGACTTTCGCCTGGCGGGCTTCTTCCAGCGCTTTTGTCACAACGCTGCGGAGAGCCAGGCGCTTCTTCCACTTTTCTTCCATTGCTTTGTCCATGTATCTGTCGTTTTCTGCCGGCATATCCGCCATATGGACAGACCATTCTCTTTCTTCCCGATTCGGGAGTGCCTGCCATACTTCTTCGGCAGTAAAGCAAATAACGGGGGCTACCAGCCTTACGAGAGAGGTAAGGATTTCATACATGGCAGTCTGCGCGCTTCTTCTCAGGAGGGAATCATCTTTTTCTGTATAGAGACGGTCTTTCAGTATATCCAGGTAGATGGATGACAGGTCCACAGTACAGAAATTATGGACGGCATGGTACATGACATGGAATTCGTAATCCTCATAGGCTTTAAGAACGGTACGCTTTACCTGTTCCAGACGAAGCAGCGCCCAGCGGTCCAATTCTTCCATATCCCCATAAGCTACGCTGTCGGTCTTCGGATCGAAATCATAAAGATTCCCCAGAAGGTAGCGGAACGTATTTCTGATCTTTCTGTATACATCGCTCATGGATTTCACAATCTTATCGGAAAGGCGGACGTCTCCCTGATAATCGACGGAGGAAATCCACAAACGCATCACGTCAGCGCCGTACTTATCAATAATGTCCTGGGGCGCGACTACGTTTCCTACCGATTTGGACATCTTCCGTCCCTCTCCGTCCATGGTAAAACCATGGGTCAGAACAGCCTTATACGGCGCGCAACCATTGACTGCCACACTGGTCAGAAGAGAGCTGTGGAACCAGCCGCGGTGCTGGTCGGAACCTTCCAGATACAAATCGCAGGGATACGCCGCGCCGGTCTCTTTCCACACCGGATGAGGGTCTTTTAGAACACCGTTCCATGTGGAGCCGGAATCAAACCATACGTCCATGATGTCTTTTTCCTGGTGGAAACGGCTACCGCCGCAGTGGGGGCATTTGAAATCCTTCGGCAGGAGTTCTTCCGCCGGATGCGCCCACCATGCGTCGGTGCCCTCTTTTTCCACGATTTCTTTCACGCTTTCAATCGTTTCGGGTGTGATCACATAGTTGCCGCAGCCGTCGCAGTAGAAAGCGGGAATCGGAACACCCCAGGAACGCTGGCGGGAAATACACCAGTCCTGGCGGTCACGAATCATATTATACAGGCGGTCATGTCCCCAGGAAGGAATGAACCGTGTCTCGTCGACCGCTTTCAATGCATCTTCGCGGAAATCATTGATGGAAGCAAACCACTGCTCTGTCGCGCGGTAAATGACAGGGTTCTTACAGCGCCAGCAATGGGCATACTGGTGGTGGAGGGACTTTTTGCCGAGAAGCATGCCTTCGTGGGCAAGCGCGGAAATACTCGGTCCTTCCGCTTCCCATACAGTCTTCCCTTCCAGAAAGGATCCGGCTTCTGCCGTCATACGGCCTTTATTGTCCACAGGACAGATGACTTCCTGCTTCAGTTTTCCTTCATTTTCATATTTCTTATATACTTCAAAGTCATCCACGCCGTGGCCCGGGGCAGTATGTACACAGCCTGTACCGGCATCCAGCGTGACATGGTTGCCCTCAAGAACATACACGGTGCGGTTATAAGATGCCCAGGGGTGCATAAATTCGGCCAACTCCCATTCGGCGCCTGTCATTTCGCGGCCGGCAAACTCGTAATTTTCAATCTTGCAGTCCGCCAAAGCTGCCGGTGCCAGCTCCTTATTCATCAGGTAATACTCGTCGGCATCCAGATTATGCACCCATACATAGGTGAACTTCGGGTTGACGGAAATATACTGGTTGGCAGGAATGGTCCAAGGCGTGGTTGTCCAGATGACGGCAAAAAGCTTGGATTGATCTACGCCCTCCGGTCCGAGTCCCTTGATATTTTTCGCAGGGAACTTGACATAAATAGACGGGGACTTGCGGTCCTTATACTCAATTTCCGCTTCCGCCAGCGCCGTTTCACAGTGGGGACACCAGTAAACGGCTTTCTTTCCTTTATAGATGTATCCTTTTCTTGCCATTTCGCCAAAAACTTCTATTTCCTTGGCTTCCAGATGCGGATCAAAAGTAACGTAACGGTTATCAAAATCGCCGATAACGCCCATGCGGATAAAATCGGTTTTCTGGATTTCAATCCACTTTTTCGCGTATTCCAGACATTTGCGGCGCAGTTCAAGAACGGACATATTCGCCCGATCCTCTCCCGAATCTTTCAGTACGGCATATTCAATCGGAAGGCCGTGGGTATCCCAGCCGGGAACATAGTTTGCCATGTATCCCGCCATGTACTTGTAGCGGACAATAATATCCTTCAGTGTCTTATTCAGGGCATGGCCGATGTGGATCTTGCCGTTCGCATAAGGAGGTCCGTCATGAAGCACGAAGCGGGGCGCGCCTTCTTTCTTTCTTTTCTCTATTCTCTTGTTGTATAAATCCTTATCTTGCCAAAGTTCCACAAACTGCGGTTCCTTCTGCGGAAGATTTCCGCGCATGGGGAATTCTGTCTGCGGCAGGCGCAGCGTCTTGCTGTAATCCATTCCATTTCCTCCTGTATGGTGTAAATAAAAAAATCCCGCCCGAAAAGGGGCGAGAATATTTCCCGTGGTACCACCCTAATGACCCGAAGGCCACTCGGCACAGTTAACGGTGTCCCGTCAGGGCATTTCCTCCCTGAAGCTCAGAAGTGATCCGTCCGCGCTGCCCGCCCCTTCTTTCACCGACCGAAGGCTCTCTCTGCCGGGCGCTTACGCAAACCGTCTTCATCACAGCTCTTAGTATCTTTTGTATTGTACAGATAATCATGAATATAGTCAAGTCCGCCCGAACTATTTCCAAAGGAAAAAAGCGAAAGCTGCCTGTAAAAGAAAGAGGACGGGCACACCGAATTGAAATACGGCATGGCGTGTCTTATGGCGAAAAAAACGCATAGCAAGAAACGCGCCTGCCGATCCGCCCGCAGCGGCGATAAACAGAAGCGTCCTTTCCCTTATCCGCCGCCGTCCATGCACCGCTTTCCATTTGTCAAGACCGTACAGGAAAAAGGCGGCGGCATTTACGGCAAGAAGTCCTCCAAAAAGCAATTCACCTGCTGACATAACTCTTCCCTCATAACCTCTCCGCCGCTTTGACTCCCATGAGGAGCGCCTTATCGCGGCTTTCTTTTCCCCACGCCCGCTGTTCGTGAGATAAATCGTGAAGTGTATCGGCAGTAAAAAGGATCTGGGCAAATACCTTCCCCCTGTATGCCGCACATGCCGCCAAGGCGGCGCATTCCATATCCACGACGCGGCAGCCTTCCGCCCGCCGCGCTTTTACCTTTTCTTTCGTTTCACGGAAAAATCCGTCCGTCGACCAGGTCACACAGCTTTCACAGGACACATGATTTTCCCGAAGCACTCCTTCTACGATATCCACCGCCGATTCATCAAGTGTCACAAACCGTGCCGGCGGAAGATAATGGTACGACGTACCCTCATCACAAAGCGCCTTGCGTACGACAAAGAAAACATTCTCCGCCAGCTTTTCCAGCGCGCCGCAGCATCCCAGAGCTACCACCTTTTCCACACCATACGCATAGAGCCGTTCCAGAAGCAGGACTGCCGCCAAAGCTCCCGCCGGTGCCTGAAGGATGCAGAGTTCTTCCTTATCCGCCTTAATCATCCACAGGGGAAAATCTTTTGTCAGAGAAACAAATGTCCCGGCTTTTTCACCGCCCCGGGCAAGAACAAACCTTTCAATCCGTTTCTCTCCAAGAAAAGCAAAAACCGCTCTCTTCGGCAGGTGCAAATCCATTTTTTCAAAATCCGGGGAAATGATTCCCGGTGATTTATCATACTCCGATAAAATGTTTTCCATTTCCCTCTCCTTTTTACAAGGCGCTCATTCCCCGTTTTTCCAAAAACTTCCTTTCCCTCCAGTCCGCAATCGTAAAGACCGCAAGAGCTGACCAGATAAAAGAAAAAGCAGACAACTGTGCACGGGTAAAGGGTTCGCCGAAAAGGAATATCCCCAGAAGCAAAGTGATGGACGGAGAAATATACTGGCAGAACCCGAGAACGTTCAGCGGCAGATCATTCGCCCCTATGGAAAAGAGCACGAGAGGCGTCGCCGTCACAGCGCCTGCGCCGATAAGAAACACTGCTGTCCGCAGGTCATCGACAGTGAAATGTCCAATACCGTCATTCCCAAGAGAAAGTACATAAGCAAGAGCAAAAGGAAGAACAAAAAATGTTTCCAGCGTAATGCTGTAAAAAGCATCCAGATTCAATTTCTTTTTCACCGCGCCGTAGAGGGCAAATGTCGATGCAAGACCGACAGCAATCAGCGGGAACCTTCCCAACTCCCAGGTCATCACGCCGATCCCCGCAGCGGCAACAGCAATAGAAAACCATTTCATTTTTGACAGCCGCTCATGAAAACATACAACACCAAGAAGAACGCTTACAAGGGGATTCATGTAATACCCCACACTGGTATCCACCACATGGCGGTTCGTCACCGCCCAGATGAAGATGCACCAGTTTGCCGTAATAAGAAAAGATGCCAGTGCAAGGAGAGCGCCCCGGCTTTTATCCGCCCAAAGATGTTTACATTCCTCCCAAAACGACACCATCCGTCCCATGAAAGAGAGAATCATGAGCATGAAGAAGAAAGACCAGATAATGCGGTGCGATAATATTTCATAAGCAGAAACGGCAGACAGCTGCTTCCAGTAAACCGGCAGAAGCCCCCACAGCAGGTACGAACCTACAGCCGCTGTCAACCCCAGGTTCCTTTTTTTCATAGATTTACTTCCTTTTATTTATAATAAGTCATTTTATCACAAAAGAAAGGAAAAAAAGAAGAAGCGCCCCTGCCGGAAAACGCTCCTTACCATATCAGCCCGTTATTTTTTCTTTGCCGCCTCTTTCACCGCGTCAAAAACATCCATAAAAGGTACTTTATTTTTCTTCGCCAGTTTTTTCACGGTATCGTATTCGGGATAGGCTCGCGTCATCTTTCCCAGAGACACCTGCTTCACAGATGCTTTGCCGTAAACCGTTTCCACTTCTTTTTCTTCTCTATTTAAGACAGAGCGCCCGAGGGGGTATTCGCGGATCCCGATCGTCGTGGTTTCCGTGAAAATAATTTTTTCCAGTTCCTCCGCTTTTTCTTCCCCGCAGATCACAGTCAGTTCCCAGGCCGGACGATTCTTTTTCATGAAAACGGGAGCATAGTGGACATCTTTCGCTCCTGCCTTGAACAATTTCTTCATGACATACCCCAAAACCTCGCCGGAGCAGTCATCAATATCCGTTTCCAGTTTCACAACTTTATCACGGCCTTCATTCTCCTCCCCCTGGATCAGGAATGCCTGGAGAATACCGCTCCGTTCCGTGTATGCCCGTTTTCCCGCGCCAAGGCCTGCCTTCTTGATAACAAAAGACGGCGGCAGCTGATGGCTTGTGGAAATGGCCGCCGCAATGGCCGCGCCGGTAGGCGTCACATACTCCCCTTTCGCCCCGGTGAGCTCCATGGGAATTTTATAAGAGGAAACAATATTCACTGTCGCCGGCACGGGCACGGGCATGACTCCATGCCGGCACCGAACTGTTCCTGTCCCTTCCGTGAGTTTAGGGACAATCACCTCTTTGATGTGAAGGCTGTCAAAAGTAACGGCAGCCGCCACCACGTCCACAATGGAATCAAGCGCTCCCACTTCATGAAAATGGACTTCGTCAAGGGGCAAGCCATGGGCTTTCGCTTCCGCTTCGCCGATAATCCGGAATATTTTACGGACCAGCGCTTTTGCTGTTTCCGTCATATCACAGGCATCGATCATCGGAAGAATTTCCGCAAGCCCCCGATGGGTATGATGATGATCTTTTTCCTGACGGCAGCAGTGATGTGTCTCCCCGTCATGCCCTTCCTCATGGCAATGGCAGTGATGTTCTTCTCCGTCCGGTTCTTCATGACAAGAGCATCCCGATCCTGCCGCCGGGGCCAGACTTCCGTAAAGGTAGTCCATGTCATGGTCATGGTTCTCACAGTCATCATCAAGCCGGACATGGAAATCACAGCAGTCGATGCCCGATTTCTTTACTCTGCCTATCTCTACGAAAAAACCGCCCGCCGGGATGGAGTCCAGCGCTTTTTGAAGAGCGTCCGGATCCGCCCCCAAATCGATCATTGCCGCTACGAACATATCCCCGCTGATCCCGGAGCCGCAGTCCAGGTATAATTTTTTATCCATTGCTTTTACCCCTTTCCGCCAGCCTGTTGATCTGTGTCGCCACATACCCTGCGCCGAAGCCGTTATCTATATTTACCGTCACAATGCCGTTCGCGCAGGAATTGATCATCGTCAAAAGAGCAGACAGCCCGTGAAAGCTTGCTCCATACCCCACGGACGTGGGCACGGCAATGACGGGATTAGCCACAAGACCGCCGATTACCGACGCAAGAGCGCCTTCCATACCTGCCACGGCAATGACGCAGTTGGCTTCCCGCACTTTCTTTTCGCAGGATAAAAGGCGGTGGATGCCGCTGACACCCACATCATAAATACGTTCCACACGGCTGCCGAAATATTCCGCCGTCTGCGCCGCTTCCTCCGCTACGGGAATATCTGACGTTCCTCCCGTGCAGACCGCGACTAAGCCTGTATGCTCCTTATCTTTCTTTTCCAGTTTCAGGATACGGGAAACAGGATCATAAGAAATATCCGGCAGTACGGCGCGGACGATCTCATATTGATGGGCATCGGCACGCGTACCGAACACCTCCCCTTCCGCTTCATATAACTTTCGGAATATCTCCGGCAGAAATTCATCCGATTTCCCCTGGCAGTAAATGACCTCGGCAAATCCGGAACGCCGTTTCCTGTCCGTATCCAGTTTGGCATATCCCATTTCTTCATAGGCGCGGACTCCGGAATGACTGCGCAGATACTTTTCCGCCGCGTCAATTTCCAACTTCCCGCCTCTGACCTTTTCCAAAAGTTCTCTGATATCCATGCTACACCTGCCCTATATCCATGGACCCCGAGCGGAACCCCTCCAGATCCATCGTTATATACATAAACCCCAGTTCTTTAAACCGCGCGGCTACAATCTTTCTTCTTTCCACAAGCAGGGAAAATTCCTGCGGACGGATTTCAATACGCGCCATCCGGTCATGGCTGCGGACACGGAATTGGGTAAATCCCATTTCAAAAAGAAACTGCTCCGCCATTTCTACACGGCGCAGCTTTTTCCCGGTGATCGGTTCGCCATAAGGAAACCGTGTCGCCAGACAGGAAAAAGACGGCTTGTTCCATGTAGGAAGATCTTCCTTTTTCGAAAGCGCCCGTATTTCCTCCTTTGTCAGCTCCGCCTCTCTTAAGGGACTCACCACGCCCAGTTCCGCCAGCGCCTTCAATCCGGGCCGGTAACCGCCCATGTCACTGAAATTCGTGCCGTCCGCCACATAGGAAATATGATTCTTCTTCGCCAGCTCTTTCAAAAAAGAAAAAAGAAAATACTTGCAGTGGTAGCACCTGTCTCTTTCATTTTCCGCAAAGCCCTTAATCAGGAATTGGTCCTGTTCGACAATCATCTGCCGTATATGTTCCCGTTTGCAGAATTCTTTGGCGTCCTTCCATTCGCGGAAAGGAAAGGAATTCAATTTCATTGTCACCGCGACAGCTTTCTTTCCAAGAACGGCATGGGCCTCATGGAGCAGAAAAGCGGAATCCACACCGCCGGAAAAAGCGATCGCCACAGTTCCCATTTCTTTCAAACGAAATCGCAGATCCTCCTGCTTTTTCAGTAGTTCGCTTTCCACGGCAGTCTCCTTTCCCCTTCTTATTTAAATAAATTATACCATTCCGCCAAACAGGCTTTGCATGATTTTTCTTTTCCTTCTCAAGAAAACCCTTTCTAATTTATATTTGTACTTGCAGTCATATCGCTGTATAATAAATTATTAGTATAATAAGTAATTCTTGAAAGGACTCTATATTGAAAAGAAATCAGTATACCCTCGGAAAACCGATTTCCTTTAAGGGAAACGGACTCCATTCCGGAATTCCCGTAACAATCACGATGCGTCCCGCTCCGGCGGGCAGCGGCATCATCTTCCGGCGTATCGATCTTACCGATGCCCCTGAAGTGCCTGCAAAGAGTGAATTTGTGACAAATACACTCCGCGCAACGACGCTGGAACGGGGAGACGCGAAAGTTTTCACCGTGGAGCATATCCTTTCCGCGCTCTTCGCGCTCCGTATCGACAACTGCATTCTTGAGACGGACGCTCCCGAACCTCCCGTAGCTGACGGCGGCGCCCTTACATTCTCCCAAATGATTTTAGAAGCGGGTATCGTGGAACTGGAAGAACAGACCGATATTCTTACTCTTGAGACGAGCGTAGCCGTATATGAAGATAATAAATTCATCACTGCGCTCCCTTATGACGGCCTCCGCATTACATTTACATCCATCAATCCCCATCCGCTTTTAGGTACGCAAATGAAAGACTTCACAATCGACAAGGAGACATACATCAGAGAAATCGCCCCTTCCCGCACCATCGGATTTACCTGGGAGCTGGAGGCCATGCGGCAAATGGGGCTCGGCAAAGGCGGTACGTTGGAAAACGCTGTCGTTTATTCTGAAACGGACTGCCTGTCAGAATTAAAATTCCCCGACGAACTTGTCCGCCATAAGATTTTGGATATCCTTGGCGATATTTCCCTTGTGGGCCCGCTCCACGCACACATCATCGCGGTCATGGGAAGCCATAAGCTGAATGCCGCTCTTGCGGCGAAACTGAGAGTATTGAAAAAATAAAAAGAAGTTCATGAACAGGAGAGAATCAATTATGGAATTAAATATTGAAGAAATCATGGAAATCCTCCCCCATCGTTATCCGATGCTGCTGGTAGACAAAATTACCGAACTCGTTCCCATGGATTATGCCGTCGGAGTGAAATCCGTCACCATCAACGAACCATTTTTTCAGGGACATTTCCCCGGCCACCCCATCATGCCTGGCGCCCTTATCTGTGAAGCCATGGCACAGGTCGGCGGCGTTGCTCTCCAGTATCCCGAAGAAAATCGGGGCCTCATTCCCATGTTTACAGGCATGGACAAAGTCCGCTTCCGTTCCCCCGTCCGCCCGGGAGACCAGCTTGTAACCAAAGCGGTCATCAAAAAGATCGTAGGGCGCATGGGCAAGGTACACTGTGAATGCTATGTAGGGGAAACCTTCAAAGCATCGGCTGACTTCCTTTTCTACCTCGCTGAACCGGAAATCCCTTCGGGCAAGCAGGATGAAAAATAATTTTTAAAAGCTGAAATCAGTTAAAATAAGACGATATCCAAAGAAAAATAAAGAAAAATAAAGAAAAACGCATATATTTCGACAAGACCACTGTTTTATTTAAAAACCGTCTTGCCGATGTATGTATAAAAAGAAATTAAAATCCGGCAGGCAGTATCCGCCTGCTGTTGAAGGGAAACCATGAGAATGGAATTAACAGTTATCAAATCAGCGGAGCCGCAGATTCATGAAACGGCCGTTGTTGATCCTACTGCCAAACTTCATAAAAATGTAATTATCGAACCTTATGCCGTCATCGGTCCCAACTGTGAAATCGGCGAAGGCTCCATCATCGGCTCCCATGCGGTCATTTCGAAAAACGTACGCATGGGGAAAAACAATCATGTGTATCCGAACGCCGTCATCGGAGAAGATCCGCAGGATTTGAAATTTGCCGGCGAATACAGTACGGTCGTCATCGGCAATGACAACAGCTTCCGCGAATTCGTCACCATCCACCGTGCTACGGGAGAAAACTGCGAAACCCGTATCGGCTCGCATAATATGCTTCAGGCATACACCCATGTGGCACACAACTGCAATTTCGGAGACTACATCGTCATGTCCAGCTTTTCCGGAGCAGCCGGCCACGTCACTGTGGAAGACCACGCGGTCATCGGCGGCATGAGCGGTATCCACCAGTTCGTAAAGATCGGCGCCTGCGCCATGGTGGGCGGCATGTCCAAGATCGTACAGGACGTATGCCCATTCGTGATCGTTGACGGCAATCCGGCAAGAGTGGTCGGACTGAACAGCGTAGGACTCGCCAGAAACAATATCACCCCCGAAGTAAGAAGCTGGCTTAAAAAAGCATACCGCACCATTTTCCGTTCCGGCCTGAAGCTGTACGAAGCTATCCATGAAATGGAACAGGACTTCCCGCCGACACCGGAAATTGAGCATCTTCTCCGCTTTCTCCGCAACTGCGAGCGCGGACTTTGCAGAACAAAAGATAAAAGTCAGAAATAATAAATATAAAAAGGCTTTCCATTTTTAGGGAAAGTCTTTTTTGCTGTGCCCAGCCTTTATACATTTTAATTTCCCTACTTTCAGGAAGACATATCCGTTTCCTTTTTACGCCTCCGGCGTCTCCGCACCCGGTTGATATGCCGCTCAAAATCTCCATGGCTGATGAGTTCCGCCAGAATGAGCTGATCCAATACAGGAACGGTACAGGAATAAAATCCCGTCCGCTCCTGAAATCTGGACAGACGGTTTTCGGGAAGTACAAGATACGCCACGCGGACGGAGGGAGCAATTGTTCGTGAGAACGTATTCATATATACCACCGGGCCATGGGGATCAAGAGAAAAGAGCGTGTCTTCCGCTTTTGACAAAAGAGTGAACTCCGAATCAAAATCATCTTCAATAATCAGACCGGACCGCTCATCCGCCCAGCGGATATACTCCCGCCGCTTCGAAGCATTTGCCGTAATGCCGCTTGGATAACTGTGGAACGGTGTCACATGAAGCACACGTGCGCCTGCCCGTTTCAGTTCTTTTGTCAGAATTCCTTTGTCTCCCAGACAGAGAGATTCTGTCCGTATGCCATGGGCGCGGTACACCTGCCGTATCTTCTCATAGCAGGGATCCTCCACCGCTACAAGCCGTTCCCGGCCAAGGGCCTGCACTACAAGGCTGTACAGATACTCCGCTCCCGACCCGATACAAATCTGCTGCGGAGAAACGATGATATTCCTGCTTCGCGCCAGGTAGTCGCAAAGTGCATTCCTCAACTCCGCCGTTCCCTGATTGGGAGAGCGGGCCAGCACCTTTTCGCCCCATTTGGAGAGCACTGTCCGTGCCGTTTTCGCATAAACGGAAAAGGGAAATACTTCTTCATCCGTCTCCGAAGGAAGAACAGGCTTCACTTCCTTTCCCCTGTACCCCACGGGAAAAGCATCTTCCTCTTTATAAATGATAAAGTAGCCGCTCCGTTCCCGCGGTTCGACATACCCTTCTTCCGCAAGAAGCGCATACGCATGCTCCACGGTGATGACACTCACGCCATACCGCTCCGCCATGGCGCGTTTGGAAGGCAGCTTGCCGCCCCACCGGTAAATCCCGCCGGTAATCGCTTCACGGACACGGGCATAAAGCGCCATATATGCCTTTTCTTTTACGCTATTCTCCATCACAATGGTCATATGTTCTTCTCTCTGCAAAGCCATATATGCCTTCTCTTTTACGCTATTCTCCATCACGCCTCCATCTGGTTATATTTTTATTTTTATTTTTGGTGATTTTCATAATGCCAGTTTATCATTATACTGTTTTTAAGTAAAGCTGTATAAGGAGGCTCTTCATGACAAACACCAATACCCCGGCAGGAAATATTTCCGCCGCCCCCCGCTATAAAGCCAGATGGCTCACGGTATGCGGCTTTTTAATGGCAATGAATACTGTCCTGTCATCTTTCAACATCCCCGTCCCCGGCGGACACTTTTACCTGAATGATGTCATCATCGTAGCGGCGGCTCTCTCTCTCGACCCGCTGGGCTCGTTCCTGGTCGGCGGTGTAGGCGCATTCCTGGGCGATTTCTTTTTCTACCCTCTCCCCATGTTTGTTTCGCTCGCCACCCACGGACTGGAAGCCGTCGTCATTTCCCTCTTTGCCCGGCGTTACGGAAAGAAGAATCTTCCCCTCACTTTCTTCGGCGTCTTCTTAGGCGCGCTCATCGTGGTTATCGGTTATTCTCTCGGCAGGGCTTATGTATACAGTACCCCGGAATATTCTCTCATCAAACTCCCCTTTGAAATACTCCAGGCAGGTATCGGTGCCATCCTCGGCGCGTTCATCTGGAAAAATAGAAATATGGGAGATATTATTCGGAAAATCATCAGTAAATAAAATGACTTCAGCCGCCTCACGGCGGCTTTTTATTTCCTTTCCCAAAGAAGCTGTCCGCCTTATCAGCTATTTCCTTTTCTGGTACAATAGTACAGAAAGAATATTCACCAGGAGGAACTATGAGAACACTTCGCGATGCGGTATACGGACTGGCGGTAGGAGATGCCCTCGGGCTGCCTGTTCAGTTTGAAGAGCGCGGTTCATTCCATGTGGAAAAAATGACAGGTTACGGCACGTACAACATGGAACCGGGGACATGGTCCGATGACACCAGCCTCACCCTTGCCACTTGCGACAGCATCAAACTCATGGGACGGATCGACCTGGAAGACCTCATGTGCTGCATGACCGACTGGTATAAAAACGGCAAGTATACCCCTGACGGAAAATCCTTCGATGTAGGCATGACCACGGGAGCCGCCCTCAGCCGCGGAGAAGGCCTCTCCGATGAAGCTTCCAATGGAAACGGCTCCCTCATGCGTATCATCCCCCTCGCGTTCCTTCCCGAAGTAACAGACGATGAAATACGGGAAGTATCGGCACTCACCCATGGACACCGCATTTCAAAAAGCGCCTGCGTCACCTATATCCATATCGCCAGGGAACTTTTACAGGGAAGATCCATAAAAGAAGCTGTGGAAACTGCCGTCAATGACGGTATAGAAGAAAGCCTCTTTAAAAACCTTCTTACCATCAGCAGCCTGCCGGTAGAACAAATCAAAAGCACCGGCTACGTGGCAGACACCCTCGAAGCAGCCATATGGACACTGGAAAATACAGACAATTTCAAAGACGCCGTCATGACCGCCGTCAATCTCGGCGATGATACCGACACCGTAGGCGCCGTCACAGGAGCGCTCGCAGGCATCATTTACGGTTATGATGCAATTCCTGCAGAATGGCTGAAAGATTTACGCAGGAAAGACCTCATTGACAAATATCTCTTCCAATGACAAAAGGGCGGTCTTGCGTCCTTTTCTTTTACCAATCACAGATAAGGAGCTCTTATGCAACAAAATGATACCAGCGGTCTTCCCCATAAAATAAAATGGATTACGCTATGCGGACTGCTCATGGCAATAAATACTATTTTCTCTTCTTTCAGCGTTCCCGTTCCCGGCGGGCATATTTACCTGAACGATATCATCATTGTCATTGCCGCCTTGTCGCTCGACCCCCTGGGCGCATTTCTTGTCGGCGGTGTGGGCGCGTTCCTCGGGGATTTCTTTTTCTATCCCCTCCCCATGTTCGTCTCCCTTGCCACCCACGGTATCCGTTCCGTCGTCATGTCCCTGATCGTGAGCAGGTATGGAAGAGACAACTTTCCTGTCGTTCTTGGCGCGACCATCCTCGGCGCCCTCATTGCCATCGCGGGATACACCTTGGGCAAGGCCTACGTGTACAGCACCTGGGAATATGCCATGCTGAAACTCCCTTTTGAAATACTTCAGGCCTTCATCGGATCCGCCATCGGACTCTTCCTCTGGAAAAACAGAAAATGGGGCAAAACGATCCGCCGCTTCCTTGGGTATTAACCCCTTATTCACTCTAACCGGCTCAATATAAATTCCATTTTACCGCCTTCGTTTTTTCCGCTATTACACCATTTTCTGTGCTTCACCACATTACATAAATTGTAAATTTAACGGATAAAATGCAGTTTTTAATCAGCCTTGATTTATTTACCTGTAAACTGTAACATGCATATAGGCTTGATTAGAACACTTGCTGCGTAATTTAGACAACGAAATGGCATAAACCGAAAAATATATCGCTTAAAAAATAGCAGGCAAATCCATAAATTCCCCGCAAGAGAAACGAAAATGCAGTTATCGTCAGGCACCAATCAGATGTGGGCAGCGGTGACATAGTCGTGGTTTTATTAATAGAAACGACGCTATCGTAAAACAAATCGGTAAATCCGAAAATGGACTCACGCTGATAGGTTGGGATCCTTCCGTTTATACGCGAGCGACATGCACAAAGGGGGCATGAATTGCTTGTTTCTATTTTAAGTAAAGTCGTTAAAATCTGAAAGAAATTATAAAGAGTTTGAAAAGGAGAATCATGATGAGAAAAAATGAGTTAGAAAATGCTTCACAAGAACAACAAAAAATAAACATAGAGGAAAAAACGAAAGTAATTAAACGTCTCATAGACAAAAATATTGATGTATTTAAAAGGCTGGCGAAAAAATGATTATTTATCCGACTGCACCCGCTATCGTTGATATTCATAATTCCGTTATCGAAAAAAGCGGTGGATTAGCAGGAGTGAAAGATATTGGACAATTGGAGAGTATTTTAGCACATATCCAAAACCCTGATTATTATCCTACATTCTTTGATCAAATAACGCACCTTGTATATAGTATTGCTAAATTCCATATATTTAATGATGGAAATAAACGTTCTGCTATCCTTTCAGGAGCATTATTCTTAAGTCTAAACAACTGTGATAAAAGCATGAATTTGTTTATTCGCGGCATGGAAGTCCCGATTATAGAAGCTGTGACAAACCATATTACAAAAGACGAGCTGAAAAACATTATTGAAGTTATTTTATCAGATAGTCAGTATTGAAAATATATCCAAAGTTATCAAAATGCAAATATGTAATGTGAATCAATAATGAAGTTGCAATTGTATTTATAACCATGAGGGTATTCGATTATAAGAAAAATCACTCTCCTTTTTATAAATAGTGGCTGGACTCCCCTATTATATAAACTGGATTGTGATTTTTTGTATAACCATTTATTTTTCACCCGCATAGCGGATAGTTCTCTTTGCCATGCTCACACGCCTGGCACGATCTAAAGATATGAATTAAAACCTGTATCATATGGCTAATTAAAACCGGGTAATGCTTTCTGATGCATTGCCCGGTTTTTGCATGGGGTGTTCTACGGATTATCCGTTATTTCTCTTTGTTATTTCCTCTTTTATTTTCCCAAGCAGCTCTTCTTCCGTAAAGCCGCCTTTTGCCGCGATGGTTCGGAAATCGGCCACCCGGCTCATCATCGCAAACAGCACCGGATTGGAAAGAGGCTTGTACTTTGGAGAAAGCTGTAAAAGGAATTCCTTCAGGTAAGGATATAGCTGGAGCGCCCGGTGGAGAGTGGTATCGCCTGTTATCTCCAACGTATTTCCTTCGTCTCCCTCTTTCTCCGCCGTTTCCGCTTCCACTTCCGTGCCGCCGTCTGCCTTGCTTCCCGTCCAGACAGGAGCGGACTGCGGTTTATTTCCTAAAGAGCGGATATGCTCCACATCCTGCATGGTTTCCAGACAGCCGCGGTACACACCGTTTTCATCACGGACAGCTATATAATTTACAAATATCTGTTTCCCCGGCTTGTTGATAAAAAATTCCGCCGTATCTTTTTCTCCGCTTTTAAAAGAATCCAATATCCTGTTCACGACAGGCAGAATTTCTCTGGGATGGCAGTTCTGTACTTTCCGGCCTATCACGCCGGCACTCCGGCTGAACACGCGGACCGGCGTATCGGTATAAAACTTCACAATATCGTTTTCATCAACAAATGTCAGGTCAATGGGAAGATGGCGGTAAATCAGATTGATCTGCGCAAGAGTGAGCTTCCCTATGGCCACATCCATCTCCGTATCCGTGCCCATCCCCATATGGTACTTGCTGAGAAGCGCGCTGAAGTCCTTCATAAAAGACGGTTCTCCTCCGGAAGACCGCTCTGTTTTTTCCGGCGGCAGGAATCCTTTCGGCGCCTCCATGTTGGCAAAGCCCACTTCCTCCTCGCCGATGCGCATTTCCCGGAATTCCTCTTCCGACAGAAGCTCCATGGATGTCGGGTACAAAACCTGGGTCTCCTTGAAAATAATATCCTCTATCTTCTCAATCACTTCGGGCTGCATTTTCAGGAACGCCTCTTCTTTATCCATATCCAGATATCTTGCGCTGCGGAGGATTGCTTTTTTTACATGATCATCAAACGTCCACATGATGAGTGTCGGGCGGTCAAACCCTTTCTGTTCCAGATAAGGGAAAAGCTGGTTATGTTTCCTTGTAATATGCTTTATGTATTCTTTCAGCCTGTCATAGACCTCCAGCCAGCGGTTTTTGATAAATTTCCCCGCCAAAAGCTCTTTCATTTCTGCTATCGTGCCGAGGATGATCTGATTTTCCTCCATGAATGAACGGATAGGGTGGCCTTCCGGCAATTCCAGATGTTCCCGTTCCATGACACCATCGAAAAGCCGGATGATGTCATCCATTTTTTCATGCATGGTCTCATCATCAATGCCGTCATCTTTCAGCATCTGTTCGCCGAAAGCAAATTCCTGGGGCGTGACGGAATCAAAACGCTGCAAAATAATTTCACGCGCTTCCTCAAACGTCAGCTCCCCTTTAATGTATTTTTCTTTTATGTCGACAATTTCCCGGCACTTGGCTTCATCAAGACCAAGAATATCGTTCATTGTTTTAGTCATATGTCCTCCTTATATAACCGGCTGCATATTGTAATTCTCTGCAAAATAAGTATATCAAGAAAAGTCAATATATGCCATGCCATCCCACCCATACGCCATATCTTTCTGCCTGTAAGCCGGCCGGCTGAATGGATACCGACTGCCGGAAAGCAGAGAGCAGGCAGCAAAGATGAAGAAGGTGACAATTTCAAAAATGACTGCCCGCGAAATCATACTCATCACAAGCGCCTTCCGGAAACCGCATTTTACCGGTGCTGAAATAAACGGAAACAGATCGTATGCTCTTCTGCTTTCCATACGGGACAGCAAAAAAGACTTCCCTCTTCTACGAGATGGGAAGCCTTTTGCTTTCGGGAACGTTTTCACCCGTTTTACTTTAATTATGAATTTTCTTCATCTTCTTCCGGTTCGGAAACCACATCGATGGAAGCGATCCGGTCTCCCTCTTCCAGACGCTGGAGGATGACACCCTGTCCTCCTTTTGCTTTCTTGCTGGAAATCTGGTCGGCAGGAATACGGATGGTAATTCCCTTTTCGGAGATGCCCACCAATTCATCCCTGTCGTCAGCAGCGACAAGCGCCACTACTTCATAGCCTTTCTTGAAGTTGATCGTCCCTTGTCCGTTCCTGCCTTGCAGACGGTAGGCAGAAGCAGCATTTCTCTTCGCGTTTCCGTCAGCGGAAATGGTAAAGATATCTTTCTCCGCCGCCACAACTACGCCTACCACATCATCCCCTTCTTTGAGACGCATGCCGTGGACACCGGACGCGGAACGGCTGAGAGGCCGTACATTGTCATCATCAATGGAGAAGCGGATGGCCATGCCTTTTCTCGTCCCCATGATGATTTCCTCATTGCCCTTGACCGGAAGCACCGCTACCAGGCGGTCTTCGTCTTTCAGGCGCATGGCGATGAGGCCGTTCTTGTTGATATTCTTATATTCTTCCAAGGCCGTCTTCTTGATGTAGCCGTACTTCGTCACCATGAGGAGGTACTTGGTTCCTTCTTCGGAAATATCCAGATCCAGAAGCTCCGTCACGTGTTCATCGGCGCCAAGGGACGTAATGAAGTTAATCATCGCGCTTCCCCTTGCAGTGCGGCTTGATTCAGGAATGTCATAAGCCGTCTTCATGTAGACCTTGCCCTTGTTCGTGAAGAAAAGGATCCGGTCGTGGGTGGAGGTGGTGAGGATTTTACGGACATAATCTCCGTCCTTCATCTTCAGTCCGCTTACGCCGCGGCCGCCTTTCTTCTGTGTGCGCAGATCGGAAGAATCAATGCGCTTAATGTAATTCTGCTTGGTCAGGGTAATGGTCATGGGCTTGTCGGGAATAAGGTCGGTCACATCCATATCGTCCAGGGCTGCCGCAATTTCCGTACGGCGTTTGTCCCCGAAATTATTCTTTTCGTCAGTGAGTTCCGCTTTGACTACCCCCATGATTTTCTCCCTGCTGGACAGCAGATCGCGGAGGTAGGCGATGGTTTCCTGCACATCCTTGTAATCCGCTTCAATCTTATCTCTTTCCAGACCGGTCAAACGGCGGAGACGCATATCAAGAATGGCGACTGCCTGTTTTTCCGACAGACCGAATTTGGAAATCAGCGCCGTCTTCGCCACCTCATCGGTCCGCGATTCACGGATGGTGCGGATGACTTCGTCAATATGATCAAGGGCAATGAGCAAACCTTCCAGAATATGGGCTTTGGCTTCTGCCTTTTCCAATTCATAGCGGCTTCTTCTCGTGATAACTTCTTCCTGATGTTTCAGATAGTAGTAAAGAATCTGCTTCAGGTTGAGGATGCGGGGATGCCCGTCGACGAGGGCCAGCATGATAGAGCCGAAATTGACCTGCATCTGGGTATGCTTGTACAGGTTGTTCAGCATGATCTGCGGATTCACATCAGAACGCAGCTCGATAACGATACGCATGCCGCTTCGATCCGATTCATCACGGAGTGCCGTGATGCCGTCAATGACTTTTTGGCGGGACAGGTCGGCAATCATTTCCACCAGGCGCGCCTTATTCACCTGGTAGGGCAGTTCCGTCACAATGATACGGTTCTTCCCGCGTTCCATTTCTTCTATATCCACTCTCGCGCGGACGGTGATGGAACCGCGGCCCGTGCGGTATGTATCCTCAATGCCTTTATGCCCCTGGATAATGGCCGCCGTCGGGAAATCGGGTCCTTTGATGTATTTCATCAATTCATCAATGGTAATTTCCGGATTATCAATCATCGCGCAAAGTCCGTCCACCACTTCCGTCAGGTTGTGGGGCGGCACGTTCGTCGCCATACCGACAGCGATACCGTAAGAACCGTTGACGAGCAGATTCGGTATACGGGACGGCAGTACAAGCGGTTCTGTCAAAGAGCCGTCATAGTTCGGCATGAAGTCAACCGTGTCTTTATCAATATCACGGAGCATTTCCAGCGTGATTTTCGCCATACGCATTTCCGTATAACGCATCGCCGCCGCCGAATCGCCGTCAATAGAACCGAAGTTGCCGTGACCGTCTACCAGCGGATAACGGATGGAGAAATCCTGCGCCATGCGGACAGCAGAATCATAAACCGCCGTATCGCCGTGGGGGTGATACTTACCTAAAACGTCGCCGACGATACGGGCGGATTTTTTATATGCTTTATTCGGCAGCATCCCCGCTTCGTTCATCGCGTACAGAATACGGCGGTGTACCGGCTTGAGGCCGTCGCGTACATCAGGCAGCGCACGGGTCACAATGACCGACATGGCATAGTCGATGTAAGACGTCTTCATCTGCCGTTCCAGCGGCGTATTGACTATCTTTCCTTCCTTCCAGTCCATACATTCTCCTTATTCCCAAAAACGGCGAAATAATCCGCCGCGGAACCGTAAAGAAACAAAGCGCCTCTTTTTCACTAAAGCGCTTCTTAACGCTTACATTATACCACAACCTTTTATTTAAAGCCCATTTACCCCATTTTTTAACGATTATAAAACATATTTCTTTTATTCGTTTGCTTTTATGCGTGAATGAAATGCCGGTTCTCTCTTTGAAAATTTTTCCATCCTTTGCGTATGCTGCCTTTGCTATGTTAAAATGAAATAAATTTAAAGTCATTGGCAGGAATAAACCATGAAAAAATATATCATTCTCGGAATCATTATTTTGACAGTCATCCTCGGCGGCGGCGTTTTCGCCCTTTTTTCCGCGCTCAGCGGCGGTCCGTGGGAAGGTGTATGGTGGGGCGTGCAGGAAGCAGGTATGAACTGGTCCGGCGACAACATCCGCAACCTGGAAACGATTACTTTCACGCGAAACGATGATAAAACGATTACAGTGGATCACCGCGTCCAGCAGGGCAGCAAAGAAGTGGAAGGCAGCCTTTCGGGCACGGGGGCCATTGACGGCGGCCGTCTGATTGTCACCACAAAGACAGGACGGGAAGTCACTTTCTCTTACAGCCGCATCAGCAAACTCATCGAGCTTCCTTTAAAGAATGCGGACAAGACTCCTGTCACAATAAAGCCGCTTACGGAAGAAAACAATAATGATATGGAAGAAATACGGAGCGAGATCGTAAAAGTTTCTCAGAAACCGGAAAATAAAATCGATACCACGTTAAGCTCCACAAAAAGTTAATCCAATCAAAGACAGGCAAATACCCTGTCTTTTTTCGCGCGCGAAAATACCGCTCCCTTTCCTGAAGCGGCATTTCTGTACTTTATTTCATTCCATCTTCTATTTCCTTCTTATTTCTTTTTCAATGTGAAGATCGTCAGTTCGCGGCTTGTATCAAAGCGGAAAGGAAACCAGCCGCCGCTGCCGCGGGATACATAGCCGCAGTGCTTCCCGTCGCTGTACATTCCCCTTGTGTACTTGAAAGGCGTAATCATCGGTTTCCCAAAAATACCGAACTGCGTCCCGTGGGTATGCCCGGTGAGCGTGAGGAACGCCCGGTTTTCAAAACCGGCATCAATGAAATCCGAATGATGGGCAAGAAAAATCTTCGCGCTGTCTTCCGGAATGCCGTCAAATGCGTCCCGCACCATCTGTGCCATCAGTTCCGCCCTTCCTTCTCCCCGCATTTCAGGATAGTCCACGCCCGCCACGTAAAGCAGGGCGCCGTCTTTCTGAAGCGCCACGTGGCTGTTGTCCAGTATCTTCACCGATGTTTTGCGGAGTTCATTTTCAATATAATCGGGATCTTTATACAGTTCATGGTTTCCCCGCACATAAATGATGCCGTAAGGGAAAAGTACCGCGCGGGAGTTTAATATCTTTGCCGTTTCAGGCATAACACGGATATCGTCAATCAGATCGCCCGTAAGCATCACCACGTCGGCCCCTTCCGCCTTTGAGCGCTCCAGATCATTTGCCAGATCGGCATTTCTGTAGTATGGCCCGATATGGGTATCCGTGATTTGCGCCACTTTCAGTCCGTCAAAGGCTTCCGGCAGTTCTTCGGCGTCAATCGTATACCGCTCCGCTTCTTCCTTCATTTCTCCATCCACAGAACCATAAACGCCGATGAATAAAGAAAGCGCCATCACCGCCGCGCCAAAAATCTGCGCATACCTGCGGATAAACCGCACCGTACCGAGCATCATCAAAAGAAAGAGCGGCAGTACAAGCATGATATCCGCCGCCATCAGCGCGCAGGCAAAGTACGCGCCGAAGTGTGCCGCCCAGCCATATTCCGGATAGGCAAGCGCATACCACACGTAGTACTGCACTGCGCCGCAGGAAATAAGCGCTCCGGCAATTCCATACAAATAAAACCGTTTCAGCCGGAAGAGCCCCGCCGCAAAAAGTCCGTTCATCAGTCCCAAAAAGGAAAAAAGCAATGTAATGATCTGATAGAAATCCATGAGATCTCCTTTTTATAAAAACAGAGTTCCGTTAAATAAAAAAATTATCCTTTCAATGTCCCGGGGCAGCTATTTTCACTCTTCCAGGTACGGCTCTATATACGCCGCCAATTTTGCGTGCGGCCCTGCCAGCGGTATTTCCCTGTATTCTTCGCAGCTGTACCAGCGGTAATCGCCTTCAGGCTCTTTTGCACCATGAAACAAATACGCTTTCATGTGCCAGATGCGGTGCGTGAATACATGGGTATACGTCCAGATTCTTTCTCCCGCTTTCCCGCCGAGAAGCTTCTCCAGCATTTTAACACCGTCTTTTTCGCTGTCCGACAAAACCATGGGCAGCTCCCACATGGAAGAGAGCATCCCCTTGGAAGGGCGGAGATGGAAAAGCGCCTTCCCCTCTTTAATCATGACCGCGCAGCAGGCGATGCTTTCCTTCTGTTTCTTCTTCGGCGTGCGGATCGGAAGTACATTTTCCAGTCCAAGGCGGAGCGCCGCGCACTCTCCGTGAAGAGGACATTTTTCACACTTGGGATGCTTGGGTACGCATACCTCGGAGCCTAAATCCATAAGCGCTTCATTGAAATCTCCTGCCCGCGCCGGCAGCGTCTTTTCCACTAACGTTGTGATTTCTTTTCGTCCCGCCGATTTTAAAATATCCGACTCAATACCATAGAGCCTCGCATACACACGGAGAACGTTTCCGTCCACCGCCGCTTCATGCTTTCCGTAAGCCATGGATAAAATCGCGCCTGCCGTGTATTCCCCGATGCCCGGAAGAGCA